>Ga0209382_10000292_pt1 | contig 80825 bp, 86 predicted proteins | sample SoiMetdeltSBSDD5_FD_187599 | JGI IMG/M metagenome (GOLD analysis project Ga0209382, IMG submission 187599) | Bulk soil microbial communities from a Populus tree surrounding site in Tennessee, USA - Soil MetaG P. deltoides SBSDD5 (SPAdes) (version 2) | ecosystem: Environmental > Terrestrial >... | reverse complement strand
GGCCTCGATCCGTCGCATCTCGAGCGCGTGTTCGATGCATTTTACACCACGAAGTCCAGCGGCATGGGGATGGGGCTGTCGATTTGCCGGTCTATCATCGACGCCCATGGGGGCCGGCTGTGGGCAGAGGCCAATGAACCTCGCGGCGCAATATTTCAGTTCACGTTGCCCGCCGTCCCGTGAGAGTGAATGTCCGCTTTGGATCAAAAGCAGACATTTGCGCCGCAAAAAGCGGGCGCGGTTTATTGCACCGAGCGTGCGCGCGCCTTGGTGAGAGAGCAGATTACTTCGTTGCGTTCGGCCCGACGAATTTTCGGCCACTCGGACCGGTGCCGCTGACTTGGATCACCGTGGGCTCACGTATTTCCACATAGTGAGCGACGTCTGCGGGCTCGGTATAGAAGCTTCCGGCAGGCAACTCCTTAAGGCCAGCAGCTTCGGGCGTTTCGCCATAGCCGGTGTACCAGGTTCCGGAAAGTACAGTGACTTCGCGTGAATCCGGGTGGGTATGCGGGGCTACCTTAAAACCGGCGGGAAACTTGAGACGGATTGTATACGGCCCTGGCTTACTCGGATCACCAATGAGGGTGACCTGCTCCAAACCGGGTAATGCTAAGCCGCCTTGCGGGCTCCATTTCATTTCTGACGGCGAAACGGCCATCACACCCGGCTCGGCGGATGCCGCTGCCGCAAAGGATAGAACCGCAACTGAAACACCGACGACAAAAATTGTTTTGCTCTGCATGAAATCCTCTCAGTTTGTCTGCAGTTTTTGTGTAGTTTTTGTGCAGTTTTTCCAACGGCAAATTCATAGGGGTCACATAGCAAGCGCATAAAATCGCCATGCGGATATCGATGTACGCTTTGGGTCATTAGCCGATATTTCGCGGTGCAAACGGCATGTCCGCTTTACCTCCAAGAGCAGACATGCGCGGTGCAACCCGTCATGTCTGCTCTTGGAGGTAAAGCGGACATGTGATGCGGCGTTTGTGGCTGCGATGCTGCAGGGGTGCGAAGCGGCGAACGAATTGGAACTGGAACGGACATGCTCAGTAAATGTTAGTTCGGTGCTGCCGGCCCCGTCCCCATCCCCCGAAGTGCCGGTAGCATCTTGGCGCAAGGGGCTGCTTTTCCCCGGCAGCCCTTCTTTTTTTGGGCGAGTCGCGGAACCATTTCCGGCCCTTTGAGTTCGGCCGGTCAGGAGAGGGTGTGTCAAAAGACATACCGGGGATCGCTATGACGATGAGGGACGAGTACCTGACAAGAGCAGCCGAATTTTTTGCTCGTGCACGGTGCGACACTAGCCACAGGGGCGAGCTTGAAAGTTTGGCAAAATCCTACCTTCGGTTAGCCATGCAAGCTGACCGGAATTCTCAACTTGACGTGGTTTACGAACCGCCGCCACCCACGCTCGGTGACAGGTCAGAATTGAAGTAACGTCGGAGGCCGGTGAATGCCGGACACCGTGCTTTTTACAGACCATGTGACCTTAGCCATCGCGAGCGCCATCACGCTTGTGTTTGGTGTTTTGCTCGTCTCTAAGGGAATCGAGCAACTCATCGGACGCCTTGAATTTAGAATTCGGCAGGCAATGTGGTCTGACATCAACCGCTAATAGAATGGCGGCGCGAATTTAATTGAACGATACGGTGCCAATATTCGGCTGCCGGATCTGCGGGAGGAAAATGCGCAGTGCGATGGCCCTGTCTGAGGAGAGGCTGCGCGGCGTATTCCGCGCAGCCTCTTTTGTCTTAAGTTCAACAGCAGACCAGCGAGAGTTCAATGGTGGATGTCCGCTTTGGGTCAAAAGCGGACATATGCAGTGCAAAAAGGAATGTCCGCTAAGGGCCAAAAGCGGACTCATGCAGCGCAGCAAAAGGGATTGTTATTCGATCACTTCGTCGGCGCTCGTGATGAGCGTCGGCGGAAAGGTTAGGCCGAATGCTTTCGCTGTCTTGAGATTTAGCACCAGCTTGAACTTGGTTGGCTGCTCGTATCTTGTCAGTGTAGACCACAGCGCGGCGGAAAAAATCAGGGAAATCCTGCCCATATGACATAAGGAGGCCCGGTGGAACCTCTTCCGCAATATGGGCCATCACCGGAATTTTGTGGTTGAGAGCGGACGCCCCAATACGCGCACGCTGAACGAATAGCAGTCCGCCTGTCCCGACAACAATCCCATTGGCACCCACTTGGGCAATTTTAGAAAACTCAGGCTCAATGTCCTCGGGCGTCTTGATCAAAACTGGCCAAATCGAAAGACCCAGCCGCTCACCTGAAGCTTGATAGGCTTTGATCAAGCGATCCTTAAACGGATCCGTTACATCCGTGAGCACCGCAACACGCGACAAGTTTGGTACCGCTTCTTTGAACAGTTCCAAGCGTTTTCCGCTGACATCAATGGTCATTAGCGACGGCCCAGTAGCGTTACCGCCCGGCCGCGCCAGACTGTTGACAAAACCGAAACCGACTGGGTCCGCCGCAAGAACAAATACAATCGGAATGGTATCGGTAAGCTTTTTAAGCTCGACAGCGCCAAGGACTGTTACTGCAATAATTGCGTCGGGTTTGGCATCAACAAGCTCACGCGCCAATGACCGGAACCGGTCCGGATTTTCAGCAGGGAAACGATGCTCCAGGACAATGTTTTTGCCCTCAATGTACCCGAGATCACTGAATGCCTTCCGGACGACACTCAAATACACTTCTTCTTCTTCAGCGTTGCCCGCGTGCCAAAGCACGCCAACAACTGGAAGCCTGTTTGAGGATTTCTGAGCGCGCGCGGACAGTGGCCACGCGACCGCTGAAGCCCAAATGGCTTTGATGAAATCTCGCCGACGCATCGCAACCCCACTGTTCGGCAAGTTTAGCAGATTGGCACGCAGCAGTCAGAAAATCGGTGAGATGCCCGATGTCCGCTTTGGGTTATAAGCGGACATTTCGCAGTGCAATCGCTATGTCCGCTTTACCCCCGAAAGCGAACACGGACTGGCGCGTTCGACAAAAAATGTGATCTTCAGCACAGTCCGGTCGCCCTAGTCGGATTAGGTTCGCTTGGGGCCTTTCCATGGATCCAAACACGCGCAGCGTACTTATTGCCTTGACTATTATCGGCATCATGTTCGCTGCTGGACTGGGTTTTCATTACATCAAGTAGGCGGCTAACCTCGATGTCCGCTTTGGGTCAAAAGCAGACATGTGCGGTGCAACAGCCCATGTCCGCTTTACCCCCAATAGCGACCGCAAAAGCGGACTCCCGCAGTAGCCCATGTCTGCTTTGGGCCAATAGCGGACATATAAGATTTCAGCTCGTACAAAAAACCTGGGACATCGCCCACTCTGCGTCGGAAAAATCAGGTCTTGAGGAAAACCATGATCTCGTCGAGGAAGCGAGCCCAACACGGGTCACTTTCCAAAATAAGATGATTGTGGCCTTCAAGCGTGACGAAGCGTGCTCCAGGTATACCGGCGGCAAGGATGCGGCCCTCCTCGTGCGGCTGTGCCGCATCGTTGCGGCAATGCAGGACGAGCGTTGGAATCCGAACTTGTGGCAGCAGGTCAGTGATGTCGATGTTCTCGTTAGCGCGCCGAATACGTGCGGCATTGTCCGGAGAAGTGGTCATTCGTTGCAGGTCGTTGAACCAACGCATCTGCTCGGACGTGCCACTAGGCATGAAACGAGTCGTAAAGATTTGACGGAATGCTGGATTCTCCTGGCCCCAACCATGCCGCATCAGGGTCTGGACTGCATCGGCCTTTTCGATCTCCGCGGGATCGCCGCGCCGGCGCCAACCTCGAGCGTAGCCCCCATAAAGCACGAGATGACTCACACGGCCGGGATTGCGTAGCGCATAGACAATCGAAACCGGACAGCCCTGCGAAACTCCCAGCAGCGAAAACCGGTCAAGTCTGGCCGCATCGACCACGGTTTCGAGATCGCGCACGAAGGCCTCGAACGAGATGTCATTCACGTTCCAATCCGATAGGCCGTTGCCGCGTTCGTCGTAGCGTATTAGTCGATGCTCGGCGGCCAGGGCGTGTAGCAAGTGGCTCCAGACTGGGCTTTCCCAATCGTATTCGAGATGGTTGAGCCAGTTGGCCGTCTTGACCAGCGGGGGTCCGCTACCTGCCCGCTTTGGGTCAAAAGCAGACATATGCAGTGCACCAAGCCATGTCCGCTTTACTCCCAAAAGCGACCGCGAAAGCGGATTTCCCGCAAACGGTCCGCTCTCTATCGACCGCACGAACAGCGCAATGCTACGCTCTCGCCGGGCGGAAGCGCGCCTGCACCGAGGGGCATTCATGAAAATCGCTACAGCTTTCCTTGCGTCCATCATTTCTGTGGCATTGCCGACCGCGGCCGCCATGTCGGCGGACACCCCGCCGCAGTGGGCTTATCCGGCGAATAATCCGAACCATAAGCCCCCGGTCGACGATGGCAGGCCCGTGCGCGTGCCGGACAGTACCGCGGGTTATACCTGGAGCCAGCTGCGAGATAGGTTCATCGCGCCGATCTGGCATCCGGGCGACCACCGGCCGTTGCCCGATATCGTTGCCAGTGGCCGCAAGCCCGACGTCTTCGCGTGCGGCTACTGTCATCGTGCCGACGGGCCCGGCGTTCCCGAAAACTCGGACCTCGCCGGCCTGCCGAAGAGCTACATCATTCAACAGATGGCGGATTATAAGAGTGGCGCGCGCGGAACCGCTGTCTCCGGTCGCACGCCACCTACCCTAATGATCGCGCTGTCAAAGCCGATCACTGATCCCGAGGTGGAAGCTGCGGCGACTTATTTCTCCGCCTTGCAGCCGCGCAAGCGCATCAAGGTGGTCGAGAGCGACACGGCGCCTAAGGCCTACGTCGCCGGTCTGCTCTGGGCAGCCGCCGAGGGTGGTGAACGCGAGCCGCTAGGCCAGCGTATCCTCGAAGTCCCCGATGATCTCATCCGGTTCGAGAGCCGCGATCCGCGCTCGACCTTCACCGCCTACGTTCCGGTCGGCAGCCTGGCGAAAGGCGAGGCGCTGGTGACGAAAGGGGCAAAAAAGACGCTCGCATGCGCCCCGTGCCACGGACCAGACCTCAAGGGGCTCGGGCCGCTGCCGCGCATCGCCGGCCGCTCGCCGAGCTACATGTTTCGCCAGCTATATGACTTCCGTCATGGCGCGCGCACCGGCGAGTGGAGCCCGCTGATGGCCCAGGTGGTGTCAAACCTCGAACAGGAGGACATGCTGGCGATCGTCGCCTATCTCGCCTCGCTCGATCCCTGAGCGGTCTCTGCGCTTTCCGCCTATATCAGCGGCGGTCGCCGGCGCGGCCATCCGCTTTACCCCCAATAGCGACATTGATTGCGTATGCCCATTGCGGCGGCCCTCGCCGACCAAATTTGTGTAATGAGCAAAGTCGCGTTTAAACGCGGCGGTACGGCCCCGTTTGTTCCGGCTAGTGTACGGGCTCTTGTCCGTGCGTGTCCCCGATGACGTGCAGAAACCGTTTCGTTTCTGCGGGGCCAAGTTCTTCCGAAATCACAGCCGCAGCGGCCACAACCATGTGCTTGGCAGACTCTACTACTGCATAAGGGCCTTCGTGTAAGTACAAAACTTTGAGCATGGCGAGAGCATGTTCGGCGATCTTGTGATGGTCCGAATCAGCAGCCATGGTTCGGGTAGCTTGCGCCCCGTCGCTGGCGTTGTCACTGGCCTGCGTCGCTAGACTAACCGGTGGAGGCCTGAGTCAAAACGGTCCTCGCAGGACCGTCCTCCACCATACGCTTCTGCGGTCAGGTGTCGAGCCGCCCGGTTTGGGTAGAGCGGGGATAAAGTGCAGAGCAGCTGGCTTTGCTGCGTTCAAAAGAAAGAACCGCAGAGTTATCAGACACTGCGGCTCTTCCCATGCTCCCGCCCGGACACACGCTCGGGGGCGAATATCAGGCGGAAGCTTCGATGAAAGACCGTAGGGGCACCTCCAGCGGTCCCTATCTTGTTCTGAAAAATTAGACTGTCGCGTCAGTTACCGTACCGACCAAAAGCTGTCGAGCGTCAGAGCTTTTGATTATTCGAGTGGTATCAGACTGAGTCCAACCACGCGTTGATGTCCTTTTTTACTTGATCCTTTGCGATTCCATAACGCTGCTGGATCAATCCCTCCAGTTGCTCGCGACTACCGGCGACTTTGTCCAAATCGTCGTCGGTGAGATTACCCCACTTTTCTTTGACTCGGCCCTTAAACTGTTTCCAGTTTCCTTCAATTCGATCCCAATTCATAACTCATTCTCCTTTGTCATTTGACGCACTTGAGTTTGACGACTATTGCGCGACAACTCAGTGGGACCTCCCTCGTTCCTTTAGTCAGTTTGGAGGAACAAAATGACAATTGGATGCTTGTCTGGTGAATCACAAGGACCGCCGGTCACGCTGACAACCTCGTCCGCGAAAAGAGCCCGAAATCTCGTTGATATCTCGAGCAAGGAGCTGGCGCGGTATTGGTGTAAACATCTCAAAAAATCAAAGTCGGAATTGAGGCTGCAATTGCCAAGGTTGGCAACAACGCCGAAACGGTAATGAAAGAGCTTAATGGCGACACTGCCGCGAGCACGAGCAAGACGCTCGGCGAGGCGTGGGAATTATGGATTGCCGACAGCGAGGCGAACGGCCTCGAGATGAGCACCGTTCGACCGCGGCGACAGCTACTCACGCATTGGTGGGCTGAAGCTTGCCGAACTCAACACTCCCCTGCTCTATCAGTTCGATGACCGGTTGCGCGATGCTGGCCGTTCGCTGGCCATGCGGCGCAAGGTCATGGTGCACGTCAAGACCTGCATCTCGTTCGCGCAGGGGCGCGGTTATGTTGCACAGAACGTCGCCCTCGGCGTGAAGATCAAGAGCGACATTCGCGAAACTGCTAAGGGACCGCTGCGTCCTGGCGTTGACTTTCCAACCATGCAAGAACTTAACGCACTCATTGATATTCAAACCGGCAGGCTGCGTCCGTTCATTGTGACCGCAATCTTCACCGGCATGCGGTTGAGTGAGCTGCGCGGTCTGGTCTGGCGTGACGTAGACCTCGAAGCCGGAATCATTCACGTCCGACAACGCGCCAACGCGTGGGGCATCATGGGGCCGCCGAAATCGAAAGCCGGGAAACGTGACATTCCCCTCGCCCCGATTGTCATGAACACGCTTCGGTCGTGGCGGTCGAGTTCCCAAGGCGAACTGGTATTTGGAACCCGCAGTGACAAGGCGCTCGGCATGTCCAATTTCCGCGTCCACGAATGGGAACCGCTGCTGTGCAGGGCTGGCATGGAGGGCCGGTATAACTTCCATATGTTGCGCCATGCAGCTGCCAGCCTTTTCATTGCCTACCTCGGTTGGACCCCCAAGCGCATTCAGACCGTCATGGGGCACAGCAGCGTGCAAATGACGTTCGACCTCTACGGCCACCTATTCGAGGACAAGGAGGCCGACCGCGTGGCTATGGCGAAGCTTGAGGCTGCGGTCAGGGTTGCTTGAAACATATTTGAGACATGCGGGCGGAACCGCCCCAGAGACTAGTGGGTTTCCTCCAATAATTACGGCCCTAACTAAAGGAGGGAACTATGACAGACCCGCGATTTACCGATCCGCGGTTGAACGACCCGGACCCGCGGTTGAGCGACCCGGTAGTCCGCCGTGAAGAGGGCACGGGTGGAATGTGGGGTTGGATCGCCGGTGTGGCGGTCCTGCTACTGATCGGTTTCTTGATAATCGCCGGCTGGAACAATAACAGCAACACCGCAAGCAGCGGCTCTTCGGGTACCACGACGAGTAGCTCTGCTCCGCGCACCATGCCGCCTGCCACAACGGGTTCCGGCTCATCGTCGACCCAACCGCTCACACCGCCGCCGGCAGCGCCTGCCCCGACAAAGTCGCAGTAACGCGCTGAATGGCTCAATCAGAAGCCGTCCCGGCCCTCACGGCGCCGGGACGGTAAACTTGAGGGCGCTGCCGTGAATTCGTTCAAAGAGGATCCACTTCGAAATCTGCCCTTGGTGACACCGCCGCAGACCGGCAAAAGACGGGCAGCTTGGTGGCAAATTACCGCTGCAGCGATTGGTGCGGTTGCAATCATAGTTGTGTTTCTCTGGGGCATCAGCAACCAGCGCGACGAGACAGCCGGCGAGCCAACTGCGGCGACAATGGCTACGCCAGCTTCGCCGCAACGAGACGCTCAGCAACCTCCCGCACAACAGAACACCCAGCAGTCCCGCCAGCAGCAGCAGGGATCAAGCAACGCGTCGACGACTACCGGCCAAGACAGCCGTGAACACGGCGAAGCCGAGCAAAAAACAAATTCCGGACAACCCTCCAATCAATAGCCGACGAACGCCGGTCAAAATGCGCCGCCAACCGAGAACGGCGGTTAGCAGACCCAGCCGCGGCAGCGGTAAAAAAAACGCAATGCATCCTGGCTGACTATTTCAGATTGTCGTCGATCGGCACGCGGTAGCCATCGGCGAGGCGGTTCGTTTCGTTGGCCATTCCGATGACAGCCATCAGTTCGCCGAACATAGCGTCCGTCATGCCCGCCTTGCGCGCCGTAGCCGAGTGCGTGGCAATGCAATAAGCGCAGCCATTGGTCACCGACACCGCCACGTAAATCAGTTCCTTGGTGAGTGCGTCGAGCGCGCCGGGCGCCATCACCTCTTTCACACTCTGCCATGTGCGCTGGAGCAGGACCGGATCGCGCGCGAGATATTTCCAGAAATTGTTCACATCCGGCACGTTGCGCGTTTTCTTGATGTCGTCATACACGGCGCGCACCTGAGGTGACGCATCGCCATATTCGATTGGCGGGATTGTCGTCATGCGAGACTCCTTGAAAGCCGAAAGCACGATCATCGATATTGTCATTGCCGGGCTCGATCCGGCAATCCATGATAATTGCAAGCCTTCGCGGAGATAATCCATGTCAAAAACACCAGACTATTTTGCGGGAAAAACGATCATTATCACAGGCGCGGCAAGCGGGATCGGTCGTGCCGCGGCACTCATTTTTGCTCGCGAGAAGGCCAACGTCGTCTGCGCCGATATCGACGAGCGCGGCGTCGAGAAAAGCGTCGAGGCAATAAATGCTATCGGCGGCCAGGCGCTCGCGCTGGCTATCGACGTGACCAAGCGCGCGGCCGTCCAGAACATGGTTCAGCTCGCTCTCGATGGTTTTGGCAGCGTTCAGTTTCTGTTCAACTCGGCCGGCGCGGCGATCAGGCGCGCAAAATTTCTCGAGATCGAGGATGATCTATTTGACAAAACGTTTGACCTGAATGTGAAAGGTACTTTCTACGCGATGCAGGCCGTGCTGCCGCATATGCTTGCGAACAAGTTCGGCGTGATCGTGAACATGGGAAGCATGGCCCATCGGCGCGGCGGCCCGGGCTCCTCGGTCCATTACGCTGCGGCGAAAGGAGCCGTTGTGACCATGACGATGGGCGTCGCGCGAGAATTTGCAACAGAGGGCATTCGCGCCCTTTCGATCTCACCCGGTCCGGTGAAGACACCTTTTCAGGCAGCGGCCAGCAGTTCGCCCGAGCTCGTGCAGCGCTTTCTTGAGGATGTGCCGATGAAACGTTTCGCCGAGCCCGAGGAGATCGCCGAGCTGGTGCTGTTTATGTGCTCAGACGCCTGCCAATTCATGACCGCAGACACCGTCTACGTGAACGGCGGAGGTGGCTGGCGCTGACCAGCGCCCCTGCATCCGGCAGCGACTCCAACAATTGCCGCAAAGCGCAGAAAATGGGGTCTCATCGGGCTTTGACTCGTTTCGCGCTTCGGCGTCAAATTAGGGGGTGTTGGGAGGGCGTGAACATGAAAACGAAGCATGTCGCCATCATTGGTGTAACCGTTACAGCGGTGCTTGCGTGGGCGCCGTGCCATGCGCCGGCCAATGCAGCCAGCGGTTTCAAGATGCATTCCTTTCATTCTGGGAAGGTTTTCCGGCCGGCGCGCCACCACAGGAATTTCAACAAGTGGTGGCCACTCTACGGAGCGTACGGAGGCCTCTATGCGATCCCTCCCTACGATTCTTACAGCTATGGAAATTATGCCGAGCCGGGACCCGTCGTCTTTGTCTCACAGCCACCCATTGCGCTTACCTGTCAGAAGAGCAAGGAGATCAAGACCGTTCCGTCGGAGAGTGGCGGAACGCGCGAGATAACGATCACGCGCTGCTGACCGCCGTGCCTAGTCGGCATGATGGGGACATGCCTATCGGTGCTGGCGGGTTTGCAATTAAACAAAAACGCTGGCCAAACAACGCTGGCCCCGCTTTCGCGGGGCCTTTTTGTCGGACAGCTTGCAGTCTTACTACGCGGCCTTCTCCAGCTGCACCAGGCCGGCACTCTTCAATTCCCGCATAGCTGCCTTTGTCGCACTTGCCACCAGGTCGTTGGCGGGGGTTGCTGCCGATGCATTCTCCCGAACCAGCGGCAAACGAAGATATGGCGCCTCGCGAAACCAGACGTATTCGTACATGTGACCCGTATCGACGTGCTCCACTGTAATGGTGCGGCCGTGGATCTTGACGCCGAAATTGTGGACATAGCCGCCTGTCGCAAGCTTGGGCGATTGTAGCCCCATAATTCGATGTAGGACAGCATCGATCTCCGTTGGGAAGAACGGTTTGTGCATGACTGCGGCGGCACCAAGCCTGAGTGCCTGTCGTTCATGCAGCGCGTCATGCTCGCTTGAAATCATCACGACCTTCGTGCGGGGATTGGCCTGCATCAGCTGAGCAAGAGTGGCGAAGCCATCCAGACCGGGCATATTCACGTCCAGAAAAACGACATCGAATGGCTCAGCATTGCACCGCGCAAGCGCTTCGGTCCCCCTCTTCGCGTCCGTTATGTTCAGGCGAAAAACAGAGTTGTCCAACACCTTGTGCATGACCTTAAGAGACACCGGGGAGTCGTCAACCAGCAGGACCTGCATGGGTGTCGTCACGCGGCGGTGAGTTTCGACGATTGCGTCGATTTCCGTTTTCCCGAAAGGCTTGGTCAGAAATTCGTAAGCCTCGAGTTGGCGCGCGAGCTCGATGCAACGCCTGTTTGCCGCGCCCGATATTAATGTAACGAAGGTCTTGTTGCCGGCAATCCGCGCGGCCCATAGCGCGTCCATGCCACCCATTGATGGCATGTGAACGTCGATAAAAGCGAGATCGATACCCTGGTCGAGCGCATTCAGGCATTCGACCCCATCAAAGGCCTGTATGAGATTGGTCGAGTAATCGCCAGGAAGCGAGTCGCGTATCAACTGGTGGACGGGATTTGAATCGTCGGCGATGAGCACCTTCACCTGTCTCAGCGTCATGAATGCTCCCTCCGTCAGGCACCCACAGAGCCCACCGGAGGTGAAAATGCGCCGTGACGCGAAATGTTCAAGCTTCGAAAAAATCAGAACGTGTTCCTGGATAATTTCTGCTTTGATTCTGTGCTCCAATTTGATTCAAACGCTGTCACAGTGCATTTTTTCAGCATGAGCCCCCCTTTTTGCGGCGATAACCATATTGTCCCGACGTGGATTTGATGGCCAGGAAGGATCGGAAAGATCAGGCAAAATGGCGCGCGGTTGGGGAATTCACTATGCTCAACCGTCGTTAGTCAGGCCAGACCGGGAGAAATGTCATGAGCAGAGTTATAATTGCTGCCTTAGCCGCCGCGGCAACCTTCTGGGCTGGTTCTGTCCTGGCGCAACAACCGGCCGGGCCGCCGGTTGGACCGGACTTCTCAAAGGTTGAGGTGAAAACCACCGATCTGGGCAACCGCACCTACATGCTGGAAGGATTTGGCGGCAACAGCACCATCGCGGTTGGCGATGATGGCGTGATCATGGTCGACGGCCAGTTCGCGCCGCTGCACGACAAGCTGAAGGCAGCGATCGCCGCGGTCACGCCACAGCCTGTGCGCTTTCTGGTGAATACTCACTATCACCGCGACCATGTCGGTGGGAACGTGCCCTTTAGCAAGGACGGCGCCGTCGTTGTCGCGCACGAGAACGTGCGCAAGCGGCTCGCCGAGGGCACGACGATGGCCGTGCCCGAGGTCAAATACACGCCCGCTCCGGAAGAAGCGCTTCCCGCGATCACGCACAAAGAGGGCATGACCCTCCAGGTCCAGGGCCGCACGGCACAGCTCAAGCACCCCGTGAATGCCCACACCGACGGCGACACCTATGTGTATTTCGCCGACGCCAACGTTCTGTCGACTGGCGACACCGTGACCATCGGCCGTTATCCAAACATCGACTTTGCCAACGGCGGCAGCATCAATGGCATGATCGCGACGGCCGACGTGTATCTGTCAATCACTGATGACAATACCAAGATCGTGCCCGGGCACGGACCGCTCGCGACCAAGGCGCAGCTTGTCGAATACCGAGCAATGCTGGCGACCGCGCGTGATCGCATGGCGGCGCTGATCAAGGACGGAAAAAGCGAGAGCGACATCTATGCCGCTAGGCCGTTTGCCGACCTCGACGCCAAATGGGCGCCGAACGAACAGGCGGCAGGCAACTTCATGCGCGTCGTTTACGCCAGCCTGAAGCAGTAATTCCGTCTGCGGTTCTTTGAAGCCGCCGCTACGGGTGTTCGCTACACCCAGCCGCCCCGCGCCATGATAGCGGCACACAAGAGGATGATGACGACCGCGATCAACTCGCCATGAATGACCTTGCGAAGCAAGCGTAATTTTTGCTCGGTCACGGCCGGCACTTGTCCTTTCCTCACGTCCTTCCTCCACGACAGGAACTCGACAGTCGGTAAGATCGATAACAAGGCAACCGCGATGAAGACCGACAACTTTGTGAGGAACGCGTGACTATGGAAATAATAGTCGGCGCCTTTCTCAAAATAGAACACGCGCAAAAGTCCCACCACCAAAAGAATGCCGGCTGAGACGCCAAGCACCGCGTCCACGATCGGCAAGCGGCGCGCGACAGCGAGCGTCAGTTCCTGACGCAGGAGCACGAGTTCGACGGCAAGCGCCGAAACGAGCGTGAATGCCGCCACGTGATGCAAAAAGGCAAAAAGCGTCGTCATGTGGCCCTCCTCCTGTCCTTTCAATCTAGGAAGGCACGACATCGGCGCAAGCAAAGTTTTCGTATTACAGCGCTGAGACTTCTTCGATCAGGGTCACGACGTCGCGCGTCCGCGTCACGCCTTCCGGCCATGACCGGTTGAAATCGGCAATCATGTCCTTGAATTCCTCCGAGCCGAGCGCGGCATCAAGCCGCGCTTTGTCCCCGAATTGATAGACGGCATAGTGCACGCCCTGCTCGATCTCGCTCCAGAAACGCCAGGCTTTCTCGCACTCGAAGACCTTCATGGCCCACGGCAGGTGGTCGGTAGAATACCAATGATCGAATTTATCGCGCAACGGCTCGGCGACCACAGCACGAACGAGAAAGAGGGTTTTTGGCACGATCACAACGGCAAATTGTCATGCTTCCGCGCCGGCATCTCCACGTGCTTGTTGCGCAGCATCGCAAGCGCACGCGCGATGCGGCGGCGGGTGGAATGCGGCATGATCACATCGTCGATATAGCCGCGCTCGGCCGCCACGAACGGTGAGAGAAAACGTTCCTCGTACTCCTTGGTCCGCGCGGCAATCTTTTTCGGATCCTCCATATCGGCGCGGAAGATGATCTCAACCGCGCCCTTGGCACCCATCACAGCGATCTGCGCCGTCGGCCAGGCGTAGTTGACATCGCCGCCAACGTGCTTCGACGCCATCACGTCATAGGCACCCCCGAAAGCCTTGCGCGTGATCACGGTAATCAACGGCACCGTGCACTGGCTGTAGGCGAACAGCAGCTTGGCGCCGTGCTTGATGAGCCCGCCATATTCCTGGTCGGTGCCGGGCAAAAAACCAGGTACATCGACGAAGGTGACGATCGGGATGCCAAACGCATCGCAAAAGCGCACGAATCTCGCCGCCTTTCGCGAGGCATCACTGTCGAGCACCCCGGCGAGCACCATCGGCTGGTTTGCGATGAACCCCACGGTCCGGCCGGCAATGCGGCCGAACCCTGTGACGATGTTCTTCGCATACGCCGCCGAGAGCTCGAAAAAGTCGCCCTCGTCGGCAACCTTCAGGATCAGTTCCTTGATGTCGTAGGGCTTGTTCGGATTGTCGGGAATAAGCGTATCGAGAGATTCATTGATGCGGTCTGTTTCGTCATAGGCAGGCCACTCCGGCACGCCGCTCTCATTGTTCGACGGCAGAAAGTCGATCAGCCTCCGCATCTGCAGGAGGCACTCGACGTCGTTCTCGAATGCGCCGTCCGACACGGCCGACTTCGTCGTGTGCACCGATGCCCCGCCGAGCTCCTCCGCAGTGACGACTTCGTTGGTAACGGTCTTCACGACGTCCGGACCGGTCACGAACATGTAGCTCGTGTCCTTCACCATGAAGATGAAGTCGGTCATCGCCGGCGAATAGACGTCCCCGCCCGCGCAGGGCCCCATGATCACGCTGATCTGCGGGATGACGCCCGATGCAACCACGTTGCGCTTGAACACTTCGCCATAGCCGCCAAGCGCGGCCACGCCCTCCTGAATGCGCGCGCCGCCGGCATCGAACAGGCCGATGATCGGGCAACGCGCCTTCATCGCCATGTCCTGCACCTTGATGATCTTCTGTGCGTGCGTTTCAGACAGCGAACCGCCGAAGACGGTGAAATCCTTTGAAAAGAGATAAACCGCGCGTCCATTCACGGTGCCCCAGCCGGTGACGACGCCGTCGCCGGGAATTTTCGACTTCTCCATTCCGAATTCGTTCGACCGGTGCTCGACGAACATATCGAATTCTTCGAACGATCCCTTGTCGAGCAGCAGCTCAATGCGCTCGCGGGCGGTCAGCTTGCCGCGCTTATGCTGGGCCTCGATGCGCGCCTTGCCCCCGCCAAGGCGGGCCTCCTCACGTCGTTTCTCGAGCCTGTCGAGGATGTCTTTCATTTCTGTTTTGACCCCTGCCCGCCACCAATGAGATTTCAGTGCCCGAAAAGGCATACCATGAGACCCACCCATCGTCATTCCGGGACGCTCGCGAGGCGAGCGAACCCGGAATGGCCGCAGAAAGGCTTGGCATCGCGCTCAAAGCCTGCTTACAAGCCCCCCATGAGCGAACCGCAGACGTCCACCGAGCTTATCCAGCAAGGCCTGGTGCACCACCGGGCTGGCCAGATTTCATTGGCGATGGATCGCTATACCGAGGTGCTGCGCAACGATCCGCGCAATGCCGATGCGCTCTACTACATCGCGGTGATCGCCTGCCACGAGCGCCAGTACCAACAGGGCATCGATCTCGCCCGCCGCTCCCTCTCGTTCCGCCCGCGGCAGGCGCGGGCGCATAACCTCATCGGTCAGGCGCTGCACCGCATGGACAAGATCAAGGACGCACTCGAGAGCTTCGATAATGCAATCGAGTGCGACGCGAATTTCACGGATGCGTACAGCAATCGGGCAAATATGCTCAGCGAGCTCGGCCGTAGCAGCGAGGCCTTGTCCAGCTTTGATCGCGCACTGGCGCTCAATCCCAATTCAGCCGGCGACTGGCTCAACCGCGGCGCCACGCTGCATGGCGCGGGACGGCCGGCCGAGGCAGTTGTAAGTTATGACAAGGCGATCGCCCTCGATCCGGACTTCTGTATTTCACATTGTAACCGGGCTCACGCCTTGTGCGACCTCGACCGCGACGCAGAAGCGCTCGCCGCCTACGATCGGGCCATCGCGCTCGAACCCAAAATGGCCGAAGCCTATCTGGGACGCGCCCTGGCGCTGAAAAAGCTTAGCCGCCAGGATGAAGCACTTGCGAGCGTCGATAAAGCCATCGATATCAAGGCGGACGTTGCCAAAATGCATGAGGCGCGCGCCAGCCTGTTGCGGTCGCTCGGACGCAACGAGGAAGCAGATGCAGCCGACACACTGGCGGCGGAGTTGGCAATAAAGAGCCCTGCCGAAAATTCCGGCAGCGGCACAACGTCCTGAACTTTTTGCTTCACAGGATCGCAATGAAAGCGGCATAGTGTGGTCCGGGGTGCCTCGGGGGGGCCATACGAGGACCATTCCATGAATACTGCAAAACCTGCTCCCTCGCGGACTGCGCCGCGCCTCGCGACACCTACCGATCTCGGCGCCAATGCCACCAAAGACATTGCCGGCGCGCTCAACGCCCTACTGGCCGATACTTTTGCTCTTTATTTGAAGACCAAGAACTTTCACTGGCACATCAGCGGGCCGCACTTCCGCGATTATCACCTTTTGCTTGACGAGCAGGCAGAGCAGATCTTCGCAATGACCGATGTGCTTGCTGAACGCGTGCGCAAGCTTGGCGGCACTACGTTGCGATCGATCGGCGATATATCGCGCCATCAGCGCATTGCCGATAACGATGCACCCTATGTCGATGCCGAAGACATGCTGGCCGAGCTGCGCGACGACAACCAGCGCTTCGTCACGGCGATGCGCGAAGCTCATGACGTCTGCGAGGAGCACGGCGACGTTGCTACCACCAGCCAGCTCGAGATCTACATAGATGAGGCAGAAAGGCGCGTCTGGTTTCTTTATGAGGCTGGCCGCCAGGGCGATCCGACAGGACATTAAGTTCAGCCACCAAACCGGACTTACCCTGCAAGCTTAAGCACGGTCACCGCGGCCTGAAATTCCCCATGGCGATAGGCGCGGCGTTCGAGCGCAATCTCATCGCGACCCCATTGCGACATCTGCCAGTCCTCGTCCACGTGAGCGGCCAGCCAGACCGCATCGGCCTCGATCGCTGAATGCGCGAGTGCGAGCGCAAGAAGCGCCGATCCGGTCAGTGTCGTAATCGAGGAGATCGCAGCAAGCTGCCACGGTCCGGATGGAATGGCGGCGCGCACGGCCGCAATCGCCTCGGGGTGTTGAGACACGTACATGACGCCTTCGGTCAGCAGAAAATAGGCGCCGAACCTTTCGCGCGCCCACGCCAGCACCGGGTCCCAGGCTTGCGATTGCATTCGTGCGAGCGCGGCAGGCGCTTCGGCACGATAGAACAGCATATCCGAGCGCAGATACCTCGCGACTTCTTCCGTAACGGGAGCGGGCGCGTCGACAACCGCGTCGATCACGGCATTGCAGAGACGCGTGAGCGGCATCCGCGCCGGATCAATGACGTCGGCTTGCGCCTCCCATTCCGCGGCGACGGCATCGGCGAGTGCTTGCGCGGGTGCGACAAATTTGCGCCGCGCAGGGGTCAGCACAGGCTTGCCATCCAGAAATATTGCGACACCGCCTGTGTCAACATGCCCCGTATGCACGCGTTTGAAGAATCGTTTGCGCAGGTTCGGGCGAACTGCGCGCTGCGCCGCTTCTGTTGGATCGAGCGGCGGATTTTCGAAAATCTCGGTGAAAATATCGCTCATTTGACCAGTTTGTGCGACGCAAAATAACAAAGGAACTTCGAGCCTCAAATGTTAATCCGAATCCGCAAAGTTAAGGGCCGAAATGCCATCGTGACGCCGCTTTCAGGGAGCGAAAAACCTCATGCAGACTTGTGGTTGATAGGACCCAGGCATGACGGAAGGATAAGTAGCCTTGTAGGCTTGTACCCCATAATATCGGCCTTGGATTCGTGCCTGAAAGAAGCCGACCAAAGGGGAAAGCGGAGCCGCCAGAGGCGTGACGCGACACCGTTTTTAGTTGTGCGAAGTAGCGGGGCGCGTTTGAGGATTCAATGAAGAATACCGACATTTCTGCGCCTGATTACTTCCACAAGGTCGTGGACTGCCAGTGGGCCTGTCCCGCGCACACCCCGGTTCCCGAATATATCCGTCTGATTGCACAAGGGCGTTATTCCGACGCCTACATGGTCAACTGGCGTTCCAACGTGTTTCCAGGAATTCTGGGGCGCACCTGCGACCGCCCTTGCGAGCCGGCCTGCCGGCGTGTCCGCGTAGAGAAGGAGCCGGTGGCGATCTGCCGCCTGAAAAGAGTCGCGGCCGACTATAAAGACGACATACGCGAGCGCCTGCCGAAGCCAGCGGCAAAAAAGAACGGCAAGCGGATCGCGCTGGTCGGCGGCGGCCCGGCCTCTCTCACTGTCGCGCGCGACCTTGCCCCACTCGGATATCACTGCGTGATTTTCGATCAAGACCCGAAAGCGGGTGGGATGATCCGCACCCAGATTCCGAAATTCCGTCTGCCGGATTCGGTGATCGATGAGGAATGCGGTTACATTCTTGATCTCGGAATTGAATTCCGCGCCGGCAGGCGGATCGACAGCCTGAAGGCGTTACTCGCCGAAGGCTGGGACGCGATATTCGTCGGCTCGGGGGCGCCAAGGGGACGCGACCTCGATACTCCTGGCCGCAAGGAAGCGGCGAAGAACATCCATATCGGCATTGACTGGCTCTCGTCCGTTTCGTTCGGACATATCTCCAAGATCGGCATACGCGTCGTTGTGCTCGGTGGCGGCAATACCGCCATGGATTGCTGCCGTTCCGCCCGTCGCCTTGGCGGCGAGCAGGTCGACGTCGTGGTTCGCTCTGGCTTCGAAGAGATGAAGGCGTCTCCCTGGGAAAAGGAAGATGCCATGCACGAGGGCATTCCGATCCACAATTATCTCGTGCCAAAGGAGTTTACCCACGAAAACGGCAAGCTTACCGGCATCACATTCGAGAAGGTGAAGGCGGAATACGACGCCAAAGGCCGCCGCAAGCTCGTTCCGGCCGGCGAACCGGATCAGCATTTTGCCTGCGACGATGTCCTGGTGGCAGTTGGCCAGGAAAATGCCTTTCCCTGGATCGAACGCGACATCGGAATCGAGTTCGATCAATGGGACATGCCGAAGGTTAACTCCACAACCATGGCGTCAACTCATCCGAAAGTATTTTTTGGCGGCGACGCAGCCTTCGGTCCCAAGAACATCATCTGGGCGGTCGCGCACGGCCACGAGGCGGCTGTCTCCATCGACAAGTTGCTCAACGGCGAGGATATCGCCGACCGCCCTGCTCCGGCCGTGGAAGTGATGAGCCAGAAGATGGGCATACACGAATGGAGCTACGACAACGAGATCGCCCTCGACAAGCGTTACAAAGTACCGCATCGCGACAAGGTGGTCGCTCTGAGGGATATCAAGGCCGAGGTCGAACTCGGCTTCGATGAAAAGCTGGCCTTTGCGGAAGCCGGCCGCTGCCTGAACTGCGACGTGCAGACGGTGTTTTCGGCGCAGCTCTGCATCGAATGCGATGCCTGCGTCGATATTTGCCCCATGGACTGCATCACCTTCACCGAAAACGGCGAAGAAGCCGCTTTGCGCAAACGTCTGACCGCGCCATCGCAAAATCTCTCACAAGACCTGTATGTCCAGGACGGACTGAAGACCGGTCGGGTTATGGTCAAGGACGAGGACGTGTGCCTGCATTGCGGGCTATGCGCCGAACGTTGTCCGACCGGGGCCTGGGACATGCAGAAATTCTTGCTCGATATGACTCACGCAGGTAGTACATGCCGACCGCCACGCCGATCAGCCGCATAAACGACTTCGTCATCCGTTTCGCCAACGTGAACGGATCCGGCTCGGCGAGCGCGAACGAGATGTTTGCCCGCGCGGTCATGCGGATGGGCGTACCCGTCGCCCCGCGAAATATCTTTCCTTCCAACATCCAGGGTCTGCCGACCTGGTACGAGGTGCGGGTCTCCGAAGCTGGCCATCTCGGCGCACGCGGCGGCACCGACCTGATGGTGGCAATGAACCCGCAAACGTTTGACCGGGATATCGCAGGCATCGAGCCGGGCGGCTACCTGTTCTACGACTCGACCAAGCCCCTACCGCCGTCGAAATTCCGCGACGACATCACCGTCATCGGAGTCCCGCTGACCGCCATCTGCAACCGCGAATACACCGACCCGCGTCAGCGGCAACTGTTCAAGAATATTATCTACGTCGGCGTACTCACCGCGCTTCTCGATATTGACGTGAAGGTCGTCGAGCAGCTGATTGGCGAGCAATATAAGGGCAAGGACAAGCTGATCGAGCCGAACATCAAAGCGCTACATATCGGGCGCGACTACGCGATCCTGAATTTGCAGTGTCCGCTCGGCATCAAGATCAGACGCGCAAACGCCGTCGGCGACCGCATCTTCGTCGAGGGTAATTCGGCCGCAGCGCTTGGCGCGGTCTATGGCGGCGCCACTGTGTGCGCCTGGTATCCGATCACGCCTTCCTCATCGCTCGCGGATGCTTTTACGAAGCATTGCGCGAAATTCCGCGTCGATCCGGATTCCAAGAAAGCGAAATACGCCATTATCCAGGCTGAAGACGAGCTCGCCTCGATCGGCATCGTGATTGGCGCAGGATGGAATGGAGCGCGGGCTTTTACCGCGACCTCCGGGCCTGGCATTTCTCTCATGCAGGAATTCATCGGACTCGCCTATTTCGCGGAAATCCCTGCAGTTTTGTTCGATGTCCAGCGCGCCGGTCCCTCGACCGGCATGCCTACCCGCACGCAGCAGTGCGATATCACCAGCTGCGTGTACGCCTCGCATGGCGATACCAAGCATGTCCTGCTGTTCCCCGAAGATCCTGCCGAGGCATTCGATTTCGGGGCGCAGGCCTTCGATCTGGCCGACCGGCTGCAGACGCCGATCTTTGTCATGCTCGATCTCGATATTGGCATGAACCAACACCTTTCCAGGCCGCTGGCATGGGACGACTCGCGCAAATACGATCGCGGCAAGGTCATGACAGGGGCAGAATTGGAAGCCGGCAAGGATTTCGGCCGCTATCTCGACGTCGACGGTGACGGCATCCCCTATCGCACCTATCCCGGCACCCATCCGACCAAAGGCTCGTTCTTTACGCGCGGGACCTCGCGCGACCGCTATGCGCGCTATACCGAGGAGGGCGCGCCCTACGTCGACAACATGCAGCGGCTGATCCGCAAGCTCGAAACCGCCAAGGACATGGTGCCGCGGCCGCTGATCGCGACTGCGGGAAAGCCGACAAAATACGGGGTGCTTTATTACGGCTCGACCTCGCCGGCCATGGACGAGGCCATCCACATGATCGAGGCGCGAGGCCACGCACTCGATCGCATGCGCATCCGCGCCTTCCCGTTCCACTCGAGCGTCAACAGCTTTGTCGCGGATCATGATTTTGTATTCGTGGTCGAGCAGAACCGCGACGCCCAAATGCGCTCGCTGATCGTCAACGAATGCGGTATCGATCCGGTACGGCTTGTTCCGATCCTTCATTATGACGGTACGCCGATCACCGCACGTTTCATCGCCAAGGCAATCGGCGATCATCTCGACAAGCTCAAGGTGAAGCCGATGAAGGTGACGTCATGACCTATCTCGCCAAACCCAAGTTCCATCACCCCGAGCTGCCGAAAAATGCGCTCGGCTATACGCATCGCGATTACGAGGGCACGGTCTCCACACTCTGCGCCGGCTGCGGCCACGATTCCATTACGAGCGCCATCATTCAGGCGTGCTTTGAGCTGTCCATTGAACCGCATCGCGTCGCAAAGATTTCCGGCATCGGTTGCTCGTCGAAAACGCCGACGTATTTCCTCGGTAATTCGCACGGCTTCAATTCGGTGCACGGCCGGATGCCCTCGGTGCTGACCGGGGCAAACCTGGCCAATCGGGACCTGATCTATCTCGGCGTGTCCGGCGACGGCGATAGTGCATCGATAGGACTCGGCCAATTTGCCCACTGCCTGCGCCGTGGCGTGAACATGGTCTATATCGTCGAGAACAATGGCGTCTACGGCCTGACCAAAGGCCAATTCTCCGCCACCGCCGACCGCGGGTCGAAGTCAAAGCGCGGCTTTATCAATACCGACAATTCCATTGATCTCGTGGCCATGGCGCTCCAGCTTGGCGCGTCGTTCGTGGCCCGCTCCTTTTCCGGCGACAAGCAGCAGCTTGTCCCAATCATAAAGGCCGCAATCGCGCACAAGGGCGCGGCCTTCATCGACGTGATCTCGCCGTGCGTCGCCTTCAACAATCACGCTGGCTCGACCAAGAGCTTTGATTTCGTCCGCGAGCACAATGAAGCGGTCAATCGGCTCGATTTCATCTCAAGCCGCATGCCGATCGAAATCAAATACGAGCCCGGTACGGTCGAAGTGGTCGAGCAGCACGACGGCTCCAAGCTCGCGTTGCGCAAGCTCGCCGCCGACTACGAACTGCACGATCGCACCGCAGCCCTGGGATTTCTCCAGCACCACGCCGCCAAGGGACAAATTGTCACCGGCCTGCTCTATGTCGAACCGGAGGCCGAGGACCTGCATGCGCATCTGCGGACGGTCGATACGCCGTTGAATGCGCTCGACGAAAAGGATCTCTGCCCCGGCCAAACGGTGCTCAAAAAGTTCAACGACAGTCTGCGTTAAGATCGCTCCGGCGGAATCCTTGGTTATGGCCGGGCCTCGTCCCGGCCATCTCGCTTAAGCCGCCAGTGCATTCGTGAGCGGACGGCCTGCACAAGTCGGGATATGACGCAAACCTGGATGAAGGCTTCTGATGGAAAAGCGCCGTCTTGGGCAATCCGACCTCCACCTCGCTCCAATCATGTTGGGCGGCAATGTTTTTGGCTGGATGATCGACGAGAAAACGTCGTTCGGCATCCTCGATGCTTTCATCGATGCAGGCTTCAATGCCATCGACACCTCCGACAGCTACGCGCGCTGGCTGCCCGGCAGTCCGGGAGGTGAATCGGAAACGATTATTGGCAGCTGGCTGAAGCGCAGCGGTAACCGCGATAGGGTTCTGATTGCCACCAAGGTCGGCGAGGACATGGGTGAAGGCCGCAGCCTGAAACGAGATTATATCCTGCGCGAGTGCGAGGCCTCGCTGCGACGCCTGCAAGTCGATCACATCGATCTTTACCAGACCCATTTCGACGACGAGGTCACCGAGCCGGAAGAGACGATGCAGGCCTACGCGCAGCTGGTAGCCGCCGGCAAAGTACGCGTGATTGGCGCCTCGAACATGACTCCTGCCAGGCTTAAGGCTTCGCTCGAGACGAGCAGGAAACTCGGCCTGCCGCGCTACGAGAGCCTGCAACCGCTCTATAATCTTTCCGACCGCAAGGAGTTCGAAACCCAGTTCGAGCCGATTTGCCGGCAGGAGAAACTGGGCGTCATCAACTATTATTCGCTCGCCGCCGGTTTCCTGACCGGAAAATATCGTTCGCCGGAAGAAGGCGCCCGTCATCCCGGACGCGCAGGCCGGCTTAAGCGATATCTTGACGGGCGGGGCATGAGCATCCTGCGCGCGCTCGACAAGGTTGCGGCACGCCAAGGGGCGGTTCCGGCCCAGATCGCTCTTGCATGGCTGATCGCCAAACCCGCCATCACCGCGCCGATTGTGAGCGCCACCAGCCGCAAGCAGCTCGCCGAGATCCTGAAAGCACCGGCAATCAGGCTTTCAAGCGAGGATATCGCAGAGCTCGATGCGGCTGGCGCATGAACTGCCAATTCAGGCAGCAGCCGGCTTGCTCTCAAGCACGACCTTTCCCGTTTCAAGCAGCGATTTCAGATTGGAGAGAATCAGCGGCCAGCCGCCGGACACTGCCTCGATGAACTTGGACCCCGGCGCATCAATCTCGTGCAGGATCGTCAGTTTCACAGCACCGTTCACGGGCTCGATGTCGATCGTGCAACGCGAATAACCTTCCGCTTTCAGCTCCGGCTTGAACTCGTTGCGCCATTTGATCACGAGGCGCCTGGGCGGACTTGATTCGACAACCTCACCGGCATCAGCAACCCGGCCATCGGCAAAGACAAGCTTCCACGGCGAGCCGTTTTTCCAGTCGGTCTCGTGGTGCACCCCGAACCAGTATTGTTTGGTGAAATCGGGATCGGTCAGCGCCGACCACAATTTTTGCGGCGTCGTACGGATAAACGTCACATAGACGAACTTCGGCTTGCTCATCACGCTTCTCCTGCTTCCAATGCTTTTTTCATGTCGCTCAGCGCCTGCAGGCGTGAGCGTTCGAATTTTCCGATCCACCGCTCGCCGATCTCGTGGATCGGCACCGGATTGAGGTAGTGCAGCTTCTCCCGTCCTCGCCGCAGGGTGACGACGAGATTGGCCGCTTCCAGGATCGCCAAATGCTTGCTGACCGCCTGACGCGTCATGTCGAGGCGCGTGCAGAGTTCGTTAAGCGTCTGGCCACTGTCGGCGCGCAGGCGGTCAAGGAGTTCTCGCCGGCTCGCATCGGCCAGTGCTTTGAACACAGCATCCATAATCACAATATGCAACCTTTTGGTTGCATGTCAAGTCTTGTACGCGGAACCCCGGCTGCCGAAGCGGCGTTGATGCCGGCATGCGTGCCAGATCCACCAATACCGTCCGCAAGCTTCAGAATGGCTCGCGCTCGCGCGGCGGGCACTCGCGCGGCATCACAGCGGATGAAATCAAGGACATCGAAGAACTGGCGACGCCTCGCACGCCGGTGATTTACGAAGTGGTGCGGCGGCTCGGCGAAGAGGAAATGGAGCGCCCGTCGACCTCACTGTGGTGGTCGGGCGTTGCCGCCGGGCTTTCAATCAGTTTCTCGCTGCTTGCCCAGGCGATTCTGCGGACGCACTTGCCGGAGGCGGACTGGCAACCGCTTGTTGTCAGTTTCGGCTACTGCGTCGGATTCATCATGGCGGTGATGTCACGACAGCAATTGTTCACCGAGATTACCATCACGGCCGTTCTGCCGGTTATGGCCAAATTCACTTGGAGCAATGTCGGGCACATGGCGCGTATGTGGGCGATCGTGCTTGCGGCCAATCTCGTGGGCACACTATTCGCCACCCTCTTTTGCACTTTCACGCCGGTCCTGCCGGCGCAGATCTACGATGGCATGCTGACGGTCAGCCGCGAACTGCTTGCCTTGAGCTGGTGGGAGTTGATTTTTCGCAGCGTCGCCGCCGGCTTCCTGATGGCCGCCATGGTCTGGCTGATGCCCGGCGCCGAACGCGCCCAATTCCATGTCATCACATTGATGACCTGGCTGATCGCTATGGGCGGATTTACCCATATCGTCGCTGGAAGCATGGAGGCCTATCTGCTTGTGCTCGCCGGCGACTGGGCGTGGTGGCAAATGATCCCTCAGTTCATGGTGCCCGTGCTGATCGGCAACGTGGTGGGCGGTACCGCGCTCTTTGCGCTCATCTCCTACGCCCAGGTTATGGAAGAGATTTGACGGCGCTTGCTAAAGCCAAGGCTTAAGTTGAAGAAACGCTCTTAAATGAGGGGCATCACCTTCAAGTAATACATAAAGCTAATTATTGATTAAGACAGGCGCCCATGTAGCTGCCGCGGTCGCCGGCCGCCTGGCCGAAAACGCCGGCCTGATGAGAGCAGCGCATCGCACGATCCTGAAACGTTTCAACGCCGCCACGTCCCGACCCGGACACCGTCGGCAAGTTTGGCACCGTCCGCCCGGTCTGCGGCACGTAGAGATCCGGGGGAACCTGCGTGTTCGGTGGCGACACCGTCGTCGTCTTCGGGATGGTCACGCGCTTCACGGTCCCACGCGGCGATTTGTATTTCGGCGCCAGCCACGGCTCCGGCGGCGACGGTTTATAGCCCTTCTCCGGAACCATGATGCTGTAATTGTCGCTCATGATGTCTCTTTGCGCGCGTGCCGGCGCGGCGAACATGGTCGCTAGCCCGACCAGAACGAGGAGCGTAGGAGCGTACGTGCGGGTCATCACCGTCAACAGATAAGCACACCCAAGACCGTTTGCTACTCCTCAGGGGCTTGCTCGATCGGATCGTAACGTTTGGCGTCAAAGCCGAGCAGGTTCCACGACGGTTCCATGTGCGGCGGCAGCGGCGCCGATATATCAATCACGCCACCACGCGGATGCGGTACTGCGATACGTCTCGCTAGCAGGTGAAGCTTGTTCTGAATGCCGCCCGGCAGTTCCCAGTTTTCCTTGCTGAAGTATTTTGGATCGCCCACGATCGGATGCTCGATGTGCGCCATATGCGCGCGCAGCTGATGGGTTCGTCCGGTAACCGGTTTGAGCGAAAGCCATGCGAGCCGCTGCGCCGCCGTCTCGACGACGGCGTAGTATGTGACGGCATGGCTCGCTCCTTTTTCGCCATGCGCCGCGACGCGCATGATCGAATCTTCGTCGCGTTCCTCTTTGGCGAGAAACGTCGATATGCGGCCCTGTCTCGGCCTGGGTACGCCGACGACGAGGGCCCAGTAGATCTTGCGTGCCGAACGCGACCGAAAAGTTTTCGCCAACTCAGACGCAGCAAACCTTGTCTTCGCGACCAGCAGGCACCCGGCCGTATCCTTGTCCAATCTGTGCACCAATCGAGGACGCTGGCCGTCGGGACCGCGCAAAGCGCCGAGCATGCCGTCGATATGGCGCATTGTGCCGGAGCCGCCCTGAACCGCGAGCCCCATCGGTTTGTTGAGCACCAATACGTCAGCATCCTCGTAGAGGACGATTGATTTGAGAAAGGCACGGTCCTTCTGCGCCTGCGGGGCGTCGTCGCGCGGAGCGGGCGGCGCGGTCTTTAACGGCGGGATGCGGACCACATATCCAGCTTCGAGGCGTGCCTTGGGCTGCGTGCGCTTTCCGTTCACCCGCACCTCGCCTTTGCGGATAATGCGCTGGATGTGGCTGAACGAAAGACCCGGAAAACGCGCCTCAAAAAATCGGTCGACCCGCATGCCGGATTCATCCGGGGTCACGGTAACCGTTTTGACCTTGCTGGCGGCTTCCAACGGCATCGCCCCGTCATCCTGGCGTGACAGAGGCGGGCCGCCCTCAAAGGATGAGCGGCGACGGCCGTCGCCCTTAGAGGCTCGCTGCGCTTGCACCTCGGATGGTCGGACCGAATGATGTCGAACCTGGAGCCGTTGATGCCGCGGTCCAGCAATTTGACGGCCGCCTCCCGGCTGGCGCGGGCCCGAATGTCCCCGGCTCATCCCTCGCCCCGCCCTTTCCTCAGCCTCGCCCAATATTCGAGGCGCTTTCTGATTTCGCGCTCGAAGCCGCGTTCGGGCGGGTCATAGAATTTTTGGCGCTCAAGGGACTCCGGGAAGTAGTTTTGTCCCGAGAAAGCTTGTTCCGCATCGTGATCGTAGGCGTAGCCACGGCCATAGCCTTCGTCCTGCATGAGCCTTGTCGGCGCATTAAGAATATGTTTGGGCGGCAACAGCGACCCTGCTTCCTTCGCCGTGCGCATGGCCGCGCCGAAGGCAGTATACGCAGCGTTCGATTTGGGTGCGGTTGCGCAGTAGATCACTGCTTGCGCTATGGCGAGCTCTCCCTCTGGCGAGCCCAGAAAGTCGTACGCATCCTTGGCCGCATTCGCGATCACGAGCGCCTGCGGATCGGCAAGTCCGATGTCTTCGATGGCCATGCGCACAACTCGGCGCGCGATGTACAGCGGTGGCTCGCCTGCATCGAGCATACGACAAAGATAGTAGAGCGCAGCGTCGGGGTCAGAGCCTCGCACCGATTTATGCAGCGCGCTGATCAGATTGTAGTGACCGTCCTGCGATTTGTCGTAGATTGGCGCGCGCCGCTGCACAATCTCCTGCAATTTGGCTGCATCGAAGATCTCGTCTTTGCGTGCCGCACGCCAGACTTCTTCGGCCAGGGTCAGCGCCGCACGGCCGTCGCCGTCTGCCATGCGCTTGAGCGCATCGCGCGCCTCAACATCGAGCGGCAGCCCCCTGCCCTCTATCTTTTCCGCCCTTTCAAGCAATTTCTCGATGGCAGCCGCGTCGAGTGATCGGAAAACCAGCACACGCGCACGCGACAAAAGCGGCGCGTTGAGCTCAAAGGACGGATTCTCCGTCGTCGCGCCGACCAGAATGATGGTGCCGTCCTCCATCACCGGAAGAAATGAGTCCTGTTGCGCGCGGTTGAACCGGTGAATTTCATCGACAAAAAGCAGGGTGCCTTGGCCCAACTCGCGGCGGCTGCGCGCATCCTCGAAGACCTTTTTGAGATCGGCGACGCCGGTAAAAATCGCGGAGATCTGCTCGAAATGCAGATCGGTTGCCCACGCCAGCAGTCGTGCCACAGTCGTCTTGCCCGTGCCAGGAGGACCCCAGAACACAAGCGAGCCGAGCGAGCGCGTCACCAGCATACGTGTGAGCGCGCCATCCGGCCCAAGCAAATGGTCCTGCCCGACAACCTCGTCGAGTTTTTGCGGCCTGAGCTTGTCCGCAAGCGGACGCGGCGCGGCCTTGTCGAGACCTGCCGCCGCGAACAAGCTAGGGCCGCCTGTTTTGGCGCGCGGAGCCATCATGGATGACTCTCGACGTCATGGCCGGGCTTGTCCTGGCCATCCACGACTTGCTTGGTGAGCATTAGTAAAGACGTGGATGCCCGCGACAAGCGCGGGCATGACCAAAGATATGTTAGACAATTATTCATCCGCTGAACACCGCGGAAATTTTCTGCCCGCCCCGCAGGATGATGATGCGCCAGCTGCGGCTGGGCGTGCTGGTTAGTCGCTCAAGATCCCGCGTCTTGCTGATGGGCTCGCCATTAACTTCCTGAATCACGTCACCGCGCTGGAAGCCGAGATTGCTTGCATACGAGCCCGCGTCCACGTCCACGACAGCCACGCCCTTATCGACGTTCTGCAGCTGCAATTCATCGGCCAGCGCAGGAGAAAGGTTGGCGATCTTCACGCCGGAGAATGGCGAGCGTGATCGGATGACGATTTCGTCACGAGGCGTAGCCGGAGCGCTCTGCAGGCTTACCGTCGCCGTCAGTTCGCGTCCCGCTCGCAAGAGACCAAGGCGGGCACTGCCTCCAAGCGGTTTTGTGGCAAAGCGGTAGTCAAAAGCATTGGGATCGTCCACGTCCTGGCCATCGACCGAGACGATGAGATCACCCGCCTTGATACCGGCGCGCGCGGCGGGACTGTTAGCATTGACGTTGGCAACCAATGCACCGGCCGGACGCTTGAGGCCCATGCTGTCAGCGATGTCAGCCGTAACTGCCTGAAGGTTCGCACCAAGCCATGGCCGCACGACGGCGCTGCCGCCGGTCTTGGCTGAGGAAACGACTACGCGCACCATGTTGGCCGGAATGGCGAAGCCTACTCCCTGCGACCCACCCGATCGCGAGAAAATCGCCGTGTTGATGCCGATCAGTTTTCCGGTCAGATCCACAAGCGCACCGCCCGAATTTCCCGGATTGATGGCAGCGTCGGTCTGAATGAAGAAGCGATAGTCCGAAATCCCGACTTGCGTGCGGGCCAGCGCTGAAACGATGCCGTGCGTCACCGTTTGTCCGACGCCAAAAGGATTGCCGATCGCCAACACCACGTCGCCCACCTGCAACGCATCCGAATCAGCAAAGTCCAGGACCGGAAACTGTTCGCGCCCTTCCTTGATGCGCAGCACAGCAAGATCAGTGCGTGGATCCTTCAGCACGAGGGTGGCCTCGAACTCTCGCTTATCGGCGAGCGACACCTTCACCTCGTCCGCGCCTTCGATGACGTGATTGTTCGTCACAACCAGTCCGGCGGGGTCAATGATCACCCCCGAACCCAGTGAGCGCTGCAGCTGATTGCCTCCGCCTCCAGGCGCGCCGAAGAAACGCCGGAAGATCGGATCGTCCAATAGGGGATTGCGGTTCTGCACAAGCTTGGCGGCATAGACATTCACGACCGCCGGCGCCACGCGCTGCACGACCGGGGCGTAGGACAGGCGTAGTTCCGATTGGGCTGGAATCCGTCGTTCCTGCGCAGCGGCGCTACCCGCGAACGCTACGGCGACGGTCAGAACGGCAAGCTGCTTAAGAAGCATGATTTGAGTCCGGGCTCTCATTTTGTCATGACCAGGCTTGTTCCGGCCATCCACGGCCAAAAAGCAAGACGTGGATGCCCGGAACACGCCGGGCATGACGAACGTGGGAATGCAGAGATATAGGCCTCTATCGCGCCTAATTGAAGGGTGGCAGCCTTTCCCGTCCCTGCCGCAAGCCTAGTCAACCGGGGGCACAGTTCGCAGGTAGGCTACGACGGCATCGACATCATCCGCGGTCATCGTCGCGTAGTATTGATAGCCCATCGGCGGCTTGAGCTTGCTGCCGTCCTTGCTGGTACCCACGGTGATGGCGCGCTTGATCTCTTCGTCGCTCCAGCTCCCGATCCCCTTGGTCTTGCTCGATGTGATGTTGCGCGCAACGGAGATGCCCCAAGGGCCGCGGAATTCAAAGCCGCCAGCGCCAAGGCGGTCCCATTGACGAGCGCCCTTCTCCATCGGGGTGTGACACTCCATGCAATGTGCGATCGTGACGAGATAGAATCCTTTCTTGACCTTGTCCGTCATCAGGTCTTCGGTGAAGGCCCTCTCGCCGCCCGGAATCACAATCTCGACTTGCGGCACTTTATAGATCGGATCCTCAACCTTGTTGCTGACGGGCTTGAGCGTGCGCAAATACGCGACGACGGCATTGAGGTCGCGCTCCGTCATGATGTGATAGAAACCTGTGGGCATGATCATTGCGACATGCACGCCGTTCGGCCGTATGCCGGTGCGCATGACGGTTCTGATTTCCGCATCGGTCCAGGCGCCGATGCCCGTTTCTTTGTCCGGGGTGATGTTTGGCGCCGTCACCTTGAACGGCGGCTCATCCCATGAAAGGCCTCCCGAAAAATCCTTGCCGGAAATCGCCTCTGGCGGACCTTTCGGCGAATGGCAATTGCCGCAGGTCAGGACGCCATTGACCAGATAGTCGCCGCGCTTGACCAGCTCGGATTGCGTCGACTGCGCATTGGCCACTCCCACCACGGCGGCCCCAAATGCTGCCGCCAACAATACCGTCCGAATTGTCATGAGTGCCCCCCAACGATTGTCTATTGGTGCGATCATAACGGCGATGCGGACTGCGGCAAACAAAAAGGGCGGCAGAAGTGCCGCCCTTTGAAAACGAATCTGGAAACTTCAAGCGGCCGCGGTTGCCTCTTGCTCGACCTTCTTCTCCTCGACGGGACCTGAGTCCTTGCCCTTCGCCTCCACATCGCGGTCCACGAATTCGATGACGGCTTTCGCCGCGTTGTCACCGTAGCGGAATCCGGCCTTCATGATGCGGGTATAGCCGCCGTCGCGGTCCTTGTAGCGCGGACCGATCACATCAAAAAGCTTCTTCACCTGTACCACGTCGCGCATTTCCGCAACTGCCTGACGACGTGCAGACAGCCCACCTTTTTTCGCGAGCGTAACGAGCTTCTCGACGATAGGACGCAGCTCCTTCGCTTTCGGCAGCGTGGTGATGATCTGCTCGTGCTTGATCAGCGATGCGGCCATGTTGGCGAACATGGCCTTGCGATGCTCCGCCGTGCGATTGAGCTTGCGGTGAACCTTGCCGTGACGCATTTCCGTCTCCTTCGGAGACAGGGATCAGATCTCAGAAATCAGGTATCAGACCTCTGATCCCTGATTCCTGGCAACTGTTGCCTGTCAGTAATGATCCTCGAAGCGCTTGGCGAGCTCTTCGATATTTTCCGGCGGCCAGCCCGGCACTTCCATGCCGAGATGCAGGCCCATCTGCGCAAGCACTTCCTTGATTTCGTTGAGCGACTTTCGTCCGAAATTCGGCGTGCGCAGCATTTCCGCTTCGCTCTTCTGCACGAGATCTCCGATATAGACGATGTTGTCGTTCTTCAAGCAATTCGCCGAGCGGACGGACAATTCGAGCTCGTCCACTTTCTTGAGGAACGCCGGATTGAATGCAAGGTCCGGAATGGCCTCGGTGGCGGCCTCCTTCCGCGGCTCCTCGAAGTTGACGAATACGTTGAGCTGATCCTGGAGAATTCGCGCCGCATAGGCGAGTGAATCTTCCGGCGAAACCGCGCCATTGGTTTCAATGGTCATGGTCAGCTTGTCGTAGTCGAGAATCTGACCTTCGCGGGTGTTCTCGACCTTGTAGGAGACCTTGCGGACCGGCGAATACAGGCTATCGACCGGGATGAGGCCGATCGGCGCGTCCTCGGGACGGTTGCGCTCGGCCGGCACGTACCCCTTGCCGGTATTGACGGTGAACTCCATGCGGATCTCGGCGCCTTCGTCGAGCGTGCAGAGCACAAGGTCCGGGTTGAGCACGACGACGTCACCAACGGTTTGAATGTCGCCCGCGGTGACGGTGCCGGGGCCCTGCTTCTTCACCACCATCCGCTTGGGGCCTTCGCCCTGCATCTTGATGGCGATGTCCTTGATGTTGAGCACCATGTCGGTGACGTCCTCGCGCACGCCGGCAATCGAGGAAAACTCGTGCAGCACGCCATCGATGTGCACCGACTGCACGGCCGCTCCCTGCAGCGAGGACAGCAGAATCCTTCGCAGCGCATTGCCCAGTGTCACGCCAAAGCCGCGCTCAAGCGGCTCGGCGACCATCGTTGCAACCCGCGCGGCATCGCTGCCCACGGCAACCTGGAGCTTGTTCGGCCTGATCAATTCCTGCCAATTCTTCTGGATCACGTCTTCACCTTTTCAGCGGCGCGGCCTTCTCGCACCTGGGGCACCCCACCCGCCGCATGGGGAAAATCTCGGCGGCAACACGCGCGCGGGCCGCATGGTCCGCGCGAAAGAAAACAATCACACGCGACGACGCTTTCGCGGCCGGCAGCCGTTATGCGGAATCGTTGTCACGTCGCGGATCGAAGTGATCGTGAAGCCGGCTGCCTGCAGCGAACGCAGGGCCGACTCCCGGCCCGAGCCCGGGCCCGATACTTCGACTTCTAGAGTGCGCATGCCGTGTTCCTGCGCCTTCTTGGCGGCGTCTTCTGCAGCAACCTGCGCAGCGTATGGCGTCGACTTGCGTGAGCCCTTGAAACCCATGGTCCCGGCCGACGACCAGGCAATCGTGTTGCCCTGCGCGTCGGTGATGGTGATCATCGTATTGTTGAACGATGCGGCGACATGCGCGACGCCGGACGCGATGTTCTTTCGTTCGCGTCGACGGACGCGGGTGGCTTCCTTACCCATTCTCAATCCTTTCGCGCCCGTGCGCCGCGATCAGCGCTGGGCTCATCCTGTTATCAAGTCGGTCCCGGGGCTCTCTTCTTGCCGGCGATGGTCTTGGCCGGTCCCTTGCGGGTCCGCGCGTTAGTGTGGGTGCGCTGGCCGCGAACCGGCAGCCCCTTGCGGTGACGCAGTCCGCGATAGCAGCCGAGATCCATCAGCCGCTTGATATTGAGCTGAACTTCGCGCCGCAGATCGCCCTCGACCATGTAATCGCGGTCGATGATCTCGCGAATCTGGAGTACCTCGGCATCCGTGAGTTGCGACACGCGCCGCTCGGCCGGCAAATTAACCTTGCTCATGATATCCTGGGCGATCTTGGACCCGATGCCATGGATGTATTGCAGCGCGATCACCACGCGCTTGTTGGTCGGCAAATTGACACCCGCGATACGAGCCACTTAGCTTCTCCTATTTCGACCGAAGGCGCGGAACGCGCCAAATTCTTCTGTCCCTCGAATGGGATAGCGCAAAGCGTAACACGACGCCCGTGCCCACTGTGTGGGGGCCCGGCATCGCGTCAAACATCTGAATGCGGAGCTTATTAGGGGATTCATCGCGTCCTCGTCAACCTCCGCCGGGTACGGATTTTCGGCCGTCCCGAGGCGTTTTTGCGCCTTTTCGCGACAGAACGCTTTCGCTGCGGGCGGGCACGTGAAATTGCCCGCTTGGCCGCCTTGCGCGGCTTGGCCTTCCTCCGCGCGTTTGACTTGGAAAGGCGAGCCGCCTTGGGCCTCCTGCGCCTTAGGGAAGCGCCGGACCTTAAATGGCGATGGATCGCTGCCGCGACCGCGTGGATCGAGGCCATGCCGTCCACACTCTTGAGCATGCCCTTGCCGCCGTAATAGCCGACGAGCGGTGCCGTTTGTGCCCTGTAGGCGGAGAGCCGTCCCCTCAATACTTCCGGTGTGTCATCCGCGCGAACATTCTCGCCGCGCGCCATCATCTCACCCACCCGCTTCTCAATCCGGTCAAGAAGGATGCCCTCGTCCACCTTAAGCTCGATCACGCCGTCGAGCTTGAGGCCCCGCTCGGCCAACAGGCGATCGAGCGCTTCCGCCTGCGCCACCGTTCTCGGAAAACCGTCGAGCACAAAGCCGCGTTTCGCGTCGGGTTGGCCGATGCGATCGGCGATAATCGCCACCACGATCTCGTCAGGCACCAGCTCGCCGCGCTCCATAATGCTTTTGGCTTGCAGGCCCACCGGCGTGCCGGCCGCGACCGCGGCGCGCAGCATGTCTCCGGTCGAGAGCTGGACTATTCCGTGTTTGGTTATCAGGCGCTGCGCTTGCGTGCCCTTACCCGCCCCCGGCGGGCCGAGCAGGATCAATCTCATCGCGTGCGACCTCGCAGCTTGGAGCGCTTGATCAGCCCTTCATATTGGTGAGCCAACAGGTAACCCTGAATCTGCGCCACCGTATCCATGGTGACGCTGACTACAATCAGCAACGACGTGCCGCCGAAATAGAACGGAACGGCGGCGTATGAGATCAGAATTTCCGGAACAAGACACACGATGGCGAGGTAAAGAGCGCCGACGGCGGTGATACGAGTCAGCACGTAATCGATGTACTCGGCCGTTCGTTCGCCGGGCCGGATGCCGGGGATGAAGCCCCCGTGCTTCTTCAGATTGTCTGCGGTCTCGGTCGGATTGAACACCACGGCCGTATAAAAAAATGCGAAGAACACGATCAGCGCGATGTAAAGAATGAGAAATAATGGCCTCCCATGGCCAAGCAATGTCGTGATCGTCGTGAGCCAGTTGGGTCCCTGACCAGCATTGAAGTTGGCGACCGTGGTCGGCAGCAAAAGCAGCGAAGAAGCGAAAATCGGAGGGATCACGCCCGACGTATTGAGCTTGAGCGGCAGATGCGAGGATTGTCCCTCAAACATGCGATTGCCGACCTGACGCTTCGGATACTGGATCAGCAGTCGGCGTTGCGCTCGCTCCATGAACACAATGAAGGCGATGACCGCGACCGCCATCACGATCACAGCGAGAATCAGCCCAGTCGACAATGCACCCTGACGACCGAGCTCAAGAGTGCCGGCGATCGCGGATGGCAGCTCAGCCACGATCCCGGACAAGATAATCAGCGAAATGCCATTGCCGATGCCGCGGGCGGTGATCTGCTCGCCCAGCCACATCAGGAACATCGTGCCCCCGGTAAGCGTGATTGTCGTCGAAATCAGGAAGAAGATCCCCGGATTGGACACGACGCTTCCGGTGCCCTGAAGACCGACGCCAATGCCATAAGCCTGAAATGCAGCCAGCACCACGGTGAGGTACCGCGTATACTGGTTCATGATCTTGCGCCCTTGCTCGCCTTCCTTCTTGAGCGCTTCGAGCGTCGGCGAGACCGTCGTCATCAACTGGATGATGATGGACGCAGAGATGTAAGGCATGATGTTGAGCGCGAAGATCGCCATCCGGTGGATCCCGCCGCCCGAAAACATATTGAACATGCCCAGGATGCCGCCCGACTGGGTATTGAAAATCTGCGACCACGCATTGGGATCGATACCGGGCAGCGGAATATAGGTGCCGAGGCGATAAACCAGTAACGCGCCGACGGTGAACCAGATTCTTTTCTTGAGTTCTTCCGCCTTGGCCAGCGCCGAGAAATTCAGATTGGCTGCCAGTTGTTCTGCCGCAGAGACCATGGCCGCTCGACCCTTCCGCTTTCATGCCCCGTGAAGACGAGGCACCTGTTCCTTACAGCCCTCTAGATAGGGGCGATGGTCCAAATCTGTAGCCTGAAAGCTATCGGCCGCCCCTATCTGGGGCAGCGCCAAGGAGCTACTATTCGGGGCTTTTCTGTTCGCCTTCTGCTTCCGCCTTCGATTTTCCGGCCTTCGGCTTGCCCCCGCCTTTGGCAGCCTCCAGTGCCCTGCGCTTGTTCTTGCCCTTCGGCACAGCATCCTCTTCCTTGGCCGGAGCCAGAATCTTGACCGTGCCGCCGGCCTTCTCGACCGCGGCGACGGCTGATTTCGAAGCGCGCCAGACCGAAAATTCGACCTTGCTCTTGAGTTCGCCATCGCCAAGCAGCTTCACGCCGCCTTTCTCGCGCCGCATCAGCCCGGCCTTGACCATGGCCGCGGCATCGACAGGAGCCTTGGCGTCGATCCGCCCGGCATCGATCGCCGCCTGAACCTTGCCGAGATTGATCTCATTGAGATTTACCGCGAATGGCGTGTTTCGGAAACCGCGCTTCGCCACGCGGCGATGAAGCGGCATCTGGCCGCCTTCGAAACCCTTGATGCTGACGCCGGCTCGCGCAGTCTGACCCTTGCCGCCTCGACCGCCGGTCTTCCCCATGCCGGAACCGATGCCGCGGCCAATGCGCATGCGCTTTTTCCGTGCGCCTGGCTTATCGGCAATCTGGTTGAGTTTCATGTTCTTATCCTCATTTCACGTGTCGGTCTTTGTCCGGGGCATCCCGCTTAGGAAGGTGCTCGTGTGCCTTATGCTGGGACGGCCGGCCAAACCCGGCCGAGACGTCATTTTGCTTCCCCGACCACTTTGACCAAATGCTGAACTTTGCGGATCATCCCGCGGGTCGCAGGCGTATCCGGAAGATCTCGCACGCGCCCGATCTTGTTCAGGCCAAGCCCGATCAACGTAGCGCGCTGCAGGTGGTGTCGCCGCTGCGGGCTGCCCACCTGTTCAACCTTGAGAGTGCCTTGTGCCGAAGCCATCGCCAGATTCCTCAATCAGCCGTCGCTTCCGCATCGGTGTCCCGACGGCGCGACTGCAGGGTCGATACCTTGATATTGCGGCGAGCCGCTACCGAGCGCGGCGAATCCTGGTGCTTGAGCGCGTCGAAGGTCGCGCGCACAACGTTGTAGGGATTGGATGAGCCGAGCGATTTTGCCACGACATCCTGCATGCCGAGCGTTTCGAACACGGCCCGCATTGGACCTCCGGCAATGATGCCGGTGCCTGGGGGCGCTGCGCGCAGGAATACTTTGCCGGCGCCGTGGCGACCCAGCACATCATGGTGCAGTGTGCGCCCTTCGCGGAGCGGAACGCGTGTGAGCCCCCGCTTCGCAGCATCTGTCGCCTTGCGGATTGCCTCCGGCACTTCGCGTGCCTTGCCATGGCCGAAGCCGACCCGGCCCTTCTGATCGCCTACGACGACCAGCGCGGCAAATCCAAAACGGCGACCGCCCTTGACCACCTTTGCCACGCGGTTGATGTGCACCAGCTTGTCGATGAACTCGCTGTCGCGCTCTTCCCGCTCACCGCGCTCTCGTTCCCGTCGGGCTTCCCGTGCCATATGCGTTCTTCCGTTAAAAGTTGAGTCCGCCTTCACGTGCGGCATCGGCCAACGCCTTGATGCGTCCGTGATAGAGATAGCCGCCGCGATCGAATACGACGTCTTTGATGCCCTTTTCCTTGGCGCGCTCGGCGATCAGCTTGCCGACCGCCTTGGCCGCCGCGATATTGGCGCCCGTCTTGGCGCCCTCGCGCATCGTCTTCTCCAGCGACGACGCTGCAACCAATGTCGTACCCTTCACGTCATCGATGAGCTGGGCGTAGATGTGCTTGGACGAGCGGAATACCGACAACCGCGCACGGCCGCGCCCCGCGAGCCTGATCTTGCGTCGCACTGTCGCCGTCCGCCGGGCGGTCCGGTCGCGTAATCTCGACATGGCGCGTCCCTTACTTCTTCTTCCCTTCCTTGCGGAAGATGTACTCGTTTGCGTATTTCACGCCCTTGCCCTTGTATGGCTCGGGCGGGCGGTAGCCGCGGATCTCGGCCGCGACGTGACCAACTTTCTGCTTGTCGACCCCACTCACTACGATCTCGGTCGGTTTCGGCGTGGCAATCGCGATGCCTTCCGGGATCGGAAAATTCACGTCGTGGGAAAAGCCGAGCTGCAATTGAAGTGTCTTGCCCTGCACCGCGGCGCGAAAGCCCACGCCTGTGATCTCAAGCTTCTCTTCAAATCCTTTGGTGACGCCCGACATCACGTTGGCGACCAGCGTGCGCGAGGTACCCCACATCGCGCGAGCCCGCTTGCTCTCGTCGCGAGGCTCGAGCTTGATCGCATCCTTGTCCAGGACGACGGATACGTCGTCGTGGACCACGACTTGAAGGGCGCCTTTCGGACCCTTTACTTTCACGGTCTGGCCTTCAACGTTGGCGGTGACGCCAGTCGGAACCGTAACCGCTTTGTTGCCGATGCGTGACATCAGAACACCGTGCAGATTATTTCGCCGCCCACGTTCGCCTCACGGGCATCGTGATCGGCCATGACGCCTTTTGGCGTGGAGAGAATAGCGACGCCCAGGCCATTGTTGATGCGCGGCAAGTTGCGAACCGCCACGTAAACGCGACGGCCGGGCTTCGAAATACGCTCGATTTCACGGATCACCGGCTCGCCGTCGAAATATTTCAACTCGATCTCAAGCTCTGACCGGCCGCTCGCGTGAGCGACGCTGGCGTAACCTCGGATAAAGCCTTCCGTCTTGAGCACCTCAAGCACGCGTTCGCGCTGCTTGGATCCGGGCATCGAAACCTTCGACTTGTTGCGCATTTGTGCATTTCGGATGCGCGTGATCATGTCACCGATCGGATCGTTCACTGCCATCGCGCCCTCCTCACCAGCTCGACTTTACAAGGCCAGGAATGAGGCCTTTGGAGCCAAGCTCGCGCAATGCGATACGGCTCAGGCGGTGCTTGCGGTAATAGCCGCGCGGGCGACCACTCAGCTCGCAGCGATTGCGAATGCGCGTTCTGGAGGAATTGCGCGGCAATTCCGCCAGCTTCAGAGTCGCAGCAAAACGCTCCTCCATCGGCAGCTTCTTGTCCTGCGCGATAGCCTTCAGCTTTGCCCGCCGGTTGGCAAATTTCTTTGCCATCCTGCGCCGTCTATTGTTCTTTTCGACCGAACTCTTCTTCGCCATACTTTCGCTCCTTGCGGTTCCGCGTATGAGACCGACCTCACTGCCGGAACGGAAAGTTAAACGCTGTGAGCAGCGCGCGTGCTTCTTCGTCGTTGCGCGCGCTGGTGCAAACGGTGATATCGAGGCCCCAGGTATCGGTGACCTTGTCGAAGTCGATCTCCGGGAACACGGTATATTCCTTGATGCCGAGACTGTAATTGCCGCGGCCGTCAAAACTTTTCGGATTGAGGCCACGGAAATCGCGCACCCGAGGCAGCGCGATATTTACGAGGCGGTCAATGAAGTCATACATGCGCGCCTGGCGCAGCGTGACCTTGCACCCGATGGCCTGTCCGTCGCGCAGCTTGTAGGTCGCGATCGATTTGCGTGACTTGGTGATGACAACTTTCTGACCGGCGATCAGCGACAGGTCATTGGCAGCGTTGTCCACCTTTTTGCGGTCGGCAACGCCTTCACCGATACCCATGTTGAGCACGACCTTGGTGATCTTGGGCACCTGCATGCGGTTGGTGTAGCTGAACTGCTTTGACAGCTGCTCTCGGACCACCTGGTCGAAGTGCGTCTTCAGGCGCGCGATGTAGTCCGAGCGCTCGCGCGGCTTTTTCACCTTCGGCGCATCACCCTTCGGCCCATCTCCTTTGGGCGCGCCGCCCTCTTTCGCACTTTTCTGGGCGCCCTGGGGCTTTTGCGGCTTCTGCGCCTTCTTTGCTTCGTTTTGCTGCGTATCAGCCATCGATTTCAACTCCGGAACGCTTGGCGATGCGCACCTTCTTGCGCGCGTCGCCTTCGCCGACGAACTTGAAGCCGACACGAGTCGGCTTTCCGTCCTTGGGGTCGGCCACAGCAAGATTCGACAGATGGATCGTGCTCTCCTTGGAGATGATCCCGCCTTCCTGCTGCGCGGTCTGCCGCTGATGGCGCTTGACCATGCCAATCCCGCGCACCAGCGCCCGATCCCGATCGGGACGCACCTCGATCACCTCGCCGGTGCGGCCCTTGTCGCGGCCGGCAAGAACCACCACCTTGTCGCCCTTGCGGATCTTTGCCGCCATCACAGCACCTCCGGGGCGAGCGAAATGATCTTCATGTGATTTTTGGCGCGCAACTCGCGTGGCACGGGCCCGAAGATGCGCGTGCCCACCGGCTCCATCTGAGGCGTAATCAGCACGGCCGCATTCCGATCGAAGCGGATGACCGACCCATCGGGACGCTTGATGTCCTTGGAAATGCGCACGACAACGGCCTTCATAACGTCGCCTTTTTTCACACGGCCACGCGGAATTGCCTCTTTAACCGAAACGACAATGACGTCGCCGATGGTGGCATACTTGCGCTTGGAGCCGCCGAGCACCTTGATGCACATGACGCGGCGCGCGCCGGAGTTGTCCGCCACATCGAGGTTGGTTTGCATCTGAATCATGATGCGGCTCTCACTGTCTGATGGCTCATAATGCCTACTGAACTTTCTGCTTCTTCTCGCCGCGCACGACTTCCCAGCGCTTGAGCTTCGAGATCGGACGGCGCTCTTCGATCCATACAAGATCGCCAACGGCGTACGTGTTGGCCTCATCATGCGCGTGGTACTTCTTCGAGCGGCGAATGGTTTTTTTCATCGTCGGGTGCGTAAAGCGACGCTCAACGCGCACGACGATTGTCTTGTCCTGCTTGTCGCTCACGACGACGCCATGGAGCGTACGCTTCGGCATCTAGAACCTCTTATTCCTTCGATTTCGTCTTGGCGCGCGTCTTGGTTTTCGCAGCGGCCTTCGGCTTGCTTGCTTTTGGCTTTTTAGCGACAGGCACGGCGTCTGCCTTCGGCGCCGGCTCCGGCATCCCGGCGCGCTTTTGCGCCGCGATCGTTTTCATGCGCGCGATATCGCGCCGGATCGTCCGCACGCGAGAAGTGTTCTCGAGCTGCCCGGTGGCGCGCTGGAAGCGCAGATTGAACTGCTCCTTTTTCAGCTTGAGTACTTCGTCATCGAGCTGATCGAGCGTCATCGCTCTTGCGTCGGCGGCTTTCATGGCGTCACTCGGCGATGCGTTCAATGAAACGGGTTTTGACCGGCAGCTTGGCGGCGGCTAGGCCCAGGGCCTCCCTGGCAACGTCGACCGGAATGCCGTCGACCTCGAACAAGATGCGGCCAGGCTTTACCCGCACGACCCAAATTTCGGGCGTTCCCTTGCCTTTGCCCATGCGCACCTCGATCGGCTTCTTTGACACGGGAACGTCGGGGAACACCCGGATCCACACGCGACCGGAACGCTTCATAAAGCGCGTGAGCGCACGGCGCGCAGCCTCGATCTGGCGCGCGGTGACGCGCTCAGGCTCCAGCGCCTTGAGGCCATATTGCCCGAAGGCAAGGGAGTTGCCGCTCGTGGCCAGGCCGTGGATGCGGCCCTTATGCGCCTTGCGGAACTTGGTACGGATCGGCTGCAGCATGACTTAAACTCTGCTCATCTCCTTAAGCCGCAGTCTCGCGGCGGGGGCGACCACTGTCGCCTTCGGCCAATTTTTTGTCTTGCGCCATCGGATCGTGCTCGAGGATTTCTCCCTTGAAGATCCAGACCTTCACCCCGCAGGTGCCGTACGTGGTGAATGCGGTCGCTACCCCATAGTCGACGTCGGCACGCAGCGTGTGCAGCGGCACGCGTCCTTCGCGATACCACTCCATGCGCGCGATTTCCGCCCCACCGAGACGTCCCGAGCAATTGATGCGGATACCTTCGGCGCCGAGACGCATTGCCGATTGAACCGCGCGCTTCATGGCGCGGCGGAACGCAACGCGACGCTCGAGCTGTTGCGCGATCGATTCCGCAACCAGTTGCGCGTCGAGCTCGGGCTTGCGGATCTCAACGATATTGATGACGACGTCGCTGTCCGTGAGCTTGGCAACCGACTTGCGCAATTTCTCGATGTCAGCACCCTTCTTGCCGATCACTACGCCAGGGCGGGCCGAGTGAATGGTCACGCGGCACTTCTTGTGCGGCCGCTCGATGACGATATGCGACACCGCTGCCTGCTTGAGCTGCTTCATCAACTCCTCGCGGATCTTGATGTCCTCATGGAGCAGCGAGCCGTATTCCGCCTTGCCGGCGAACCAGCGCGAATCCCAGGTGCGGTTGATGCCAACGCGCAGCCCGACCGGATTGACTTTCTGACCCATCGCGTACTCCTCAGGCTTCCGCCCGCGCCTCGACCTGACGCACAACGATGGTCAGGTGAGAGAACGGCTTGAAAATTCGTCCGACACGGCCGCGGCCGCGCGGGGTGAAGCGCTTGATTACCAGCGCCTTTCCGACATGGGCCTCGGCGACGACGAGATCGTCGACGTCGAGGTCGTGATTGTTCTCGGCGTTTGCGACCGCCGATTCCAGACACTTGCGGACATCCTTGGCGATGCGCTTGTGCGAAAACTGCAAATCAGCGAGCGCACTCGCGACCTTCTTGCCGCGAATGAGTTGGGCGACGAGGTTGAGCTTTTGCGGAGAAATCCGCAGCATCCTGCTCACAGCCTTGGCCTCGTTCTCGCCGAGGTCTCTCTCGCGTTGGCGCTTGCCCATGATCCTACTCTTTGTCCCTTAGCTCTCGCCCGAAGGCGCAGGGGCTGCCGGAGCCGGCGCACCCGGTGCGGCGGGCGCGCCCACGCGCTTGGCCTTGCGATCGGACGAATGGCCGTAGAACATGCGTGTCGGCGCGAATTCGCCGAACTTGTGACCGACCATCTCTTCGTTCACGAGCACGGGAATGTGCTTCTGGCCGTTATAAACCGCGAAATTGAGCCCGACGAATTGCGGCAAGATGGTCGAACGGCGGCTCCATATCTTGATCATCTCGTGACGGCCCGACGCGCGAGCGGCCTCTGCCTTGCGCAGCAAATAACCGTCGACAAAAGGACCTTTCCAAACTGAGCGGGTCATATCTCGTCCTTACTGCTGCTTCTTCTTGCGATCATGCCGGCTCGCGACAATGAATCGCTCCGTACGTTTATTCTTCCGGGTCTTCTTGCCCTTGGTCGGGAAGCCCCACGGCGTCGTCCAGTGCTTGCCGCCCTTGGTGCGGCCGCCATGTGGGTGGTCGACCGGATTCATCGTGATGCCGCGGTTATGCGGCATACGGCCCTTCCAGCGTTGCCGGCCAGCTTTGCCGATCGCGGTATTCATATTGTCCGGGTTGGAGACGGCGCCAACTGTAGCCATGCATCGGCCATGCACCAGGCGCTGCTCCGACGTGTTGAGCCGCAGGATCACGTAGTCCTGATCGCGTCCGACGATCTGCGCGTAGCTGCCGGCGGAGCGCGCGATCTGACCGCCCTTCCCGATCTTGATCTCGACATTATGGACGATGGTTCCGACTGGAATATTCGCGATCGGCATGGCATTGCCGGGCTTTACGTCCGCGTGTTCGGACGCGACCACGGAATCGCCAGGGGCGAGACGCTGCGGCGCCAGGATATAGGCCAGCTCGCCGTCCTGATACTTAATCAGCGCGATGAAGCCGGTGCGGTTCGGGTCATATTCCAAACGTTCGACGGTCGCAGGTACATCGAATTTCCTGCGACGGAAATCGATCCGCCGATAGGCCTGCTTGTGACCGCCCCCGCGGAAACGCGAGGTGATGCGGCCGTGATTATTGCGGCCTCCCGTCGAATTCTGCCCCTCGGTGAGCGACTTCACGGGTGGACCTTTATGGAGGGTCGAGCGGTCGACGATCACCAGCTGGCGCTGGCCTGGCGTCACCGGATTGTATGTTTTCAACGCCATCGCAACGCTCTCCTTACAATCCCGTGGTCACGTCGATCCTGTGACCCTCTTCGAGCGTCACGATCGCGCGCTTGACGTCGGACTGTTGTCCGAGCCGGTTGCGGAATGCCTTGCGCTTGCCCGGACGCGTGAGCGTGTTGACGCTCTTCACCTTCACGTCGAACAGCTTCTCCACCGCCTCCTTGATCTGCGGCTTGGTGGCAGCCTTGGCCACCTTGAACGTGACCTTGTTGTGCTCGGACGCCATGGTCGCCTTTTCGGTGATTACCGGAGCGATGATGACGTCGTAGTGGCGCGGATCGCTGGTGCTCATTTGAATCGCGCCTCCAGCGCATCGAGTGCGGCCTTGGTCAGCACCAGGGTCTTGCGCCGCAGGATGTCGTAGACGTTTATGCCCTGAACCGGCAGGACATCGATATTCGGAATATTGCGCGCAGCGGACCGGAAATTGGCTTCGATCTCGGCGCCGTCGATGATCAGCGCGTTTTCAAGCCCGAGCTTGCCGAATTGCTTCGCCAAGGCCTTGGTCTTGGCATCCTTTAGCGTTGCCTTGTCGAGCAAAATGATGCCGCCATCCTTGGCCTTCGAGGAGAGCGCGTGCTTGAGTGCCAGCGCGCGCACTTTTTTCGGCAGATCGATGGCGTGACTGCGCACCACCGGGCCAAACGCGCGGCCGCCGCCACGGAATTGGGGGACGCGCGCCGAGCCGTGACGCGCACCGCCCGTTCCCTTCTGCGCGTACATTTTCTTGCCGGTGCGCCAGATTTCGCTGCGGCCCTTGGTCTTGTGGGTGCCGCGCTGACGTTTGGCGAGCTGCCAGTTCACGCAACGCTGGATGATGTCGGCACGTGGCTCGAGGCCGAAGATCGCATCCGGCAACGTGGCCTTTCCGGCGTCCTTGCCATCGAGGGCGACGATCTTGAGTTCCATTACTCGCCCTCCTTCTTCTTCGCAGCGGATGGCTTATCGGCAGCCTTCGCGCTCTTGTCGGCTTTGGCGGCCTGCTTTGCACGCTCGGCGGCCGGTCCGGCAGCGGCAGTCGGCGCCGTGGCTTGTTCAGCTTTAGCCGGCGCCGCCTCGGCCTTCGGCTGTTCCTTGGGCTGATCTTCAGTTTTGGCGTTTTTCTGTTCGGGGTTCGCCGCGGCCGCTTCGCTCACGCGAAACTTGCCTGGTTTCGGTGCTTCCTTGGGCAGCTTTTTCTTAACCGCGTCGCGCACAGTGACCCAGCCGCTCTTGGCACCGGGCACTGCCCCCTCGACCAGAATAAGGCCGCGCTCGACGTCGGTCTGCACGACCTTGAGATTGAGGGTGGTGACGCGGTCGACGCCGAGGTGGCCCGGCATTTTCTTGTTCTTGAAGGTCTTGCCCGGATCCTGGCGGCCGCCGGTGCCGCCGATCGAACGGTGCGAAATCGAAACGCCGTGCGAAGCGCGCAGGCCGGCGAAATTCCAGCGTTTCATGCCACCGGCAAAGCCCTTGCCAATGGTAATGCCGCAGACGTCGACGAACTGGCCGGGGATAAAGTGATCGGCGGTGATCTCCGCGCCGACAGGAATCAACGCATCCTCGCTCACGCGGAATTCGGCAAGTTTGCGCTTGGGCTCGACATTCTGCTTTCCGAAGTAGCCGCGATCGGCCTTGCTCATATTATTGGTGCGGCGCGCACCAGAGCCGATCTGGAGCGCGACATAGCCATTCTTGTCCTTGGTGCGGTGGGCAACCACCTGGCACTGCGCAAGGCGCAGCACCGTAACCGGCACATGCTCGCCGCCTTCGGTGAACACCCGGGTCATTCCGACCTTCTGTGCAACTACGCCCGAACGCATTGCTGATCCTATCCCCGGCCCTAGAGCTTGATCTCGACATCGACGCCTGCGGCGAGGTCGAGCTTCATCAGCGCGTCCACCGTCTGTGGCGTCGGATCGACGATGTCCAGGAGGCGCTTGTGCGTGCGCATCTCGAACTGTTCGCGGCTCTTCTTGTCGACATGCGGCGAGCGGTTGACCGTGAATTTCTCGATTCTCGTCGGCAGCGGGATCGGTCCACGAACCTGCGCACCGGTGCGCTTGGCCGTGTTCACGATCTCACGCGTCGACGCATCGAGAATGCGGTGATCGAACGCCTTGAGCCGGATCCGGATATTCTGGCCGTTCATTTTTCTCGTCTCTCTGTCCCGTCATGGCCGGCCTCGTCCCGGCCATCCACGTCTGCTTTTCCTTCAAGTCGCGGATGCCCGGCACGAGGCCGGGCATGACGACGGATAGACTTGTTACTCGATGATGCTAGCCACCACGCCGGCGCCGACGGTGCGGCCGCCTTCGCGAATGGCGAAGCGCAGTTTCTCTTCCATGGCGATCGGCACAATCAGATGCACCTCCATCGCCACGTTGTCGCCTGGCATTACCATCTCCGTGCCCTGCGGCAGGTGCACGACACCCGTCACGTCGGTGGTGCGGAAATAGAATTGCGGACGATAGTTGGTGAAGAACGGCGTATGGCGGCCGCCCTCTTCCTTGGTGAGGATGTAGGCCTCCGCCTTGAATTTCGTATGCGGCTTAACCGAACCGGGCTTGCACAGCACCTGGCCGCGCTCGACTTCCTCACGCTTGGTGCCGCGCAGCAGACAGCCGACATTATCACCGGCCTCGCCCTGGTCGAGCAGCTTGCGGAACATCTCGACGCCCGTCACCACGGTCTTCTGGGTCGGGCGGATGCCGACGATCTCGACTTCTTCGCCGACCTTGATGATGCCGCGCTCAACGCGGCCGGTGCAGACGGTGCCGCGGCCGGAGATCGAGAACACGTCTTCAACCGGCATCAGAAACGGCTGATCCTTTGGACGTTCGGGCTGCGGAATGTATTCGTCGACCGCTTTCATCAGCGCCAGAACGGACTCTCTGCCGAGCTTTTCGTCGCTACCCTCGAGCGCCTTCAGCGCCGAACCCTTGATCACGGGGATCTTGTCGCCGGGGAAATTGTACTTGGACAGGAGCTCCCGCACCTCGAGCTCAACGAGCTCGAGCAGCTCGGGGTCATCGACCATGTCGACCTTGTTCATGTAGACGACGAGTGCGGGCACGCCGACCTGGCGGGCAAGCAGAATATGCTCGCGTGTCTGGGGCATGGGCCCGTCAGCCGCGGACACTACCAGGATCGCGCCGTCCATCTGCGCGGCGCCGGTGATCATGTTTTTCACGTAATCGGCGTGGCCTGGGCAATCAACGTGGGCGTAATGGCGCTTATCGGTTTGGTATTCGACGTGCGCGGTCGAAATGGTAATGCCGCGTGCCTTCTCTTCCGGGGCCTTGTCGATCTGATCATAGGCGGTGAACGTGGCGCCGCCCTTTTCGGCAAGCACTTTGGTGATCGCCGCTGTCAGCGTCGTCTTGCCGTGGTCGACGTGACCGATCGTCCCGATATTGCAATGGGGCTTGGTCCGCTGGAATTTTTCTTTGGCCATGGAACTCTCCGTTCAGATCCTTCTGTTATCCTCGTGCCCGATCACGCGAATTTCTTCTGTACTTCGGCTGACACGTTCGCCGGCAGTTCCGAGTAGTGATCGAATTGCATGGTGAATGTGGCGCGGCCTTGAGACATGGACCGCAAATTATTGACGTAGCCGAACATGTTCATGAGCGGCACCATCGCGTTGATCACGTTGGCATTGCCACGCATGTCCTGCCCCTGAATCTGGCCACGCCGCGAATTGAGATCGCCAATGACCGAGCCGGTGTAGTCCTCCGGGGTCACCACTTCGACTTTCATGATCGGCTCGAGCAGCACCGGCTTGCCCTTCTGCAATGCCTCCTTCAGGCATTGACGGGCGCAGATTTCGAAGGCGAGCGCTGACGAATCCACGTCATGATACTTGCCGTCAATCAGCGTGACCTTGAGATCGACCACCGGAAATCCGGCGACGACGCCGGAGCCGAGCACTGACTCCAGGCCTTTCTCCACGCCGGGGATGTATTCCTTCGGCACCGCGCCACCCACGATTTCGTTCTCGAATTCGAACGGCGTGCCCGGCGGTGTCGGCTCGGCGATGATCTTGATCGCCGCGAACTGGCCCGAACCGCCGGTCTGCTTCTTGTGGGTGTAGTCGTGCTCGACCCGCTGGGTAATCTTCTCGCGGAATGCGACCTGAGGCGCGCCGATATTGGCATCCACTTTGTATGTTCGCTTGAGGATGTCCACCTTGATGTCGAGGTGGAGTTCGCCCATGCCCTTGAGGATCGTTTGGCCGCTCTCCTGATCGGTGGAGACGCGGAACGAGGGATCCTCGGTCGCGAGCTTCGCAAGCGCAACGCCAAGCTTCTCCTGGTCAGCTTTCGACTTCGGCTCGATCGCGATCTCAATGACCGGGTCCGGAAATTCCATTTTTTCCAGGATCACGGACTTCTGCGGGTCGCAAAGCGTGTCGCCGGTGCGAACTTCCTTCAAACCAGCCAGCGCGACGATGTCGCCGGCATAGGCCTCCTTGATGTCCTCACGGTTATTCGCATGCATCAGCAGCATGCGCCCGATACGCTCTTTGCGCTCCTTGGTCGAATTGATCACGCCGGTGCCGCTTTGCAGCGTTCCTGAATAGATCCGACAGAACGTGATGGTGCCGACGAAGGGATCGTCCATGATCTTGAAAGCGAGCAGCGCCATCGGCTCCTTGTCGTCGGCCTTGCGGACAACCTCATTGCCTTTGTCGTCGATGCCCTTGATGGGCGGAACGTCGAGCGGACTCGGCAAATAATCGACGACGGCGTCGAGCAGCGGCTGAACGCCCTTGTTCTTGAATGCCGAGCCGCACAGCACCGGAAAGAATGCGCCCGTGATGACGGCCCTGCGAATGAGCTTCTTGAGGGTTGCCTCGTCGGGCTCCTTGCCCTCGAGGTAGGCGGTCATGGCTGCGTCGTCGAGCTCGACCGCCACTTCGACCATCTGCTCGCGATACTTTTTGGCCTCGTCGAGCATGTCGGGTGGAATATCGATGTCGTGGTACTTGGCGCCGAGGGATTCGTCGTCCCAAACTACGCCCTTCATGCGAACCAGGTCGACCAGGCCTTTGAAGTTCTGCTCCGAACCAATCGGAAGCTGGATGGCCACCGGCTTTGCGCCAAGGCGCGTCTTGATGTCGTCGAGACACTTGAAAAAGTCCGCACCAATCTTGTCCATCTTGTTGGCGAAGACGATGCGGGGCACCTTGTATTTATCGCCCTGACGCCAGACCGTCTCGGTCTGCGGTTCGACGCCCTGGTTGGAATCGAGCACGCACACGGCGCCGTCAAGCACACGAAGCGAGCGCTCGACCTCGATGGTGAAGTCGACGTGGCCGGGCGTATCAATGATGTTGAGGCGCTTCTCTTTCCAGAATGCCGTAGTCGCAGCCGAAGTAATGGTGATGCCGCGCTCCTGCTCCTGCTCCATCCAGTCCATCGTCGCGGCGCCTTCGTGCACCTCGCCGATCTTGTGGCTCTTTCCCGTGTAATAGAGAATCCGCTCGGTCGTCGTCGTCTTTCCGGCATCGATGTGGGCCATGATGCCGAAGTTGCGGTAGTCCTCAATTGGGTGGCTGCGGGGCATAGGGGATCCTTGAGACTCTTCTGCTGTCACCAGCGGTAATGCGAGAAAGCCCGATTGGCTTCCGCCATCTTGTGGGTGTCCTCACGCTTCTTGACGGCATTTCCCCTGTTGTTGGATGCATCGAGCAGCTCAGCCGAGAGCCGTTCGGTCATCGTACGTTCATTGCGTTCGCGCGCGGCCGAAATGATCCAGCGGATGCCGAGCGCCTGCCGGCGCGACGTGCGGACTTCTACCGGCACCTGATAGGTGGCGCCACCGACGCGCCGCGAGCGCACCTCGATCGAGGGCATCACATTGTCGAGCGCTTGCTGGAAGACGGTAAGCGGATTTTGCTTGGTCTTGCCCTCGATCATCTCGAGCGCCCCGTACACGATCCCTTCCGCCACCGATTTCTTGCCATCGTACATGATGGCATTCATGAACTTGCTTACGACGACGTTCCCGAACTTCGGATCCGGAATGATGTCGCGTTTATCGGCGGCGTGACGACGGGACATGACGCTGATCCTTATTTCGGACGTTTCGCGCCGTATTTCGAACGGCGCTGCTTGCGGTTTTTCACGCCCTGCGTGTCGAGAACGCCGCGCAGGATGTGATAGCGGACGCCCGGAAGATCTTTCACGCGGCCGCCACGGATCATGACGACCGAGTGCTCCTGAAGGTTATGGCCTTCCCCCGGGATGTAGCCGATCACCTCGAATCCGTTCGTGAGCCGCACCTTCGCCACCTTGCGCAAAGCCGAATTCGGCTTCTTGGGCGTGGTGGTATAGACGCGCGTGCACACGCCGCGTTTCTGCGGCGACGCCTGCAGAGCAGGCACTTTGTTGCGCGCCTTCAGCGGGTGTCGCGGCTTTGCAATCAACTGACTGATCGTCGGCATTGTCGGCCTTTGCTACCTTTGTTTCCGGGATCAGCGCGAAGGCAATTGGCCGCGCCATCCCTCTCAAATCTCTCGCGGACAACTTTCTGTCCGCGTCGTCGGGCTTCTCGCCCCGGCACTGCATGCGCACCAACGCTTCGGTGCACTTTGCGTCTTTTCCACGCGCAAAACGAAATCGCGCCATCCGCCAGATTGCGGCAGGGCGCTCTTCCGTTCGGACAGCCGCGCTGCGTCGAGCACCGCCGCTGTTCACTCTCAAAATCTGACAGGTGCTGTCAGAGGCAGCGTCTGAGCTTCATTCGTCGAGGCGATGCGCCAGCCAGTCTCCGAGAAAACGTAATGCTCTCAAAGCATTAGCCGGGCGGCCGTTCCGAGCAAGCGAAGCTCACCGCCTGCCGAAAAGTGTGGGGTATGTATCGGCGAGAGTCCGCTAAGTCAAGCGGAAATGGCCGGAAAATCGACGATCTAGCGCTGTTGGAGCCGAATACCTAACGATCCGCGCATCCGGCAGTTATTGCGACGTCACCCCGGTCTGTTTGATGACACGAAGATATTTCTCACTCTCGTTCTGGACAAAATCCTTGAACTGATCGGCCGCCATCGGCGCCACAACGGCGCCCGCCGCCTCCAGGCGCGCTTTGACGTCAGGGTCCTCGATGACCTTGTTAATTTCCTTGTTTAGCCGGTCGATAATGCTCTGCGGCGTTCCCCGCGGGGCAAAGATGCCGGCCCAAAGCGTGAAATCGTAATCCTTGTTGCCCGTCACCTCGGCAACTGTCGGTATGTCCGGAGCCGCGGGCGAACGCTTAGCCGATGACAACGCAAGGATCTTTAGCGTGCCGGACTTCACATGCGGGGCGGCAGCCGGAAACCCGGGAAAGTAAAAATCAACGTGACTGCCGATCAAGTCATTAAGTGCCGCCCGGCGCCTTTATATGGGACATGGGTCAGATTGTCGTCGAACTGCAATTTGAGCAACTCACCCGCAAAGTGACCGGGAGTGCCAATTCCCGCCGACGCGAAAGTCATCTTCGGCTTGGCTTTCAGAGCTGCAATGAACTCGGGCAAAGTAGAGTATGGGGCCTTGGCCGGCACGACGAGCGCCAGCGGCACCACCGCCGCAAGCGCAATGGGCATCAGGTCCTTGTCCGGGTCGTAGTTGAGACCTTTGAGCCAATGTTGGTTGATCGCAACTTCCGCAGTCTGTCCGAGCAGTAATGTGTAACCATCTGGCGACGCGCTGGTCACTGAATGCGCGCCGATTGCGCCGCTGGCCCCTGCGCGATTCTCCACCACGACCGATTGGCCGAGGGCAGCGCCTAACTTGTCAGCCACCGAACGTGCAACGATATCGCCCGTGCCGCCCGCGGCGTAAGCAACGATCAGCTGGATGGTTCGGCTTGGATAAGTCTGGCTCCATCCCTCCGCCATAGGGACAATGCTAAGCACAGCAGCGACGAACCCGATGGGCAACAATTGGGCAGCACGCATTAGAATCCTCCCGTATTTGTGGCTCCGTTGGTTCGGTCCGGGTTGTTAGTCGAAAACGTAGAGCGGATCGGCAATATTCGACAAGATGGAAGGACTTGCGGCCATAGCGCCGCTTGCTCATTTCAGAGCAATCCGCAGCGGAATCTAACCTTTATGTGCAGGCAAAGCACCAGGCAGCCGGAGGGCCTTAAGCGCGTGCTAAATGTTTAGGCACATGGACCTGTTAGGCGCATACGCGCGCCTGCAAAATGGTGTCACTTTCCGATTTAAAGTGATTTCTCGCATCACAATGAAATCTGATCAGCGGCGCGATTTCCTTGAAATGACTCGACGGCAGCATGTGACCGGCTTCGTCGATCGTCCGCAGTTTCACGTCAGGCAAGGTCCGCGCGAGGTGAAAGCAGATCCGGCGCGTCGGAAAAGGTGAGCGTCCGCCGGAAACGATCAAGGTCGGCACGTCCAAATCGGCCAGATTATCGAGGCGCGTTGGATCGTTGAGCGTGGCCCACAAATCGAGCGTGACCTTGTTGATTCTCGTCGCGAGTGCAATCCGTTGCGAGTTTGGCAAGCCATCCCACGATCCGTGGCCGCTCCAGTAGTCGACGAACCGACACATTGCCCCGACATAATCGCCGCAATTCACGCCACTTGCGATCGTCGTCGCGATTTCGGAGATCTGCCTCAGCGCGCGCTCATCCTCGTCATCCCCATCCCTCAGCAAGTGGAATGCGGCTGGTTCAATTAGGGTTAGGCTCTTCAGGTGTTCAGGGTACCGCAGCGCCAATTGCAATCCGACGGCGCCGCCGAATGAATGGCCGACGATATGCGCCGGCTTCTTGAGTTGACGGATCAGAGCGCCAACCAGGTCGGCTTCAACCCCGAGGTTGAAGGTGCCGAAGCCCGGCCAGTGTGTCGTTGCGCCGTAGCCGCAGAGATCAGGCGCGACGACCTGGAACTCCTCGCGGAGAGTTTTGGCGAGCCCCGCCCACTGCCGGCCTGAGCCGGCAGTGCAATGCAAGAACACGATCGGCTCGCCGGCGCCCTCGGCAAAGTACTGAACATCGATGCCCCCGGCCTGGATGCTCTCAATGTTCATGTCTCACTCCCATAACCCGATCAGGCCGCCCGAATGGCCCATCTAGAAGCGGCCTCAAGGCCGTGCCTGATGTCTGAGATGATGTCGTCGATATGCTCGATGCCGACGGACAAGCGCACATAGCCATCTGAAACGCCGCTGGCCAGCTGCTCCTCGGCCGTCAGTTGCGAGTGCGTCGTTGTGGCGGGATGGATTGCAAGGCTCCGGGCATCGCCGATATTGGCGACGTGATAATGCAACTGCAAAGCATCGATGAACTTGCGCCCGGCTTCCTTGCCGCCAGCAAGTTCGAATCCGACCAGCCCGCCAAATTGGTCTCCCAGATACCAGTCAGCGCGCTGGCGATGAACGCCGTTCTGTTGTGAAGGATGAATAATCCGCTTCACCTCTTTCCGCTTGAGCAGAAAATCGACCACTGCTTGTGCATTCTTGCAGTGTTCCTTCATCCGCAATGCAAGCGTCTCAAGACCCTGAATGATGAGAAATGCGTTGAACGGCGACATCGCGGCTCCGATGTCTCGCAGGAGGGTAACCCGGGCCTTGATCGCGTAGGCGACCGGTCCGAGCGGCTTGACCGCTTCCGTCCAGATCGCACCGTGATAGCTGGGGTCGGGTGTATTCAAAGCCGGCTGGCGCTGCGGATGAGCCGCCCAGTCAAAATTGCCGCCATCGACGATCAGACCACCGATCGAGTTTCCATGTCCGCCGAGATATTTCGTTGCCGAATACACGACGACCGCGGCACCGTGCTCAAGCGGCCTCATGAGAAAGGGCGTTGCCGTATTGTCGACTATGAGGGGAATCCCGAGCGGACGCCCGATCGCCGCCACCTCGGCAATGGGGAAGACCGTTAGCTTCGGATTTGGCAGACTTTCGGCATAGTACGCGCGGGTTCTATCGTCGGTCGCGCGTCTAAAATTCTCTGGATCAATCGGGTCGACGAAGCGAACTTCGATTCCCTGATCTTTGAGGGTGTGGGCAAACAGATTCCAGGTCCCCCCATAAAGATCGGTGGAACTGACGACGTTGTCACCCGCTCGCGCAAGATTCTGGAGCGCGAAAGCGGAGGCTGCCTGGCCGGACGCAAGCGCCAGCGCGGCCACCCCACCTTCAAGGGCAGCAATGCGCTTTTCCAGCACGTCATTGGTCGGATTCATGATCCGCGTATAGACGTTGCCGAGTTCTTTCAGCGCAAAGAGATTGGCCGCGTGTTCGGTGTCGCGGAATTGAAAAGAGGTCGTCTGATAAATCGGCACAGCGACCGCACCGGTTGCGGGGTCTGCCCGCCAACCCGCGTGAAGAAGCATCGTTTCAGGATGATATGAGGGTGTGGTCATCTGTCGGTCCCTTGAATGCAAACTGGCGCTCTGGCAGCGGCTCTATATCGACCGGCCAATCGGTCGTCCTTGCGTAACCCTTGATTTTTGCTTGAGGAGATCTGGATTTTGGACGCAACCCTGTTCGGGCGCGGGACCCGGGTGTTGGCGCGGCAAAAACGCCCCGATTCGGGGCGCCAACTCTTCGGTTGAGACTTCGAGGGGGGAAAAACGGGCTGCCGCGCTCTTAGCGGCCGGATTCTGACAGAAACGCTTCGGCGGAATGAAAGCGGGCCGGCTATCCAGCCTTGACTGGATTGGCCTCCGAGCCAGAACTCCCTGCATTGGGTTCGTTCTGGCCCAATAGGTTAGCCCAACTTTGTGCAATCCACTGCCACGCGGCCTTGTCTGCATCATTGGAGGCGTGGCTTACCTGGTCTTGCGCCTCGCGCACATACTGCTCGTATTTTTCGTTTTGGGTCATGGTAGTACCCCCAACGCTGCGCAGATGCAGCCAACCAGACACACGGCACAGACAGCCGAAATGACCAGACCTACGATCTCCAAACCGACCATCGCCGCCTCCCGTTACGCTAGCCAGTCACTGTTAAAACTTTGCCAACTCTGTTGTGTCGCACCGAAGGGCCATTGACCGCCCGGCGCTTTTTTGTTGGCGGCCGCTGACGTCAGGGGACGATAACGCGGGACATCAGTTCGCCGAGCTCATAAGGCCGATTTAGACCGCGGCTATCCGGCTGAGGGCATTCGAAGTGATGCAACTCGATTGCCTCAGCTTTGGGCACATCTTCAAAGAGATGGCCGACGTAGGCTGCTATGCGGGCGAACCTACCGGATGCGCCGGCATGATTGGTGCTGGTGATCATCCTCTTCCCCCTTGTCGCTATGCCCACAAGACGGGCGGTCCGGCAGTATCAAATTAGAGGGCTGCAGATTTGGAAGCTGTGTTGGGCGTCACAAAAAGGCTGATTTCGGCAACCCCTGTGATCTATCGCACAGCGAAAGCAAACCCAGAGAGCGATGCTTCGCATGCGTGACGCCGATTATCACCTTAGCTCGGTGTGTCCCCTTTCGGCGGATCGCAAAGGGACCGTTGTCATGCTCACGCAGCGGTCCCTTTTTTCGCCCGAAGCCCTTGATCCATAGGCTACTTTTGCGCCTGCACACGCGCCGCGACAGCATCGCCGGTCTCCCGCGTGCCCAATCGCCCACCGATGTCGGGTGTTGATTCCTTGGCAGCGATTGCCGCTTCCACTGATTTTTCAATTGCTGCCGCAGCAACCTGGAAAGGCTTCGCCTTTATGCGCCGTCCGTACCAGGCGAGCAGCATTGCCACGGACAGGATCAGCGACAGCGGGTTAGCCACGTTGTTGCCGGCAATGTCAGGCGCTGAGCCATGCGCGGCCTGAGCCATCCCGTGATTGGTTCCCGCATTCAACGAGGCCGCGAGACCAAGGCTTCCTGACAATTCAGCGGTCAAGTCGGAAAGAATGTCGCCATACATGTTGGTGGTGACGATGACATCGAAGCGCCGGGGGTTGCGCACAACATGCGCCATCATGGCGTCGACAATCACGTCATCGATCGTCACCGCCGGAAATTCCCGCGCGATCTTGTGGCATTCCTCAATGAACAGGCCGTCAGTAACCTTGAGAACATTCGCCTTGTGAACAATGGTGACGTGCTTGTGCCGCGTCATTGCGAGCTCGAAAGCGACGCGAGCGATGCGTTCGCTGCAGGCCCGGGTAATGCGGCGCAAGGAGATGGCGACATCTTTGGTCACCATCATCTCGCCGTTTCCCGCTTCCATGTTGCGGTCGGCATAGAAGCCTTCGGTGTTTTCACGTGCGACGACGAGATCGAATTCGCCACAGCGAAGCGGGAAGCCCGCATAGGTGCGTGCTGGCCGGATGTTGGCGAACAGATCGAGGCTCTTTCGCAGCATCATCGAAGGATTGACCTCGCCCTTTGCGGGATCCTTGAATTCAAATGTCGAGGTTGGACCGAGCACGACCCCATCGGCCTTACGCGCCTTTTCGACAATGTCGGGATGGATCGTATGTCCATGCGTACGCAGGCCGGCGTGTCCCGTAGCCGCCTCCTCGATCCTCAATCCCAGATCGAAGCGGTCGGAAGTGGCGCGCAGGACCGCAAGCGTAGCGGCAGTGATTTCGGGACCGATGCCGTCACCGGGGAGGACAAGGAGGTGCATACGTGTCGTCCAATATGCGGTCGGCCATCATCGCTTTTTCGGCGACAAAGGAAAGAGCATACGACAGCAGAGCCTTTATGCGCGACGTGCGTTGCCCGCATTCGCACCGCGAAAAGATGCGAGGCTCTCCGGGAAACAAAAGGGCCGCCAAGCGGCGGCCCTTTCGATTTATCGTGCCGAAGATTATTCGGCCGCCGGGAGGGCCGGAGCTTCCTCCGGCTTCGCCGCGGCTTTTGCCGCATCCTTTTCGCGCTCCTCGAGGATGAGTGCGTCGCGCTTGGTCGCGACCTCGCGCAGACTGTTCATCATGGCGCCGGTGCCGGCAGGGATCAGGCGGCCGACAATGACATTCTCTTTGAGTCCGTCGAGCGTATCGGCCTTGCCGTTGACGGCGGCTTCGGTGAGCACGCGCGTCGTCTCCTGGAACGATGCCGCGGAGATGAATGAACGGGTCTGCAGGCTGGCCTTGGTGATGCCGAGCAGGACCGGGTGACCGGTCGCGCCCTTTTTGCCTTCGGCCTCGGCATGCGCGTTGATCTCGTCGAGCTCGATTTTGTCGATCTGCTCGCCCTGCAACAGCTCGGTGTCCCCGGAGTCGTCGATCTCGACCTTCTGCAACATTTGGCGAACAATCACCTCGATGTGCTTGTCGTTGATGTTGACGCCCTGCAGTCGATAGACCTCCTGGATTTCGTTCACCAGGTAGGCAGCGAGTTCCTCGACACCCTTGATGGCGAGGATGTCGTGCGGAGCGGGATTGCCCTCGACGATATAATCGCCCTTCTCGATGACGTCGCCATCCTGCAAGTGGATGTGCTTGCCCTTCGGAATGAGATATTCCTTGGGCTCCTCGCCTTTGCCGGACGGTTCGATCGTGATGCGGCGCTTGTTCTTGTAGTCCTTGCCGAACCGCACCGTCCCGCCGATTTCGGCGATGATCGCTGCTTCCTTCGGCCGGCGTGCTTCGAACAGTTCCGCCACGCGCGGCAGACCGCCGGTGATGTCGCGAGTCTTCGCGCTCTCAGTCGGGATACGCGCGATGACGTCGCCCGCCTTCACATGCCCGCCCGGATCGACCGAGATGATGGCATCGACGGCGAGTTGGTAGCGCGCCTCGCCGCCGCGAGCGAGCTTGAGGAGCTTGTTGCCCGACTTGATCACGATAGCCGGACGCAGATCCTGCTGATTCCGCGACGCTCCGGTGCGCCAGTCGATGACCACGCGCTTTGCAATGCCGGTGGATTCGTCGAGCGCCTCCGACATCGACACCCCGTCAATGAGGTCCTCGAATCCGACATCCCCCTCCACTTCGGTCAAAATCGGCCGCGTGTAGGGATCCCACTCCGCGATTCGCTGGCCACGCTTGATCTTCTCGCCGTCCTCGACGCGCAGACGCGCGCCGTAGGGAATACGGTGATGCGCGCGTTCCGTGCCATCGGGATCGACGACCGCGACGACCATGTTGCGAACCATCGCGACCACCTCGTTGTCCGAGTTCTTCGCAACGTTCTTGCTCTTGAACTTGACCTTTCCGTCAAAGTTGGACTCGATGAACGACTGCTCCGAAATCTGCGCCGCGCCGCCGATATGGAATGTGCGCATCGTCAGCTGGGTACCCGGCTCGCCAATGGACTGAGCCGCGATGACACCCACTGCCTCGCCCATGTTGACCGGAGTGCCTCGGGCAAGATCGCGCCCGTAGCACGCGGCGCACACGCCGTTCTTGGTCTCACACGTCAGGACCGAACGGATGCGCAGTTCCTGCACGCCAGCATTGGTGACCACCTCGACTTCGGGCTCCTGTAGCAGCGTCCCGCGTTTGACCACCGTCTTGCTGCTGGACGGATCCTTCACATCCTCTGCCGTCGTCCGGCCGAGAATGCGGCTGGCAAGCGATGCAACGACCGTGCCGGCATCGATGATCGCGCGTACTTTGATGCCGCTCTTCGTGCCGCAGTCCTCTTCCGTGATGATGCAGTCCTGCGCCACGTCGACGAGGCGCCGTGTCAGATAGCCTGAGTTTGCCGTCTTCAACGCCGTGTCGGCCAGACCCTTGCGGGCACCGTGCGTCGAGTTGAAGTACTCGAGCACCGAGAGGCCCTCCTTGAAGTTGGAGATGATCGGGCTCTCGATGATTTCGCCCGACGGCTTGGCCATGAGGCCGCGCATGCCCGCAAGCTGACGCATCTGCGCGGGCGAACCGCGCGCGCCGGAATGGGCCATCATGTAGATCGAATTGACCTGCGCTTCGCGTCCGCCGGCATCTTTCTTCGAAGACGAAATCTCCTTCATCATCGCGTCGGCGATCGCTTCGGTGCATTTCGACCAGGCATCGACCACCTTGTTGTATTTTTCGCCCTGGGTGATGAGGCCGTCGTTGTATTGCTGCTCGAACTCTTTGGCGAGCTCACGCGTCTCCTCGACGGTCTTCCACTTCGATTCCGGCACCACCATGTCGTCCTTGCCGAACGAGATCCCGGCCTTGAAGGCGTGATAGAAGCCGAGCGCCATGATGCGGTCGCAGAATATAACGGTCTCTTTCTGCCCGCAGTGGCGATAGACGGTATCGATCATCGACGAGATCTCGCGCTTGGTCATCAAGCGGTTGACGATGTCGAACGGAACCTTCGCGCTCTTCGGCAGCACGCTGCCGAGCACGACGCGCCCTGGGGTCGTGTCGTACCATTTCTTGAAGGTGTTGCCTTTCTCGGCGACGCCTTCCCAGCGGTATTTGATCTTGCTGTGCAGGCCGATCACCTTTTCATGCAATGCATGATCAATGTCCGCTAGATCGCCGAACACCTTTCCCTCGCCGGGCTCGCCCTCACGCATTAGCGAGAGGTAGTAAAGGCCGAGCACGATGTCCTGCGACGGCACGATGATGGGCGAGCCGTTCGCCGGGTGAAGGATATTGTTGGTCGACATCATGAGGACGCGTGCTTCCAGCTGCGCTTCGAGAGACAACGGGACGTGCACGGCCATCTGGTCGCCGTCGAAATCGGCATTGAACGCTGCGCAGACGAGCGGGTGCAGCTGAATTGCCTTGCCTTCGATCAGGACCGGCTCAAAAGCCTGGATGCCGAGCCGGTGCAGGGTCGGCGCGCGGTTGAGCAACACCGGATGCTCGCGGATCACCTCGTCGAGGATGTCCCAGACCTCCGGCTTCTCCTTCTCGACCAGCTTCTTCGCCTGCTTCACTGTGGTCGACAAACCCTTGGCATCAAGCCGCGAGTAAATGAACGGCTTGAACAGCTCCAAGGCCATCTTCTTTGGCAAGCCGCACTGGTGCAGCTTGAGCTCGGGACCAACAACGATCACCGAACGGCCTGAGTAGTCGACGCGCTTGCCGAGCAAGTTTTGCCGGAAACGGCCCTGCTTGCCCTTCAGCATGTCGGCCAGCGACTTCAGCGGACGCTTGTTGGCACCGGTGATGACGCGGCCGCGGCGGCCATTGTCGAACAGCGCATCGACTGCTTCCTGCAGCATGCGCTTTTCGTTGCGGATGATGATGTCCGGCGCACGAAGCTCGATCAGCCGTTTCAGACGGTTGTTGCGATTGATGACACGACGATAGAGATCGTTGAGATCGGACGTCGCAAATCGCCCGCCGTCAAGCGGCACGAGCGGCCGCAGATCCGGCGGGATCACCGGCACCACGGTCAGGATCATCCACTCGGGCTTGTTGCCTGATGCGATGAACGCCTCGATCAGCTTGAGCCGTTTCGCAATCTTCTTCTTCTTGATGTCGCTGTCGGATTCCGCAAGCTCGGCGCGCAATTCGGCCTGCATCTTTTCGAGGTCGATTCCCTTGAGCATCTCGCGGATCGCTTCCGCCCCGATCATCGCGGTGAAGCTATCCGACCCATATTCCTCCTGCGCCTTCAGATATTCGTCCTCGGACAGAAGCTGGCGATCCTTGAGCGGCGTGAGCCCGGGCTCAAGGACGACGTAGTATTCGAAGTACAGGATGCGCTCGAGATCCTTGAGCGTCATGTCGAGCAGCAGGCCGATGCGGCTTGGCAGCGACTTCAGAAACCAGATGTGCGCAACGGGCGCGGCCAATTCGATATGGCCCATGCGCTCGCGCCGCACGCGCGACAGCGTCACCTCGACTGAGCACTTCTCGCAGATAATGCCTTTGTACTTCATGCGCTTGTACTTGCCGCACAAGCATTCGTAATCCTTGATGGGCCCGAAAATGCGCGCGCAGAACAAGCCGTCGCGCTCGGGCTTGAAGGTACGATAGTTGATCGTTTCGGGCTTTTTGATCTCGCCGTAGGACCAGGACAGAATCTTTTCGGGACTCGCGATCGAAATCCGGATCTGGTCGAAGACCTGAGCCGGAACCTGCGGGCTGAAAAGATTCATGATCTCTTGATTCATTGCTTTCTCCTCGACCGGGGAACCGCCGATTCCCCACCTGTCGTTGAATGTTCAACCGCGGAGCGGCGCCCTTGCCGCCCCGCAAACCTATGACTACTCCGCCGCCTCGGCCGTCTCCGGCCCCTGGCGCTGTTGCTTCGAATTGTGCAGATCGACGTTCAAGCCGAGCGAACGCATCTCCTTGACCAGCACGTTGAAGCTTTCCGGAATGCCGGCCTCGAATGTGTCGTCGCCGCGAACGATCGCTTCGTACACCTTGGTGCGGCCGGCAACGTCGTCCGACTTGACGGTAAGCATCTCCTGCAAGGTGTAGGCAGCGCCGTAGGCTTCGAGCGCCCACACTTCCATTTCGCCGAAGCGCTGGCCGCCGAACTGCGCCTTGCCGCCGAGCGGCTGCTGGGTAACCAGCGAGTAAGGGCCAATCGAACGCGCGTGGATCTTGTCATCCACCAGATGGTGCAGCTTCAGCATGTAGATGAAGCCGACCGTCACCTTGCGATCGAACGGCTCACCGGTCCGGCCATCGAACACGGTGACCTGTCCGGAATGATCGAGGCCCGCGAGATCGAGCATCTTCTCGATGTCGGCCTCCTTTGCGCCGTCGAACACGGGCGTTGCAATCGGGACGCCATGGCGCAGGTTGCCGCCGAGTTCGATGAGACCCTCCTCGTTCAGCGACTTGATGGTCTCGTCGTCGCCATAGACTTTCTTGAGCATGTCCTTCAGCGGCCGCGAGTCGTGCCGCGAATTGTAAGCATCGACCGCCTGCCCGATCTTGAGCCCAAGGCCGGCACAAGCCCAGCCGAGATGCGTCTCGAGAATCTGACCGACGTTCATCCGGCTCGGCACGCCGAGCGGATTGAGCACGATGTCGACCGGGGTGCCATCCTCCAGGAACGGCATGTCCTCGGCGGGCACGATTTTCGAAACGACGCCCTTGTTGCCGTGACGACCGGCCATCTTGTCGCCGGGCTGGATCTTGCGCTTCACGGCGACGAAGACCTTCACCATTTTCATCACGCCGGGCGGAAGCTCGTCGCCGCGCTGCAGCTTCTCCACTTTGTCGAGGAAGCGCTGCTCGAGCAGCTTCTTCGACTCATCGTACTGCTTGCGAATGGCTTCGATCTCCGCCATCAGCTTGTCGTTGGGCGAAGCGAACAGCCACCATTGCGAGCGTGGATACTCGTCCAGCACCGTCTTGGTGATCTTGGAGTCTTTCTTGAACCCCTTGGGACCGGCGATGCCCGTACGCCCTTCGAGCATCTCAGCAAGACGCCCGTAGACGTTACGGTCGAGGATTGCCTGCTCGTCGTCGCGGTCCTTCGCCAGCCGCTCGATTTCTTCACGCTCGATCGCGAGCGCACGTTCGTCTTTTTCGACGCCGTGCCTGTTGAACACGCGCACTTCGACGACCGTGCCCTGCACCCCCGGCGGCACCCGCAGCGAGGTGTCGCGTACATCGGAGGCCTTCTCGCCGAAGATCGCACGCAGCAGCTTTTCTTCCGGCGTCATCGGGCTTTCGCCCTTCGGCGTTATCTTGCCGACCAGGATGTCGCCCGCGTGCACCTCGGCACCGATGTAGACGATACCGGCTTCGTCGAGGTTCTTGAGCGCCTCTTCGGAAACGTTCGGGATATCGCGGGTAATTTCTTCCGGACCAAGCTTTGTGTCGCGCGCCATCACCTCGAATTCCTCGATGTGGATGGACGTGAACACGTCGTCCTTCACGATCCGCTCCGAGAGCAGGATCGAGTCCTCGAAGTTGTAGCCATTCCACGGCATGAACGCGACCAGCACGTTGCGGCCAAGCGCGAGCTCGCCGAGGTCCGTAGACGGGCCGTCGGCAATAATGTCGCCCTTGTCGACACGATCACCTACCTTCACCAGCGGACGCTGATTGATGCAGGTGTTCTGGTTCGACCGCTGATATTTCATCAGTCGATAGATATCGACGCCCGGTTTCGTGGGGTCGGTCTCATCGGTTGCGCGGACAACGATACGGGTGGCGTCTACCTGATCGACAATGCCGGTGCGACGCGCCGCGATCGATGCGCCTGAGTCGCGAGCGACCACGCCTTCCATGCCGGTGCCGACGAACGGCGCCTCGGCCCGCACAAGCGGGACCGCCTGACGCTGCATGTTGGAACCCATCAGCGCACGGTTGGCGTCGTCGTTTTCAAGGAACGGAATCAGCGCCGCAGCCACCGAAACCAGCTGCTTCGGCGACACGTCCATGAAGTCCACTTTGTCGCGCGGCACGAGGTGCACGTCGCCTGCCTGGCGGCAAACGATTAGATCCTCGGTAAAGCGCCCACGGTTGTCGATCGACGAGTTCGCCTGTGCGACCGCATGGCGGGCCTCCTCCATCGCGGAGAGGTAGATCACCTCGTCGGTGACGCGACCGTCCTTGACCTTGCGATATGGCGTTTCCACAAAGCCGTATTTGTTCACGCGCGCATAAGTGGCGAGTGAATTGATAAGCCCGATGTTTGGCCCTTCCGGCGTTTCGATCGGACAGATGCGCCCGTAATGCGTCGGGTGCACGTCGCGCACCTCGAAGCCGGCCCGTTCGCGGGTCAGACCGCCCGGGCCAAGCGCCGAAAGGCGACGCTTGTGGGTAATTTCCGACAGCGGATTGGTCTGGTCCATGAACTGCGACAGCTGCGAGGAGCCGAAGAATTCCCGCACCGCGGCCGCTGCCGGCTTGGCATTGATCAGATCTTGCGGCATCACGGTGTCGATATCCACCGACGACATGCGTTCCTTGATCGCGCGCTCCATGCGCAGCAATCCGATGCGATATTGATTCTCCATCAGCTCGCCGACCGAGCGCACCCGGCGGTTGCCGAGATGATCGATGTCATCGATCTCGCCCTTGCCATCGCGCAGATCGACCAATGTCCGGATCACCGAGATGATGTCATCCCTGCGGAGAACGCGCACGGTGTCGGGCGCATCCAGATCGAGCCGCATATTCATCTTCACGCGGCCAACAGCCGACAGATCGTAACGCTCGGGGTCGAAGAACAGCGAACGGAACATCGCTTCGGCGGTCTCGACGGTCGGCGGTTCGCCGGGGCGCATGACGCGATAGATATCGAACAACGCGTCCTCGCGCGTCATGTTCTTGTCGACCGAAAGCGTGTTGCGGATGTATGCACCGACGTTCACGTGGTCGATGTCGAGCAAGGGTAATTCCTTGTAGCCGGCCTCGATCAGAATCTTCAGATTCTTCTCGGTGATCTCTTCGCCGGCCTCCATGTAGATTTCGCCGGTGCGGCCATTGGCGAGATCCTCGGCCACATAATGTCCAATCAACTCGTCATCGGTCATGCGCAGGGCCTTGAGACCCTTGTCCGCGAGTTGGCGAGCCTGACGGACGGTCAGCTTCTTGCCGGCTTCGACGACAACCCGGCCGGTGTCGGCGTCGACCAGATCGTTAACAGCCTTGTAACCCCTGAGACGGTTGGCATCGAACGGCACGCGCCACCCATCCTTGGCGCGCTTGTAGTTCACATGCTTGTAGAACGTCGACAGGATCTGCTCGCCGTCGAGCCCGAGGGCGTACAGGAGCGACGTCACCGGAATCTTCCGGCGGCGGTCTATGCGCGCGTAAACGATGTCTTTGGCGTCAAACTCGATGTCGAGCCAGGAACCGCGATACGGGATGATGCGGGCCGCGAACAGAAGCTTGCCCGAGGAATGGGTCTTGCCCTTGTCGTGGTCAAAAAAGACGCCCGGCGAGCGATGCATCTGCGAAACGATGACGCGCTCGGTGCCATTGACGATGAACGTGCCGTTGTTGGTCATGAGCGGAATGTCGCCCATGTAGACATCCTGCTCCTTGATGTCCTTGACCGAGCGCGCGCCCGTCTCTTCGTCGATATCGAACACGATCAGCCGCAGGGTGACCTTCAGCGGCGCGGCGTATGTCATGCCGCGCTGGCGGCATTCGTCGACGTCATACTTTGGCGGCTCGAATTCGTATTTCACGAATTCGAGCTGCGATGAATTGGAGAAGTCGGAAATCGGGAACACCGACTTGAATACGGCCTGCAGGCCCTCGTCGGGACGGCCGCCGACCGGCTCCTTCACGAGCAAGAACTGGTCGTACGATGCCTTCTGAACCTCGATGAGGTTCGGCATCTCCGCCACTTCGTTGATTGTTCCGAAAAACTTCCTTACGCGCTTGCGACCGGTAAACGTCTGCGCCATCTTTTCTCTCTCGATTCGATTGCACCGGGCGGCGCGGGCGCCTCTCCGAACAGCCGCATTCCATCGCGACCATCGGGACAGGCGTCGGGGCCGTCCGCTTTTATGCGATTCGGTCTCCCCGAACCGCCGCACGCTTCACGCTCATCGTGACCATAGCTAGCCGGTTCACGACGCCTCGGGAGTTCGGCGTTGCCGTCTCCCTTATCTCCTGTCCGAGCACCATGGGATCCTCGGTCCGGGTCTCTTTTGGGATGGCCGGGCTTGTCCGGCCCATCCACGACTTGAACTCACTCGATCCCCGGGTCTCGCTGCGCTCGCCCGGAGCTTCCCCTCGTCATGGCCGGGCTCGTCCCGGCCATCCACGACTTGAACTCACTCGATCCCCAGGACTCGTTGCGCTCGCCCGGAGCTTCCCCTCGTCATGGCCGGGCTTGTCCCGGCCATCCACGACTTGAACTCGCTCGATCCCCGGGTCTCGCTGCGCTCGCCCGGGGGCCTCCCCTCGTCATGGCCGGGCTTGTCCCGGCCATCCACGACTTGAACTCGCTCGATCCCCGGGTCTCGCTGCGCTCGTCCGGGGATTTCGCTTAAGTAAGCTGCGCTTACTTAAGCTCAACCTTTGCACCGACCTTTTCGAGCGTGGCCTTGATCTTGTTGGCCTCGTCCTTGGCCACGCCTTCCTTGACGGTCTTCGGCGCGCCCTCAACAAGGTCCTTGGCTTCTTTCAGGCCAAGCCCGGTTAACGCACGCACTTCCTTGATGACCTCGATCTTCTTCTCACCGGCGCTGGCGAGAACGACTGTGAAATCAGTTTTCTCTTCGGCGGCGGCTGCAGCGCCACCGGCTGCGGGGCCAGCAGCGACCGCCACCGCGGCGGCAGCCGATACACCCCACTTCTCTTCAAGCATCTTCGCCAGATCCGCCGCTTCAAGGACGGTGAGGCTCGACAAATTTTCGACGATCTTCTGTAGGTCAGCCATTGTTCATTCCTATTTGGTTCGAACCAGAGTTAATGAGTGTTGAGCCGTCAGCCAGCTGCGTCCTTGGAAGCATAGGCCTGGATTACGCGCGCGAGCTTCGCTGCGGGCGCGTTCGTGAGTTGCGCGATCTTGGTCGCCGGAGCCTGGATCAGGCCGATGATCTTCGCGCGCAATTCGTCCAATGACGGCAGGGCGGCGAGCGCCTTGACGCCATTGGTATCCAGAGCCGTCTTGCCCATCGAGCCGCCAAGGATGACGAATTTCTCGTTCGCCTTGGCGAAATCGGTAGCCACCTTCGGCGCCACCACCGGATCGCCTGAGTAGGCGAGCACGGTTGGCCCCTTCAGCAGGGGCGCGATAGAGGCAGCGTCGGTGTCTTTGAGCGCAAGCTTGGCAAGACGGTTTTTCGAAACCTTCACCTGCGCGCCCGCCTGCTTCATCTGCTTTCGCAGCGTCTGCATCTGGGCAACGGTGAGGCCGGAATAGTGAGCCACCACCACGACATTTGAGGTCTTGAAGACCCCGTTCAGTTCGCTGATGGACTCCGCTTTAGCCGCTCGATCCACTGCAAGCTCTTTCCGGTTTGACGGTTCAGCCGCCGTTGCGCGGGAACCGCCGGTTGGTACCAGCCGTCCCGCCTGATCCACGCTAGCGAACCGGGGCAGGACAACGCTCTCAAAAGCCTGCCCCCCGAAACGGCGTTCTGCCGCAGTCGGGTCTTCGAGGTTCGAACCAAATGACGTGACCCCACGGCCACGAAAATTCGGATCGCTTCCCCGTCTGTGCTGGCCCCATCCCGGGATTAAGCGTCGGACCCTTGCGAGCCCTCTGCGCCGGCAGTCTTGGACAGGTTCGGCCGGCCCGTTTTGGGACGGCCTCGCACGCTTTACATTGCAACGGTATCGGGCTTCTCCCCTTCAGAGATCCCACGCGGGCTTCTAAAAGGAATAAGTTCCGCTCACCATCGATTTGTAGAGACGCGCAAAGGCGCGCCGACAAATAGGGCCGGCACGCCCTGACCATCATTTAGACCTTTAAACCCGCTTTGCCAAGTCCTTTGCGAGAATCCCGGCAAATCGGTGCGCGTCAGCACGTCAGTGCGCCGCCCCGGTGCCAAAAAGGCTCGGAATTTCCACTTTGACCCCTGGGCCCATGGTCGAGGAAATCGCCACGCGGTTGATGTAATGGCCCTTCGCCCCCGTGGGCTTGGCTTTTTGCACGGCATCCGCAAAGGCCTTGATGTTCTCGACCAGCTTGTCCTCCGGGAACGAGGCCTTGCCGACACCAGCCTGCACGATGCCCGCTTTCTCGACACGGAACTCGACAGACCCGCCCTTGGCGCCTTTCACCGCGTTGGTGACGTCCATCGTGACCGTGCCGACCTTGGGGTTAGGCATGATGCCGCGCGGGCCAAGCACCTTACCCAGTCGGCCGACCAGGGGCATCAGGTCGGGAGTGGCAATACAGCGATCGAAATCGATTTCGCCCTTGCTCACCTTATCAACCAGGTCTTCGGCGCCAACGACGTCGGCGCCGGCGGCCTTTGCCTCGTCGGCCTTGGCACCGCGCGCGAACACGCCCACACGCAGCGTGCGGCCGGAGCCGTTCGGCAGCGTGACGACACCGCGCACCATCTGGTCCGCGTGTGTCGGATCGACGCCGAGATTCATTGCGATCTCGATGGTCTCGTCGAACTTCGCCTTGGCGCGTTCCTTGACGAGCTTGACCGCTTCAGAGATCGGGTAAGCCTTCTCGCGGTCAATGCCGTTGCGGGCAGTCTTCAAGCGTTTTCCGGTTGCCATGGCGGTTACTCCGTCACCGTAAGGCCCATCGAACGGGCCGAGCCTTCGATCATCTTCATTGCAGCCTCGACGGTGTCGCAGTTCAGATCCTTCATCTTCTGTTCGGCGATCTCGCGCACCTGCTTCTTGCTGACCTGTCCGACCGGCTCGCGCCCGGGCGTTTTCGCTCCGCTTTCAAGCTTGGCCGCCTTCTTGAGAAAATAAGATACCGGCGGCGTTCTCATCTCGAAGGTGAAAGAGCGATCCTGATAGGTGGTGATGATCACCGGGATTGGGATGCCCTTCTCCATTTTCTGCGTCTGCGCGTTGAACGCCTTGCAGAACTCCATGATGTTAAGACCGCGCTGGCCAAGCGCCGGCCCGATCGGGGGCGACGGATTGGCGGCGCCGGCCGGCACCTGCAATTTGAGGAATCCAGTAACTTTCTTTGCCATCTCTCACTCCGTTAGTGGTGCGGATCTTGCGGTTGGCAGCCGCCTCACCTCCCACGTTCACAGTCATGGCCGGGCTCGTCCCGGCCAGCTCGCTTACGAGGGCAATGTCGTGCCCACCTTATCGGGGTCACCGGGACAAGCCCGGTGACGACACCGACTTAAAGCTTCTCCACCTGTCCGAATTCCAGTTCGACCGGAGTAGCGCGGCCGAAGATCGACACAGCTACCTTCACGCGCGAGCGGCCCTCGTCGACTTCCTCGACAACACCGTTGAAGGAAGCGAACGGTCCATCCGACACGCGCACTTGTTCGCCGACTTCGAAAGACACCGCGGGCTTCGGCCGCTCGATGCCTTCCTGTACCTGGTGCAGGATGCGGTCGGCCTCCGCGTCCGAAATCGGCATCGGTTTCTTTTCGCTGCCGAGAAAGCCGGTGACCTTCGGCGTGTTCTTGATGAGGTGATAGACCTCGTCAGTAAGATCCATCTTCACCAGTACGTAGCCCGGGAAGAATTTCCGCTCGGTCTCGACCTTGCGGCCGCGTCTTGCCTCAGTGACCTTTTCCTTCGGCACCAAGACTTCACCAATGTGTTCGGACAGGCCGCGTTGCTTGGCCTGCTCGCGGATGGACTCCGCGACCTTGTTTTCGAAATTCGAGTAGGCGTGGACGATGTACCAGCGCTTGGGCTTGGTCGACGTCGTCGCGGCAGCTGTATCGTTCATCCCTCTTGAGCCTCTTGGACCTTCAGGTTCCGATTCCGAGCACGAAGGTAACCGCAATGCGGATCACTTGATCCGCCACGAGGAAGAAAACCGACGCAATCGCTACCATCACGAACACCATGGCGGTTGTAATCGCCGTTTCGCGGCGCGACGGCCAGGTCACCTTGCGCGTCTCTTCGCGCACTTCCTGGAGAAACTTGAATGGGGACGTCGCCATTCCGATGCAACCTCGATTTCAATCCTTGCCTGTCAATCCCAATGTAGTCACGGCCACCGGATTTGCGCAGGCCTGAAGGCTTCGCTCAACCGCGGGCCCTGGCCTGGCAGGAGTGGCAGGACTCGAACCTGCAACCCCCGGTTTTGGAGACCGGTGCTCTAGCCATTGAGCTACACTCCTCCGAAAGCGGATGCGGCGGACCATAGAGGTCCGCCGCGGCGATGTCATGCATTATACATGGCGCGAAAGCAAGGCCGCAGACCGCCTCAATTGAGGTTTTTCGGTCCATTGGCACGGACGGCCGAAAGGCGGCCTTGACGAGAATCCTGGCTTAAAGCCGGCGTCTGTTGCGCCGCCCATACGTCGGGCACGGCGGCCTTCGCCTCGCTATGACAGGCCCTGCCCGCCATCCGACAGGTATCCGGCGAAGCCCGCAAAGACTGGAGCGGGTGAGCGGAATCGAACCGCCGTCATCAGCTTGGAAGGCTGTTGCTCTACCATTGAGCTACACCCGCGAAAGGCACACAAACCCGATAAGGATCGGGCGCGCCTCTGCCATTTGCGCCGCGAACCTAACGATTTCAACAAAATAAGCTAGAGGCGGCGCCATTGCCTTCCGGGCCGTGAACCGGGCAGCGCAAGCGCACCGCTTGCCGGTTACATCTCGCGGATCGCCGTCTCCGAGCTCGACCCTCTCCGCTTGGGCATTAACTCTCGCTTTACCCTGTTTTCCTGCGGCGGTCGGCACATCAGCTGCCGTTAAGCGCTGCGGTCCGAGAATAAGAAAACAGGCATGCGCGCCACCTGGCCGGGCTTGCGAATTGGGAACCGATCCTTGAACAACATTCGACTTTGGATCCTCACATCGTCGATCGTCGTTGCCACCTCTGCGCTCAGCGGTCAGGCGCAATCGCCAAACAAAGTTCGACGGACAGTAAAGTCTTTAGCGCGGTCCAGCACCCCTCCGTCGACGACAGCGCAGATATCGCCTCGTCACAGCGATACAGAATGAGATCGCTGACACTGGATCCCGGCAGCGCGATCATCTTGCGCGGCGATAAAGGTCGTTCCACCCTCGTTCACGTGATCAAGGGGACTCTGACATCGCATCCGCAAGACATGCCTGAAGTGGTTCTCCACGCTGGCGACGGTTATGCAGGCATCGAAGACAGCGAATGTCTATTGGAGAATACCGGCAGCGAACCAGCCGAATTTATCTGGCTGCCGGTGTATCGGTACACGCCCTAATCGGATCGCCTGTTCAAATTCAGATCAATGGGGCGCGTCGCGCTTCTTCGCGCCAGCCTCGGGGAAAATCCACATTGCGACCACCATGAATACAGCAGTCACCATGATGTACGTGGAGAATTCCGGTCGAATCGGCGAACCGCTCCAATAAGCCAAAACCGCCGCGACAACTAGAGAAAGCGCGGAGACTATGGCCTTGACATCGTTCGGCATAGCCGTCTCTTTCGAGTTGATCAGACCGAGCCAACGGGCGCCATCGCTGCCTCGTCGGGCCGCCGAGGATGGCCCCGCAAGTTCGTTTTAAGATAACGCGTATCGTAGCCGTTAAGCAGTGTTCCAATCAGTCCGCGATGAAGGTCGGACGTTCCGAACAGCCAGTCCGCAATCGGGAATGTCAGGTTCATGTTGGTTTCCATCATCAGCTTGGCGTTGTGATGCGCGGTGTGATGACGGCGCAGAGTGTTCACGAAGGGACAGTGGCGCACAAACCAATTCTCGTCGACATGGCAACAGAAGTGCATGAACTCGTAAATGAGGTACATGCCTGTGGTCACTGACATGAACAGCCAGCCCACATTCGGTGAAAAGATCGCTCCTAAAATGACGGCCAACGGCAGCGACATCAAAATGAACACAACCAGCGCATACGGCGGGAACACAGTGACGCGCCAGTCTTTGTGGTCGCGAAAGCGCATTTCCTCGTCCGTGAAAAACTGGTGATGGTTGAGCGTGTGCCGCTCATAGATCGCGCGCAGACCCTTGATGTTGACGGGCCGGTGCATGACGTACTTGTGGACGGCCCACTCGAAAACATTGGTAAATAAAAACGTGAGCGGGACGGTCAGCCACTCCAGCCATGACACCTTGTGAATGTGCTGAATGTAAATGTAGAACGCTGCGGCGCCCATCGCATAGATGATCGCGATATGAAAATAGCCGTCATACCATCCGATGATTCGAGAACGGTACTCCTGCCGAAAATCGATTTGTCGCTGACTGACCATCTTGATGCTCCTTCACCCGCGAAGACCAGCTAGTCATCGGATTTTGGCGCGCGTCTGATATATCACACATCTATCACAGCCGAGGCTCCTCTTCAATCAGCCGCCGAGGGCGCGGGACCAACGCCTTCAATGATGCGTCCGACCGCCGGGTTCCGCCGGGCTTCTTCCGGCCTGCCCGCGAAAATTATTTCACCGCGTTCAATGACATAGAGCCGGTCGGCAAAATCGGGAACGTGGTGGATGTTGGACTCCGCGATGAATATGGCGTGGCCGAAGGCCCGGATATTCGACAGCCCCTCGATAATCGAGGGGATCACCACCGGCGAAAGGCCTTCGGTAGGTTCGTCGAGCAGCAAGAGCTTAGGCCCCAATGCCAGCGCGCGGGCGATCGATAACATCTTGCGCTCACCGCCGGACAGCGCCTGCCCGCTGCGATCGATGTAGCGTCGCAGGTTCGGAAATACCTTGTATGCTTCTTCAATGCGCTCGGTTGCGGTCCGCCCATCGGTCCGGATCCAGGTGGGCAAAGCGATGTTTTCGGCAACCGTCAGTTCGCCAAACACTTCGCTCTCTTCGGGCGCGAAACCGATGCCTAGCCGGGCAATCTGAAAGGGGCGCAATCCGATGAGATTGTGTTCCTCGAAGGTAATCGACCCGGAGAGCGCTTTGCGGAAACCCATGATGCCGCGGAATGCGGTGGTCTTGCCCGCGCCGTTACGCCCCACGAGGTAGACGAGCTCGCTCTCTTTCACCTCAAAGGACACCCTGCGCAGGACACGGCTGCCCTCGATATCAACGATGAGATCGTGGACTGCCAGCATCAATGCGCCCTGCGCTTGCCGATGACGGTCGCTATCAAATGTGGATCAGCGAAGAATTCCTTCGGTGGCAGATCGGCCAGGACCCGCCCTTCGGCCAAAGCGATGATCCGCGTCGAATACGCCGACACCAAATCCATGTCGTGCTCGACCAGCACAATCCCCCTTACCCCCGCTAGTTTTGCGGCCGCAAGGAGCGTTCTCATGATGGAATGCTTGTCGACAGTTGAAACGCCGGACGTGGGCTCGTCAAACAGAATAACCTGCGGATCAAGGGCGAAAGCGGAAGCGACATCAAGCAACTTTTTCTCGCCCTGCGAAAGCGCAGAAGCAAGAGTGTCGAGCCGATTGCTCAACCCGAAGATCTCCGCGACCTTGCTGACCCGGCCGTGGATTTCAGCGTCTTCGGACAGTCGTGACAATAACCGCCAACGCTTTTTCTGCCGCGACACGACCGCGGCGGCAATAGTTTCCCCAACGGTCAGTTTTGGGAAAATCTGGATGAGCTGGAAGGCGCGGGCCAGTCCCTGATCAGCCAGCGCGACGGGACCGACGCCGGCAATATTCCTGCCCATGAAGAAAACTTCGCCCGATGTTGGCGACAACAGGCCGGTCAGAAGATTGACCAGTGTCGTCTTCCCGGCCCCATTCGGGCCGACGACAGAAACCAATTCCCCATCGCCGACTGCCATACTTACGTTCTCAAGCGCGCTGAACGCGCCATAGGACTTGCTGACATTGCGCGTCTCGAGCATCGGGCTCATGCGGTTCTCCGCGCCAGGCGCCGCCGCAGATCGATCGCCAACCCGGCAAGCCCCTCGGGAAACCCGATTACGATGAGCGCAAGGATGATGCCGAGCATCGACCGCCAATATTCAGTCAGCGACTGAAGCTGGTCCTGCAACAGAGTGTAGGTCAGAGCCCCGACGATGGGCCCAAAAAAACTAGAAAAGCCGCCAAGCACTGCCATGAACACAAGCTGACCGGAGTGGGTCCAATAGACCAACTCTGGATCCGCCAGACCAACGCGAAAACCAAGGACGGCGCCGCCGACGGCGCCAAACGCGGCCGAGATGACGAATGCCGCGACGCGAAAGCGTCGCACGTGCACGCCGAGATATTCGGCCTTGCGGGCGTTGTCGCGCAGGGCCTGCAAATGCAGCCCGAAGGGCGAATGCACGATTCGCCACATCAAAAAACCGGCGATCACGAGCAGGCCGAGACAATAATAGTAGAAGGGCCCGGCAAGAAATTCGATCTTGTTGTAGCGTTCGAACGCAAGTCCCAGAATATTCATGCGCGGAACGCGCATGCCACTGTCGCCCCCGGTGAGATGATAGAATTTGAACAGGAACGAGTAGAACAGCATGCCAAAGGCAAGGGTCAGCATGCCAAAGAAAATGCCCACGTAACGCGCGCATAGGAGCGCGATGGGCAGTGCGATCAAGGCCGAAGCAACGACCACGGCGAGAAGCACAATTTCGAATTGCTTGATTCCGAGGGTTCCAGCCATGACCGCGGCGCCATAGGCGCCAAGACCGAGAAACATGGCGTGGCCAAACGACAAGAGGCCGGTGTAGCCAAACAAAAGATTGAAACCGAGCAATGCGATGGCATACCCGAAAAACGGAATCATCAACCCCGCGTAGTAAGGCGGGACGACGTAAGGCAGCAGCGCCAGCCCCGCCGTTCCTATCAAGGCCACGATTGCCGCCGGAGTGATGGTCATGCCAGCGCCCTGCCAAACAATCCGATCGGACGAAAGATCAGAACGCCAATCACGATGACATAGATCGCAAGCACTTCCAGCTCAGGAAAAAAGACAATGGAAAGCGCGCGAATGAGTCCAACGATCAGCGCGCCGGCAAGGGCGCCCCGCATCGAGCCAAGACCGCCGATGACCACGACCGCAAAGGCCTCGATCACGAACTCAATCGCCATATCGAGTGAAGCTGCCGCTGTTGGCACCACCAACGCACCGGCGGTTGTTCCAAGAACAGCACCAAGTGTGAATACGGCCGCATAGATGCGCCGGACGTCGACGCCGAGCGCCTCAGCCATGGCACGATTTTCCGCCGTGGCCCGCAGCAGCCGGCCGTACTTTGTTCGCTGCAGGAAAAGACCGAGACCCGCCGCAACGGCAATCGCAGCTGCGATGACCAACAGATTATAGACCGGTACTCTGAAATCTCCGGCACTCAACGTTCCGTAGATGAGGTAAGCACTGTCAAGCGATCGCGGATTGGCGCCCCAGAAGAACTTGAACACATCCTGAAAAATCAGCACCAGCGCAAAAGTAAGGAGAAGCTGAAAACTTTCGTCGCGCGAGTAAACGGTGCGCAACAGGCGTTCGATCGGCGGACCAATAAATCCGAGCAAAATTCCAGAGACGATCAGACCCGGAAAAATCAGCCACGGCGATATCCCGAGGCGGATTGCATAACTGATGAATGTGACGCCGAAATAGGCGCCGAGCGCGTAGAACGATCCGCAAGCGAGATTAACGATTTTCTGAACGCCGAAGACCAGTTGCAGGCCGGCAGCAACCAGAAACAGCACGGCGGCGTGGAATACGCCGCCGGCTAGAATATTTGCAAATGCGGACATCCGATCCGGTTGGCCGTATCAGGTCTTGAATTGGGCGGTCTTGAGCCACTCCCAGAAATTTGCGCCCGGCGGCTTTTGTAACTCGGTGGAATACATGCTCTCAAAGGTGCCGAGCGTCACGAAGTCATAATTGTTCTTATGGGTGGTGAGGCCCTGCACAAAAGTCTGGTCGGCGATGTGGTCCTTGCGCCACGAGCTCTTGCCACCAAGACTTTCGATCGACAGACCGACCAATGCTTCAATGACGTCGTCCTGCGACGGCCATGCCCCATTCTTGGCCTTCAGCGCCTTTTCGACAGCCGCCTTGTAGGAGGCGATGGCGAAATAGGCGCGGTCGGCTTCCCACTCCGGATAGTCGTTATAGGTTTTTTCGTACCAGGCGACGAACTCCTTCGCCAAGGGCGAGGCGTTGGGGTTTGCGAAATAAAGGGTGTTATGGCCGAACAGCATGCCCTCCGGAGTGAACTCTTTCTTCATCAGCGTGTGTTGCCAGCCGGCGGCCGGGAATACGAGCTTGGTGCCTTCGGTCAATCCTGCGGCGTGCGCCTGCTTCATGAATACGGGCAGATCAGCAAACAAAAGCGACGAGAAGATCAGATCGGGCTTGGCTGCCTTCAGCGCGGCCACGTGGCTGGTGAGATCCATGGTGCCGACCTTGGGCCATTGCTCGGTAACAACCTGGTGGTCGATGTTGAACCGTTTCAGCATGGCGACAAACGCCGCCATATTGTTGCGCCCGTAGGAATAGTCGGGATTGATACCAGCAACAGTGGCAAATTTGCCCTTCCAATACTTTATTGCCAGTAGCGAGGACATGACCGCCTCGCATTCGTTATCGGTCGAGCGGAACAGGTAGCGCGGATTCGGAATTTTCTCGTCGACGCCATCCTGCGTCGTGCCGTCCCAATAGATTGTCAGCGCGCGTGCCTCTTCGACGACGGGGCCAAGAGCCAGGCCGACGCCGGTGGAAATAATCCCCTGCACGCAGTCGACCTTTTCCTGCTGCACAAGTTTGCTGAACCGCTCGATCGTATCTTTCGGCGTCGATTCATCCTCGATCACCAGTTCAACCTTGCGCCCGCCAATGCCGTCCTTGGCGTTAAAGCCATCGACAGCCCATTGAGTGGCACGAATGCCATTGAGGCCTGGCGCCGCGGCGATGCCGGCGCGTGGCGCGAGAATGCCAATTCGTAGTGGCTTGTTTTGCGCGATCGCCGGAGCGAACACACCACTCGACACCGACACCGCGCCCACGGCGGCAGCGGACGCAAGCAGCTTTCGGCGAGAAATTGCCATGATCATACCTCCCTTTTTGCTCTGTTTATTCTTATGATTTCGAACGATGATATGTCAGACGCATGTCACCAACAAGCGAGTGCGACCATTACGCCGCGGCCTTGCTTTGCAAAAACGCTTCGATCTCCGGTCCGGTCAACTTCCAGTCGTTGTCGAGATTGGCGACAACTTCTTTCATAAAACGCTCAGAAAGCGCGATCGCGCGCTCCCTGTCGCCGAGAAAGTCGTAAAGGATCGCAAGCGCCAGTTGCTGTGGGCTGTCGCCTTCATAGGTCCACTCAAAGCCATACTTTGTGAAGGGCTTGACGTCATAGTGCTCGTCGAGGCGCTTGCCGTCGACGGTCACGACCAACCCGTCAATTGTGCGTTTCCCCTCATAGGTTTTCATGATCGTTAGACCGTGACTGTGGCGCGGGTGAACGTTTCGACATAATCCATCAGTTTGTCGCTGGCGCGTGCCGCCGCTTCGCCATTGCCTTGCGCGATCGCGCGCGCCTGGTTGGCATGCAGCCTGGCGCACAGCGGGAGGTCGGCGGCTTCACGATAATGCATGTACCAGAAGCGGCGCGATAACCCCTGCAACAGCTTCATCGAGCGCGCGGCAAAATCGTTATGGGCGCACTCGATTATCAGGCGGTTGAGGTCGCGATCAAGCCGCATGAATTCCAGATCGTTATTGGTTTTCGCTGCGCGATCCATGCCCTGCGCAATGCCCTGCAATTGGGCGCGCTGCTCCTTGGTCGCGCGCTCGGCTCCGGTTCGGCTCAGCAAGCGCTCGATTTCGCGGCGGACTTCAAGCACCAGCAGTTGACTGCGCGGATTGATGTCCGACACAAGAATCCCCTTACGCGGCAAAATCGTGATGAGGCCTTCCCGAGCCAGTCGCTGCAGAGCCTCGCGAATGGGCGTGCGCCCGATTTTAAAGGTAGCCGACAGCATCTGCTCAGACAGCACATCGCCAGGCCTAAGCCGCAAGGTGACGATCCGCTCCTCGATCAAACGATAGGCTTGCTCGGTCAGCGTATCGGCCCGAGGCACCGGCCTCTTAACGGTTTTCGGAACGCTCCTCCGCACGGCACTGGTTTGTATTCGCGCCACGTCAAATCTGCTTTCGTTTTGCGACCATTGCGGCAAACTTCTCGTATTCTGCGTCATTCACAGTGTAGGAGTGTTCATCGTCCGGGAATGAGCTCTCCTTCACCTCTTTTACGTACTGCCGGATGCCGGCGACTGCGACTTCCGTCAGCTTGGCAAAGCGTTTGGTGAACTTTGGCTTGAAGTCGGTGAATACGCCGAGGAGATCGTAACAGAGCAGGATCTGGCCATCGCAGCCGACCCCTGCCCCAATTCCGATAGTCGGGATGGTCAGCTGCTCTGAAATGAGTTTTGCGATTCTTCCAGGCACCGCCTCAAATTCCAGCATGAAGCAGCCCGCATCTTCGATGGCGAGTGCATCCTCCAGAATTTTCATGGCAGCGTCAGCGGTCCGACCCTGAATCTTGAATCCCCCGAACATGGCAATGGTATGCGGGGTGAGCCCGATATGCGAGGCGGTCGGAATCCCGGCGTCCACGAGCGCGCGCAAGATATGCGCCTGCGATTTACCGCCCTGCGGCTTGACGGCGTCGCATAGAGATTCCTGCATGAAGCGGGTCGCGTTGACGAGCGCGCGATCCACGGTGTTGTAGCTCTGATAGGGCATGCATCCGAGCAGAAATGTATTCGGCGCACCGCGGCGCACGGCCTGCCCGTGCATGACCATCATGTCCATCGTTGCAGGAATAGTGCTCCGATGGCCATGTGCAATCATGGCCAGGCTGTCACCGAGAACTGCTACGTCAACGCCGGCCATTTCCGCCCATTGTGCGGACGTGTAATCAGGCACCGACATATAGACCATTTTCTCGCCGGTCTTTTTTGACTCACGAATTTCGGTAATTGTGCGTTTTTCTCGCCTGCCATCTGCGTTTTTGCTCTCGGCGGCGGGTTTGCTGACCGAAGCACGCTTGCTCGTAGCTTCTGTTGTCGACATGTGCACCCTCGCCTCTCGCGCTATTGCACAAACGGCTGATATATGTCTCGTATGTTAGAGACAATCGTTTTTGACGGTCAAGTGGAAGCGGTCGATGCTGCCCGAAGCCGTGTTGATCCCGCTTTTCCTGTTCACGGCCCTTCTGCATTTTGTCTCGCTGCATTTGCTTGCGGCTAGCGGCCAGTTTCCGCGCGAGCATCGGTCGCCTTCGCTGACCTCGGGTTTTGGCGCGCTCATTCTCTACGGCACGATCGCTATCGCATTTGCCAGCTTGCTGGCGGCGATCTTTACAGCCTGGACAATGATCCCTTGGTACGCCGCCGTCATCGGGGGCGGACTCGCCATTCTTGCGGCACCGATGGTCTTGCAACTCTTCAGTGACCGCTTCGTCGATGGGCGTGGTTCGTTGGTGAGTTTTGCGGCTGCGAGCGCACTCGTCGCATTATTCTTGATTTGGCTCGCAGGGAGACAATGACATGATCGCAGTCATCTTCGAAGTTTGGCCAAAGCCTGACCGCAAGCAGGAGTATCTTGACATTGCGGCGGAGCTCAAACCGCTGCTCGAAAAGATCGATGGGTTCATTTCCATCGAATGCTTCGAAAGCCTTTACGAGCCCGGCAAAATTCTGTCGCTGTCATTTTTTCGGGACGAAGCAGCGGTAAAGGCATGGCGCGCCAAAAATGAGCACCGGGTGGCGCAAGCCAAGGGGCGGAAGGAAATTTTTGCCAACTATCGGTTGCGTGTTGCAGGCGTGATCAGAGACTACGGGATGCACGAACGCGAACAGACTCCAGGAGACAGTCGCGAAATACATGCTGGGTAGGCTCGCCTTGGCTATCTGGCCTGCCGGCCTGCCTTAATGCGTTCTTGTTGTCGGTCCGCATCTGCACTATGAGACTCGCATAAATGGCAAGGCGGTCGATCCGGAGAAATTCCTGCGTGCAGGATTAAGGAGAGCCCCTTACGCTCTGCGCGGCTGAAATCCACGCACGACCCAGAAGCGGGATGCCTGCGCCTCCTGCCAGCCTCTAAAATTCTGCGCAACACTGCAATGGGTCATTCCATGACAGCCGCGAACGATGACTGAGACTGATCTCGATCATTTCGTGGATGCCCAGGCTCAGGTCTATGAACAAGTCGTCGAGGAGTTAACGAGCGGACGCAAGCGAACGCACTGGATGTGGTTCATCTTTCCGCAGTTGAAGGGCCTAGGGTACAGCGCAACAGCGCAACGTTACGGGATACGTGATTTGAATCAGGCCAGGCGCTATCTGGCCGACCCTATTCTTGGCAACCGTTTGCGACAGGATGTCCAAATTATGATACGCCACAAAGCTAAATCAGCGCTCGAGATCCTTGGCTCTCCCGATGACTTGAAGTTTCGCTCGTGTCTCACCCTGTTCGGTCAGGCTGCTTCCGATGACGCCGATCGCTCGTTATTCACGCAAGCCTTAAGCCAATTTTATGATGGTGAGGCAGACCCTCGTACGCTGGAATTGCTGCGGTTAATGTGACAAGCCCTTCTCGGCAGAAAAATTGGGCATTATAAGTGTTGTCCACGTCGCGGTTCCGGATTTTTGTTTGTATGGCACCTAAACTCCTTTTCGACATCAGTGCAAAACGAGTTTTTGTCGCGGGGCACCGAGGATTGGTGGGATCCGCTATTGTCCGCCGCCTGGCACGAGAAGATTGTCAAGTGCTGACGGCGGATCGAGCGGTACTTGATCTAACTGATCAACGTGCAACCGAACATTGGCTGGAGCGCGCACGCCCTGATGCGATCTTCTTGGCCGCAGGATTAGTCGGCGGCATCCACGCCAACAACACCTACCCTGCCGACTTTATCGCAAACAACCTGGCAATCGCCCTCAACGTAATACGATGTGCACACGCGATCGGCGTCAAAAAATTGCTCGCTCTAGGATCTTCCTGCATCTATCCGAAATTCGCGGAACAACCGATGAGCGAGGAGATGTTGCTCACCGGCTCACTGGAGCCGACCAATGAATGGTACGCTGTTGCCAAGATCGCCGCCATCAAACTATGTGAAGCGTATCGTCGACAGCACGGTGACGATTTTGTCTCGGTGATGCCGACGAACATGTATGGTCCAAACGACAACTACCACCCACTAAACAGTCACGCCCCTGCGGCTCTCATTCGACGCTTTCACGAAGCAAAATTAGGCAAGGCACCTGCAGTCATTGTGTGGGGAAGTGGCAAGCCACGCCGCGAATTTATGGCGGCCGATGATGCGGCTGACGCCTGTGTATTCGTGATGAAATACTACTCAGATCTGGGATTTCTCAATATCGGGACCGGCACCGACGTGACCATTGGCGAGTTCGCACATTTGGTTGCCAAGACGGTGGGCTATGGCGGAAAAATCAACTACGACACGTCGCGACCGGATGGGCCGCCGCAGAAACTTCTCAACGTGGCTAAACTGAAAAAACTTGGCTGGTCATCCAAGATTTCTTTATCCGAAGGTTTGGCTGTGGCCTACAAGGACTTCCTGACCACCGGCGGTCGTGTCGCCGCATAACTCACGACGGAAACACTCACGACGGAAACTTTGATGACCGCACCCGTTGCACTTATTACAGGAGTTACGGGGCAGGATGGCGCCTACCTGGCCGAGTTTCTAATTAACAAAGGCTATTTTGTTCACGGTATTGTCAGACGTTCATCCTCATTCAATACGGGCCGGATCGAGCACCTCTATCAGGATCCTCACGAACCGAAGCTACGTTTTTTGATGCACTACGGCGACATGACCGATGC
>Ga0209382_10000291_pt1 | contig 80903 bp, 64 predicted proteins | sample SoiMetdeltSBSDD5_FD_187599 | JGI IMG/M metagenome (GOLD analysis project Ga0209382, IMG submission 187599) | Bulk soil microbial communities from a Populus tree surrounding site in Tennessee, USA - Soil MetaG P. deltoides SBSDD5 (SPAdes) (version 2) | ecosystem: Environmental > Terrestrial >... | reverse complement strand
CGCGAACCCGCGAACCCGCGAACCCGCGAACCCGCGAACCCGCGAACCCGCGAACCCGCGAACCCGCGAACCATTAATTATATGATCGCGCTTATGTCCCGCCTCTCCATCACCTGGCTCGGCCATGCAACCTTCATCATCACCACACCGGGGGGCAAGCGCATCGTCACCGACCCCTGGCTGGAAGGCAATCCGATGTGTCCCGCCGATCACCGGCGGATCGACGCCGCGGATCTGATTCTCCTGACCCACGGGCACTCCGATCACTCGGGCGATGTCGTCAGTGTCGCGCGCGCGACCAACGCGCCGGTAGTCGCCGTCCACGAGCTCTCGATCTGGCTGCAGAAGAAGGGACTGCAGAACGTGGTCGGCATGGGCGTCGGCGGCACGGTGACGGTGGCCGGTCTCGAGATCAGCATGGTTCCAGCGGTCCACACCAGCAGCGTCGTCGAGAATGATGAGATCGTCTATCTTGGGGTTCCCACCGGTTTCGTCGTGAAGATGGAGGATGGCCGCTCGTTCTACTTCGCCGGGGACACCGCCCTGTTCGGCGACATGCGGCTGATCGGCGAAGTGCACAAACCGGAGATTGCCTTCCTGCCCATCGGCGACCACTACACGATGGGCCCCGATGCCGCCGCCCGCGCCGCCGTGCTGCTCGGCGTGCGCCAGGTCGTCCCGATGCATTTCGGCACGTTCCCGGTCCTCACGGGAACGCCGGATCGCCTGAAGCGGCTCGTCGAGCCAGCGTCCGTCGATGTCCTCGTCTTGACGCCGGGGGAGACGGCATCCTAAAGGCCGGGGGTTCGGGGGCTCGGGGGCTCGGGGGTTCGGAAAGCCAGTGGTATCTCGAGGTAACTAGCCGCTTGGATCCGCCACTATTGCCTCTGAATACCACCGGCGCTCCGAGCCCGCGAACCCCCGAGCCCGCGAGCCCGCGAGCCCGCGAGCCCGCGGATTTATCAGCGTCAGAGATGATTTCCATGAGTTCTTTCTGCATTCGCCTTATCCGGCGCGCCCTTTACAATTTCCCGGTATGACCCATCTAGGCTCCAACGCCACATCCCGTACGCTCACTGTTGTCCTGTCGGAATCGGAATGGCAGGCGCTCCGCGCGGTTGAGCCCGACGCGGTCGGGTGGCTGCAGGAGAGGATCCGTGAGCGGCTGGGGGCTGTCGCGAAGACCGAGGAACCGGCGCCGTCTCATCGTGCACCCGCCGCGGCGTCTGGCTGGGGTGAGGACGTCTTCTCGTAAGCGCACGCCGTACAGCTCATCCTCGGCTGCTGCCGTCGGCCATGTAGTAGGCTTGGCCGATGGAGACCGCTGGCCCGGCCGCTCTCCCCGCGCCGGTCGACTTCGAACGTACCCCTGAAACCTATCAGCACTGGCGTCTCTCGTTCGACGGACCCGTCGCGACGCTGTCGATGGACGTCCAGGAGGACGGCGGGCTTCGGCCGGATTACCGGCTGAAGCTCAACTCCTACGATCTCGGCGTCGACATCGAGCTGGCGGATGCCATCCAGCGCATCCGCTTCGAGCACCCCGAGATCCACACCGTCGTCGTTACCAGCCTGAAGGAGCGGGTGTTCTGTGCGGGTGCGAACATTTTCATGCTGCGCGGCTCGACGCATGCCTGGAAGGTGAACTTCTGCAAGTTCACCAACGAAACCCGCCTCGCGATGGAGGACGCCAGCGCGAATTCCGGGCTCCGGTTCGTCGCCGCGCTCAACGGTATCTGCGCCGGCGGCGGCTACGAGCTGGCGCTCGCCTGCGATGAAATCCTGCTCGTGGATGATGGGAACTCGGCGGTGAGTCTGCCGGAAACCCCGCTGCTCGGGGTGCTCCCCGGCACTGGTGGATTGACCCGCGTCGTTGACAAGCGCAAGGTCCGCCGCGACCTCGCTGACGTGTTCGGCACCGTGGCCGAAGGCGTGAAAGGCCGGAAGGCGGTCGAGTGGCGACTCGTCGACGCGGTTTATCCCACCAGCCAGTTCAAGAACAGAGTCGCCGAGCGCGCGACCGAGCTCGCGGGGCGTTCGGATCGACCGGATCGCGCGGCAGGCATTCGTCTGACTGCGCTGTCTCCTGCCATTGCCGACGACAACATCAGATACAGCTCGGTTCACGTCGAGTTCGATCGCCCGGCGCGCGTGGCCACGCTCACCGTTGCAGGACCTGACGGACCCCAGCCGGCAACGCCGGAGGAGATGCTCAGGGAAGGCGACCGTTACTGGCCTCTGCGCGCGTTTCGTGAGCTCGACGACGCGCTGCTGCGCCTGCGCTTCAACGAGCCTGCGATTGGCACGATCGTCGTGAAGACGATCGGCGACGCGGCTCAGGCGCTCGCGGTCGATGCCGCCCTGATCGCGCACCGGCAACACTGGCTGGTCCGTGAAATCATCAACTTCATGAAACGTACGCTGAAACGGATGGACCTGACGTCTCGCAGCTTCTTTGCGTTGATCGAGCCGGGGAGCTGTTTCGCGGGCACGCTCTTCGAGCTGGCGCTCGCCTCCGATCGGTCCTATATGCTCGACGATCCGGAACAGGCGAACACGATTGCGCTCTCTGCCATGAACGGCGGGCCTCTGATGATGAGCAACGGGTTGACGCGCCTGGAGACGCGATTCCTCGCCACGCCCGACGCGGTCGCCGGGTTGCTCGAGGAGAACCAGCCTTTCGACCCCGCTCGGGCGCTCGAGGCGGGACTCGTGTCCTTCGCACCGGACGATCTCGACTGGGACGACGAGGTCCGGCTCGCGATCGAAGCCCGGGCCGCGCTGTCCCCCGATGCCCTGACCGGCATGGAAGCGAATCTCCGGTTCGCGGGTCCGGAAACGATGGAAACAAAGATCTTCGGCCGCCTCACGGCGTGGCAGAACTGGATCTTCAGCCGGCCGAACGCGGTGGGAGACAAGGGAGCGCTGACGTCGTATGGGTCGCAGTCGCGGCCGGAGTTCGATTTTGGAAGGACCTAAATTCCGCAACCCGCAGCCCGCGGACCGCGGACCGCGGACTGCGGATTGCGGCTGAAAGCTACACATGATCTCAGCCGACAAAATCCCGAACAACGTCGATCTCTCCAGCAACAAGCGGCTGCAGCGTGCGCTCGAGCACTGGCAGCCGCAATATATCCAGTGGTGGCGCGACATGGGGCCACAGGGGTTCCAGGACTACCACCAGGTCTACGTGCGGACGGCGGTCAGTGTCGATCCATCCGGATGGGCGCATTTCGAGTACGTCAAGCTGCCGGAATACCGGTGGGGGATCTTCCTCGCTGATCCAGTGCACGATCGTCGCATCGGGTTCGGCGATTTCTTCGGCCAGCCGGTCTGGCAGGAAGTGCCTGGCGAGTTCCGCAACCAGTTGCGGCGATTGATCGTCACGCAGGGGGACACCGAGCCGGCGAGCGTCGAGCAGCAGCGCTGGCTGGGACAACGGTGCCCGAGCCTGTACGACCTGCGCAATCTCTTCCAGGTCAACGTCGAGGAGGGACGCCACCTCTGGGCGATGGTCTACCTGCTGCACTCGTACTTCGGCCGCGACGGCCGCGACGAGGCCGAAGAGTTGCTGGCGCGGCAGAGTGGGAACCGTGACAAACCCAGGATTCTCGACGCGTTCAACGAGCCGATCGACAACTGGCTCGACTTCTTCATGTTCACGATGTTCACGGATCGTGACGGGAAGTCGCAGCTCCTGTCGCTGTCGGAGAGCTCGCTCGACCCGCTGTCGCGCACGACGCGATTCATGCTGACGGAAGAGGCACATCACATGTTCGTCGGCGAGACCGGCGTCGGCCGCATCATCGAGCGGACCTGCCAGCTCCTGAAGCAGGCTGGATTCTCGGAGGACGTGCGGAAGCTCGGTGGCATCGACCTTCCCACGATTCAGAAATTCATCAATCTCTGGTTCAGCCTGTCGCTCGATCTTCACGGCAACGAGATCTCGACCAACGCCGCGTCGTACTTCGCGAACGGCTTGAAGGGCCGGGCGCAGGAAGAAAAGTGGGACGATCACGTCGTCACCGAGCAGGTCTACGAGCTCGATGTCACGGCATCCGGCGGCCGTCTCGACCGGCGGGCCATCCCGATGCGAACGGCGATGAACGAGGTGCTGCGCGATTGGTACGTCGGCGATTGCCAGGCCGGCGTCGACCGCTGGAACCGGATCTTCGAGAAACATGGGATGTCGGAACGCTTGCGGCTCCCTGATCGAAAGTTCAACCGCGGTATCGGCATGTTCTCGTCGCTGCACTTCGATCCCCACGGCGCGCCGGTGTCCGACGACTGGCAGCGACGGAAGCACGAGTGGCTGCCGTCGGACGGCGATCGCGAGTATCTTTTGAGCATCATGGCGCAGCCGGTCTATGAGCCCGGCAAGTTCGCGAACTACATCGCCCCGCCGGTCAGGGGGATCAACCGGATGCCGATCGATTTCGAGTATGTGAGGACTGAGGCTTGATCGTACTCAAATCCCAAGCTCCAAGCTCCAAGTTCCAACGCACTCCCAAGGCCCAAATCCCAACTCAACTTCCAAGTGACGTTGGAAATGGTGGTTGGGATTTGATTTGGGAATTGTTTTGGGTTTTGGAGGGTGGGAGTGCGTTGGGATTTGGAGCTTGGAGCTTGGGATTTGACGAAAGACGCTAGAAAGCTCTTCATCAACAACGAATGGCGCCCGGCGTCATCCGGCAAGACGATGCCGGTCGTCAATCCCGCGACCGAAGAGGTGATCGCGGAGGTCCCGTCGGCGGACAGGACTGATGTCGATCTCGCGGTTGAAGCGGCGCGTGCGGCGCTCGCGGGGCCGTGGAGCCAGCTGTCGGCACGGGAGCGGGGGCGGCTCGTGCGCAAGCTGGGCGACCGGTTGATGGAGCGTGCCGACGACGTCGCGCGTCTCGAGACGCTTCACAACGGCAAGCCGATCAGCGAATCGCGGCAGATCGAGATCCCGGCTGCGGCCGAATGCTTCGAGTACTACGGCGGCTGGTCGGACAAGGTGATGGGCGAGACCATTCCGGTCAAGGGCAACCATCTCACCTATACGCTCCGCGAGCCGGTCGGCGTGGTGGCGGCGATCGTTCCCTGGAACTTTCCCCTGTTGCTCGCGGCGTGGAAAGTCGCGCCGGCGCTCGCCTGTGGCAATGTCGTGATCCTGAAACCTGCGAGCCAGACGCCGCTGACCGCGCTGGCGCTCGCCGGGCTCGCCATGGAAGTGGGTTTTCCGCCCGGCGTGCTCAACGTGATCACCGGTGCGGGGTCGCTGGTGGGGCAGGCGCTCGTCGAGCATCCGGGAATCGACAAGATCGCGTTCACCGGCGACACCAGTACCGGCAAATCGATCATGCGTGGGGCTGCCGAGACGCTCAAGAAGATCACCCTCGAGCTCGGAGGCAAGTCTCCGAATATCGTGCTGGCCGACGCCGACATGGAAGCGGCGATTCGCGGGGCGACGATTGGCATCTTCTACGGGAAGGGGGAGGTCTGCGCCGCCGGCTCACGGCTGCTGGTCGATCGGGCCATCAAGGACGAATTCGTGGACAAGCTCGCGGCACGCGTGAAGAAGATGGTGCCCGGCGATCCACTCGACCCCAAGACCCGCTACGGCGCGATTTCCTCACGCAAGCAGCTCGACACCGTGTTGCGCTACATCGACGCCGGGAAGACGGAAGGCGCGACCCTGCTCACCGGAGGCACCCGCGCGGACATCGGCACCGGCAAGGGCTATTTCGTGCAGCCAACGGTGTTCACCGACGTGAAACCGTCGATGACGATCTCGCGCGAGGAGATCTTCGGCCCGGTGCTCGCGACCATCGATTTCGCGGATCTGGACGAGGCGATCGCGACTGCCAACGACACTCCCTACGGCCTGGCGGCCGGCGTCTGGACGCGCGACATCAAGAAGGCCCACTACGTGGCTCGACGGCTGCAGGCGGGCACGGTCTGGGTCAACACCTACAACGTCTACGACACCGCTGCGCCGTTCGGCGGATACAAGCAGAGCGGCTTCGGGCGGGAAATGAGCGCCCACGCGCTCGAGCACTACACGCAGGTCAAGTCGGTGTGGGTGGATCTGTCTTAGGTCGCGGGTTCGCGGTTCGCGGGCTCGCGGGTTCGCAAGAGCCGCCAGCTCGTGTCAGCGACAACCGCTTCTAGATCAAAACAGGAGGATAGGAGTTCAGGAGAAAGCCTCATTTTCCCTTACCTGTTGGTCCTCCTGTAAATCGACCAGGCCTGTCGAAGTAAACAAGATGCCGGGGTTTGCCGCAGGCCTGGAGGTTGCCCGCCCGAACCCCCGAACCCCCGAACCCGCGAGCCCCCGAGCTATGCGCGCTCATGAGCGATGGCGCGCAGTTCGACCATCGCGTGATCGATCTCTTCCTCGGTGTTGTAGAAATGCGGTGACATCCGGATCCCGGCGTCGGGACGGTAGTCCACGATGACGCCGCGACGGATCAGTTCCTGCGTGGCGGCGTAGCCGTCGGGAACGTCCACGATAACGGCTCCCGCGCGTTCGGCGTCGACCGTAGGTGTATTGACCCGGAAGCCGGCGGCCGTGGCGTGATCGATCAGGCGGCGTGTGAGATGCAACGATCGCGCGCGAATGGCGGGCACGCCGATGCTCGCGACAATCTCGTACCCTGCGCGAGCGGCATAGAGCGCCGGGACGTTCGGTGTCCCGCTCTGGAAGCGCTCGGGCGCATCGGCGTAGCGAATCGGCGCGGCTTCGAACGCAAATGGATCCGCGTGCGCGGCCCAGCCAACGAATGCCGGCTCGAGCGTCGGCGCGAGATCGGGGCGCACATACAGGTAGCCGGCTCCGGGGCCGCCACAAAGCCACTTCACGGACCCACCAACCGCGAAGTCGGCCCCAAGGGCCTGCAGATCGATAGGAATCACGCCGGCGGCCTGGTAGATGTCCAGGACGACATGTGCGCCGACCCGATGGGCTTTCTCGATCACTGCGCGCGCATTCTGGATGTAGCTGCTGCGAAACAGCACGAGTGACAGCGGCACCAGGATCGTCTGCTCGTCGATGGCGTCCAGCAGGCGGTCGAGATCGGTGCGGATCGCATCCTCCCCGGGGACGATGACGACGTCGGCGCCGTACCGGCGGAATCCTTCGAAGAGATAGATGTTCGTCGGGAACTCGAGGCTGGTCAGCACGATCTTGCGCCGCGGCCCGTCGTATGTGAAGCACGACCCGATGATCCCCTGCGCCACGCTCGCGTTCTGGTGCATCGAGATCGACCCCGGAGCCGCGCCGATCACCGGCGCAAGCAAGTCCCCGACGGTCCGGCCCATCTCCCACCAACCCTCGGACCACGCCCGCACCCCGCGCGTCAGCCATGACTCCGCAAACGCGTGCACACTCTCGACGGCGCTGCGTGGCATCGCGCCCAGCGAATGGCTGACGAGATACGTGCAGGTCTCCAGTATCGGAAATTCAGATCGACGAATGGGTCCAGAGAGATTGGTCATTTCGCTAACGCAAACGCCACATACACCCCACCCCGCGGCCCGCGCGACTTGCCGCCGCTCGCGGCGATCACCACGAACTGGCGGCCGCCGCTCTCATACGTTGCCGGCGTCGCATTCCCGGAGAAGGGAAGCGTCGTTTCCCACAGCAGCGCGCCGGTCGCCTTGTCGTACGCGTGGAACTTCCGATCGTGGTTCGTGGCGCCGATGAAGAGGACACCGCCGGCCGTGACGATCGGTCCTCCGTAATTTTCGCTGCCGGTGTTCTTCAGGCCCTTCTCGGCCAGCTCCGGATACTCACCGAACGGGATCGTCCACGCATACTCGCCGGTATTCAGGTTGATGGCATTCAGCGTGCCCCAGGGCGGGGCGACTGCCGGGTAGCCGTCGGGATCGAGGAACTTCGGGTATCCGGTGAATCGGTACTTCTCGTAGGTCGGCGTGATAACGGGCGCGTCGGTCGGCGTGTCCTCCCCCGTGAGCACGAACTGCACGATGGCGTTCACCGCCGACTGTTGCAGGCTCAATGCCGGCATGCGCCCTGATCCCTTCTGAATCAGTGCGACGATCTCTGCACGGGACTTCCGGTCGCCGACCCCGATCAATGACGGAAACTGTGGCGGCGTGCCTTGACGATCATCGCGATGACACGACGCGCAGTCACGCAGATACAGCGCCTTCCCGCTCTGGCCCGCGTCGTCCGGCATCAGGGTTCCGGTCCACGCGAGATCGTTGGCGTTCACGTAATAAAGAGCGGTCTCGGGGTCGAACGCCTGGCCGCCCCACTCGGCGCCGCCGTCATAGCCAGGAAATACGATGGTCGGCCGGCCAACGCGAAGTGGCGTGAATGGTCCCTCGCTGCGCATCTTCGCGAACTCTTCGAGGGCCCAGGTCCGCGCTTCGGGGGTGCGTGTCGTGAGCAGGTCCCTGGTGAGCTGCTGTCGCGAGAATGGCGCAGGCTTCGCAGGAATCGGCTGGGTGTCTGCCGCGATTTCGCCGGGCACATCGCTCGCGGGAACCTTGCGATACTCGATGGGAAAGAGCGGCTTGCCAGTCGCCCGATCGAAGAGAAAGAGGTATCCGTGCTTGGTCGCCTGAGCGACGGCCTGAATCGTCCTGCCGCCGTGCCTCACCGTGACGAGATTCGGCGGGGACGGCAGGTCGCGATCGAGGATGTCGTGTCTGACGAATTGAAAATGCCAGATCCTCTTCCCGGTTGCGGCGTCGAGCGCGAGCAGCGAGTTGGCGTACAGGTTGTCGCCGATCCGATTCGCGCCATAGAAATCCGAAGCCGCCGAGCCGGTCGGGGCATAGACGATGCCACGCTGCTCGTCGAGAGCCATGCCGGGCCAGCTGTTGGCGCCGCCGTTGTACTGCCATGACTCCTTCGCCCAGGTCTCGTATCCGGGCTCTCCCGGATGCGGGATGGTGTGGAAGGTCCAGCGCAGCTTGCCAGTGCGGACATCGTAGGCGCGGATGTGGCCCGGGGAGCCCGGCAGGCCCTCGTTCACGCGGCCGCCGATGATCAGCAGGTCTCTGTAGATTGCGCCCGGTGACGTGAGCCGCACCGACTGCCCCTTTTCTTCGCGACCGAGGTCCTGGCGAAGATCGATGCGGCCGTTGGTGCCGAAGTCGGCGATTGGCGCGCCGGTCTTCGCGTCGAGCGCGTAGAGGTACTCGGCCACTCCCGCGAAGATCCGCGCCGGCGCGTCCCGATCGCCGGCCCAATACATCACGCCCCGGTTGGGGCCGCGGCCTCCCTGGAGCTTCGCGTCGAAGATCCAGACGGCCTTGCCCGTGGCAGCGTCGAGCGCGAGCACGCGCTGGTTCGGCGAGTAGGCATAGACGATGTCGTTGGCAACGACTGGCTGTGTCTGGAGATCGCCCGACTCACCGGTGTCGTAGGTCCACGCCACCTCGAGCTTCGCGACGTTCCCGCGATTGATCTGGGTCAGGCTGGAGTAGCGCAGCTGCTCAGGACCGCCACCGTAGCCGGACCAGCCCCGGTACGACGCGGACGGACTCGAGCGTTGAGCTGCTCCCACCAGCGTCAACGTTGCTGCGGTGATTGCGATCGCTGGAACGTAACGGTGCAGTGTGGCCATCCGTGCTATTCTCCGACGGTCGAACAGACGTCCCCTCCCGCAAGGCTTCCTCCCGATCATCCACGCTCCCGCGAGAGGTATCGTCTGAAGAGCTTACCCGCTTGCGCCGAGAGGGGGACAGTCCCCCTGTTCCGGAAGGAGACGCGGTCGTGAAGATGTTGAGACGGTTCGAACCTTACGCCTACGCGCTGCTCCGCATCGTCGCCGGACTGTTGTTCCTGTTCCATGGCCTGCAGAAGTTCGGAATCATGGGCGGTGGCATGGTGCCGATGTTTGGGAAGCTGGGCCTTGCCGCGATCATCGAGACGGTTGGCGGCGCGCTCATCATGGTCGGCTTCTTCGCCTCACCGGTCGCGTTTCTCGCCAGCGGTGAAATGGCGTACGCCTACTTCACCGCGCACCAGCCGAAGGGCACCTGGCCGATCCAGAACGGAGGGGAGCTGGCGGCCCTGTTTGCCTTTCTCTTTCTGTACATCTCGACCCGCGGGGCGGGCATGTTGAGCGTCGATGGCGGTGGCAAGTGATGCGGATGACCCGGCGGGCGTTCGTGCAGGCGGCGGCCGTGCCAATTCTGGCTGCGCCGCGGCCGGCGTCAACCGCACAAGTCGAGCTCACCGTCGCGCAGTGCGTCGATCGGATTCGGGCGGCAGTCGGCACGTGGCGCGAGAAGACCGTCGACGGCTTCAAGGCGGGCGATCCGTCGGTCGTGCTCACCGGTATCGCCGTGACGGTGGCGGCACGCCTCGAGAACCTGCGGAAGGCCGCCTCCGCGGGCTGCAATCTCGTCATCACGCAGGAACCGGTCTTCTACGGCGCCAACGACGAACCGGGCAACCGCGCGTCGGATGCGGTGTATCTGGCGAAGAAGGCCTACATTGAGCAGGCGAAGCTCGTCGTCTGGCGATTCTCAGATCACTGGAGCACGCGCCAGCCCGATCCGCGCGTCGTGGCGCTGGCCGAGACACTCGGCTGGAAGGACGGACCTGGCGCCGACAACATTTATCGGATTCCCGAGACCTCGGTGTCGTCGCTGACGGCGCTCGTGAGCAAGCGGCTCGCGTTGCGCGGCGGCATGCGCACGACCGGTCTGGCCGGCATGCGGGTCCGCACGGTGCTCGTGAGCCCGGGGACGACCGATCTCGCGAGCACGGTCGCGCGCCTGAAGGGAGCTGACGTGGTCCTCGCGGGTGAGCCGCGCGAATGGGAAGTCGTCCCGTACGTGCTCGACGCCCGAGAGGCCGGGGCAGCCAAGGCACTCATCTCGGTCGGGCGGCTCGTGTCGGAGGAGCCGGGCATGCGCGCGTGCGCCGCCTGGATCCGCACGCTCGTGCCGGGCGTGAAAGTCGAAGCGCTGCCGGTCAGCGACCCGTTCTGGAATGCTGCATCATGACCGCGCAGGACATCGTCACCCGCATCCAGCAGCAGCTGGCGAGCCAGAAGATCAACTGGCGAACAGAGACCGTGGACACGTTCAAGGCCGGTGATCCCGCCACGCCGATCGAGGGGATTGCCACGACCGGCATGGCGACCTTGAGCGTGCTGAAGCGCGCCGCGAAGGCGAATCGGAACTTCGTGATCACGCACGAGCCGACCTTCTACAACCATCAGGACCAGACCGCGGCGCTCGCGCAGGATGCGACCTATGAGGCCAAGCAGCGATTCATCAAGGACCACCGGCTCGTCGTCTGGCGCTTCCACGACCACGCGCACGCGCTCCGGCCGGATCCGCTGGTCGCCGGGTCAGCCCGTGCCCTTGGCTGGACCGCGCATGCGTCGGCGACAGAGCCTCGCATCTACAACGTTCCCGCGACCACGCTCGGCGCGCTGGCGGCCGACATCGCGCGGCGGCTGAAAGGCCGCGCCATTCGCGTCGCTGGCGACCCGTCGATGAACGTCACGCGAGTCGCGCTCGGGCCTGGCTACGGCGTTCCGGCGCTGACGACGTCGGTCGATGTTGTGGTGGGTGGAGAAGCGTCAGAGTCGGGCGGCAATTCGGAATACCTCGCTGACGCGGTCGCTGCCGGGCAGGCAAAGGGAGTCATCCTGCTGGGCCACATGCTCTCGGAGGACTTCGGCATGTTCGAAGTCGCCGAGTGGCTGCGCGGGTTCCTGACGGATGTGCCGATCGACTGGATCTCGGCCGGAGAGCCATTCTCGTAGAGGAAATCTCTTAGAACAAGAGGATAGGAGATCAGGAGATTCTTGGGTTTGAAACCCAATTTCTCCTGAACTCCTGGCCCTCCTGTTTGAAAGGATTTTCTTGCCTCATCTCACAACAACGAATTGACATTTCTAAACTAAACCGTTTAGTATTCGATCCCTCCAGAGGTCTCCATGATCCACGTCGAAAACCTGGTGAAGACGTTCGGCGAGGTCACCGCCGTCAACGGCGTGTCCTTCGACGTCCATGCCGGCGAGATCTTCGCGTTCCTCGGCCCCAACGGCGCTGGGAAGACCACGACCATCCAGATGCTCACGACGCTCGTCAGGCCGGACAGCGGACAGATTGCGATCGATGGGCTCGATCCGAAGGTGCAGCCGCACGACGTGCGCCGCCGCTTCGGCATCGTCTTCCAGGACCCGAGCCTCGACAGCGAGCTGACCGCGTACGAGAACATGGAACTCCACGGCGTGCTCTATCACGTGCCGCGACGGACGCGCCACGAGCGGATCGAGCGGCTGCTCACGATCTTCGAGCTGTGGGAACGCCGTGATGCTTACGTCAAGACGTTTTCGGGCGGGATGCGGCGGCGCCTCGAGATCGCGCGCGGGCTGCTGCACACGCCGCGAATCCTGTTTCTCGACGAACCGACGCTCGGCCTCGATCCGCAGAGCCGCAATCAGCTCTGGACCCAGGTCAAGCACCTGAACGAGAGCGAAGGCGTCACGGTGTTCCTGACGACCCATTACATGGACGAGGCCGATCGCGTGGCCCACCGGATTGCCATCATCGACCATGGCCGGATCGTGGCGCAGGGCTCGTCGGCGGAGCTCAAGGCGCAAACCAACACCGACTCGCTCGAGGCGGCGTTCCTCGCCTTGACCGGATCGACCATCCGCGACGAGCGCGCCGATGCCGCGGATCAGATGCGCCAGATGGTGAAGATGTGGAGGGGACGGTGAGCGCGATTTACATTCTCTGGCTCCGCGAGCTGAAGCGCTACTCGCGGTCGCGTGCGCAGGTCGTGGCCTCGCTCGGCCAGCCGCTGCTGTACCTGCTCGTGCTCGGCTTCGGCCTCGGACCGGTGTTTCAGAAGGCGGGAAAGGGCAGCTACCTGCAGTTCGTCGCGCCAGGTGTGATCGGCATGTCGGTGCTGTTTACGTCGATCTTTTCCGGCATCGGGCTGCTCTGGGATCGCCAGTTCGGGTTCCTCAAAGAAACGCTGGTCGCGCCAGTGCCCCGGCTGCAGATCATGGTCGGCCGCACGCTGGGCGGCGCCTCGGTCGCGATGATTCAGGGGCTGCTCATCCTGGTCGTCTGCGTCATCGCAGGTTTCCGTCCGTGGAGCGTGATGCAGCTCCCGGTCGGGGTTGCGGTGATGGCGCTGATCGCGATCGTCTTCTCGGCGCTCGGGACCGCGATCGGATCCACGCTCCAGAACATGCAGGGCTTCCAGCTGGTCATGAACTTCCTGGTGATGCCGATCTTCTTCCTCTCGGGGGCGTTATTTCCGCTCGACGGCCTGCCGCCGGCGCTCTCGGTGGTCACCAGGCTCGACCCGCTCACCTACGGCATCGACGGCCTGCGCGGGACGCTTATCGGCCTGACCCACTTCGGGCTGGCCACCGACGTCGGCGTGCTCGCGGTGGTTGCGACGGCGTTCCTCGGACTCGGCGCGTACTCGTTCTCGAAAATCCAGGTCTGAGAGCGTCTGAGTGAATCACGGTCACCAGCGAGCGAGCGCAGCGAGCGAGCCACGAGAGCGGAGCGGGGCATGGGGCCCCCGCGAGCGCCCGCCTTCGCGCGGAGCGCTTCGGCGAGGTCTCGCCGTAGCTTTAGCGGAGGCGGAAGCGTGTAAGGGGGTCCGGGGGACGAAGTCCCCCGGTGAGAGCTGACACTTGCGGCCACGGAGCGCGCGTGCGCACAACGACGTCCTCGAGGCCGCCTCGCGGCTGTTCGCCGAGCGCGGCATCGACGCCAGCAGCATGGACGCGATCGCTGCGGCCTCGGGCGTCAGCAAGGCGACTATCTACAAGCACTGGCCGGACAAGGATGCGCTCTGCCTGGAAGTGCTGTCACGGATTCACGGTCATGACGCTGCGCGTCCGTCTCGCCGGACCGGCGATCTGCGCACCGATCTTCTCGCCGTCCTCGTGCATGAGCCGCCGCCGCAGTTTGCCGGGGTGCGCTCGCGCATGACGCCGCACCTGGTCTCGTACGGGATCAGGAATCCGGCGTTCGGCAAGGCGTGGCGGCTGCGCGTCCTCGAGCCGCCCCGGACCGAACTCACAGGGCTGCTGCGGCAGGCGCGCGCCCGGGGCACGCTCTCCAAAGCCGTCGACATCGAGGTGGCGATTGCGATGCTGCTCGGGCCGCTCTTCTATCGCCACATCATGGGACTGGTGGACCGCCCGATCTCGCCGCGCCTGCCACAGGATGTGGTGGACGCCTTCCTGAAGTCACAAGGGGCCGACTCCAGCGGAGCGGGAACGTCTCGCCGGCCGGCGGCGGCAAGAAGCTCCCGCCGGCGACGGCGCGCAGTGTAAGGGCTGGAGCTCGCTACTTTTTCGCGGCGACCTTCAGCTCACCGAGCTTCGCGGCCATATCTTCGGCGGAGGTCGCCGGTTTCACGGCCTTGTCGATGTGGGCGATCTTGCCGTCTTTGCCGATGTAGAAGGTCCACCGGCTGGCCACTCCGCGGGGGTTCAGCACGCCGTACGCCTCGGCCGTCTTCTTGGTCGGATCGCTCAACAGCGGGAAGTCCGCCTTGTGCGCTTCGGCGAACGCCTTGTTCCCTTTCTCGCCTTCGATCGGGTCGACACTGGCCATGAAGTAGGCGACGTCGTATTTCTTGATGTCCGCGCCGTGTTCCGCCAGCGACTTGCACTCGATCGTGCAGCCCTGGGTGAACGCTGCAGGGAACCACGCAATGACCACCGCCTGCTTCCCTGCGAAGTCAGATAGCTTGTAGGTCTTGCCGTCCGACGCGGCCAGCTGGAAATCCGGCGCCTTGTCTCCGACCTGCAGTTCCTGAGCCACGGCATTGCCTCCCAGCGCGAGTGCACACAAAGCGATGAACAGCGACTTTCGCATCAGCCCTCCTGTCGAACCCGGGGCGCCGCGTCGATATTCCCAACCGTCCAGTTGAACAGCTGCGGCCCACTTCAGGTAAACAGGAATGATCTCACAAACGGGAGGTCCTCTTCCAAGGCTTGCGGCCTCGGTGCCGGGATAGGATCGACAGATGTCGAATCTCCGGGATCCTCACGCCGGGCAGCCGGTCCTCACGCTGGGGCCCAAACCGCAGCAGGCCAGGCTGGCGCTGATTCTCGTTCACGGACGCGGCGCGTCGGCCGAGGACATCATGAGCCTCAGCCGCGAGTTTCGGCAGAACGACGTGGCGTATCTCGCACCGCAGGCGGCCGGAAATACCTGGTATCCCTACACGTTCCTGGCACCCATCGCCAAGAACGAGCCCGCGCTCTCGTCGGCACTCGGTGTGCTCAAGCGACTCGTGACCAGTCTTGGTGAGCAGGGGGTTCCGCCCGAGCGCGTGGGACTCCTGGGTTTCTCGCAGGGGGCCTGCCTGTCGCTCGAGTTCGCGGCGCGCAACGCGCGCCACTATGCCGCGGTGATCGGGCTCAGCGGCGGCCTGATCGGCCCGCCCGCGACACCGCGAAACTATGCGGGGTCAGCCGCGGGGACCTTCGTGTTCCTCGGGTGCAGCGACGTCGACCCCCACATTCCGATGGAGCGGGTCCAGGAAACAACGGAGGTCTTCCGCGGTCTCGGCGCCGTCGTCGATGAGCGTATCTATCGTGGCATGGGACATACGGTGAACCGTGACGAGCTCGACGCGGTGCGGATGATCCTGGGCGGGCTGTGATCCGTCGGGACGGCCGAGCGCCGCACTGAGATATGCTGTGGCGCGCTTTTCACAGGACTCCTTGATGCCACATTCGATCGCACACGCCTACGATGCCGCCAGGGACCACTACGCCGATCACGGGGTCGACGTCGACCAGGCGCTCCGGACCCTCGCCACCATCCCGATTTCGCTGCACTGCTGGCAGGGAGACGACGTCGGCGGGTTCGAGCAGCTCGGCACCGGCCTCGGCGGCGGGTTGGCAGCGACCGGCAACTATCCAGGCAAGGCGCGGACCCCCGACGAGCTCCGGTCCGACGCCGAGAAAGCGTTCTCGCTGATTCCCGGTCGCCATCGTTTCAACCTCCACGCGTTCTACGGCGACTTCGGGAGCCGGCGTGTCGACCGCGATCGGATCGCTCCGGAGCATTTTGCTGGCTGGATCGAATGGGCGAAGCGCCTGAGGATCGGGCTGGACTTCAATCCGACGTTCTTCTCGCATCCCAACGCGGCCGACAACTTCACACTGTCGCACGCCGATCCGGCGATCCGCGAATTCTGGATCGCGCACGGCCTGGCGTGCCGCCGGATTGGGGGAGCGATCGGGAAGGCACTCGGCAACACGTGCATCACCAATTTCTGGATTCCCGACGGGATGAAGGACACGCCAATCGATCGGGTGGGACCGCGGGAGCGCGTGCTGGCGGCGTTCGATGCGATCTTCGACGAGAACATCGACCGGGACCACAACCGCGATGCGGTCGAGGGCAAGCTGTTCGGGATCGGCTGTGAGAGCTACACGGTGGGCTCGCACGAGTTCTACTACGGCTATGCGTTGACACGGGGCAAGCTGCTGACGCTCGACTCGGGCCACTACCATCCGACCGAGACCGTCACCGACAAGATCAGCTCGGTCCTGATGTTCCTGCCGGAGCTGCTGCTTCACGTCAGCCGCGGCGTCCGCTGGGATAGCGATCACGTCGTGGTCCTCAACGACGATCTCGAGGCGATCGCGCTGGAACTCGTGCGCGGGCAGTTCCTCGATCGCGTGCACATCGGTCTGGACTATTTCGACGCGAGCATCAATCGCGTCGCGGCGTGGACCATCGGCACCCGCAACATGATCAAGGCGCTCTTGAAGGCCCTGATCGAGCCGGCCAATGCGCTTCGCACGCTGGAGGCTGCGGGGGATTACACGGGGCGCCTGGCGCTGCTCGAGGAAGTGAAGTCCCTGCCGTTCGGCGCCATCTGGGACCACTACTGTGAGTCTTCAGGCGTGCCGGTCGGTCCGGCGTGGCTGCGTGAAGTGCAGACCTACGAACAGAACGTCCTGACGTTGCGAGGGTAGCCGACCCCCCATGCATATATCGACCCCATCTGAAAAAGCGCCGGTCGCCGACAAGACCGGCGGCCCCTGGTACCGCGAGCTCGACCGCACTCACTGGTTCGTTCTGGTGGTGGCGTCGCTGGGCTGGCTCTTCGACACGATGGATCAGCAGCTGTTCAACCTGGCGCGGCGGCCGGCGATCACTGAGCTGCTTGGTCCGGGGGCGTCCCAGGCCGCGATCGCCGAGTACTCCGGCTACGCGACGATGATCTTCATCATCGGCTGGGCGACCGGCGGCGTGTACTTCGGGATCCTCGGAGACCGAATCGGCCGCGCCAGGACGATGGTCTACACGATCCTGCTCTACTCGATGTTCACCGGGTTGAGCGTGCTCTCGGTGGGCGTGTGGGACTTCTCGTTCTACCGGTTCCTCACCGGCCTGGGTGTCGGCGGGCAGTTCGCAGTCGGCGTGGCGCTCGTGGCCGAGACGCTGCCGGATCGGGCGCGGCCCTATGCGCTCGGCTGGCTCCAGGCCTCCTCGGCCCTCGGCAACATGCTGGCGGCGTTGGCAGGAATCGCTCTCGGCCAGATGCAGTCCGCCGGCATGCTCGACAGCGCGTGGCGGGCGATGTTCCTGGTCGGCGCGCTCCCGGCTTTTCTCTGCATCATCGTGTTCAAGAAGCTGAAGGAGCCGGAGCGGTGGCAGCGTGAGGCCAAGGCCGGAGCGAAGCGCGGGTCGATGACTGAGCTCTTCTCGGACCCGCGGTGGCGCTACAACGCCACGGTCGGCATGCTGCTCGCGTTCGCGGGGGTGGTCGGTCTCTGGGGCATCGGCTTCTTCAGCTTCGATCTGTTCCGCTCCGTTCTGGAGCGCTCGGGGATGCCGGCGGGCGAGGTCACGTTCTGGGTCGGCATGACGTCGCTCCTGCAGAACGCCGGCGCCTTTTTCGGCATCTATGCCTTCACGCACCTGACGCAGCGCATCGGCCGGCGGCCTGCATTTGCGATCGCGTTCGTTGCCGCGATGCTCTCGACGGCCTTCACGTTCTGGAATCTCAACGATTTCAGCGACATCTTCTGGATGATCCCGCTGATGGGGTTCTGCCAGTTGTCGCTGTTCGGCGGCTACGCGATCTACCTGCCGGAGCTGTTCCCGACCCGCCTGCGGAGCACCGGCACCTCGTTCTGCTACAACGTAGGCCGCTTCGTGGCCGCGGTTGGTCCGCTCGCGCTCGGCCTGCTCACCAGCCGCGTGTTCGTGGGATATCCCGAGCCGATGCGCTATGCCGGCGTCACGATGTGCCTGGTGTTTCTCATCGGGCTGGCGACAGTGCCGTTCGCGCCCGAAACGAAAGGACGGCCGCTGCCGGAATGAGCGCTTATCGGATCGCTGCAATCACGGACGAGTTCTCGCCGGACCTCGAGGCGGCGCTCGGTGGCATGGCGGCCGTCGGCATGACCGGCGCCGAGCTGCGCGTCGTTGGCGGCCGCAACATGATCGACCTCAGCGATGCGGAGGTGGATCAGGTGCGAAAGGCGGTCGAGGCGCGGGGTATGGAGGTGATCGGTCTCGCGTCGCCGCTCCTCAAGTGCGTGCTGCCCGACTCTCCACCGCTCGACAGCCGCGTGCAGCACGACGTGTTCGGCTCTCCTCACACCTTCGAGGATCAGCCTCGGCTCACGAAACGGGCCTTCGAGATCGCCGAGCGTCTGGGCGCGCCGATCATCCGCGTGTTCTCCTACTGGCGGACGACCGAGCCGGAACGCTGCTACGACCGGCTCGCCGAGGCCCTGCACGCACTCGCCGACGAGGCGGCGCGCCGCGGGGTTCTCATCGGCCTCGAGAACGAGCATGCCTGCAACGTCGGCACCGGAGAGGAAGCGTCACGGATACTTGCGCGCCTCGATCACCCGGCGCTGCAGCTGGTGTGGGATCCGGCCAACGCGTCGATCCTCGGCGAGAAGCCGTTCCCGAACGGGTACCAGACCCTCGACCCGAAGCGCATCGCCCACGTCCACGCCAAGGACTGCTTCGTGAAGGATCACAAGCCCGAATGGGGACCGGTGGGGGAGATGGGGATCGGCTGGCGCGGTCAGATCGACGCGCTGCGGCGCGACGGCTACGACGGCTGGATCAGCCTCGAGACGCACTGGACCGGGCCGAAGGGGGACAAGTTCGAAGCCAGTACGATTTGTGGGCGGAATTTGAAAGCGCTGGCTGGAACCTGATACTTCTCGGGGGTTCGGGTGTTCGGGGGTTCGCGGGCTCGGCAGGGTCAGTGGTATTCAGAGGCAACCGGCCGCTCGGATTTGCCCCCATTGCCTATGAATACCACCGGTCTTGCCGAGCCCGCGAACCCGCGAACCCCCGAACCCCCGACGAACTACACCCTGCCTTCGCAGTTCCTCATGTACTCGATGCTGCGGGCGGCGATCGTCTCGGGATCGGGCGTGTAGTCGAAGACTTCGACCGAGACCCACCGGTCGTACCCGGAGTCCTTCAGTGCCCGGAAGATCGGCACGAAATCGACGTCGCCGAAACCCGGACCGCGCCGATTGGGATCGTTGGCGTGAAAGTGTCCGGTGCGCGGGATGTAGCGCCGGATGATCTCGGGTACCGGCGCCGACTCGCTCGACATCGCCTTCACGTCGAGGTGCAGCACGAACTGCGGGTGCCCGACGGCTTCCATCAGCCGTGCGCCTTCCTCGGCGGTGTTGATGAAGTCGGTCTCGGCCGGCGCGAGCGGCTCCATACAGAGCGAAACCCCGTTGCCATCGATGCCTGGCATGGCGCGCCTGAACGTGTCGGTCGCGTAGTCGAACGCCTGCTGCCACTCGACACCGCCGAGGAGCGATCGCTGTTTCGGCGACCCGAAGACCATCAGGTCGCCTCCAAGATCGCGTGTCGCTTCCGCCAGGTCTACCAGGTATTTCGCCGTCCGTTCCCGCACGGCTGCGTCGGGCGAGGTGAGATAAAAACCTTCGGTGCCCGCGAGCAGCCAGTGGAGCCCGATCAGCTGCACTCCGGCCGCCGCGGCCTCACGCCGCAACCCGGTGCGCTGGTCCTTGTTCACGTCCGTGATGCGCGACGCCAGCGTAAACGGCGCCAACTCGATGCCATCGTAGCCGACGCTCTTGACGTACTCGCAGACGCGGCCGAACGGCCAGTTCTCGAACAGTTCGTTGCAGATGGCGTACTTCATCGTGTTTGTCAGCCGCGTATTGCTGCTTGGAAAGGCACCGGGGTGATCCGAGCACCGGGTCGATTCACAGGAGGGCCAAGAGATCAGGAGAAATCCAAGTTTTCCTCCTGAACTCCTGGCCCTCCTGTAAATCCACCAGCTTTCGAATTACCCGAGCAGCCTCTGAAAGCTGCAGGATGATCACTTCACCGGCGTATTCATCACAAACGTCCACACCGTATCCCCCGCCGCTGCGACCACATACTGCCGGCCGTCGAGCTCGTAGGTGATCGGCCCGTTGCTGATCGAGGTGTTCAGGATCGAGTGCCAGAGCGCCTGGCCGGTGGTGGCGTCCAGCGCGACGAGGTCGTTGGACGAGCCGCCTGTGAACAGGACGTTGCCGGCTGTGCTGACCACGCCGGATCGGGCGCCGCCGCCGCCTTCCCACTTGTGGCTCCACCGGATCTTGCCGGTCTTGTAGTCAATCGCCTGTAGCATGGATTCGGACCAGCCGCCCCGATCGGATCCGCCCCAACCCATCGGGTTCTCGCTCGGATCGTAGATGTAATAAATGCTGAAGGCGCGCGCGGAGCTGACGTAGTACAGGCCGGTCTGCGGATTGAAGCTCGGTGATTGCCAGTTCGTGGCGCCGCCCTGGTTGGGCGATACCAGCGCACCGGCGATCTGCGGCATCTTCTCAGGGTTCGGAATCGGCTGACCCTTCGCGTCGTACCCCTTCGACCAGTTCCCCTTCACGTACTCGGACGACACGATCGCCTTGCCCGTCGTGCGGTCGAGCAGGAAGTAGTGCCCGTTCCGCGCTGCCTGCGCGATCAGCTTCCGCTTCTGGCCGTTCGCCTCGTCGTCTATCAGCACGGCCGTCTGCGTGGAATCCCAGTCGTGCGTGTCGTGCGGCGATGACTGGAAATGCCAGACCATCTTGCCGGTGTCGGCATTCACGGCCACCACCGAGCCCGTGAAAAGGTTGTCGCCCGGACGGTTCTTGTGCGCGATGACCGGCTGCGGGTTGCCGGTGGTCACGAAGACGTAGTTCAGCTCCGGGTCATACGTGATCGGCTGCCAGGTCATGCCGCCGCCGTGCTTCGCCATCTCCTCGTTCGGCCAGGAGTCCATGCCCGGATCACCCTTCTTCTGCGGCACGGTGTAGAACCGCCACTGCACCTCGCCGCTCTCCGGATGGTGCGACTGGATGTAGCCGGGAATGTCGAAGTCGTCGCCGCTCACGCCGACGATCAGGTGGTCCTTCACGATCGTCGGGGCCGCCGACGCGTAATAGAAGCGATCGATGTCGCAGATCTGTTTGCGCCAGCGCTCCTTGCCGTCCTTCACATTGAGCGAGATCAGGTAACAGTCGGGGGTTTCGACGTAGAGCCAGTCCTCGTAGATCGCCACGCCGCGATTGCCGAGATGATTCCCGCCCGTCGTCTGCCACTGGTAGTGCCAGATCTCGCGGCCCGTCCTGGCGTCGACCGCCCACACGTGATCCGGGACCGTGAAGTAGAGGACGCCGTCGACCATCAGCGGCGTGCTCTTGATCGTGGCCCCGGCCGTACCGGTGGCGATCCGATACATCCAGGCGAGGCTCAATTGATGGACGTTGGCGTTGGTGATCTTCGTCAGCGCGCTGAACCGGCGGCCGGTGTAGTCGCCGTTGAACGTCGGCCAGCTGTCGGGCCTCGGCTTGAGCAGTGTCTCGGTGGTGACGCGGCCCTGGGCGGACAGCGCGATCGAGAGGGTCAGAATCGTCAGGAGAGTTGCCAGGCGTCTCATTTCAGGCTCTCGAGATACGCAACGACGTCGTGCATCTGTTTATCCGTCAGCCGCTCGAGCAGTTCCACATGCGCTGCCAGGGGCTCGGTCTTCACGATCTTCATCGCCGGTGTCCGGGTCCAGGAGCGGTACTCTCCCGTCGTTGTCCTCAGCGCGACGTGGAAGTCGTCCATGCTGACCAGCGCGCCGGACGAAGTCGTGCCGTCGGGCAGAGTGACGGCGACAGTCACCTGCTGGCGCGACGATCCTGCTGCGCGTCCGCGCCCTCGGCCTCCGGCGGTGTTGGGGAACACGAACCGCTGCTGAATGTCGATCGGCTGGAAGCGCTTGCCGTACCCGGCAAGATCGCCGGTGATCGAATGGCACGTCGCGCACTTGCCCTCGCTGTTGAAGTACGCCTCACCGGACTTCGCCTCACCAACCAGCACGTCCCCAGGCTCGAAGACGTCCGATCCCCGAAGCGTGTCGTTGATCCGCTGCCAGATGAAGTGCGAGAGATCGGTAATCTGCGCATCGGTCAGGCTGGCACTGGACGCGCCGGTCTGCATCGGATGCCCCTTCTTGAGGATTGGTCCGATGGAGTTGCCGTACCGATCGCGAAGGACGATGGGGGAGCGAATCAGGTTGGGGCCGCGCTCGGTGCCACGAGCGCTGGGGCCGTGGCAGGTGACGCATTCGGCCGCGTAGATCTTCCGTCCGCGATCCGCCCCGGCGGGATCGACGCGGTGGCGATCAGCCGCGCCGACGTTCGGGCGGGGCCCCGAAGGCGCCTGGCCTCGGCCTGCTGGAGGTGTGGGGGGCTGGCCACCCTGTGGCGGTTGTCCGGCCGAACCGATGACCGCGGTCAGGAAAATGATCCCGGCTGCTCCCTTCCACACGTGACGCATGGCGGGAATTCTACCCTCTTATATCGGGGCTCCGCCCCGAACCCCGGCTCAGTCGCTCGCGGGGGCCCCAAGGCCCCGCCCCGCTCCTTCGCCTCTCGACTCTGCTCGAGGCGACCCTGAGCCTGTCGAAGGGTCGCAGGGCGCGCTTGCGCGCCCTGGTGCGCGAGATAAGTGTCAGAACGAGATCGCGTCTCGCAGTTTCTCGAGCTTGGCCAGATCCAGCCCCGGTACCTTGGCGAATGCGTCGAAGTCCACGAACTCGCCATGGGCTTCCTATATCGGGGCTCCGCCCCGAACCCCGGCTCAGTCGCTCGCGGGGCCCCAAGGCCCCGCCCCGCTCCTTCGCAGGGCGCGCTTGCGCGCCCTGGTGCGCGGGATAAGTGTCAGAACGAGATCGCGTCTCGGAGTTTCTCGAGCTTGGCCAGATCCAGCCCCGGCACCCACCTTGGCGAATGCGTCGAAGTCCACGAACTCGCCATGGGCTTCCTATATCGGGGCTCCGCCCCGAACCCCGGCTCAGTCGCTCGCGGGGGCCCCACGGCCCCGCTCCGCTCGCAGGCGCGCTTTGCGCGCCTTGGGTGTCGCAGCAGAGGCAAGGTCAGGAAGCAGCCTCAGAAGGAAATGGCGTCTCGCAGCTTTTCGAGCTTCGCCAGATCCAGACCCGGCACCTTGGCGAACGCGTCGAAGTCCACGAACTCGCCATGCTCCTTGCGGTACGCGACGACCGCCGCGCCCGTTTCGGGGGGGACCCCCAGCACTTCGGCAAGGTCGTCGGCGGTCGCGCGGTTCACGTTCACGCGGCCGTAGTGTTTCACCAGATAGGTCTGGATGATTTCCCAGTCCTCGTCGCTGATGACCGCGCCGCGCGCGGTCTGCATCGTGGTCATCACTTCTTCCCACTGGGAGCGGGTCCGGCGCGAGCCGGCGATGCGGTCGACTGGATGGCACTTGACGCAGTTCCGCGTGAACGTGTCTTCAGCCTTGAGCTCCTCCGGCGATTTCGCCTCGGTCTTCTGCGGGTCCTGCTGGAAACCGGTCGCCAGCGCCGGGACCAGTGGCGCCGATACCACTCCCACGAAAATCAGTGCGCCAAAGATGATGGATGTGCGTTCAGCCATAGGTCGCATTCGTTCGAGCTGCTGGCGAGGCTACGCCTCAGACCATCGAGCTCCGCCTCGCCAGGTCGCATTGTTTGATAACGCCGCGCTGTCGCGCGGACGGCCTTGACAGTAAACCTGACTCAAGAACTGACTCGAGTCGGTCAAGACCTCTCGCCCGAAAGTGTACGATACTCGCCCCATGTCCGAAGTTCGTCCGGTCTACCTCTGCGACGCCGTCCGCACGCCCTTCGGACGATATGGCGGGGCTCTGGCGCCGGTGCGCACGGATGACCTCGCCGCGGCCCCGTTGCGCGCGCTTCACGATCGCAACCCGACCGTCGACTGGCAGCAGCTCGACGACGTGATCTACGGCTGCGCGAACCAGGCAGGCGAAGACAACCGGAACGTCGGGCGGATGGCGCTGCTGCTCGCGGGCCTGCCCGAGAGCGCGCCAGGAGTGACGGTCAACCGGTTGTGCGGATCGAGCATGGAAGCGGTCGTCAGCGCCGCCCGTGCCATCGCCGCCGGTGAAATGGACCTCGTCATTGCCGGTGGGGTCGAGAGCATGTCGCGCGCGCCGTTCGTGATGAACAAGGCCGACGCCGCCTTCGCGAGGGGAATCTCGCTCGAAGACACGACGCTGGGCTGGCGCTTCGTGAACCCGAAGATGGAGCAGCTCTGCGGGACGGATTCGATGGCGGAGACCGCCGAGAACGTGGCCGCCGAGTGGCGAGTGGCGCGCGCCGACCAGGATGCGTTCGCGGTTCGAAGTCAGCAGCGTGCCGGCGCGGCGATCGCGGACGGACGGCTGGGCCGGGAAATCGTGCCGCTGACGATCCCGCAGCGCAAGGGCCCGGTCACCATCAGCGGCGACGAGCATCCGCGCCCGGACACGACCCTCGAGGCGCTCAGCAGGCTGAAGCCAATCGTGAAGCCGGACGGCACGGTGACGGCCGGCAACGCGTCGGGCATCAATGATGGCGCCTGCGCCGTGCTGCTGGCCTCTGAGCAGGCGGCCAGGGCCCACGGCCTGACGCCGCGGGCACGCTACATTGCCTCCGCCGTCGCCGGCGTGGCGCCCCGCGTGATGGGCATTGGTCCCGTCCCCGCCAGCCGCAAGGTTCTGGCACGAGCAGGACTCTCGATTGAGCAGATGGATGTGATCGAGCTGAACGAGGCCTTTGCCGCGCAGGCCCTGGCCGTACTGAGAGAGCTTGGCGTCCCGGACGATGCGCCGCACGTGAACCCCTCCGGCGGCGCGATCGCGCTGGGGCATCCCCTGGGAGCGAGCGGCGCCCGCCTGGTCACCACGGCGATGTATCAGCTGGGCCACGCACGGGGCCGCTATGCGCTCTGCACCATGTGCATCGGCGTCGGGCAGGGGATTGCGGTGGTGATCGAGAGGGTGTGAGCCGCGTCGAGCAGCCTGTTAGCCTCCACTAAATGCCCGGCTCGCCGTTGTCGTATTCGCCCGTAATGCATGCACAACCCCTGCCCGGCGGCGTGCGGTCGAGCATCTTCCGGATCCGCGCGTCGAGCGGGAAGAGCACTACTACAATGCGAAGCACTCGAAGCGGCTCGACCTCGGGCTGGAGCCGCACTTCCTGTCGGAATCGCCGCTCGATTCGTTGATGAACATCGCGATGCAATATCGCGAGCGCGTGGATACGTCGTTGTTCATGCCGCGCGTGGACTGGCGGCGCACCCGGAACGATCGCCGCGGTCCCGCGGTCGATAAGGAGACGGAACGATGGAAAGCAGGCGCAAGTTCTTGAAGGCCTCGGCGGCCGCGATGGCGGTGGCCGCGACGAAGCCTCTCTTCGGCATCCAGGGCGCCAACGATCGCATCCGGATGGCGATCATCGGCTGCGGCAACCGCGGTGGCCGCGTGTTCGACGCCTTTGCCCGGCAGCCGAACGTCCAGTGGGTCGGCGCCGCCGAGGTGAACAAGGCGAAGCTCGACCCGTGGATGACCCCGGCGCGGCAGACCTTCAAGCTCGACGTGGTGGGCGATCACCGCCGGATCCTGGATCGCAAGGACGTCGACGCCGTCCTGATTGCCACGCCGGATCATTGGCACTCGCAGCAGATGGTCGATGCGCTGTCGGCGGGAAAAGACGTCTACGTCGAGAAGCCCGCCTCGAACACCATTCCTCGCATCAACGCCATGCTCGATGCCTACAAGAAGGGCAAGCAGGTCGTCCAGGTCGGCACGCAGCAGCGCAGCTGGGATCACTTCCAGGAAGCAAAGAAGATTCTCGACAGCGGCCTCCTGGGAAGGGTCACCCACGTGACCATCGTCCAGCCCGGGTCCTACGCTCGCGCGAAAGAAGCGGAGCAGCCCGTCCCGGCAGGCCTCGATTGGGACATGTGGCAGGGGCCCGCGCCGAAGAAGGCGTTCAAGCCGTCGCGCCTCGGGTTCCGTGCCTGGTACGACTACGGCGGCGGTCTCGTGGCCGACTGGGGTGCACATCACGTCGACGTGGCCCACTGGTTCATGAACGCCGATCACAAGGTGCCGATTCGCACGACGGCGAACGGCGCATTCATGGCGGTGCCCGACGCCGATCCCGAGCAGGTGCCCGATACCTTCTCGATTTCGTGGTTGTACGACAACTTCCTCATGACCTTCGCCAACGGCGAGGTCTACATGGCGGCGGACGCGGAGAACAAGATCGAGAACTGGGGCGTGTTCTTCATCGGTAATCGTGGCTCGTTGCAGGTGAATCGCCAGGGCTATGCGATCCGCCCGGTCGTGCCGCATGTGATTCGGAAGCAGGGACCGCCTCCGCCGCCGACGGCGGGTGGCGCGACGCTCGGCGCCGGCGGCACGGCGATCGCTCCGGGCGCTCCCGGTGCTGGTGCCCCGGGCGGTGGTACTGGAGGTGGCGGCGGACGGGGCGGGGGACGAGGTGGCGATCCGAATCTGCCGCCTGTCGAGTACAAGGTCTACGTGAACCCGCGAGGCGGCGTCGAGGAGGACTATCCGCTCGACGCGCACGTCCAGAACTTCCTCGCCTGCATGAAGTCGCGTCAGAAGCCGAGCGCAGACATGGAGATTGGCTACTACGCCGCGCTGCCCTGCCTGCTCGCCCTGGAGTCGATGAAGCAGGGCAAGCCGCTCGGCTGGGATACGTCGACGATGTCGATGAAGACGCTGTAAGAGCTTCCAGCTGCCAGCTTCCGGCTTCCAGCTCGCGCTTGGATGACCAATCCAAACTGAGCGCTGGCAGCTGGAAGCTGTGAGCTGGCGGCTGACCACCTTCATGAAACCCGAACTCCGCATCGCCCTGTTGGGACAAGGCTTCATGGGCAAGGCCCATTCGAATGCCTACGTCCAGGCAGGGCATTTTTTCGAGCTGCCGTATCGCATCCGCAGGCGGCTGCTGTGTGGGCGCGATCAGAACTCGCTCACCGCGATGGCGGAGCGATGGGGTTGGGAAGAGACCTGCACCGACTGGCGCGCGGCAATCGAGCGCGACGACATCGACGCCGTCGATATCTCCCTGCCCAACCATCTGCACGCACCAGTCGCGATCGCCGCTGCGCAGGCGGGCAAGATGATCCTGTGCGAGAAGCCGCTCGCGATGAATCTCGCCGAGGCCGAGGCGATGCGCGACGCCGCGCGTGGCGTGCCCACGATGGTGTGGTTCAACTACCGTCGGGTGCCGGCCATCGCATTCGCGCGGCAGTTGATCGATCAGGGACGAATCGGGACGGTCTTTCACTACGACGCGGCGTACCGGCAGCAATGGGGCGCCGATCTGTCTCGGGCGGCCACGTGGCGGATGGATCCGGCGCTGGCCGGATCGGGAGTGGCCGACGATCTGCTGACCCACCTGCTCGACACGGCGCTGTATCTCAACGGACCGATCACGGAAGGCGTCGCGCTCACCCGGACCTTCGCACCGGATCGCAAGGTGGACGATGCGTTCGTGGCGATGGTGACGTTCGAGAACGGCAGCGTCGGCACCTTCGAGGCGACCCGGTTCGGCATCGGGATCAAGAACGGAAATGCCTTCCAGATTCACGGCGCCAACGGCATGCTGCGCTTCAACCTCGAGCGGCTGAATCATCTCGAGTTCGTCGATGCGACGCAGCCGTCCACGGAACAGGGCCCGCGCGATCTGCTCGTCACCGATCTGAAACACCCGATCTTCGGCAACTTCTGGCGTCCCGGGCACATCATCGGCTACGAGCACACCTTCATCGCGGCAGTCGCGGAGTTCCTGGTCGCGGTGTCGAAGAACGAACGCTTCCGCCCCGATTTCTCTGACGGTGTGGAGGTCCAGCGCGTTCTCGAGGCCTTGCAGCGATCGGCGACGTCCCGCCAGTGGAACGTTGTCGAGCCCCAATTGCGGACCGCGGACCGCGGACCGCGGTCCGCGACTCCCTAACCGCCTCCTATGGTCATCACAGCTGAATCCGCCCTGTCATCGAAGACGCGCTGGACGATCGTGGGCCTGCTGTCCGCGTCGATCACCATCAACCTGCTCGATCGCCAGGTGCTGTCGGTGCTCGCCTCCGAGCTGCGCACGGCGTTTCAGTGGAACAACGCGCAGTACGGCTACATCGCCGTGGCGTTCAATCTCGGCATGATGTGCGGGCAGATTCCTGCGGGATCGCTGATGGACCGGCTGGGAACGCGCATCGGCCTGGCGATCATCTTCGTGGCGTGGTCGCTGCTGACCGCGCTGCACGCGCTCGCCGGGCCGGGAACCGCAGTCGAGGGGTTGGGACGCGCGCTGATCGGCTGGATTCCTGGCATCGGCGCGCTCGCTGCCGGGCTCGCGGGCTTCATTCTGCTGCGGTTCGCGCTCGGCCTGAGCCAGTGCGGCAACTACACCGCGGGCATCAAGGCGCTCGCCGGGCTGTTCTCCGCCGCCACCCGTGCGCGTGCCGGCGGCGCCTTCAACGCGGGCGCGCAGTTCGGATCGGTGATCGCGCCTCCGATCGTCGTGTTCCTTGCGAGTCAGTTCGGCTGGCGCATGGCCTTCGTGATTCCCGGCCTGATCGGTTTGCTCTGGCTGTTCCCCTGGTTCGCGACGTTTCCAGACAAGCAGACGATCAGCGCGGTTTCGATCAAGCCCGTCGGGGGAGCTGCCGCGGCCGCGGCTGGAGAACGCCTCAGCCTGTTCGAGCTGTTCTCCAACCAGAAGGTGTTCGCCCTGTTGCTGATTCGGGTGTTCACCGGACCGATCACAACCTTTTACTGGACGTGGCTGCCACTCTACCTGCGTTCGGCCCCGGAAACCGGCGGCCGCGGAATGTCGTTCCTCGCGCTCGGATTCTTCGCGTCGGTTCCGAACCTGATCGGCATGACCGGCAACGTCGTCGGTGGACTGCTGACCGATCGGTTCGTGAAGGCGACCGGATCGGTCGACAAGGGACGCAAGCTCGCGTTCACCTGCGCGTTCCTGCTGGGCGCGTTGAGCATGACGATGCCGTTCGTCGGCAACGATTTTCTGGCGGTACTGCTGATGGGACTGGCGCTCTTCGGAAATCAGTGGGTTGCCGCCACCTACATCGGCACCGTCGGTGACGTCGTCCCGCAGCACCTGGCGGGACGCGTCAACGGGATCGCCGGGTTCGGCGACAATGGAGCGGCGCTCCTCGCCGTGCTCTACACGGGTGTGATCGTCGATCGCTATGGCTGGACCCCGGTGTTCTTCGGCGCCGGGACGATGCCGTTCCTGGCGATGGCGAGCCTGTTCCTGGTGATGCGGAAGATCGAGCCGGCGCAATTTGGAAGAAGCCGGGCCTAAGAGACGTGAGCCCAGCGCGCCAACTGTCAACTGCCCAACGATCCAACGATCCACTCTTTACCCCGCCGCATCGAATGGGTTCTCTTGGATCGTTGGGCCGTTGGATCGTTGGTAGTTGACAAAGCGCAGCAGCGGATTGATGCGCCTCGAAATCACGCGTATCGAAGGGGGTTGAACGTCGATTTGCCGGACCACCGGCTCCGAGCCCCGAGCCCCGAGCCCCGACAGAATTCACTACATCATGCCAACGAGCAGCACGAATCTCCTACGCGCCGACGTCGTCGGCAGTCTTCTCCGCCCGCAATACCTTCTCGACGCGCGCGAGCAACTGGAGCGCGGCGAGTTGACGCCGGCCGCCTTCAAGGTCATCGAGGATCGCGCGGTCGACGACGCGATCGCGCTCCAGGAGGCAGCGGGGCTCGATGTCGTGACCGACGGCGAGATGCGGCGCTATGCGTTCTACGGGCATCTCGTCGAAGCGCTGGAGGGGTTCGACAAGTACGCCGGCTGGTCGATCACCTTTCGTGATGGCCAGGGGCACGAGGCCAGCCTGAAGCGGCCGGTCGTCGTTGAGAAGTTGAAGTGGCGGCGGCAGATGGCGGTCGAGGAGTTCACGTATCTTCGAGGCCGTACGAGGGCCACGCCCAAGGTCACGCTGATCAGCGCACAGCAGGCGGCGGCGTACTACGATCCGGACCGCTCGACAGCGGCGTATCCAACCCGTGACGCGTATCTGGCCGATCTCGTCGATTTCACGCGCCGGGAGATCGCGGAACTCGGCCGGCTGGGGTGTGAATACGTGCAAATCGACGCGCCGCAGTACGCCGCGCTGCTCGATGAGACGATTCGCGAAGGCTATCGCCAGCGTGGCAGCGATCCGGACAAGATGCTGGACGCCAACATCGAGCTGGACAACGCGATCATCGACGGCCATCGCGGCATGACCTTCGGCATCCACATTTGCCGCGGCAATCACAAGAGCATGTTCTACGCATCCGGCGGCTACGATCGGATTGCGGCGCAGGTGTTCAGCCGGACCAGATTCGATCGCTACCTGCTCGAGTACGACGACGACCGGTCGGGCACGTTCGAGCCGCTTCGGCATGTGCCGGACGACCGCCTCGTCGTGCTGGGGCTGATCAGCTCGAAGGTGCCGCGGCTCGAGTCAGACGCGGATCTGCAGGCGCGAATCCGGGAGGCGTCAGCGATCGTCCCGCTCGAACGGCTGGCGGTGAGCCCGCAGTGCGGCTTTGCGTCGACCCACGAAGGGAACCGCCTGTCGGCAGACGATCAGCGCAGGAAGCTCGAGCTCACGGGACGAGTCGCCAGAAACGTGTGGTCTTAGGCAACTCCCAACGGTCCAACGATCCAACGATCCAAGGAGAACAGTTCGAACCACTCCGATTCCTTTGGATCGTTGGATCGTTGGACCGTTGGGAGTTGACCTGCCGCAGGCTATGATCGTGCGTCCATGAGCGATCCGCGCGATGTTGCCGGGACCCAACCGCCGCTCCTGTATCCGGCGTACAAGTCGACGATTCTCCGGGCCCCTTCGAGGCCGCTGATCCGGGTGCCGCGCGATTTCACGAATCTTGCGTCGCCGCTCTTCGGGTATCTGCCGATCGGTCCGAGCGACAACGATCTGACGCGCCAGCACGCCGGCGAGCCGCTGGGTGAGCGGATCGTCGTGGCCGGACGGGTGCTCGACGAAGACGGCCGCCCCGTCCGGGATACGCTGGTCGAGTTGTGGCAGTGCAACGCGGCCGGGCGCTACCTGCACGCCGTCGACGATCATCCGGCGCCGCTCGATCCCCATTTCAGTGGAGCGGGCCGGACCGTCACCGACGCCGAGGGCCGATACCGGTTCCTGACCATCAAGCCCGGCGCCTACCCCTGGCGGAATCACCCGAACGCCTGGCGGCCGGCGCACATCCACTTCTCGCTGTTCGGAACCTCGTTTCTGTCGCGGCTCGTGACCCAGATGTACTTTCCGAACGACCCGCTGTTCCCGCACGATCCGATCTTCAACTCGATTCCGGACGAACGTGCGCGGACGCGGCTGATCTCACAGTTCGATCTCGACCTCACCGAGCCGGAGTGGGCGCTCGGCTATCGCTTCGACATCGTCCTGCGCGGGCGTGACTCCACTCCATTCGAAGAGCGCGCATGAGCGATCCCGCACGTCCGATCGCGACATCGTCGCAAACGGTCGGGCCTTTCTTTCATTTCGGCCTGGCCACCGATGCCAGCCTCGGGCAGGTCGTGGCGACGGATGCCACGGGCGCACGCATTCAGCTGCGGATTCGCGTGCTGGACGGTGCTGGCCAGCCGGTGCCGGATGCGTTGATCGAGGTCTATCATGCCGATGCCGATGGCAACTATGGACAACCGGCAGCCGCCGAGGGCGTGCGCGGATTCTACGGTTTCGGCAGGCTGGCGACGAACGCCGACGGCATCTGTACGTTCACCACGATCAAGCCGGGAGTTGTCCGCAGCGGCGCAGTCGAGCAGGCACCACACGTGAACGTGTGCTTTCTGTCGCGCGGCCTGCTGCGCCAGATCTATACCCGCATCTACTTCGAGGGTGATGCCGGCGCGGCCAGCGATCCCATTCTGGGTCTCGTCCCAGCCGAACGCCGTCACACCCTCATGGCGCGACAGACGCCGGCCGAGCCGGGCACGTGGGACTTCGTCATACGTCTTCAGGGAGACGACGAGACGGTCTTCTTCGATCTCTGAGAAAGTGTGAATGAATCACGGTTACCAGCGAGTGAGCCGCCTTCGCGCTTCGCGCTGCGGCGGCCAAGGCGGAACGAGCGAGCCACGCGCGCGGAGCGGGGCAGGGGGCCCGCGCCCATGCCCTTGATCGACTGCCTCACGACGACGGATGCGCTCGCCGAGGTCTTTTCCGATGCCAGCGTTCTCGCGGCGATGCTGGAGTTCGAAGGGGCCCTGGCACGGGCGGCAGCATCCGCAGGGGTGATCCCTGCGGCTGCCGCGGCCGTCATCTCCGAGGCGGCGCGACGCGGCGGGTTCGACTCGTCTGCAATCGCGAGTGATGCACGAGCGGGCGCCACGCCGGCGATCCCGCTGGTCAAGGCGTTACGCACACGGGTGCGCGAGACCGATCCGGCCGCGGCAGCGCACGTGCATGCGGGCGCGACCAGCCAGGACGTGACCGACACGGCGCTGATCCTGCTGCTGCGCCGCGCTCACGCCATCGTTGCAGCCGATCATCAACGGCTCGACCAGGCCTTGCGCGCGCTGTCAGCACGTCACGCCGGCACCATCATGCTGGCCCGTACTCTGTTGCAGCCGGCCCTACCCACGACGTTCGGATTGAAAGTCGCGGGTTGGACCGCGCCGATCGCGCGCAGCTGGCGACGGCTCGATCGCGCATGGCATCAGGCGATGGTCATTCAGCTGGGCGGCGCGGCCGGCACGCTCGCGGCGCTTGGAGATTCAGGGCCTCGGGTGGCCCAGTCAGTCGCGCGCGAGCTGGGCCTGCGGCCCGCGGCGCCATGGCACACCGATCGCGATCGACTCGGTGCGCTTACCTCGGCCTGCGCGCTGTATGTCGCGGCCCTTGGCAAAGCCGCGCGCGATGTCGCGCTGCTGATGCAGTTCGAAGTCGGGGAAGCCGGCGAGCCGGGCGGCGGATCGTCGACGCTGCCGCAGAAGCGGAATCCGTCGGGCTGTGCGCTGGTGCTGGCGGCAGCGACACGTCTGCCGGGTCTGGTCTCTTCGTATCTGACCGCGATGATGCACGAACACGAACGCGGGGTTGGCGGCATCCAGTCGGAGTGGCCGGCCGTCAGCGCGATCGTCCAGTCGACTGGAGCCGCGGCCGCCGCGCTGGCCGACGTCGTCGAGGGCCTCGAGGTCGATCCGGCGCGGATGCGTGCGAATCTCGATGCGACCGGCGGTACGATCTTCGCTGAGCGCGCGGTCCTGCTGCTGTCCCCGTCGCTCGGTCGCGATCGAGCGGAACAGGTCGTGGCCGCCGCGATTGCCGCGAGCCGCGGGAGCGACGTGCCGTTCCGAGCGGCGCTGAAGGCCGCCGCTGACACGGGGTTGCCCCCTGGCATTCTCGACGGCATCGACGATCCGGGCCGGTATCTTGGATCCGCCGAGTGGATCAGAACGCAGCTGCTCGGCGGATCGGACGAGTGAACTCCCATGCCCCTTGTCACTGTTGACGGTCTCCGGCACTACTACCGCCTGACCGGACCATCGGCTCGGCCCGTGCTGATGATGTCGCACTCGCTCGGGCTCGACCACGGGATGTGGGATCCGCAGGCCGCGGATCTCGAGCGTCACGTGCAGGTGCTGCGATACGACCTGCGCGGGCACGGCGGGAGCGACGCGCCGCCGGGCGACTACAGCATCGCCGAGCTCGCACGCGATGCTCTCGGCATCGCCGACGCACTCGGCCTGCGAACGATCGCCTTCTGTGGACTGTCGATCGGCGGAATGATCGGTCAATGGATTGCGGCGCACGAGCCGGAACGGCTGACCCATCTCGTGCTCGCCAATACCACTCCGCGCATGGCCGATCCGTCCGTGATGGAGACGCGCCGGCGGACGGTGCTGGAGCAGGGGATGGCAGCGGTCACGGAACCGGCGGTCGGCAGGTTCTTCTCGGCTTCGATGGTGGCCGCCGAAGCGCAGGAGGTGACCTGGGCGCGACGTGTTCTCCTGGCGACCGACCCGGTCGGCTATGCGGGCTGCTGCGCCGCGGTCCGGGATCTGAACCACACCGAACTCCTCGGCCGCATTCGGACTCCGACGCTCGTGATCAGCGGGGACCTCGATGAATCGATGCCGTGGGACGGCCACGGCCGGGTACTGTCGAGCGAGATTCCGGGAGCCCAATTCGTACGCCTGAATGCCGCGCACATCTCCAACCTGGCGCGCCCGCGATCGTTTACGGCCGCCCTGGTCGACTTCCTGCTGCCGAAACCTGATGGTTCCTACGAGGCCGGCCTGCCGATTCGCCGCGCCGCGCTCGGCGACGCCCACGTGGACCGCAGCCTCGAGGCGGCCACTGATTTCACGCGCGATTTTCAGGAGCTCATCACCCGATTCGCCTGGGGCACGATCTGGGCGCGGCCCGGTCTCGATCATCGTACCCGGCGCATGTTGATCATCGCGAAGACTGCCGCGCTCGGCCGATGGGAGGAGTTCCGCCTCCACGTCCGCGCCGGCCTCGCCGCGGAGCTCGAGCCGTGCGATCTGAAAGAGGTGCTGCTGCAGGTGGCGGTCTACGCGGGCGTGCCGGCAGCCAACACGGCGTTTCACATCGCCGCTGAAGAACTGGCGGCGATGTCTTGACAAATCCCAAGCTCCAAGGTCCAAATCCCAACGCACTCCCAACGGCCAAATCCCAAACCGAACGGCCAACGAAGTCCCAAATCCGGAGCCGGTCGTTGAGAGCTGGTTTGGAAGTTGGGATTTGGGGATGGATTGGGATTTGGAGCTTGGAGCTTGGGATTTGACATGTCCACACCCGTGAGCACATCAGTCCGTGACGGCGTCGCCGTCATCGCCGTCGACAATCCCCCGGTGAATGCCCTCGGTCCCGGTGTCCCCGCGGCGATCGCCGAAGCAATCGAGAATGCGGAGGCCAATGCATCTGTGTCCGCGATCGTGTTCATGGGCGCAGGGAAGACCTTCGTCGCCGGGGCCGACATCAACAGTCTCGAGCGCGCGGCCTGGGGAGATCGCGACGCCGCCTGCACTCTTCATCCGCTGCTGGCGCGGATCGAGGACTGTGCGAAGCCCGTGGTGATGGCGATCCATGGCACAGCCCTCGGCGGCGGGCTCGAAATCGCCATGGCAGGGCACTTTCGCGTCGCGGCACCCGATGCGCTGCTCGGTCAGCCTGAAGTCAATCTCGGCATCATTCCAGGCGCGGAAGGGACACAGCGGCTGCCGCGGCTGGTCGGTGTCGCGAAGGCGCTCGATATCTGCGTCACGGGAAAGCCGCTGAAGGCGGCTGAGGCCCATGCCGCCGGTCTCATCGAGCGGGTCATGGAAGGCGATCTCACCGAGGGCGCGGTCAGGTTTGCGCGGACCGTGGCCACCAGCGTTCGCGTACGCAAGACGCGCGAACGCGACGAGCACCTCGGGACCCCGGACGAGAACGCACCCCTGTTTGCTGCGGCTCAGGAGCTGGCAGCAAAGACCAGGCGGCGGCAGATCGCGCCGGCGAAAGTCATCGACGCGATCGTCGCAGCGACGACGATGTCGTTCGAAGACGGATGCCGTCGCGAGCGCGAGCTGTTCTTCGAGTGCGTCGAGGGCGAGCAGGCCAAGGCGCTGATTCATATCTTTTTCGCCGAGCGTGCGGTGACGAAGGTCCGCGGGCTTCCGAAGGACGCTGCGCCTCGCTCGATCACCCGGGTTGCCGTGATCGGTGCCGGCACGATGGGCGGAGGGATCGCCACCGCCTGCGCCAATGCAGGGCTGACCGTGACGGTCAAGGAGTCGACACAGCAGGCGCTGGACGCGGGCGTTGCCACCATTCGCAGGAATTACGACGCATCGGTGAAGCGCGGCCGCCTGACGGCTGACGCGGTGGCCGAGCGGATGGCTCGGATTACGCCGATGCTCTCCTACGACGGCGTCGCCACGGCGGACCTCGTGATTGAAGCGGTGTTCGAGAATCTCGCGTTGAAGACGCACGTCTTCCGCGAGCTCGACGCCGTCGCCAGACCGGGCGCGGTGCTCGCCAGCAATACCTCGACCCTCGATATCGATCTCCTCGCCGCCGCGACCAGCCGGCCGCAGGATGTCGTCGGTCTTCATTTCTTCAGTCCGGCAAACATCATGCGGCTGCTCGAGGTCGTGCGCGGCGGGCAGACGGAAGCAGATGTGCTCGCCACGTCGCTGGCGCTCGCCAAGCGCCTCGGCAAAGTGCCGGTGGTCGTCGGCAACTGCCGGGGCTTCGTCGGCAACCGCATGATGTTCCCCTACATGTATGAGGCGCAGTTCCTGGTCGAGGAAGGGGCGACCCCGGAGCAGGTGGATCGCGCGCTGACCGAATTCGGCATGGCCATGGGCATCTTTGCCGTGGACGACATGGCCGGGATCGACGTTTCGTGGCGGATCCGCCAGGAGCTCGGACACTTCCAGGATCCGGCCGTGCGGCGGCCGCTCGTGGCCGACAAGCTGTGCGAGCTCGGGCGGTACGGACAAAAGGCGGGTCGCGGCTGGTACCGCTATGACGAGCAGCGCAAAGCCGCTCCGGATCCCGAGGTCATCGACCTGATCCGATCGGCCGCGAGCACGGCCGGCATTCCGCAGCGCACGTTCGACGATCGCGAGATCGTCGAGCGGTGCCTCTACGCCCTGGTCAACGAGGGCGCCCGGATCGTCGCCGACGGATCCGCCCAGCGGGCTTCCGACATCGATGTGATCTACGCCAACGGTTACGGCTTTCCATCGTGGAGGGGGGGGCCCATGTTCTACGCGGATCGCGTCGGGCTCGGCGCTGTTCACGACCGCATCCGGCAGTTCGAACGCGATTTCGGCGAGCGCTGGACGCCGGCACCTCTGCTGGCGGAGCTTGCGCGAAGCAAAAAGACGTTCCGGGATCTGGATCGGGAACGTCTCCTGTAGGGCCGGGGCTTCAGCCCCGGCCGCAACGCAGGGCCTGAAGGCCCTGCGCTACGATGTCTCCCAATGCCGTACCCCAGGATCCTGCCGTGTGACACCATCATCGAGCGCCGAGGTGACGTGCTCTATGCGCAGTCGCCGCACGCGCTGCCGGCCTACCCGCTGAGGCTGACGGATCAACTCGAACACTGGGCCGCAGCCGCTCCCGACCGCGCGTTCCTGTGCAGGCGGGACAGGTCCGGCGCGTGGGTTCGATTGACCTACGGATCGGCGTTGGCGCGGGTCAGGGCGATAGCCGCGGCACTCGTCGAGCGCGGCCTCTCAGTAGATCGCCCTGTGGTCATCCTGTCCGGGAACAGCATTGAACACGGCCTGCTGGCGCTGGCCGCGATGTATTGCGGGGTGCCGTATGCCCCGATCGCTCCGTCGTACTCATTACTCGCGCGCCAGTACACCACTCTGACGAAAATCTTCGAGGCGATGAGGCCAGGGCTCGTCTTCGCGGACGACGTTGAGCGGTTCCGTCCTGCCCTGGCAAGCGTCTGCCCGCCAGGCGTCGAGGTGGTGTCGTGTGCGCCATCGACTGCAATGCCGGTGACGGTCTTCGATGCGCTCGAGACCACGCCGAAGGGCGCGCTCGGCGCCGCGCACGCCGCGGTCGGCGCCGATACCATTGCCAAGATCCTTTACACCTCGGGATCGACCGGCACGCCGAAGGGAGTGATCAATACTCAACGGATGCTGTGCGCCAACCAGGAAATGATCCGCACGGTCATGGCGCTCCTGGCCGAGGAGCCGCCCATCCTCTGCGACTGGCTGCCGTGGAATCACACCTTCGGCGGCAATCACAACTTCGGCCTCGTCCTTTACAACGGCGGCACGCTCTATATGGACGACGGCAAGCCGACGCCGGAAGGATTTCAGACCACGCTCTCGAACCTGCGCGAGATCGCGACGACCGCGTACTACAACGTCCCGCGCGGGTATGACCTGCTGGCGCCTGTCCTCGGCGCCGACCCGGAGTTCCGGGCGCATTTTTTCAGCCGCGTGAAGATGCTCTTCTGCGCCGGGGCGGCGCTGCGGCAGGAGATCGCGGAGGCGCTCGAGCGTGCAGCGCTGGAGACGCGCGGCGAACGCCTCCCATTCGTCACGGGCCTTGGGGCGACCGAGAGCGCGCCATTTGCGCTGTGCGCCGGAGATTCAACGTTCACGGGTGGACGGATCGGCGTGCCCGCTCCAGGGGTCGAGCTGAAGCTGGCGCCGGTCAACGGCAAGTACGAAGGACGATTGCGGGGCCCGAACATCACGCCGGGATACTGGCACGATGCGAAACTGACCGAGGCGGCGTTCGACGACGAAGGCTTTTACTGTCTTGGCGACGCGCTCGGCTTCGTCGATCCGGATGATCCCGCGAAGGGATTCGTGTTCGAGGGGCGGCTGTCCGAGGACTTCAAGCTCTCGACCGGCACCTGGGTCCGCGTGGGACCACTTCGCGCCGCGCTCCTGGCGCACTTCGGGGATCTCGCATTCGACGTCGTGATCGGAGGCCACGATCGCGACTACGTGGTGGCGCTCATCTTTCCAAATCGAGTGCGGTGTCAGGGATTCGGGCCGAGTGAGCTGAAGCAGCTCGTCGGCCGCTTGCTCGCCGAGTTCGCCGAGACCCACCCCGGGACCTCCACCGGCGTGCGGCGCGCGGCCATCCTGAACGATCCGCCGGGGATCGACGCGCAGGAGCTCACCGACAAAGGGTCGGTCAACCAGAAAGCGGTGCTGCGCAATCGCGCCGCTCTGGTGGAGCAGCTCTTCGCGGAGCACCTCGACCAATCGCTGATCGAGATCGGAGAGCGTGTAAATGAATCGCGATGACCAGCGAGTGAGCGGAGCGAGCGAGCCACGCGAGCGGAGTGGGGCATGGGGTCCCCGCGAGCGCCCGCCTTCGCGCGGAGCGCTTCGGCGAGGTCTCGCCGTAGCCTTGGCGGAGGCGGAAGCGTGTAAGGGGGTCATCGAGATCGGAGAGCGTGTAAATGAATCGCGATGACCAGCGAGTGAGCGGAGCGAGCGAGCCACGCGAGCGGAGTGGGGCATGGGGTCCCCGCGAGCGAGCGTGTAAGGGGGTCCGGGGGACGAAGTCCCCCGGAGAGAGATGACGATACAGCCCATCGAGATCGATCCCGCGGCGCTCACGGCCATCGACGTCCACGTTCATCTCGAGGCGGACGGGAACTCCGAGAGCGACCTGGCGGCGCGCGACTATTTCGGTGATTCGGGGGCGCCGCGGGATCCCGACGGCCTCGCCGAGTACTACCGGTCGAGACGGATGGCCTTCGTCGTCTTCACGGTCGACGAGCGCCTGTCGGGCCGGCAGCATCTGACCAATGACGACGTCCTGAGTTTTGCGGCGAAGCACGCCGATGTCGCGATGGCGTTCGTGAGCGTGGACCCGACCCGCGGCCCCGGTGCCATGCGTGAAGCGAAGCGTCTCCTGGCGACCGGGCTGGTGCGCGGGTTGAAGCTGCATCCGCCGTTGCAGCAGTTCTTCGCCAGCGACCGCGCCGCGTATCCACTCTACGAGCTGTTCGCCGACGCGCGGCTGCCGGTGCTGTTCCACACCGGGCACAGCGGTATCGGGACGGGGGTGGCAGGCGGCGGCGGAGTGCGCCTGAAATACGGCAACCCGATGCATATCGATGATGTGGCGGTGGATTTCCCGGAACTGCCGATCGTGATGGCCCATCCGTCCTTCCCGTGGCAGGACGAGGCGATCTCGATCTGCCTGCACAAGCCGACGGTCTACATCGATCTCTCGGGGTGGTCGCCGAAGTATTTCCCGCCGACCCTGGTGCAGTACGCGAACTCGCTGCTGAAGCGGAAGGTGCTCTTCGGCTCGGACTATCCCTGGATCACGCCGGATCGGTGGCTGACGGATTTCGCGACGATCGGGATCAAAGAAGAGGTCCGGCCACTGATCCTGAAAGACAACGCCGCGCGCCTCTTCGGGCTCACCCGGTAATCCTTGTTTCCGGATCCGAAACTCCATTCGGTTGAAGAAAAACGCCCATGGTTTCCGGCTGCGCGGGAGAGGGCGCGGTCGGCGGCCGTGGGTGCGTGGACGGCGCCCGAAGTCGCGTCCAGAGGGGAATCCCCGCGAACTCCGAGCAAATCTGCGGAACCGGTTACATACGCCACTGGACATTCTTACGCGCTCGTATCACGCGACGAAACGCCGTATCGCTATTCAAAACGACCGTGCAAGCGGCCTGAATTCGGGCGCGCGTTTGCATACAGAACCCTCCGTCGTTGCGCAGCTTACGGGATATGGAAGCGTTTCGCACGCTAGACTCTGCATGCAATCTGGGTTAGCCTTCGCTGCGCTTCGACCAGGCAACCCACTCAATATTTTGCGGGTGAGTAGCACCACTCACGAAGACCCGTCGCCGCGCTGCGGGGCGATGGGGGCGTTTGTGCACGCGGCCGGCAGGGACCAATCGACCGTGATTGCCCCGCCGTGTAAGACCTCGGTACCGCGACCGGGCGGCGGGAGGGCCCGCCGGCGGTCGATTCAATTGATCGTGTCGAAGCACGGGCAAGTGGAAGTGACTGGAGGAGGGACGCATGCAGTTGAGGAAGGTTTGGGTGCTCGCCTGCGCAATCGCGTTGGGCGCAGGGGTGATGCCTGCCGCCGCGCAGATTACGACGGGGACGGTTACGGGCACCGTCAAGGATTCGCAAGGGGGCGTGATCCCAGGGGCGACGGTCGTGCTGATCAGCGAAGCCCGGGGAACGAAACTGGCGCCGGTCGTGACCAACGAGTCCGGCGACTTCGTCGTGCCGAACGTGACCGCCGACGTCTACACGGTCGAAGTGACGATGGACTCCTTCAAGACGGTCAAGCGGCAGGGCATCCGGGTCAGCGGCGGTGACCGCGTCGGTGTGCCGGCCATTACTCTCGAAGCCGGCGCCCTTGCCGAAACCGTGAACGTCACCGCCGAAGCGATGCTTGTGCAGTCGCAGAGTGCGGAGCGGTCATTTGCCATCGACCAGGTTCAGATCGAGAACCTGCCGATCGCCCACGGCAACTTCGCCAACCTGACCGCATTCACGCCCGGCGTCATCCAGAGCGGCCGCGGCGCGGACCAGTCCGGTCAGGCGGCCAGCCGCCTCGGCGGCGCCGGCCAGAACAACGTCATGATGGACGGCATCTCGGCGATGGACACCGGCAACAACGGTCAGATGCTCACCATGAACATCGAGTCGATCGGTGAGGTCAAGGTGCTGACGCAGGGCTACCAGGCCGAATACGGGCGGTCGAGCGGCCTCCAGATCACCGCCGTCACCAAGAGCGGCACCAACCGCTTCCGCGGATCGGGTTACACGCTCTTGACCGACTCCGACTGGAACACGAACAGCTGGGTCAACCAGAAGAACGGCGACCCGAAGCCGAACAGCGAGACCAAGACCTACGGTTATACGGTTGGCGGTCCGGTCGGCAAGCCCGGGGGCAGCAACAAGCTCTTCTTCTTCTATGCGCACGAGTATCGTCCGTCGACGACCGCGATCAACAATGGCAACCCGATCCGGTTGAAGGTCCCGACGCTGGCCGAGCGCAGCGGCGACTTCTCCCAGACAGTCGACAACAACGGCCAGGCGTTCACCAACATCCGCGACTTCCAGAGCGGGCAGAACTTCCCCGGCGCCGTCATCCCGCAGGATCGTCTATACAAACCGGGCCTCGCGCTGCTCAACCGGTATCCGCAGCCGAACCGCACCCAGACTCCGGGCACCAACTACAACTATGAGGTGGCCGCCCCGAGCTACGACAACCTGCTCCAGCAACCGGCGATCCGGATCGACTACCAGGTGTCCGGCAACCTGCGCCTGACCGGCAAGTACTCCGGCGAGCGGCAGCGCGTGATTCAGCGTCCCGGCCGGATCGCGGGCTTCAGCGACGTGCTGCAGCCATACCCGTTCATCACCAACTACGCGTTCACGGCGAACTACACCGTCAACCCGACGACGTTCATCGAAGCCACCTACGGGATGATCCGGAACGAGCTCGCCGACGGTAACGAGGGCGGGATCCCGGTCAACGATGCGGCCAATCGCCTGAGCGCACTGGCCGACTTCCCGCTGATCTACAAGGATGCCGGGTACGTGAATCCCGACTACTACGCGTTCGAGGTGCTGCAAGACGTGAAGCCGGCGTTCTGGGACGGCACCAAGATGAATCTTCCGCCGCTCTTCAACTGGGGCAGCCGGGTCGTCGGCGGTGACGGTACCTGCGGCGCGTCTGGTCCAACGTGTCAGCGCTACCCGGGGTGGCTGAACATCAACCGCACCCAGGACATCGCGGTCAGCTTGACGAAGGTCGCGGGTCGCCACACGATGAAGGCAGGCTTCTACAACAACCACTCGTTCAAGGCCCAGAACACCGGCGTGTCGTTCCAGGGCACGGTCAGCTTCGCCAACGACACCAACAACCTGCTCGATACCGGTTACGGCTACGCGAACGCCGCGCTCGGCGTGTTCACGCAGTACACGCAAGCCAAGGACTTCATCGAAGGCAGCATGATCTACAACAACACCGAGTTCTACATGCAGGACAACTGGAAGGCGAACAACCGCCTGACGCTCGACTACGGCGTGCGGTTCACGCATCAGCAGCCGCAGTACGACCAGTTCCAGCAGATGTCGAACTTTTTCCCGGAGCAGTGGACGAAGGCGAACGCGCCGGTCCTCTACGTCGCCGGCATGTTGAACGGCGTCCGTAACGCGATGGATCCCCGCACCGGGCAGATCCTCACGGCGCCGGGCGCCGCCAACACCGCCGCAGCCATCGGAACACCGATTCCGGGCACGGGCGACCCGCTGAACGGGATCAAGCGCGCCGGTGACGGCATCGCCAAGACCGGCTACACCTGGCCGGCCATCGTCGTTGGTCCGCGCTTCGGCATGGCCTACGACATCAGTGGCGATCAGACCACCGTCATCCGCGCCGGCGGCGGCCTCTTCTACGATCGTCCGGACGGCAACACGGTGTTCGGCATCCCGAACAACCCGCCGATCACCACCTCGGCGGACCTCCGCAACGGCCAGCTCTCGACCCTGGGCCAGGGTCTGAGCTTCCTGCCGGTGCCAGGTCTCCAGACCATTCAGTACGAGGCCGACATCCCGGCGCAGTGGCACTGGCAGGCGGGCGTGCAGCGCGCGCTGCCGTGGTCGATGGTGGCGGACGTCTCCTACGTTGGCAACCACGGCTTCAACCGGTTCTCGGTCTTCCAGAACGGCACCCCGACCAACCTGAACGCGGTCGACTTCGGCGCCGCCTATCTGCCGCAGAACCAGGATCCGACGATCAGCAGCACGGTGCCCGGCGCCGGCGCCTACACCACCAACCTGCTGCGCGCGTATGCCGGCCTCGGCAACATCAACCAGCAGACCAGCGACTTCTGGGATACGTATCACTCGATCCAGACGTCGTTCACCCGCCGCTTCCGGAACGGCTTCTCGTTCGGTGCCAACTACACCTACGGGATCTCGTTCCAGGGCACGACCGGGTTGGTCAAGCGCCTTCAGCATGCACCAGACGGCACGGTCTCCGTGCGGGCCGACCAGGCTCAGTACGAGGACCTCTTGAGCGATCTCGACCGTCGTCCGCATTATCTGAAGGCGAACGCGGTGTGGGATCTGCCGAACGTCAACCGCTTCGGCAAGGTCGTGGGTGCGTTGCTGAACGACTGGAACGTGGCTGGTGTCCTGACCGCGGGTTCGGGCGCGACCTACGATCTGTCCTACAGCTACAACGCCAACGGCGGCAGTGTGAACCTCACCGGATCGCCGGATTACGGCGCGCGGATCGTCTACACCGGCGATCCGGGCAAGGGCTGCACGGGCAACCAGTACGCGCAGTTCAACGTCGCGACGGTGACCGGTCCGACGTTCAACAGCGTCGGTCTCGAGTCGGGCCGCAACGTCATGCGCGGCTGCCCGGACCACACGGTCGACCTGTCGCTGTCGCGCGATATCCGCGTCGGCGGCAACCGCCGGGTCCAGTTCCGCGTGGATGCGTTCAACGCGTTCAACTCGGTGATCTACGACAACCGCCAGGGCCAGATCCAGTTCAACAGCCCGACCGACCTGACGATCCGCAACTCGCAGTACGTCAACGGTCAGCTGGATCCCACGCGTCTGCAGCCGCGTAACGCCGGGTTCGGCGCCGCGACTCGCGCGCTGGCGATGCGGACGGTCAACGTCTACGCGCGGTTCTCGTTTTAATCTAGTCCGGGGGGCTTTGCCCCCCGGACCCCCCACACGCTCTCTCGCGCGCCGCTTCGCCGGCGCGCTCCGTTCGCGTGGCTCGCTCGCTGCGCTCGCTCGCGTCGCAGATTCGGGTAACTCGCTTCGCTGCGCTCGCTCGCGTCGCAGATTCCGGTAACTTGCTTCGCTGCGCTCGCTCGCGGACGCAGATTCGACCTCGGAAGTCGCTTGCGGCTTCCGAGGTTTTCTTTTTCACCGCGATTCCTGCGTGCAGAAACTGACCAGAAATGGCAAAAGGCGGGGCTTCGACCGGCCTGATGCTCGACTCTGCATGCAATTTGCGCTAGGCTTCGCGCTGCGCCGTCCCTGCTGTGACCCGCCGGGTCCTGTATCAGCCTGGCGGGCCCCGTCGTAATCGAAGCGGCCCGTGTGGTCCTTGGTCCAGGATCGACCGCGCGCCGGCCCGCGCAGGTCCGAGGTGACAATGAAAGCTTCTCTCCGTATTGCGATGGCGGCCGCGTTGGTGGGGTTCGCGTCAGCGGCCGGCGTCCTTGCCGCGCCGCAGCAGTCCGCGCCGGCACACGCTCCGTCAGCTCAGCCTCCCGCATCTCAGACGCCCGCAACGCCGCCCGACGCGGGGCGTCAGGGCGGCGGCGGGCGGGGCGGGGGGCGCGGCAACCCGATGGCGGGGCTCTACACCGAACGCTGTGCGGCCTGCCATGGCACCGAGGCCGCGGCCGGACGCGCACCAAACCTGTTCGACGACCAGTGGACGCGGGCCAAGGACGATGTGGGGATTGCCGCTGTCATCGCGGATGGTGTGCCGCAGACCGAGATGGTCCCGTTCAAGGCGCAGCTCAGCGAGCAGCAGATCTGGCAGCTCGTCGCGTATCTGCGGACCCAGGGGGCCAACGCCAAGCCGCGGCCGACCTACGTGCCCGATCCGGATGGTCAGGAGATCAAGTCCGAGAAACAGACCTTCAAGATCGAAGTGATCGCCAGGGACATCGAGACGCCGTGGGGGCTGGCGTTTCTGCCTGATGGCCGCCTGCTCGTCACGGAACGCGCGGGCAAGCTCAAGATCCTTCCGAAGGACAAGTCCGGTACTGTCGTCACGGTGACGGGGCTCCCCAAAGTGTGGGAGCGCCAGGACGCTGGTATGTTCGACGTCGAGGTGCATCCGCAGTACGCGAAGAACGGCTGGATTTATCTCGCGTACGCCGAGCCGCAGCCGAACTACACGCCGCCGCCCCCGCCACCGGAAGGCGCCGCGCCGTCAGCACAGCCGGGACGCGGCGGGCGTGGCCCGCAGACGCCGGGCATCCCGTCGATGACCACGATCATCCGCGGCAAGATCGGCAAGGACAACGCCTGGACCGACCAGCAAGTGATCTTCCGCGCGCCGACCGAGTTGTTCACCGACAACAACACCCATTTCGGCTCGCGGTTCATCTTCGACCGGCAGGGGCATCTCTTCTACACCATCGGCGAGCGCGGCGTGATGGAGAACGCGCAGGATCTCAGCAAGCCGACCGGCAAGATCCATCGAGTCAATGACGACGGCTCGGTGCCGAAGGACAATCCATTCGCTGGTAAGCCGGGAGCGCTGCCGACGATCTGGAGCTACGGCCATCGGAATCCGCAGGGCCTCGCCTGGGATCCGGTGACCGGCAAGCTGTGGGAGTCGGAGCACGGGCCGCAGGGCGGCGACGAGATCAACATCATCGAGCCGGGCAAGAACTACGGCTGGGGTGTGATCACGATGGGTGTCCAGAATGGGATCACCAAGCGCAGCGAGCCCGGGATGGAGCAACCGATCGTCTACTTCACGCCGAGCATCGCGCCGAGTGGCATGGCCTTCTACACCGGGAGCCAATACCCTGCCTGGAAGAACAGCCTGTTCGTCAGCGCGCTGGCCGGCCAGCAGCTGCGCCGCCTCGAGGTCAAGGACGACAAGGTTGTTGCTCAGGAAGTCTTGTTCAACCAGTTCGGCCGCATCCACGACGTGATCCAGGGGCCCGACGGCCTCCTCTATGTCACCTTCCAGCTGCCGGGACAGGTCATGTCGGCATCGACGGCGGGGATGGTCGGACGATTGGTGCCTCAGAAATGAATGACGTACGCATTGGGAGTGCCTTGGGATTTGGCGCTTGCCCCTCGACGAATGCTCGGGGCACCCTGAGGCGAGTCGAAGGGTGGATCTTGGGATTTGTCGTCTGTGCGCTGTCGGTTCTGAGCGCACAGAACAAGTCTTCGTGGCCACCGCCGGTCCGGAAGACACCCGAGAAGGCGCCCGTTCTCTCCGCGGAAGAGGAGCTGAAGACCCTGGCGCTCCCACCGGGCTACCGAGCCGAGCTGGTCGCAAAGGAGCCGCTCGTCACCGATCCGATCGCGATCGATTTCGACGCCGACGGCCGCCTGTGGGTGCTCGAGATGCCGGGATTCATGTCGGCCGAGGGCGCGACCAATTCACGTGAACCCATCAACGACGTCGTGGTGCTCGAGGACACGAACGGCGACGGGGTGATGGACAAGCGCACGGTGTTCGCCGACAAGCTGGTACTGCCGCGGGCGATCAAGGTGCTCGATTCCGGTGTGCTCGTCGGCGAGCCGCCGAATCTCTGGCTGATGAAGGATGCTGACGGCGACCTGAAGGCGGACTCCAGGGAGCTCGTCAGCGACAGCTACGGGCGCGCCGCCGCCAGCATCGAGCACAACGCCAACAGCCTGTTCTGGGGACTCGACAACGTCATCTACACCTCGGAGCACGACTGGCACCTGCGCTGGACGCGCGGCAAGTTCGAGACGATTCCGACGCTGGCGCGGGGTCAGTGGGGCGCCTCGATGGACGATGCGGGCCGCATTTTCCGCAATGTGAACGATGCGCCGCTGTTCGCCGACTTTGTCGCGGCGAAGTACTACGCCAGGAATCCGAATCTGGTCCGCACGCGCGGGCTGTACGAGCCGTTGATTTCGCGCGAAGCTTCGACGATCTGGCCGGTCCGTGCGACGCGTGGCGTGAACCGCGGCTATCGCGATCAGTTCTTCCGTCCCGACGACAGCTCGGTGACGATTCAGGGTGTCGGCACGCCGGTCGTGTATCGCGGCGATCGGCTGCCGAAGGAGCTGTACGGCGACGCCTTCATCACGGACTCGACGACGAACCTGGTGCACCGCTACAAGATCGTGGACGACGGCTCCGGGCGGTTGAAGGCGGTCGACGGGTACGACAAGGGAGAGATCCTCGCGTCCTACGACGAGCGTTTCCGTCCCGTGAACATGCTCCCGGGTCCAGACGGCACCCTCTACGTGGTCGACATGTATCGCGGGATCGTGCAGGAACAGATCTACTGGACCGATTTCCTCCGCGACTATATCCGCGCCCGCGATCTCGAGAAGCCGGTGGGCCTCGGCCGCATCTGGCGGATCGTGCACACGACGACGAAGCGGGATCGGGCGCCCTTGCTGTCGAAGGCACCGGCGGCAGATCTCGTGAAGGCCCTGTCGCATCCGAACGGCTGGTGGCGCGATACCGCGCAGCGGCTGATGGTCGAGCGTGGCGACGCGACCGTCGTGCCGGAGCTGAAGCGGCTCGCCGCGCAGGCCACCGATTGGCGCACGAAGCTGCACACCCTGTGGACGCTCGACGGGCTGGGCGCCATTGCAGTCGAGGAGGTCCAGCGCGGGCTGGGCGACAAGTCGCCGGAGGTTCGTGCCGCGGCAGTGCGGCTCTCCGAACGCTGGATCGGGCAGGCCAATCATCCGCTGACGCAAGCGGTGATCAAGCTGCTGGACGATCCGAGCTGGACGGTTCGCCGCCAGGTGGCGGCGACTGCCGGAGAACTGCCGGCCCCGGCACAAGCCGACACGGCGGTCGCGGCGCTCTCGAAATATGGCGCTGATCCCATCACCGTCGATGTGGCGGTCAGCAGCCTTCGGGGTGTCGAAGCGGACGTGCTCGCGCGCGTCGTGCAGGCGCCGAAGCACGATGCCGACGCTGTGACGATGCTGGCTGGCGCGGTCGCGAAGAGCGGCAGCGCTGCGGCGGTCGAGCAGGTGATCGCGCGGGCGACCGACACAGCCGTCGCGCCGGCCGATCAGGCCGCCCTGCTACAGGGGCTCGATCTCGGGCTGCCGTCTGCGGCGGGTGGGGGCCGCGGCGGACGTGGTGGTGGAGGAGGTCGTGGGGCGGCTGCACCCGGCCGGCCGGCGGCGTTGAAGGCCGAGCCCGCGGCGCTGAGCGCGCTGGCGGCGCAGAACACCGACACCGGTGCACTCGCCAGGCGCGTCGTCGCGAAGCTCGACTGGCCGAACAAGCCGGCGCCGGTCGTCACGGTTGTGCCACTCACGGGCGAGGAACAGAAACAGTTCGCCGCGGGCTCGGAGGTCTACAAGAGCATCTGCGTCGGCTGCCATCAGCCGGATGGCCGCGGCAAGGAAAAGATCGCCCCCTCGCTCGTGGAATCGCGGTATACATCCGGACCTGATGGAGGCGCCGCGACGAGAATCCTGCTCGCCGGTAAGGAAGGTACGATCGGGCTGATGCCGCCGCTCGGGGGCGCGCTCAACGACGAGCAGATTGCTTCGGTGCTGACCTACGTGCGTCGCGAGTGGGGCAACACCGGCGCGCCAGTGGCGGTCGAGGACGTGCGCGAGGTTCGCGGCCTCACCAAGACCCGCACGCGACCGTGGACGGACGCGGAGCTCACGGCTGCCGGACGAGGCAGAGGCGGAAGAGGTCAATAGGCTTCATCAGAGGGAGAATCAGATGCGATCTGCGATAGCGGTTGCGGCGTTGTCGAGCACTGTATTCATCGGCACGTTCGTGACCACGACCGCCCAACAGCCGGCGGCCGCTCAGCCCGCCGCCGCGCAGCAGCCCCAGTGCGGCGGCCGCAGTTCCAATCCACGAGTGGCGTGTCCAGGCGACGTCGAGAAGATGATTGCGGCGCTCCCCGCCAAGGCACCGGCCAAGCCGCAGAAACCGCGCAAGATCCTGGTGCTCGCCGCCGCGCGCGGATGGGTGCACTCCTCGATCCCGCTCGCGGCCAGGATGATGGAGGAGATGGGGAAGAAGACTGGCGCGTGGACAGCGACGACCACCTATGAAGCCTCGGATGTGACCGCCGAGAACCTGAAGCAGTACGACGCCATCTTCCTCGACAGCACGACCGGCATGTTCCTCGACGATCCGAACGACGCCGCGGCGACCGCGGCGCGCCGGAAGGCGCTGCTGGAGTTCGTCCGCGGCGGCAAGGGGCTGGTCGGCCTTCATGCCGCCAGCGACGCCTATCACGGCGATCCCGCCGGGCGGGGCGCGCCGGGAAGTCCGAACGCGCCGTTGTGGCCGGAGTTCAACAAGATGATCGGCGGCTGGTTCAAGCATCACTGGAACGATCCGCAGCTGATCGTCGTGAAGCTCGACGACCCCAAGAGCCCGATCAATGCGCCCTTCAAGGGTCAGCCGTTCGAGATTCGCGACGAAACCTATACCTTCCCGATGGACTCGTGGTCGCGCGAGAACGTGCGCGTCCTCACGAGCGTGGACTACTCGAAGATGAGCGACGAGGACAAGGCCAAGGAAGGCGGCGGCAAGCGGACCGATGGCGACTACGGGCTCTGCTGGATCCGCCGCGAAGGCCAGGGCCGGGTGTTCTACGAGGCGCACGGGCACAGCGAGCGGGTCTACGCGATCACCCCGATGCTCGAACACCTGCTCGCGGGTGTGCAGTATGCGCTGGGCGACCTGAAGGCCGACGACAGTCCGAGCGTCAAAGGCGGGACCAAATAGCAGCGACAGCCGCGCGGTAAACCAGGAACAGGAGTAACAAGAGATCAGGAGGAAATTCGTATTTCTCCTGATCTCTTGTCCTCTTGTTATTGCATTTGGATGTGTAGATGAAGGCATCGTTCTACCGGGGAAACCGGAGATTCGAAATCGGTACGGCGCCAATGCCGGCGCCCGCCGACGGCGAAGCATTGCTGCGGATCCGACGAGTCGGCATCTGCGGCACCGATCTCCACATCTTTCAGGGCCATCTCGATCACCGGGTGCCGCTCGGCGGGATCATCGGACACGAAACCTTCGCCGACGTCGTCAGTGCGCCGGCAGACAGCGGCTTCCGCGAGGGCGATCGGGTCGTTGTCGAGCCCGTGCAGTTCTGCGGGCAGTGCCGCGCCTGCCGGATGGGTGCGACCTACCTCTGTTATCAGCTGAAGGTCCTCGGCGTCGACATCACCGGCGGTATGCAGGAGTACTGGGCCGTGCCGGCGGCGCGGCTGCTCAAGCTGCCGGATTCTGTTTCCGATCATGACGCGCCGTTGATCGAGCCGCTCGCGGTCGCGACCCACGACGTTGCCCGCGCGGAGGTCAAGTCCGGCGATCGCGTCGTCGTCTTCGGCGGCGGGCCGATTGGCACCTTGATCGCGCTGGTCAGCCGGCAGCGCGGCGCCGAGGTGAAAGTCGCCGAGATCAACCCGCACCGCGTGGAGATGTTGAGACGCTTCGGCCTGGATCCGATCGGGCCGGGGGAGGACGTGAAGGCGGTCGTGAATGCCTGGACCGGCGGTGCCGGCGCTGACGTCGCGTTCGAGGTGAGCGGCAGCCCCGATGCCGCCGTGCTGGTCACCGAGGTGGTGCGCGTCTGGGGCACCGTCAGCATCATCGCCATTCACGCGGAGCCGGTGCCGTTCCAGCTGTACTCCCTGTTCGCGCGCGAGCTCAAGGTGCACGGCAGCCGCCTCTACACACGCGCGGCATGGGAGGAGGCGATCCGCCTGGTCGCGAGCGCCGCCGTGAACGTCGGGCCGCTGGTCAGCCGGGTGATTCCCCTCGAGGATCTCCAGCACGGGATGGAAGAGGCGCTCGGCGGCGGACCGGTGATGAAGGTGCTGGTCGACGTCGGAGGCTGACATCGACCCTGTAGAATCCGAGCTGTGACCGCGCCGATCCTCGAGCTCCATCACGCCACAGTCCTCAAAGATGACCGGCCCGTTCTGGATGATGTGAGCCTCACCATCCAAAATGGTGAGCACACGGCGATCGTGGGGCCGAACGGGGCCGGGAAGTCGATCCTGGTCAGCCTGCTCACGCACTTCGAGCGGCCCGTGGCGCGCCCCGATGGCGTGCCGCCGGTGCGGGTGTTCGGAGAAGACGCCTGGAATGTTTTCGATCTGCGAACGCAGATCGGGATTGTCTCCGCGGATCTGCACAACCGCTTCGTCACCGGCAACAGCGAGGGACGGATCACGGCCACGAAGGCGGTGGTGTCGGCGTTCCTCGCCTCACACGGCATTCTCCGCTATGGCTCTATCAGTGACGACATGCGGCGGCGCGCCGCGTTGGCGCTCGATGCCGCCGGTGTGGGCCACCTGGCGCGCCGCACGCTCGATCAGATGTCGAGCGGTGAAGCCCGGCGAGTGATGCTGGCGCGCGCGCTGGTGAACGCCCCGCGTGCGCTGGTGCTCGACGAGCCGACCACCGGGCTCGACCTGGTCGCGCGCCACGACTTCATGGAACGCGTCCGCGCCGTGGCGAGAGGGGGTACGACGCTGATCCTGATCACCCACCACATCGAAGAGATCGTCCCGGAGATCTCCCGCGTGGTCCTGTTGCGGGAAGGAAAGATCATCGAGGATGGGCCGAAGCCGAATGTGCTGAGTGCGGAGTCGCTGACTCGCCTGTTCGGCATCCCGGTGATAACGGACGAGGCCGGCGGATATTTGTACGCCCGCCCCGGTAGCAAGCGGATCAGCTCGCGGTAAGCGCAACACTGGCAGAGCCTGCCTCGCCGTAGCGCGAAGCGCGGCGGCGGGACTATTTCACCCGCGACGCCACCCAGCTCGTCGTCGATCCGGCAGACTTCGCCGATCCCTCGATCCGGTCGCCTTTGACCTGCCCGGTGTATTCCGTGGTGCCCGCAGTGAACGTGATCTGATCGCCCCTCAACTTGCCGCTGACCGCGGTGTTCGCGCCGCCGGAAGCCAGGGTGCCCGAGACCATCTGGAACTCCTGCTTCAGCGTGAGCTCGCCGGCCGGCAGCTTCCAGGCGCCTTCGACCTTGGCCGGAACGATCCAGAGCAGCGACGTGCACCAGCTGGTGCAGTCGCCGGAGATGGTCTCCGATTCATCTGCGGCCCAGCCTTCGGGCGCGAACGTGTTCCCGACGATCCGGGATCCCGGCGGCAGCGCAAGGAACTTCGGCGTCAGCTTGTTCAGGTTGTGGGGCAGGAGGAACAGGGCGAGCACGGTTGCCTTCGAGATGTCCGCCTCGTACATGTCCCCCTCGATGAACGTCGCCTTGTCTGCGACGCCGGCTTGGGCGGCCTGCTTGCGGGAGAGCTCGACCATGTCGTGATTGAATTCGACGCCGGTGGCCTTCGCGCCGCGCTTTGCAGCCGCGATGATGTTGCGGCCATCACCTGACCCGAGGTCCATGACGAAGTCCTGCGGGGTCACCTTGGCCATGTCGAGCATCTTCTCGACGAGCGCTTGCGGCGTCGGCACCCACACGACGTCCTTGCCGGCCTGACCGACGGTGGGGGTGAACGGTTCGGTTGCCGGCGGCGCCTGAGTTGTTTGGGCAGCGGCCGACGCCGCGAAGCCACTGAACAGGATCACCGCCGCGAGGGTCGTTGTTTTCATCTGTGCTCCATGCTCCTGGACCCGGCATTCTCCCACACGTTCCGCGCGTATAGAGTAGTGGTTTGTCGCAGCTGACCTTGCCTCCGCGGGTGCGATGGACCATCGTCGCGCTGCTCTCCTCGTCGATAGCCATCAACCTGATCGATCGGCAGGTCCTGTCGGTGCTCGCACCGATTCTCAGCGATGAGCTGCGGCTGAGCGCGACACAGTATGCCTATATCACCGCATCGTTCCAATTGGGGATGATGGCGGGACAGGTACCCGTCGGCGCCTTCATCGATCGGATCGGGACCAGGGCCGGGCTCGCCGCGATCTTCATCGCGTGGTCGATGGTCGGTGGAGCCCATGCGTTCGCGGCCGGGCTGCTCGGCTTCGTCGCACTCAGGTTCCTGATGGGCCTCAGCGAGTGCGGCAACTACACGGCAGGCATCAAGGCGATCGCGGCGCTCTTTCCGGCAGCGACGCGCGCGTCGGCGGGCGGGTTCTTCAACGCCGGCGCACAGTTCGGGTCGATCGTCGCCACACCGCTGGTCGTGTTCATCGCCACGCATCTTGGCTGGCGGCTCGCGTTCCTCGTTCCGGCGGTGATCGGCCTCCTGTGGCTGATCCCCTGGCTGGCCTTCTTCCCGAAGACGGCCGGTGCGGCCCAAGGCGTCGCAACCGCTTCAGAGGGTGACAGGGTCGGCTTCGGCCAGCTGATTCGGAACCGCAAGGTGCTGGGCCTCTTTCTGATCCGTGTGTTCTCCGGCCCGATCACCACTCTCTACTGGTTCTGGCTTCCGCTGTACCTCCGGACGGGCCGGGCGATGTCGTTCGCGATGATCGGGATCCTCGGCTGGCTGCCCAACCTGTTCGGGATGTCGGGGAATGTCCTCGGGGGGCTTCTCACCGATCGTCTCGTCGCAACGACCGGTTCGACCGATCTTGGCCGGAAACTCGCCTTCACCGGGGCGTTCGGCCTCTCGGCGCTGAGCATCGCGATGCCATTCGTGGAGAACGACTATGTCGCGCTGGCGCTGATGGGTCTCGCGCTCTTCGGCAACCAGTGGGTCGCCGCGACCTACATCGGCACCGTCGGCGACGTCGTCCCCCACGAGGTTGCCGGCCGCGTCAACGGCTTGGCCGGCTTCGGCGACAGCGCGTCGGTGCTGCTCGCACAGCTCGCGATTGGCGTGCTCGTCGATCGGTACTCGTTCACACCGGTCTTCGTCGGCGCCGGCCTGTTCCCGTTACTGGCGCTGGCGAGCGTCGTGGTCGTGCTGGGGAGGATTGAGCGCGCTCAGTTTCACTAGCGCGCTCACGTCCGCGGGTTCGCGGTTCGCGGGCTCGCGGGTTCGGAAAGCCGGTGATACTCAGGGGCAACTGGCTGGTTGGATTGTGCCTGTTGCCTCTGAGTCTCACCGGCTCCGAACCGCGAACCCGCGAACCCGCGAACCCGCGAACCCGCGAACCCGCGAACATTGCGATAGTATTTCCCCCTATGTCTACGTCATTTCTCCGCAAGGGGTGCTTCGCCGCCGTTATCCTCGGCGCGGCTGTCGCCGCCACATTGCCGGTTCGCGGCGCTGACAAACGGATCGTCCTCATCGCTGGCCGGCCGAGTCATCCACCCGGCATGCACGAGTTCCGGGCTGGCTCGCTGCTGCTTCAGAAGGCGCTGTCCGGCGTTCCCGGTATCACCGTCCAGGTCTACGACATGGGCTGGCCGGCGAAGTTGGTCGATGGCGCCAGGGTGGAGGACAGCAGCGCGCTCGACAACGCCGACGCCGTGCTGATTTACGCGGACGGGCGGGGTAGCCATCCGGCGCTCCAGGGCGATCATACAAAGGTGCTCGACGCGCTGGCCGCCCGAGGCGTGGGACTTGGATTCGCCCATTATGCCGTCGACGTTGCTGCAGGCGCGCCCGGCGACACCTTCCAGCGCTGGATGGGCGGCTACTACGAACTCGACTGGTCGGTGAACCCGATGTGGAAGCCCGACTTCAGCAAGTTCCCGAACCACCCGATCACCCGCGGCGTCGGTCCGTTCGCGACTCATGACGAGTGGTACTTCAACATGCGCTGGGCGCCCGACGCGGCTTTGAAGGGCCATTTCACACCCATCCTGGTTGCCACGCCAAGCGACGAGGTCCGCAAAGGTCCATACGTCAGCCCGAAGGGTCCGTACGATCACATCGTCGCGGCAAGCGGCAGGCAGGAAACCATGATGTGGGCCTTCGAGCGCCCCGATGGCGGCCGCAGTTTCGGCTTCACCGGTGGGCACACGCACGCGAACTGGGGCGACGTGAATCAGCGCCGGGTGATGCTGAACGCGCTGCTCTGGATGGCCAAGGTGGATGTACCGGCCGGTGGGGTGAAGGACACCATCACGGCGGACGACTTGACGAAGAACCTCGACGAGAAGCCGCCGCGAAAGTAGTAGTCAGTTGCCAGTTACCAGTTACCAGTCAGGAAAGTCCGACTGACTACTGGCAACTGGTGACTGGAAACTGAAAACGCGCCGCGTCAGCGGCGCTCTCTCCTGTACGCCTCCGCCAGTAACGACACCGGGTGCATCACCCGGGCGCTGGCGGCGGCGTTCTTCAACCCACGTGCAATTTGCAGGTGGCAGCCCGGGTTGGCCGTTGCCACAATCTCTGCGCCGGTCGACGTGATGTGTTCCACTTTGCGCTTCAGCAGGGCGTCCGCCTGGTCGGGTTGTGTCAGCGCGTAGATGCCGGCGCTTCCGCAGCACCAGGAAGACTCGGGCAGCTCCGTAAGGGTAACGCCCGGAAGCAGGCGCAGGATGGCTCTCGGCTGGCGCGAGATCTTCTGACCGTGAACGAGATGGCAGGACTCGTGATAGGTCACGGTCGCCGGTGCGTCGACTGGAGACGCCGATGGCTGGCGGCAGCCCAGTTCCACGAGCCATTCCTGGATATCGCGCACCTTCCCGTCCCAGATCCTGGCCCGCTCGCTGTATGCGGGATCGCCGGCGAGCAACGGTGCGTAGTGCCGCAGGTGTGAGCCGCACCCGCCCGCGTTCGAGATGATGGCGTCGTAGCGATTCGGGGGAAACAGGTCGATCAGGCGCCGCGCGAGGGTCCCCGCCATCTCGATCTCGCCGTTGTGGGCGTGGAGAGAGCCGCAGCACGGCTGACTCGCCGGCGTGTCGACCTCGCAGCCGTTTGCGAGCAGCACGTCGGCGGTGTCGCGGTTGATGTCCGGAAACACCAGATCCTGCACACAGCCTGTCAGCAGCGCGACGCGCGCCCGGACCGCTCCCTGCGGTCGTTCATGCGGGGCGATCAGCGATGGAGAGAACTGCCGTGCGACGGCGGGTGCTTGCGGCTCGAGTCGTCGAAGATCCGAAGGAAGGAGACGTGTCAGGCCAATGCGTCGTGACAGCGTCTCGAGCCCGCTGGTTTGATGGAAACGGAGCAGCCCTCCGGCCGTCCGCAACGCCGCGGGGCGCATGAACAGGAACTTCAGCGTGAGTGCCCGCCAGAAGCGCCGTTTCAGGGCCGGATCGACGTTGGCTGCCTGGATGTCACTCCGCGCGGTCTCGAACAGCACGCCGTAGTTCACGCCGGCCGGGCAGGCGGTCTGGCAGGCGAGGCAACCCAGGCAATAGCTCATTTCGTCGGCGAACGTCGGCGACACCTCGAGATCGCCGTCGGCGATCGCCCGCATCAGCGCGATCCGGCCGCGCGGACTGTGACGCTCCCGGCCGGTTGCGTCGTAGGTCGGGCACGTCGGCAGGCACATCCCGCAGTGCATGCACTGCTGGAGGATCGAATAGTCGATGGTGTTGAGAGTCGCCCGCACGGTCAGTCGAACATCTTCCCGGGGTTGAGAAGGTTGTGCGGATCGAGCGTCTGCTTGATCCGCCGCATGAGCCCGAGGCTGGCGTCCCCCATCTGCTGGCGCAGCCAGGGTTTCTTTGCCAGCCCGACGCCATGTTCGCCCGTGATCGTTCCACCCAGCTCCAGCGTGCGCTTGACGATCGCCTCCAGCGCTTCGTGAACGCGGTGCATCTCGTTGCTGTCGCGCTCGTCGGCGAGGAAGGTCGGGTGCAGGTTGCCATCGCCCATGTGGCCGAACGTGCCGATCTGCAGATCGAACGCGACCGCGGTGTCGGCGATGAAGCGGACCATGGGCGCCAGCTCGCTCCTCGGCACCGTCACATCTTCGAGGATCGTGGTGGGACGCTTGCGTGCGAGCGCCGAGAAGGCATTGCGCCGCGCCGCGGCGAGCTGAAGCGCCTCGGCCTCATTCTGCGCGGCGCGCACGTCACGCGCGCCATGTTGCCGTGCGAGCGCCTCCATCTGTGCGGCTTCCTCGGCGACCACGGCCGGATGTCCGTCGGTCTCCATCAGCAGGACGGCCTCGCAGTCGGTCGGCAGGCCGACGCGCGCGTAGTCTTCGACACACACCGCCGTCACTCGATCGAGGAATTCGAGCGTGCACGGAATGATGTGCGCCGCGACGATCGCCGACACGGTTGCGGCAGCATCCTCAATCCGGTCGTACAACGCCAGCATCGTCCGTCTGGCGGCGGGCCGGGGGACGAGCCGGATCAGGACTTCGGTGATGATGCCCAGCGTGCCTTCGGATCCGATGAAAAGATCCTTGAGCGAGTAGCCGGCCACGTCCTTCACGCACTGGTTGCCAAACCTGGCAACTTCGCCGTCCGGCAGGACGATCTCCAGGCCCATCACGTAGTCGCGGGTGACGCCGTACTTCAGGCCTCTCAAGCCGCCGGAATTCTCGGCGACATTGCCGCCGATCGTGCTGATCCGCATCGAGCCGGGATCCGGCGGATAGAAGAGTCCGTGACGCGCGGCCGCCTCGTCGATGCGCTGGGTGATCGCTCCCGGCTGTGCTCGCAGCGTCAGGTTGCGGGGATCGAGATCGAGGATGGCATTCATCTGCGCGACGCAGAGCACCAGGCTGCCGGGCGTCGGAACACTGCCACCGCTCAAGCCTGTGCCGGATCCGCGGGTGACGATCGGAACCCGCGCCGCTGCCGCCAGCTGCACGCAGTCAGAGACCTCTGCCGTCGTTCGTGGAAAGATCACCGCTTCAGGACGCTGCTTGAGCGCCGCGGTTCCGTCGAAGCTGTAAGGAATCAGATCCTCGGCCTCGGTCAGGACTCCGCCACGGCCGACGACCGCGGCCAGAGCATCGACGGTGGACGCCGACAGAGGCATGTCAGGGTCGGCAGTCAAAATGGTGCTATCGCGCTGCAACCACCCGCTGGCGCTGCTCGCCGAGCCGCGCGACCCCGAGCCGGACTTCGTTCCCGGCGCGGAGGTAGACCGGCGGTTTCATGCCGTGGCCCACTCCGGGCGGCGTGCCCGTCGAGATGATGTCCCCGGGGCGCAGGCTCATGAACCTGCTCAGGTAGCTCACCAGATACGGCACGCCAAATACCATCGTTTTCGTAGTGCCGTTCTGGTACTTCTTTCCGTCCACTTCCAGCCACATGTCGAGCTCATCGTAGTCAGGCACTTCATCAGGTGTGACGAGCCAGGGACCGATCGGCCCGAACGTGTCGGCGCTCTTGCCCTTGACCCACTGGCCGGTCCCTTCGAGCTGGAATGCCCGCTCGGAAACGTCGTGCACCACGCAGAAGCCGGCGACATGGTCGAGCGCACTCGCCTCATCCACGTATTTGGCGGTCTTGCCGATCACCACGCCGAGCTCCACCTCCCAGTCGGTTTTCTCGGAGCCGCGTGGAATCTCGAGTTCGTCGTTCGGGCCGACGATGGAAGAGGTCGCCTTCATGAAGATGATCGGCTCGGCGGGCACCTTCATGCCGGATTCAGCGGCGTGATCCGAGTAATTCAAGCCGACGCAGAGGAACTTGCCGACGCCGGCGACGCAAGGACCGATTCGCTGGTTGCCGTCCACGGCGGGTAGCGTCTTCGCGTCAAGCTGACGCAGTTTCGCCAGGGACTCCGGCAGCAGGGCGTCGCCGCCAACGTCGGCAATGACACCAGAGAGATCGCGGATCGTGCCGTTCGCATCGAGCAACCCGGGCTTTTCACGTCCGGGCGATCCATATCGCAAAAGCTTCATTCGTGTTCCATCCTCAATAGGTCGAACGTCCCCCACTGATGTCGAAGACTGCGCCGGTGGAGAAGGAATTCTCTTCCGAGACGAGCCATGCCGCCAGCGAGGCGAGCTCGTCGATCTGCAGGAAGCGGCCGCGCGGGATCTTCGACAGCATCCAGTCGAGGTGCGCCTGCGACATCTGTTCGAAGATGCGCGTCCTGGCCGCCGCCGGGGTGATGCAGTTCACGGCGACGTTCTCGCCGGCGAGCTCCTTGCCGAGAGACTTGGTCAACGCGATCACCCCGGCCTTGGCGGCGCTGTAGGCCGAGGCATTGGCGTTGCCCTCCTTGCCCGCAACCGACGAGATCGTGACGATGCGGCCGTATTTGCCCTTCAGCATTTCCGGGATCACCGCGCGGCAGCAATAGAACACGCTCATCAAATCGATCTCGATGACCCGTTGCCATTCGTCGGGCGGGTACTCCCAGGTCTTGTGATTCGGTCCGGCAATGCCCGCGTTCGCGACGAGGATATCGATGCCCCCGAACGCCTTGACCGTCGCCGCGGTGGCGGCCTCGACCTCCGCCATGCTCGAGACGTCGACGGTCTGCGCGAAGACTGTCCCTCGCCCCTTCAACTCGCCGGCCGTTCTCGTGGTCTCTGCTTCGTCCAGATCCCACAACGCCACGCTGGCGCCTGACGCGAGCAACCGCTCGGTGATCGCGCGGCCGAAACCCTGTGCCGCGCCCGTCACGACGGCCCGACGGCCTTTCAGATCGAATTGGTTCACTGTTGATTCTCGTCAGTTCCCAGTTCCCAGTTCCCAGTTTCCAGTAGTCAAATCTGCAGCCCGATTCCCACCTGGAAACTGGGAACTGGAAACTCGAAACTTCAGACTAATGTGATTCTCTCGGCACCGCATGCCCCCGGCATCCTCTCAGGAAGTCGAGATCCGCGCCTCGGTGCGCCTGCTCGACGTGGCGTACGTACATCTGCACGTACCCGCCATCGTGAGTCGGCTGTGGCGGTCCCCATTCCGCACGCCTCCGCGCCAGCTCGTCTTCCGGGACATCGAGATGAAGGCGCCGTGCCTCGACGTCGAGCTCGATGAAGTCGCCCTCGCGCACCAGCGCGAGCGGCCCGCCGACCGCGGCTTCGGGGCAGACATGAAGGACAACGGTGCCATATGCGGTGCCGCTCATGCGCGCGTCCGAGATCCGCACCATGTCGGTGACGCCGGATTTCAGCACGGCAGGCGGTAATCCCATGTTGCCGACTTCCGCCATCCCCGGATATCCGACGGGTCCGCTGTTGCGGAGCACGAGCACCGAAGACGCGTCGGCATCGAGTGCCGGGTCGTTGATGCGCGCCTTGTAGTGCTCGATCGTGTCGAAGACGATAGCGCGGCCGCGGTGCTTCATCAGTCGCGGCGAGGCGGCCGAGGGCTTGATCACCGCGCCGTCGGGCGCCAGGTTGCCGCGGAGTACCGCGATGCCGCCGCTCTCCGCGAGCGGCTTGTCCACCGGGCGAATCACCTCGGTGTTCCAGCGCGGCGCGTCGTTGCAGTTCTCCCAGATGGTCTTGCCGTTGACGGTCATGGCCTCGCGGTTGATTAGGCCCTGCTCGCCGAGCGTGCGGATAATGGCGGGCAGCCCACCGGCGTAATGGAAGTCCTCCATCAGGAAACGCCCCGAAGGCTTCAGATCGAGGAGTGTCGGGACGTTGCGGCCGTAGGTGTCCCAGTCTTCGAGAGAGAGCTCGACCCCCACCCGCCCGGCGATTGCCAGCAGGTGAATGACCGCATTCGTCGAGCCGCCGATCGCGCCGTTCACGCGGATCGCATTCTCGAAGGCCGCGCGGGTCAGGATCTTCGACATGCGCACGTCTTCCCGCACCAGCGCGACGATGCGGCGGCCGACCAGGTGCGCGAGCGCGTAGCGTCGTGAATCGACGGCAGGCAGCGCGGCGTTGTAGGGGAACCCGATGCCAAGCGCCTCGACGACCGACGCCATCGTCGACGCCGTGCCCATGACCATGCAGGAGCCGGCCGATCGGGACATGCTGGCCTCGGCGTCCATGAACTGCTCGAGGCTCATGACGCCGGCCTTGACCTCCTCGCTGAACTTCCAGACGTCGGTGCCCGAGCCGATGTCCTGCCCGCAGTACTTGCCGTTCAGCATCGGCCCGCCCGACACGACGATAGCCGGCACGTCGCAGCTGGCGGCTCCCATCACGAGCGACGGAGTGGTCTTGTCGCAGCCGCAGAGCAGCACGACGCCGTCGATCGGGTTGGCGCGGATGGATTCTTCGACGTCCATGCTCACCAGGTTGCGGTAGAGCATGGCTGTGGGCCGCATGTTGGATTCACCGGTGGACATCACCGGGAACTCCACCGGCAGGCCGCCGGCCTCCCACACGCCGCGCTTGACGTGCTCGGCGATGGTGCGGAGGTGCGCGTTGCAGGGCGTCAGCTCTGACCAGGTATTGCAGATGCCGACGACCGGCCGGCCGTCGAACACGTCAGCCGGCAGGCCCTGGTTCCGCATCCAGCTGCGGTGGATGAACCCATCCTTGTCGTGCTTTCCGAACCAGGCGGCTGATCGAAAGGTGCGTGTGTTCTCGTCAGACATTCAGCTTGTCGCAACCCGCGAGCCCCAACCCGCGAACCCGCCCCGAGCCCGTCGAGGGGCGAGCCGCGAACCCGCGACTTAGTGTTTCACCGACGCGAGATGCTCCCGCAGCAGGTCGCGACCGAAGTCGCTCTCGAAGTCGCGCCACACCGAGTGGATGTGGTTGCCGTCGTTCTGGGTATTGTCGAATTCGATGACGAACGTCGGTCCCTGGACCCGGTAGTAGTGTTTCTGACCGGGCTCGACCGGGCCGGCCCACGCGAACGCGATCTTGTCGAGGCCGCCTTTCTTGATTTCGGCCTGACGTTCCGCGGCGATGTCGGCGGTCATCTGCGACGTGTAGACGTCGATCAGCTGCGTGAGCAGCTCACGCTGTTTCGGCGTCATCGCACTCGACGTGATTCCGAGCGGCGACAGCGGATTGGTGATGACCTCGGTCTTCGTCAGGATGTCGGTCGGGGCCACCTCGGCGAAGATCGCCGCCTTCTTCTGCGCGTCGTCGAGTGTCATCACCAGAGCGCGGCCCGCGTCCTGTTCGCGGTCGAGCACGCGGAAACCCTTCTTTGGCCCCTCGCGGACTTCAGCCGGGTTGGTCCCCCAGAACGACGGCGCCCCGACGACCGCGGCCCCGTCGGCGACGGTGAAGTGCAGCGAGACGTGGTGCCCCTCGACGCGCCAGCCCCAGGTGCCCTTGGTCGCCGGTGTGCCGAACACCGTGAAGAAATAGAGCTCGGGATCGCGGATGTTGCCGCCGGGTTTGCCGCCGCGTGCCGCCGCTTCGGTGTCGCGCAGGATGGCCTCGAGCTGGTCCATGATCGCGGTGGTCGTGGCGTAGCCACGCTGACTCAGGCCGCTCTTGAGCAATTCGTGCGCGAGCTTGCGCTGGGGCTCGGTCATCTCCTTGATGGGGAGACCCTGCCGCGGAAACATGTTGGTGGGGATGAAATTCCAGTGCGTGCGATCCGGTGAGTTGAGCGGATCGGCCGCCTTCTCCCGCTGTTCGGGGGTCAGGCTGTCGAGGAACGCGGTCGCGCTCTTCGCCATCGTGGCGCCGGTCCGCTGCGAGGCAATGGTGCTGCCCATCGCGCCAGAGACCAGCACGGCGAGAGCCACGGCAAGGCGGGCGCGGTTGAACGATCTCATAGTCACCTCGTTTTTCAGCTGTCCGGCTGTCGTCCCCGGTTCGGCTGGTCCCAACGGACGCCGCCCTGGACCGAACGCCAGATTCTAGCAGTGTGCTGATATCCCTTAAAACCGGCAAGGCAGACGAGAACAGGGCTTCAATGGCACCGCTAGACTGCCTCGGGAAATCTGATGAGGGAGGCGCCGGGGACCTGGGTGAACAGCTTTTTGTCGCGCAGGACCATCTCCAAGCTCGTGCGTGCCAGCCGGGAGTGCTCGCGCGCGAGCGCCTCGGCCCGCGTCGGCTCCCGGTTGGCGATCGCATCGACGATCGCCCGATGGTGCATCTGAGAGATCGTCACGACCTCCCGGCCTTCCTTCCCCCGGGCATGGCCGAGGATGAACGCATTCGGCGAGGCAAACGGGAGCGCCACGGCGCGATCAACCGCCCGCCGGAGCACCGCGCTCCGCGCGAGATCGATCAGCAGCGAGTGAAACTGTTCGTTGAGCGTGATGTATTGCGCGAGCGCGTCGGTGCCCAACGTCCAGCGCCGCAGCAGCCGATCGATCTTGGCGAGGACGCTCAGGGTGGCCGCCAAATCCTCGACCCGCTGCAGTCGCTCCGCGGCAAGCTTCGCGGCCGTACCTTCGAGCATGCCGCGGATCTCGATCCCGTCGTGGATGTCCTGAACGGTGAACTCCGCGGCGACGAATCCGCCGGTTGGCCGGGCGCTGAGCAGTCCCTCCTGCTCGAGGCGATCGAGCACGAGCCGCAGCGGCGTGCGCGACACTTTCAGCCGGGCGGCGAGCGGAATCTCGCGCAACCGCTCGCCCGGGCGGAATTCGCCCCGGAGGAGGAGTTCGCGCATCTGGAGCAGCGCGCGAAGCGTCTGCGATTCGAGCCGTTGGGTGCCTGGTTCCACTGAGGGCGATCCGTGGGCGAAGCCTAACACGTCCGGTAATCTGCATGCAATCGGACATCGGACGAATCTGCCGGCTCGCAGATTTACTGGAATTGGTGCCAGCAGCGGGGACGTCTCGGGTCCCTTCTGCATGCAGTTTGATTTAGAATCCTTCCAGTTGCTGGTCCGATCGTCCGGTAGTCTGGCAGGCCGGACCCCGGACCCGGACCCCGAACCCCGGATCCCCGTATCATATACTCGCCGCTCATGACCCCCACGCCCACCAGGGCGCGCCACATCGTCGCGTTGTTCGCGATGGCGCTAGCCGTCATCACTTACGTGGATCGCGCGGCGATCAACGTATCGGCGCTTTACATCAGCAAGGATCTCGGGCTCAGCACCATCCAGATGGGATGGGCGTTCGCGGCGTTCGGCTGGGCCTATGCGGTGTTCGAGATTCCGGGAGGCTGGCTCGGGGACAAGATCGGCCCGCGCCGCGTGCTGCTGCGCATCGTCTTGTGGTGGTCGCTGTTCACGGCGGCGACCGGCTGGGCATGGAGCGCCGCGTCGCTCGTCGCGATCAGAGCCCTGTTCGGCGCCGGCGAAGCCGGGGCGTTCCCGAACATGACCCGCATGTTCACGACCTGGCTGCCGGTGAGGGAGCGTGAGCGCGCCCAGGCGAACCTGTGGCTCGCGACACGGCTGACCGCGGCGTTCACGCCGGTGCTGGTCGCGCTGCTGATCCAGCAGATCGGGTGGCGCCGCACCTTCGAGGTCTTCGGCGCACTCGGCGTGATCTGGGCGGTGCTGTTCTACCGGTGGTACCGCGACGTCCCGAGTCAGCACCCCGCCGTCAACGAGGCGGAACTCGCGCTGCTGCCGCCGGCGCGGGACACGGCTATTGCCGAGACCGGCGTCCCCTGGGGTTTGATTTTCTCGCGGCCGTCGGTCTGGCTCCTGTCGATTCAGTACATGTGCCTGGCCTATGGATGGTGGTTCTACATCAACTGGCTGCCGACCTACCTGCGGACCGCCCGTGGAACGACAGTGACGATGGGGGCGCTGCTGGCCGGTTTGCCGTTGCTGCTCGGGGGCGTTGGGTGTCTCGTGTCCGCGTGGGTGATTCCACGCCTGGCCACGTCGCTTCAGAGCGTGGCGCTGGCCCGTCGAGTGGTCGCGATCACCGGCTTCGTTGGCGCGTCCATCTGCATCTTCTTGTTCGCCGGGATCGAAGATCCACGCCAGGCCATGATCGTTCTGGGTTTCGCCGGGTTCTTCAACGATTTCGTCATGCCGGCCGCCTGGGCCGGCACCATGGACATCGGCGGCCGCTATTCGGGAACCGTGTCGGGCGCCATGAACATGATGGGCAGCATCGCCGGAGCGGTGTCGGTCACCGTGGTCGGCTACCTGCTGGCCTGGACGTCGGGCAACTGGACGATGACCTTCTATATCTCGGCGGCGATCTATTTCGTCGGGGCGATTTGCTGGCTGTTCCTTGATTCGCACACGCCCATCGAGCGGCAGACCGTCGCGATGCGGCAGGCGGCGTAGATTGAGGCTGCCAGTTACCAGTTTCCAGTTACCAGTTATCAGTCATCGGGGTGGGCTCGGCTGTGGGTAAGGGAACTGGAAACTGGCAACTGGAACCTGGTAACTGATTCGGAGAATTGTCAGTGGCTCATAAGTCAGTGCTCGATTCATTCCGTCTCGACGGCAAGGTTGCCCTCGTGACGGGCGGCGCCCGCGGGCTCGGCCGGACCATGGCGACCGCGCTGGCGCAGGCGGGGGCCGACGTCGCGATCACGGCGCGGACGCTCGGCTCGTGCGAGGAAACGGCAGCGGCGATCGGCCAGGAAACCGGACGCCGGTGCCAGGGGTTTGCTGCCGAGGTCACGTCCCTGACCGACGTCGAGCGGCTCGCGAACGACGTCGAGGCTGCGTTCGGGAAGATCGACATCCTCGTGAACAACGCCGGTACGAACATCCGCGGACAGGTCGATCAGCTGTCGGAGGCGGACTGGGACTCGGTCATCGACACCAACCTCAAAGGTCCCTTCCTCTGCTCTCGCGCGATCGGCCCACGAATGGTGAAGCGGGGGTGGGGGCGGGTGATCAACATGGGCTCTACGCTCTCTGTGATCGCCCTGCCCGGCCGCGCTCCCTACGCATCATCCAAGGCCGGTGTGCTCAACCTGACCCGCGTCCTCGCCCTCGAGTGGGCGGGCACCGGCGTGACCGTCAACACGATTTGCCCCGGACCGTTTGCCACCGAGATGAACCGTCAACTGCTGGACGACCCCGTCAAATACAAGGCCCTCATGGACCTCATTCCGCTCGGCCGCTGGGGCGAAGTAGAGGAAATCGCCCCTGCCGTCGTATTCCTGTCATCTCCCGGCTCGTCTTTCGTAACCGGCAGCGCGGTCTTCGTCGACGGGGGCTGGACCGCGCGGTAGGGCAGGAGGACAGGCCAGGCGCGCCGCGGGCGCGCCCATCCGCCTTCGCTGAAGCTCCGGCGGACAACCTTCGCACGACACGGCGCGAAGGTTGGAGCGGAGCGGACAGTAACTGAGGCGCTTGCCCGCCGTAGCCCTGGCGAAGGCGGGAGCGACGGTGTAGGGGAGTCCGAGGGGCGAAGCCCCTCGGATCTAGGAGGTTCGCTGATGAAACGTGTTGCTCTTCTATCTGCGCTGTGGCTCGCAATCAGCGCGGTTCCCGACGCGCAGACGCCGCCGAAAGGGAAGACGCTCGATATCTACGTTGCCGATACGGAGGGAGGGAAGGCGGCGCTGTTCGTCTCGCCGACCGGCCAGACGCTCCTGATCGACAGCGGCAATCCGGGCGAGCGCGATCTCACGCGCATCATGGCGATGATCGGCGATGCCGGCGTGAAGCAGATCGATTACCTGATCTCGACGCACTACCACGTCGATCACATCGGCGGCCTGCAGGAGCTCTCGAAGCGCATTCCGATCGGGACCTACATCGATCACGGGCCCAATACGGAACCGAAGGAGCAGGTCGCGAATTTCTCGACCACCTACGAGCAGTTCCGCGGGACGTCGAAGCACCTCGTCGCCAAGCCCGGCGATCGCATTCCGATCACCGGGCTCGACTGGCGCATCGTCACCTCCGCCGGTCAAGTGCTGAAGACGCCGCTCGGCGGCGGCGGGCGGCCCAACCCGGCGTGCGCCTCGTTCGAGAAGCGGCCGGATCCGGCCACGCCGGATGACAACGCGGCATCGGTCGGCAGCGTCGTGACCTACGGCCAGTTCCGGCTGATCGATCTCGGGGACCTGCTCTGGAACAAGGAAGGCGAGCTGATGTGCCCCAGCAACCCGATCGGCACCGTGGATCTTTTCATGGTGACCCATCACGGGCTGGCGCAGTCGAACGCCGATCCGCTCGTCCTGGGCGTCCGGCCGCGGGTTGCCCTGATGCAGAACGGGACGCGCAAGGGTGGGGCGATCCCGGTGTTCGAGACCCTGCGGAAGTCACCGGGATTCGAGGACGTCTGGCAGCTGCACTGGTCGTACAACGCCGGGGTTGAACACAACGCCCCGGGCGTCTTGATCGCCAACGTCGACGACGCTGCGACGATCGCGGGAGTCCTGACGACGCCGGCTGGTGGAGGTCGGGGTGGACCGGGCGGCCCGCCCCAGAACGCGGGCGTGCCGCCAGCGGCTGTCCCCGGAGCGCCCCCTTTGGCAGCGCCACCGACACCCCCTGCGCAGGTCCCGGCTGCGCCAAATGCGACCGCGGCGCCAGGTCAACCCGCGCTGGGCCAGCCGCCCGCCGGTGGCGCGCCTCCAGCGGGTGCGCCCGCGGGGCCTGGTGGTCCGGGCGCGGGACGCGGAGGTGGCGGCGGGGCGGCCGCTCACACGCCGGCTTACTACATCAAGGTGTCAGCGCAGGCCGACGGCACGTTCACGGTCACCAACACCCGCAACGGGTTCAGCAAGACGTATATCAAGCGGGGGAGTTAAGAGCTGGGGAGGGGGGAGCTGGAGAGCTGGAGGGCTGGGGAGCTCAGAGGCAAACGGGCGGAATGGAAGCGGCTAGTTGCCTCTGGGTGCCACCAGCTTCCCCCCCAGCTCCCCAGCTGGTAGCTACTTGATCGGTGAATAATCCGCCGGATTCAGGAACACCGACTCGACCTTCGTCGTCAGCGGGCCATCCTTCTGCGACTCCTTGACCACGGCCTGCCAGGCGGGATCCGCCCGAAAATCCGCCCAGCTCTTCTTCGCGGCCTCGCGATCCTTGTGCGCGATGATGTAGACGAGCGTGTTCTCGGAATTCGGCGGGTCGGCCGGAACCCAGTAGCCGATGTTGGTCATGCCGTGTTTCTCGAACATCTTCAGCGTGTGATCCCTGAAACGTTTCTGCAGGTCCGCCAATTTGCCCGGCGGCGCGGTGTATGTCCGCATCTCGAACACGCGAGTGCTTCCCTGTGCATGCGCCACGTCATCCCCCGCAAAGCTGCGCGCGCCGAACCCGGCGGCGAACATGGTGACTGCGACCGCGGCCGCGCCCCATCTGCTCTTGAACATTTGATTGCCTCCAGCGGCGTATTTTATCCGCGCGAGCCAGGCTCCCCGCTTCGGCGAGACAGACAGGCAATATATTCTTCGCTGCGTGACCACCGTCAAGCCGACCCCCATTGACGTCGACCGCGTTCTGAACGAGGGCCGATGGACGGGATATCAGCAGTGGCTGGTATTCCTGACCGCCCTCACGATCATCTTCGACGGCTTCGACAACCAGCTCCTCGGCGTGGCACTGCCGACGATCATGCGCGAGTGGTCGGTGACGCGAGGCGCCTTCGCGCCGGTGGTGTCGCTCGGCTACCTCGGCATGATGATCGGCGGAACGCTGGCCGGCTATGCCGGCGATCGGATCGGCCGCCGCAACGCACTGCTCTGGTGCCTGGCGGTGTTCGGCACCGCCACCATCGTCGTGGCCATGGTCAACGACGTCGGAACGCTTGGGATCCTGCGGCTGGTTGCGGGTATCGGCCTGGGGGGAGCGATGCCGAACGCCGCGGCGCTGGCAGGCGAGTACGTCCCGCTCCGTCAGCGGCCCTTCGCGGTGACACTCGCCATCGTCTGCGTACCGCTCGGCGCGACGCTCGCAGGCTTTGCCGGGATCGGGGCGCTTCCGATCGTGGGATGGCGAGGGCTGTTCGTAATCGGCGGTGTCACGCCAATCGTCGGTGCACTTTTTCTGGTCTGGCTGATGCCGGAATCGCCCCGCTACCTGCTTCGCCATCCCTCCCGCTGGCGAGAACTGGCGGCGCTGCTGCGGCGCATGGGCCACGCCGTTCCGGATCAGGCCACGTTCGTTCGGCCGGTGGATTCGGTAGGCAGCCGGCCCTCGTTGACGTCGATTTTCGGACGCGAGCTCAGGGTCGACACGTTTGCACTGTGGGGCGCGTTCTTTTCGTGCCTGCTCGCGGTCTATCTGGGATTCGCCTGGCTGCCGACGATCCTCACGGGAGCGGGCCTGCCACCGTCCATCGCCAGCACCGGGCTCACCGCGTTCAACCTCGGCGGCGTCGTTGGCGCCCTGGTCGGCGGGAAGCTCCTGACGCGTTTCGGCTCCCGGATCATCATGGTCAGCATGACGGCCGGAGCAGTGGTCTGCGCGCTCGTCATGAGCCGGATGCCCATCACGGCCGAGAGCGAAGTGCTTCCGATTCTCATCATGCTGACGCTCACGGGCGGGCTCATCAACGCAGTCCAGACAACGATGTTCGCGCTGGCGGCCCATGTCTATCCGACCGCCATCCGTGCGGGCGGCGTGGGAACGGTCGTGGCATTCGGCCGGCTCGGCGCCATCCTGGTCGGGTACGCCGGTCCGTGGGCGCTCGAGTACCGCGGCAGCGAATCGTTCTTCTGGCTGATGGCCGGCGCGCTCGTCGTGACCTGCGGCTCGCTGGCAACGGTGCGGCGGCACGTGCCGGCGAGATAGCGCGGCCCGCAGCCCGCAACCCGCAACCCGCAGCCCGCAGCCCGCAACCCGCAGCCCGCGGACTGTGAACAGCGGACTGCGGACTGCGGACCGCGATCATGCGAGAATGCAAAGCTGTACTCATGGCCGAAGTCCTGCCCCTTCGTGACGCAATCGCCCGCTTCGTGCATTCGGGTGACTCGCTCGCGCTCGAAGGCTTCACGCATCTGATCCCCTTCGCTGCAGGCCACGAGATCATCCGCCAGGAAATAACGGATCTGACTCTGATCCGCATGACGCCGGATCTCATCTACGACCAGATGATCGGCGCCGGTTGCGCGCAGAAGCTGGTGTTCTCGTGGGGCGGCAATCCCGGCGTCGGTTCGCTGCATCGTCTGCGCGATGCGGTCGAGCGCGGGTGGCCGCGCCCGCTGGAGATCGAAGAGCACAGCCACTCGGCGATGGCGCATGCGTACGCGGCCGGCGCCGCGGGGATGCCGTGCGCGGTTTTCAAGGGATATCTGGGGTCGGAACTCCAGGCGGTGAACCCGCGCATCAAGTCGATCGCCTGCCCCTTCACGGGCGAGACGCTCGCGGCGGTGCCGGCGTTGCGCCCCGACGTTGCCGTGATTCACGCCCAGAAGGCGGATCGAGCGGGGAACGTCCTGATCGCGGGCATTGTCGGTGTCCAGAAGGAGGCCGTGCTGGCGGCGCAACGCGCGGTCGCAACGGTCGAAGAGATCGTGGACGACCTCGGCACGACTGGAACCAACGCGATCGTACTGCCTTCCTGGACGTTGAGCGCCGTCGCGCTCGCGCCTGGAGGTGCCCGGCCGTCGTACGCGCACGGCTATTACGGCCGTGACAATGGGTTCTACACGGCCTGGGACGCGATCGCCCGCGACCGTGCACGGTTCACGGCGTGGATCGACGCCAATGTCAGGCGTCCTTCGGAAGCGCGGGCATGACCTACTCGGCGTCAGAAATGATGACGGTCGCCGCGGCGCGCGCACTCACGAACGACGATATCTGTTTCGTGGGAATCGGACTCCCGTCAGCCGCCTGCAACCTTGCACGCCTGACGCACGCGCCGCGCCTGACGCTCGTTTACGAATCGGGTACTCTCGAGACCAAGCCGAACGTGCTGCCGCTGTCCATTGGCGATGGCGAGCTGTATGAAACGGCGCTGACGACTGTCTCGGTGCCGGAAATGTTTCAGTACTGGCTGCAGGGCGGCCGGATTACGGTCGGATTCCTCGGAGGGGCGCAGGTCGATCGCTACGGGAATCTCAATAGCACAATCATTGGCAGCTATGCGAAGCCCAAGGTCCGGCTTCCGGGAAGCGGCGGCGCGACCGAGATCTCCACGTCCTGCCACCGCATTTACATCGTCCTGCGGCACGGCAGAAAATCGTTCGTCGACAAGCTGGACTTCCTGACATCTCTCGGCCACGGTCCCAGCGGCCGGGAACGCCGCGCGCTGGGACTTCGTACGGAAGGCCCTTCTTTGATCGTGACCGACCTCTGCACGATGCGGCCCGATCCCGAGTCGAAGGAATTCGAGGTGGTCACGCTGCATCCTGGTGTGAGCGCGGACGCGGTTCGCGAGAACACCGGCTGGCCGGTTCGGTTCGCCGGGCAGTTGCGGGAGACGCCGCCACCGTCTCACACCGAGCTCGGCGTGCTGCGCGATCTGAACGCTCGCACTGCGCAGGCTCACGGCGTGACTTCGGCGGAGTAATCGCGGTGAGTGCCGGCACTGGTCGAATCACCGTCACCCGCAAGGATCCCCGTGATGTCCAGGATCGGCAGATCGTTGTTTCCCTCGACGGTGAACCTCTCGCCACGCTGCTTTACGGCAAGGAAGTGATCCGCGAAGTGCCGGCGGGCAGGCATCGGCTCCGCGCCCACAACACGCTCTTCTGGAAAACCATCGACTTCGACCTTGCGCCCGGCGAGGCGGCGCGATTCAAGGTGATCAATCGAGCCGGAGCGGGAACGTTCTCGATGCTCGGCCTGCTCGGAGCGGGACCGCTGTTTCTGACGTTCGAGAGGGAGCGTGAATCGGAATGAATTGCCGGACGACGACACGGTGCCGCTTCGCGGTGGGACGACGATACGACGCCACGACGACACGACGACACGACGTTTGGTTTTCTTGAAACGAATGCCCATTGAAACGTTGTGCCGTCGTTTCGTCGTGTCGTCGCGCTTTCCGCGGAGCGGCATCGTGGCACTGGCCATATCTCCGTTCAAATGAAGTCCCTTCGCACGCAGATCGCGATCGTTGGCGCCGGCCCTGCCGGGCTGATGCTGGGGCAACTGCTGCATCTGCGGGGCATCGATTCGGTGATCATCGAGAACCGCAGCCGCGAGCATGTGATCGAACGTGTTCGCGCCGGCGTCCTCGAGCAGGGCACCGTCGATCTGATGACAGCGTCCGGCGTCGGCGATCGCCTGCACCGCGAGAGCATGCGGCACGGTGGCATCTACATCGGCTTTAACGGCCGGCGGCATCACATCGACATGGAAGGGCTGACAGGCGGCCGGGCAATCACGATCTATGGACAGAACGAAGTCGTGAAGGATTTGGTCGACGCGAGAATCCGGACGTCACGGCCGCTGTTCTTCGAGGTCGAGGACGTCGCGCCGTCGGGGATTTCCGATCAACGACCGTCGGTATCGTTCAGCAAGGATGGCGAGCAGCACCAGGTATCGTGCGATTTCATCGCTGGCTGTGATGGTTTCCACGGCATCTGCCGAACTGTCGTCTCGGATCACCTCCAGGTCTATGAGCGGGAGTATCCGTTCGGCTGGCTGGGCATTCTCGCTCACGCCGCCCCCTCATCCGACGAGCTCGTCTACAGCAATCATCCGCGAGGATTCGCGCTGTTCAGCATGCGGTCGCTCCAGGTCACGCGGCTCTATCTGCAGTGCGCGCCGGACGAGGATGCGAACCAGTGGTCTGACGATCGCATCTGGTCGGAACTGCAGGCGAGACTGCAGATGGACGATGGATGGCGGCCCAATGAAGGGGAGATTTTCCAGAAGGGCGTGACCGGAATGCGGAGCTTCGTGGCGGAACCGATGCGATTCGGCCGCCTCTTTCTGGCCGGTGACGCCGCGCACATCGTCCCTCCGACCGGCGCGAAGGGGTTGAACCTCGCGATGGCCGATGTCAGCCGCCTGGCCGAGGCGCTGGCGGCGTTCTATTCGACCGGCAGCGAAGCCTTGCTCGATGCCTACTCGGATCGCGGCCTCCGGCGCACCTGGCGGGCGCAGCGTTTTTCCTGGTGGATGACCACGATGCTGCACCGCGGGCCGGATCAGAATGCATTCGACCATAAGCGGCAGATCGCGGAGCTCGAATATCTTGTCAGCTCGCGCGCGGCGATGACGAGCCTGGCAGAGAATTACGTAGGCGTGCCTTTCGACAGCTCTTATTTGTAGGGGCGAGTCTTCAGACCCGCCCATTCGATGTAGGGCCGGGCCTTCGGGCCCGGCCGTCACCGGAGAACTCATAAATGCAACAGAGACTCCTTGGAAGATCCGGCCTCAGCATGTCCGTCCTCAGCTTCGGGACGATGACCATTGGTGGCCGGGATCGGTTTCAGCACATGGGCAACCTCGGCGTGACCGAGACAAAGCGGATGCTCGACATCTGCAATGACGCGGGCGTCACCGTGATCGACACTGCCGACATGTATTCGTTCGGTGGCTCAGAGGAGATTCTCGGTGAGGCCCTCGAAGGCCAGCGTCAGCGGTTCATCATCGTGAGCAAGGTGTTCATGCGTGTCGGTAAAGGCGTCCACGACATCGGGCTGTCGCGCAAGCACATCATGGAGAGCTGCGAAGGGAGCCTCCGCCGCTTGCGGACCGACTACCTGGACGTCTACATGTGCCATGAACCCGATCAGTTCGTGCCCGTCGAAGAGACGCTCCGCGCGTTCGACGATCTCGTCAGCCAGGGGAAGGTCCGCTACATCGGGTGCTCCAATCATTCGGCATGGCATGTGATGAAAGCGCTGGCGGTATCGGAGCGCCATACGTTTCCACGCTACATCACCCAGCAGGTCAACTACTCTCTGGTGGCGCGCGACGTCGAGCACGAGATGGTGCCGATGGGACTCGACCAGGGAGTCGGCCTGATGGCGTGGAGCCCGCTGCACTTCGGCCTGCTCTCGGGCAAGTTCCGTCGCGATGCCCGGCCGTCGGAGACGCGCCTCAATCAGCTCGACGCGCCGGGCACCGTCGATCTCGAACGCCTCTACCGCATCGTGGACGTGCTGACGGCGATCGGCCAGGAGCGGGGCGTGTCACCGGCGCAGGTCGCGCTGAACTGGGTGATGCACAAGCCCGGCGTGGATACGGTCATTCTCGGCGCGCGAAACGAAGAGCAGCTCCGCGACAACCTCGCGGCGGCCACGTGGCGGTTGAGCGACGAGGAAATGGCGAGACTGGACGAGGTGAGCGCGCTGCCGGAGCCATACCCCTACTGGCACCAGCACAAATTCGGCGTGGAGAGGAATCCACGACTGCCGGCGGTGCGAGGCTGATCAGCAGGAGAGCGGGAGTTTAGGAGAACAATTTGACAGGAGGGCCAGGAGTTCAAGAGGCTAGGAATCTGTTATGGGCCCCGACAAGTGTTCCTACGTGTCCAGTGTGTACGGCGGACGCTGCGGACGTGTCAGCAGCGCATTCGCTGCATCGTCGTTCTTGAATCGCTCCTTCTCGGGATCCCAGTGCAGCCTGCGGTTCGCCTTCATCGCGATGTGATGCAGCAGGCACGCGGAGCAGGCCCGGTGGGCGACTTCCACCGGGGCGATCGGCTCGCGGCGTGACTTGATGCACTCGAGCCAGTTGCCGTGGTGGTCCTTGCTCTCGTACAGATGGATCTCGTCCTTGCCAATCGCTGAGGTGATGATTTTCGGATCGCTCGCGGCAAGAGCCTGTGTGTCCTTGAGAGCCGCAACCGGATCGCTGGCGGTGACGGTCTCGTTGCCGCGAGACACGAAGATCCAGCCGTTGGTGCCCTCGAACTTGATGCCGTTCGGGAACTCGCCGCTGACAATCATCTTCACGCCGTTGGCGTAAAGCGCCTCGGTCTTGAAGGGACCGTGCACGTCCCAGAGGCCCTTCTTCGGGAATTCCGCGGTGCCCCAGATCTCCACCGGGCCGGTGTACTCCGTGTCCATCCCCCAGTGGGCGCTGTCGATGTGGTGGGCACCCCAGCCGGTGATCATCCCGGCGCCGAACTGCTCGCATCGCAGCCAGCCTGGCCGCCCGTAGCCTTTCTGCGGATGGACGCGATTCTCGGTATAGGGGACGACCGGCGTGGACCCCAGCCACGTGTCGTATTCGAGATTCTTCGGCACCGGCATCGTCGGGTCGTCCTCGCCAGACGGATCGCCGGGTAACCCGATATAGACGGTCTTGAGCTGACCGATGCGGCCGTTGCGCACCAGTTCCGCCGCGTACCGGAACTGCGCCCAGGATCGTTGCTGGCTGCCGATCTGGAAGATGCGGCCAGACTTGTGGACCTCGTTGCTGAGGGCCCGGCCTTCGGCGATGGTCAGCGACGCGGGCTTCTGCAGGTAGACGTCCTTGCCCGCACGAACCGCATCGATCGCGATCAGGGCGTGCCAGTGATCGGGCGTGCTGATCACGACGGCGTCGACATCCTTGTTGGCGAGCAGGTCACGGTAATGCGCGTACCCGGTGACGCCGTCGTACGGCTTGCCGGTGATCTTGGTGTACCGCCCGTTGACGAGGGCGATCGCGTCCTTGACGCGGTTGCTGTCGAGATCGCAGACGGCCATGATCCGCGCGCTCTCGTGCTTCCAGAGGCCGGGCATATCGTGGCCGCGCGAAATCCGGCCGACGCCGATCGCACCGATGTTGATGCGGTTGCCGGGACTCGCCGCCCCAAGGACGGACGACGGCACAATCGAGGGGAAGCTCGAAGCCACTGCTGCAGCACCCAGTCCTTTCGCTGCCGTCTTGAAGAACGCCCGCCGCGATCGCTGCTGTCTGGTCATGGCTAATAGTTGGGTTGGGTCGCCGTTTTGAACGTTACCCGCTGCGCCTGCTTCTGCGCCTTGAGCATCAGCTCGGTGGCCAGGAAGCAATGCGCCTGCGGCATCGCGGTGTCCGTCCGGTTGATCACGTCGGCCACGAGTTGAGCGCCGTAGGGCAGTTCGACCTTCGAGCAGTCGATGTAGCGGGTTTCCTTCTGGTCGGTGAGGAACAGGTGACTGGCTCCGGGACGCCCCGCAACGTCGATGTTCTTGCGGATCTCGATGAAGCCTTCGGTGCCGAGGATGGTGAGACGGCCGTCGCCCCACGTGGCGAGCCCGTCAGGCGTGAACCAGTCGACCCGGATGTAGCCGCTGCCGCCGTTGCCGCGCACCATGGTGTCGCCGAAGTCCTCGAACCCCGGATGCTGCGGGTTGTTGACGTTGCCCACCTGGGACGCCACCACGTCTGCACTCGTCGATCCCGTGAAATACAGAAACTGATCGCCCTGGTGCGAACCGATGTCGCACAAAATCCCGCCATATCGGGGGCGCTCGAAGAACCACGCCGGACGGGTCTTCGGGTTCATCCGGTGCGGCCCCATGCCGACCGTCTGAATGACCCGGCCGATCGCGCCGCTTTTCACCAGCTCGCCAGCGCGGACCGTCGCCCGATTCTCGAGCCGCTCGCTGTACATGATCGAGTAGATGCGCTTGGTCTGGGCCTGGACTTTCCGCACTTCGGCGAGCTGCTCGAGGGTGGTCAGACCAGGCTTGTCGACCATGTAGTCCTTGCCGTGCTGCATCACCCGGACGCCGAGTGGGCCCCGTTCATCGGGGATCCCCGCACTGAGCACCAGCTGGATCGACCTGTCCTCCAGGACCTCGCTCTCGCTGCGCGCCAGCTTCGCCTGCGGAAACTGCTTCATGAATGGTTTGAGAAGGTCCGGCTCCCTGGCATAGACGGAGACGAATTCGCCACCGGCTCGCAGAACCGCGTTGGTCTGGGCGGAAATGTGACCGTGATTCAGGCCGATGACCCCGAATTTGATCTTGCCCGGCGATTTCGGCGCCGCCGGGGCGGTTTCCTGGCTTTCCTCGAGGCGAAGCCCGCGGCCGGCACGCTCGGGCGAGAACGCTTCGGCACCGATCGCCGGAACCGCCGCGGCTGCGACAGTGATGCCTCTCAGAAACTCTCGTCTGTCTACGCGGGGTACCTTCATTGCTTGCCTCTGTTCATTGCCAACATTGCCAAGATTGCCAACATTGCCAACATTGCCAACATTGAAATCCGGTGCAAATTCGGCCATCGGTGATGTTGGTAGAGAGTGTCTTCCAATGTTGGCAATTTTGGCAATCTTGGCCCGCCTCCGCTGGTCGGCGCGAATGCCGGCCGACCGGCTACGGCGAAGTCTCGCCGGAGCGCCGCTGGAGGGCGGCGGCGCGTAGGCGGACAATGTTGGCAATGTGGACAGCGGTCCCGGAGGAGGATTGGGGCTTGTTGCCGACCCAACCCGACCCGCCAAGTACGATATAGATGAACGGTTCGACTCATGCCGCTGAACCCGTTTGACTCCGACGATCCTGCGCTGGTCGACATCGCCACGCGCGTGCCGGGCCCTGCCGGCTCGCTTCCATTCACGGCAGAGATGCTGCGCGAGCGGCCGTCAGGAGACCTGTTCGGGTGGACGCAGAACGCGGGGATGGGGTGGGAGGCCGCGTCCATGGGCGGCCCGGAGTTCCTGATCCTGTCCACGCACGGCGGGATTCGCGCCGCGGACGGCACGCCGATCGCTCTCGGCTACCACACCGGGCACTGGGAGGTCGGGCTGCTGATGGAAGCGGCCGCGCGGGAGTTCAAGGCCGCCGGTTCGATTCCATTTGCGGCGGCGTGCACGGATCCTTGCGACGGCCGCTCGCAGGGCACGCCCGCGATGTTCGACAGCCTCGCCTATCGCAACGACGCGGCGACGGTGTTCCGGCGCCTGATTCGATCGCTCCCGACTCGTCGCGGAGTCCTCGGCGTGGCGACCTGCGACAAGGGCCTGCCCGCGATGATGATGGCCCTTGCCTCGAGCCACGACCTGCCCTGTGTGCTGGTGCCGGGTGGCGTGACCTTGCTGCCCACTCAGGGCGAGGATGCGGCGCGGATCCAGACCATCGGCGTTCGCTATGTGCATGGTGAAATCACCCTCCAGCAGGCGGCCGATCTCGGATGCCGGGCGTGCGCATCGCCTGGCGGCGGGTGCCAGTTTCTGGGAACCGCGGCAACGTCGCAGGTCGTGGGGGAAGCGCTCGGGATGTCGCTGGGGCATTCCGCCCTCGCACCCTCCGGACATCCGATCTGGCTCGACATGGCCAGACGATCGGCGGCCGCGCTGATGCGGCTCGAAGCGCGCGGCATTCGGATGCGCGACATCCTGACCGACGCGGCGCTTCACAACGCGATGGTGACGCATGCGGCGTTCGGCGGCTCAACGAACCTGATCCTGCACCTTCCGGCGATCGCCCATGCGGCCGGGCTGCGGCGGCCGACTGCTGCGGACTGGACCGCCATCAACAGGCGCGTGCCGCGGCTGGTGGACGCGCTGCCGAACGGACCAAAGCATCATCCGACCGTCCAGGTGTTCCAGGCCGGCGGGGTTCCCGAGGTCATGCTTCACCTCAGGCGGGCCGGCCTTCTCCAGACCGACGCGCTCACGGTCAGCGGCCTGACCCTGGGCGAGCAGCTGGACGCGTGGGAAAAATCCGAACGGCGCACCGGACTGCGGGCTTCGCTCCGCGCGCGCGACGGCGTCGATCCGGCCGACGTCATCATGGCGCCGGATGATGCTGTTCGGCGCGGCTTGACCTCGACTTTCTGCGCCCCCACCGGCAATATTGCGCCGGAAGGATCGGTGATCAAGGCCACCGCGATCGACTCGTCGGTCATCGGGCCGGACGGGGTGTTTCGATTCACCGGGCCCGCGAAGGTCTTCGTCACCGAAACGGCAGCAATCGCTGCGATCAAGGCGGGTCGCATCGAGACGGGCAACGTGCTGGTGCTGATTTGCCGCGGCCCTCTCGGAGCCGGCATGGAGGAGACCTACCAGTTGACGTCAGCGCTCAAGTATCTGCCGTTCGGCAAGCATGTCGCTCTTCTGACTGATGCCCGCTTCAGCGGAGTCTCGACCGGAGCCTGCATCGGTCACATTTCACCCGAAGCGCTCTCGGGCGGTCCTGTCGGCAAGCTCAGGGACGGTGATCTCATCGAGATCGTCATCGATCGAGGCAAGTTGGAAGGCACGGTCAACTTCGTCGGAGAAGGAGGAGTTGTCGTGGGGGCAGAGGCCGGCGCTCGAATTCTCTCCGGACGGCCATTCCGCGAGGATCTCGCTGTCGACCCTGGCCTGCCAGACGACACCAGGCTGTGGGCGGCACTCCAGGACGCAAGTGGCGGCCCCTGGGGCGGCAGCGTCTTTGATGTGGACGCGATCCTGCGCGTGCTCGACGCCGGGCGAAAGGCGCTCGGCTCATGAAGGCGCAACTGGCTCGTGCACAGGCGCTCCCGGCCGATGTTGACAATGCGACCCTGATTGGGCGGGCGTGGCTGCCGGAGGTTGAAGGCCCGTCGACGGTCGCCGTCAGGGACGGGTGGGTGTTCGATGTCTCGTCGGCGGCGCCCACGGTCAGCGCGCTCCTCAACACCGCCGATCCAGGGGCTATCGCGCGGATGGCGGCCGGGTCATCGCGTGTCGGTTCGGTCGACGACCTGCTGGCGAACTCGTTGGCCGACACGCGCGACGAGCATGCGCCGTGGTTGCTCGCTCCGTGCGACCTCCAGACCGTGAAAGCGAGCGGTGTGACATTCGTCGCCAGCCTGCTCGAACGCGTCATCGAGGAGCAGGCGCGGGGCGATGCGGCAAAGGCCGATGGCCTGCGGACGTCGATTCTCTCGGTCATCGGCAGCAGCCTCCACGATGTCCGCCCGGGATCCGCGGAGGCCATGCGCCTGAAGGAAGTGCTGATCGGCCAGGGCGTGTGGTCGCAATACCTGGAGGTGGGCATCGGTCCGGACGCCGAGATCTTCACGAAGTGTCCGCCACTCGCCTCCGTCGGCACCGGGGCGGACGTCGGGATTCATCCCAAATCCGAGTGGAATAACCCAGAGCCCGAAGTCGTGCTGGCCGTCTCTCGTACCGGCAAGGCCGTCGGCGCAGCGCTCGGCAACGACGTCAACCTTCGCGATTTCGAAGGCCGCAGCGCGCTGCTCCTCGGCAAGGCGAAGGACAACAACGCCTCGTGTGCGATCGGTCCGTTCATCCGGCTGTTCGACCAGCACTTTTCCATGGACGATGTGCGCGGCTCCGATCTGGCGTTGCACATCGAAGGCCCCGACGGGTTCACGTTCACCGGTCGCAGCTCGATGGCGGAGATCAGCCGCGACCCGGTCGAGATCGTCGAGCACACGATCGGGCCGCACCATCAGTATCCTGATGGGTTGATGTTGTTCCTCGGAACGATGTTCGCGCCCACCGTCGATCGGCAGACGCCCGGCAAAGGCTTCACTCATCTGGTCGGCGACGTCGTGACCGTCTCGACACCGAAGCTCGGGACGCTGGTGAATCGAGTGAATCACACCGACAAGATTGCGCCGTGGACGTTCGGGCTTTCTGCACTGATGGGCAATCTGGCTCGCCGGGGCTTGTTGGCAAACATGAAGTAGCGCGCGCCGAAGCGCGGAGCGGGGCGATGGGGCCCCGCGAGCGAGGGCGTAAGGGGGTCCGGGGGACGAAGTCCCCGCGGAAGAGCATTCGGGGTTTCCGCGCTCATGGAGAATCTGGCTCGCCGGGGCTTGTTGGCAAACATGAAGTAGCGCGCGCCGGAGCGGAGCGGGGCAATGGGGCCCCGCGAGCGACGGCGTAAGGGGGTCCGGGGGACGAAGTCCCCCCGGAAGAACATTCGGGCTTTCCGCGCTCATGGAGAATCTGGCTCGTGGGGGCTTGTTAGGCGGATAAACGTTAGCGCGCCGAAGGCGCGCCCGCCGGAGCGGAGCGGGGCAATGGGGCCCCGCGAGCGACGGCG
>Ga0209382_10000290_pt1 | contig 80918 bp, 82 predicted proteins | sample SoiMetdeltSBSDD5_FD_187599 | JGI IMG/M metagenome (GOLD analysis project Ga0209382, IMG submission 187599) | Bulk soil microbial communities from a Populus tree surrounding site in Tennessee, USA - Soil MetaG P. deltoides SBSDD5 (SPAdes) (version 2) | ecosystem: Environmental > Terrestrial >... | reverse complement strand
GGACGGCCGGTGCGCCCGGCCCTGCTCTGGAACGACACCCGCTCGGCCCCCGACGCCGCTGCGCTGATCGAACGGCTCGGCGCCGTGACCTGGGCCGAACGGACCGGCAGCGTGCCCCCGGCCTCGTTCACCGTGACCAAGTGGGCCTGGCTGCGGCGCAACGAGCCCGCGACCGTCGACGCGACCAGAGCGGTGCGGCTCCCTCACGACTTCCTCACCGAGCGGCTGACCGGCGACGCCGTCACCGATCGGGGTGATGCCTCCGGGACGGGGTGGTGGTCGCCGGCAGGCGGAGGCTACGACCCGTCCATCCTCGGCCTCGACCGCGTGGGCCTCGACGCGGCCTCGCTTCCGACGGTGCTCGCGCCATTCGCCGCCGCAGGCACGGTCCGGCCGGCGGTGGCCGACGAGCTGGGGCTGTCGCCCGAGGTCGTCGTCGGACCGGGCACCGGCGACAACATGGCCGCCGCGCTGGGCCTCGACCTGGCGCCCGGCCAGCCGGCGGTCAGCCTCGGCACCAGCGGCACGGTCTTCACGGTGGCGCCCCGCCCGACAGCCGATCCGAGCGGGGTGGTCACCGGCTTCGCCGACGCCACCGGCCGGTACCTCCCACTGGCCTGCACCCTCAACTGCACGCTGGCCGTCGACCAGGTCGCCCGGTGGTTCGGCATCGGCCGCGACGACGTGCGGCCGTCGGGCGAGGTCGTCGTGCTGCCGTACTTCGACGGCGAGCGTACGCCCAACCTGCCCAACGCCTCCGGGACGGTGACCGGTCTGCGGATGTCGACCGATCCCCGGCAGGTCCTCCTGGCCGCCTACGAGGGCGCGGTGGCATCGCTGATCGAGGCGATCGACACCATCGCCGAACAGACCGGATGCGGGGGCGTCGACGGCGCGGCGCCGCTCGTGCTGGTGGGCGGCGGCGCCGCCGGGTCGACCTGGCGCGAGGTGGTCGGCCGGCTGTCGGGCCGGCCCGTCCTCGTGCCGGACGCCGACGAGCTCACCGCCATCGGAGCCGCGGTGCAGGCCACCGTGGTGTGCACAGGCGAGCCGCCGGCCGAGGTGGCCAAGCGCTGGCAGACCACTGCCGGGACGCTGCTCGATCCGGTGCCCCGCGACGACGCCTGCCTGGCCCGCATCCGGGCGACCCGCGACCGCGAAGGAACGGCGCCGTGAGCCTGCTCGAGGTCGACGGCCTCACCAAGCACTTCGGCGCGATGACCGTCCTGCGGGACGTGAGCCTGCGCATCGGCGAGGGCGAGGTGGTAGCGCTGGTGGGCGCGAACGGCGCCGGCAAGTCGGTGCTGCTCGCCTGCCTGGCCCGCATCCTCGAGCCCGATGCCGGCCAGATGCGGCTCGCCGGTGCACCGCTGCCCATCACCGCCGACCAGGTGCGCTCCGCCGGCGTCGAGGTCGTCTGGCAGGACCACGGGCAGTGCGGTGACCTCGACGTCGTCGCCAACCTCTACCTCGGGCAGGAACCGCGGCGCTTCCTGTCCGCCAGCCGGATGCAGGAGGGCGCCCGCGACATCCTGCGTCGCGTCGGGGCCGGCAACCTGCCCCTCGACCGCCCGGTGCGCCTGCTGTCCCGGGGCCAGCGGCAGCTCGTCGCCGTGGGCCGGGCGCTGATGACCGACCCGCGGGTGCTGCTGCTCGACGAGCCGTCGGCGTCGCTCGGAGTCACCGAGACGTTGCGCATCCAGGCGTTGATCCGCGAGTGTCGCAGCGCCGGCGCCGGCCAGCTGCTCGTGAGCCACGATCTCGATCAGGTCTTCACGCTGGCCGATCGAGTGGTCGTGCTGCGGGAGGGCCGGATCGTGGCCGACGCCCCGGCCCGATCGATCAGCCGCGACGACGTCCTGTCGTTGATGTCGGGCATCGGCATGGACTCGACCGCCCGCCGCGAGCTCCACCGCCTGCGCAGCCTGGTCGACCAGCTGTCCGACGTCGAGCCGGCGGCGTCGCTGCCGTTGATCGTCTCGGCCATGGCCACCGCCCTCGACCAGGACATGCTCTGCGTCCACCTGCTGGAGGACGGCGAGGCCGGGACCGGCGACATCACGCCCGACGGCCCCAACGGCTCCGCCGGCCGGGTGCTGCGCCGCACCGCGGCGGTGGGGTTGCCCGACCCTCTGCTGGCGGTGAACGACCGGCTGCCGCTCGGGCTCGCCGGCGGTGGGGCCGGCCTCGCGGCCGCGGAGGGCCAGGCAGTGGTGATCGACGACCTGGCCACCTACCCGGGGCCCGAGCGCTACCGCGCCGCCGCGGCGGCGTCGGAGATCCGCAGCGAGTGGGCGACGCCGATCGTGGGAGCCCGGGGCGTCCTGGGCACGGTGTCGGGCTTCGACACCTCGGTCGGCCGCCCCGACCCGGCCCAGCTCGAGCTGGCCGGCCTCTACCTCGGCTATGCGGCGTCGGCCATCGAACGCGAGCGGCTGCTGTCGGAGGTGTCGCGGCGCAACCGGGTGCTGGAGTCGCTGCGGTCGATGCTGGAGTCGCTGGCCGGGCCGAGCGGCGTCGAGGGCGGGCTCGGGGCCTCGCTCGGGGTCCTCAGCCGAGCCATCGGCGGCGACGCCGTCGCGGTGTTCGTCGCCGGAGGCGGTGATCAAGCCGGCGGCGGCCGTGACCCGGTGCTCCAGGCCAGCACCAGCGGCTGCGGTACCGGCGCCGGCGATCGAGCCGACGGCGGGCTCGACCAGCCCCTCGTGGCGCGCATGCGGCAGGCCGCGGCGGCCACGCTCGCGCTCGCCGAGGATCGGCCGGCCCAGCTGGTCGAGCCCGACCTGGCCGCCGTGCCGCTGCGGCACCCCGAGGGCCGGGCCGTGCTGGTCGCCCATTTGGGCGGGCCCGGCGACCCCGCGGACGACGTGCTCGAGCTGCTCGACGACGCCACCCGGTCGCTCGCCCCCGCCCTCGAGGCCGAGGTGCTGGAGCAGGCCGGACGCGAGGCGGCGGCCCTGCGCCGATCGCAAGCCATCCAGCGCGAGCTGCTGTCGTCGCTCAGCCACGAGCTGCGGACACCGCTGACCGCCATCCAGGGCTACGCGTCGACCCTTCGCCAGCACGATCTCGTCTGGGACGAGGCCTCGACGGCCCGCTTCCTCGGCTCGATCGCCACCGAGGCGGCCCGGCTCGAGCGGCTGGTGGGCGACCTGCTCGATTCGACCGCCATCGAGTCGGGGGTGCTGCGCCTGCAGCGCGACTGGTGCGACCTGCGCCTGGTGGTCGAGGCAGCCATCGGGCTGCTGGCCGAGGCCAGTGCCGTCGACCTGCGGGTCGACACCGTCCTCGAGCCCGCGTGGGGTGACCACGACCGGCTCGAGCAGGTCTTCGTGAACCTGCTCGAGAACGCCACGGTGCACGGGGCGTCCGCCGAGGGCGTCGCGGTGACGCTCCGGCGAGGGACGGCGCCGGCCCAGGTCGAGGTCGAGGTGAGGGACCACGGTCCCGGCCTGCCGCCCGAGCTCGGCGACCGCATCTTCGAGCCCCGGGTGCGCGGGGCCAGCGAGGCTCCCGGGGCGGGCCTGGGCCTTCCCATCGCCCGGGCCATCGTCGAGGCCCACGGCGGCAGGCTGGTCACGGTGCCGGTCGAGCGGGGCGCGGCGTTCGTGGTGTCGCTGCCCGCCGAACCGGCGGAGGTCCCGGCGGGCGGGCCCGACGTCTCGTCCGACGGATCGTGGAACGTGTTCGACGACGCGGGTGAGCGCCATGCCGTCTGACCTCACCGGACTCCTCCTGGTGGAGGACGACCAGAACATCGTCGACCTGATCCGCACCAACCTGTCCCGCCGGGGTTACGAGGTGATCGTCTCGAAGACGGGATCGGACGCGGTGGCCCTGCTGGAGGGCGAGAACCCCGACCTGGTGCTGCTCGATCTGATGTTGCCGGGCATCGACGGGTTCGAGCTGTGCCGGGAGCTGCGGGAGCGGTCGGGCGTCGGGATCATCGTGATCTCGGCCCGGCGGGGTGAGAACGACAAGGTCCGGGCCCTCAACCTCGGCGCCGACGACTACATGACCAAGCCGTTCGGGGTCGAGGAGCTGCTGGCCCGCATCAACGCAACGCTGCGCCGGTGCCGGCCGGGACCCGTCGAGCAGCCCGGGCCCACGCCGGTCGTCCGGATCGGCGACGTCGAGATCGATCTCGACGCCCGCAAGGTCAACAAGGGCGGCCAGCTCCTCCACCTCACCCCCACCGAGTTCGCACTGCTACGCGAGTTCGCCACCAATCCCGGCGTGCTGCTCACCCACGCCGCCCTGCTGCGCCGGGTCTGGGGCCGGGGCTACGAGACCCAGACGGAGTACACCCGGGTCTACATGGCCCGCCTCCGGGCCAAGCTCGAGTCGCCCGACGGCCCCCCGATGTTCGTCACCGAACCCCGCTCCGGCTACCGCCTCAACCTCACCTGACGCTGCAATGAACGTTTATGTCTTGTTTACGGACATGAGCGAACGTTCGCGTTCTGTTCGCGAGGCCGGTCTTACGATCCGAGCAGGCACTACGCCGACGACAGCATTCTGAGAAGGGGGAGGCGCCATGTTCAGCAGGCGCTTGCGGACCTGGTCGGTCATCGCGGTGGCGGTCGCGCTCGTAGCCATGGCAGCGGCTTGTGGCGACGATGACGACAGCACGAGTTCGGGCGGTGGCGGCGGCAAGAGCAGCAGCAAGGGCTCGATCTGGGTCCTGTTGCCCGACACGGCCAGCTCCGACCGGTGGGAGAACGACGACCGGAAGTACTTCGGTCAGGCGTTCGAGGCGGCCGGCTTGAAGGAGGACGACGACTACCACATCGTCAACGCCGAGGGTGATGCCACGACCCAGCAGTCGCAGGCCGAGCAGGCCATCGCCGACAAGGCCAGCGTGATCGTGCTCACCAGCCTCGACACCGGCTCCGGCGCCACGATCATCGAGCAGGCCCAGGAGGCCGACGTCAAGGTGGTCGAGTACGACCGCTTCAACACCGGCGGTCCCGGCGGCGACGCCTACGTGAGCTTCGACAACGTCAAGGTCGGTTCCACCATGGCCGAGGCCATGGAGCCCGCCATCGACGCCCTCAAGCTGCCCAAGCCCCAGGTGGTCGAGCTCAACGGGGGCGAGGAGGACAACAACTCGGCGCTGTTCAAGGCGGGCTACGACGAGACCGTCAAGAAGCGCGTCGACGCTGGTGACTGGGCCAAGGCCGCCGACAAGTCGGTGCCCGGCTGGGACAACGGCGAGGCCCAGACGATCATGGAGCAGATCCTGGTCGACAAGGACAACAAGGTGAACGCGGTGTTCGCCGCCAACGACGGCCTGGCCAACTCGGCCATCAACGCCCTCGAGGGCGCCGGCGTCACCGGCACCATCCCCGTGAGCGGGCAGGACGCCACCGCTGCCGGCATCCAGAACATCGCCCTGGGTAAGCAGACGGTCAGCGTCTACAAGCCGATCCAGGACGAGGCCGGCGTGGCCGCCGCCGTCGCCCTGGCCCTGCGGGACGGTGACGATCCGCTCGACGCGGCGACGTCGTACAAGTCGGACCTGCCCTCGGGTGGGGCCTCGGCCTCGATCATCGGGATCGACACCGAGTCGGGCCAACCGGCCGAGGCGGCCGACACCGAGGGCGCCATCCCGTACGTCGCCCTGGTGCCGATCGGCGTGACCGTCGACAACATCATGGACACGGTCGTCGCCGACAAGTTCCGCACGCTCGAGGAGGTCTGCACCGGCGACACCGCCAAGACCGACTTCTGCAAGACGAACGCCTAGGGGTCTGACCCCTCCGTGATCGGGTGGGTGCTCGCGACGGGAGCGAGCACCCACCCGATGGTTTCGCAGGCAAGTCGGCCCACCTCTGGTGGACGCTGGCGGAAGGGTGAACATGGCTGATCAACCGCTCTTGGCCTGCCGGGCCGTCTCGAAGGCCTTCGGGGCCGTGCAGGCCCTGCACCGGGTGGACTTCGAGGTCCGGGCCGGTGAGGTGATGGCCCTGGCCGGTGACAACGGGGCCGGCAAGTCGACCCTGATCAAGGGCATTGCCGGCATCTACACCTTCGACGAGGGCCAGATCCTGATGGAGGGCCGGCCGATCCACATCCACAGCCCCCGCGACTCGGCGGCCGCCGGCATCGAGGTCGTGTACCAGGACCTCGCGCTGGCCGACAACCTCGACGTGGTGGCCAACATGTTCCTCGGACGCGAGAAGACCCGCCTCGGCCGGGTGCTCGACGAGTCATCGATGGAGCACGAGACCCAGCAGACGCTCGAGAGCCTGTCGGTGACCACGCTGCGATCGGTGCGCCAGACCGTCACCGGTCTGTCGGGCGGCCAACGCCAGGCGGTCGCCGTGGCCAAGTCCGTGATGTGGAACTCGCGCGTAGTCATCCTCGACGAGCCCACCGCCGCCCTCGGCGTCGCCCAGACCCGCCAGGTGCTCGATCTGGTGCGCCGGCTGACCGAGCGCGACCTGGCGGTCGTGCTCATCTCCCACAACCTGCACGACATCTTCGAGGTCGCCGATCGGATCACCGTGCTGCGCCTCGGCCAGAACGTGGGGGTGTTCCAGACGGCGCAGACCACCCAGCAGGAGGTGGTGCAGGCCATCGCCGCGGGCACGCTCAGCCGGGTGCCCGGCATGGTCGACGCCGACGGCCCGGACGACGCCACCGAGCCGACCCAGACGGGAGCAACCGAATGAGCACCGGACAGGAGACCGAGATCGCCGCCGTGAGCGCGGCGGTGCCCGAGGAGGCGCTCCCAGCCGGCCAGCCCGCCGAGGACGCCCCGATCAACTCGGTCGCCGAGTACCTGCGCCGCTGGTGGCAGCGGGTGCGGGCCGGCGACCTCGGATCGTTGCCCATCGTGCTCGGCCTGGTCGTGATCGTGCTGGTGTTCGGCTCGCTCGACGACACCTTCTACACCGAACGCAACTTCACCAACCTGCTGGTGCAGATGGCGCCGTTCGCCACCATCGCCATCGGCGTGGTGTTCGTGCTGCTCCTGGGCGAGATCGACCTTTCGGTCGCCTACGTCAGCGCCGTCGGCGGGGTGACGATGACCCTGCTGCTGAGGCCCGGCGACCCGGGCTGGCCCTGGTGGGCCGCCGTGGCCGTCGCCCTCGTGGCCACCACGGCGATCGGCCTCCTCCAGGGGCTGGTGGTCACCAAGGCCGGGGTGCCGTCGTTCGTGGTCACGCTGGCCGGGCTGCTGATCTGGAACGGCGTCGTCCTGCTGCTGACCACCCGCTACTCCACCTCGGGGACGATCCGCATCCAGGACCCGACTGTGCGGGGCATCGCCAACAACTTCCTCGGCGACTTCTGGGGTTGGGTCGTCGGCGTCGTCTCGGTGGTCGGCTACGCCATCTCACAGATCCGCACGTCGAGGACCCGGCGCGCTCGGGGCCTCGACGCCAAGCCCCTGCCGATCATCGCCTTCCAAGTGATCGGCCTGGCTGTGGTCGCCGCCGCGGTCATCTCCTTCGCCAACCGCGACCGGGGCATCCCCATCTCCAGCCTGATGCTGCTCGTCCTGCTGGTGTTCTGGACGTTCGTGGCCTCGCGGCTGCGGTTCGGCCGCCACGTCTACGCAGTCGGCGGCAACGCCGAGGCCGCCCGGCGGGCCGGCATCAACGTCGACCGCATCCGCATCTTCGTGTTCATGATCAGCGGGTTCATGGCCGGGCTGGGCGGCGTCATGTTCGCCTCCCGGCTGCGCTCCGTCGCCACCAACACCGGGGGCGGCAACCTGCTGCTCAGCGTGATCGCCGCCGCGGTCATCGGCGGCACCAGCCTGTTCGGGGGCACCGGCCGGGTGGTCTCGGCCCTGCTCGGCACGCTGGTGATCGCGTCGATCGCCAACGGCATGGGCCTGCTCAACCTCGAGCAGGCGGTCCAGTTCATCATCACCGGCCTCGTGCTGTTGGCCGCGGTCCTGCTCGACGCCGTGTCCAAGCATCGCCGGGCGGGGCTCGGCCTGACCTGACGATGCGATCGATGTTCGCAGCAGGGCTCGCAGCCGGCGCGATCACCATGGCGTTGGTGGCATCGGGATGCTCGTCGGGGTCGGGTGGCCACGACAGCCCGACCGGGGCGGCCGAGGACTCGGAGGCATCGCCGACCGCCCCCGCTCAGCCGCCCCCGCCCACCAGCCAGGTGCGGTTCCACGACGTCGCGGCGGACGTCGGCCTCGACTTCCGGGACGGCGCCTTCCACTGGGGCGTGACCGGCGACCCGGTGGCGGCGATGGGGCGCGGCCTCTGCTGGATCGACTACGACGGCGACGGCTGGATGGACCTGTACGTCGTCAACTCGTACGCCCAGAACGAGAAGGCCCGCTGGGACCGGCAGGATGGCCTGCCCCGCAACGCTCTGTTCCACAACGTCCACGGCCACTTCGTCGACGTCAGTGCCAAGTCCGGCACCGACGTCGCCACCCGCGGCACCGGCTGCGTGGCTGCCGACCTCGACCTCGACGGCTCCACCGACCTGTACGTCACCAGCGATCGGGTCGGCGTGCTGCTGTGGAACCGGGGTGACGGCACGTTCTCCGAGGGCGCGGTCGCGGCCGGGGTGGACGCGGTGGGCTGGTACGCCGGCGCTGCGGTCGGCGACGTCGACGGCAACGGCTGGCCCGACCTCTTCCTGGCCGGCTACGCCAACGTCGGCAACCGCATCCCCAACGCCACCCAGGGCTTCCCCAACACCCATACCGGCGTCCGCGACCTGCTCTACCTCAACCAGGGCACCGCTGACAGCTCGGACGAACGGTCCATGTTCCGCGAGGTGGGCCGCGACGCCGGGCTCGAGGTCGCCAACTTCGAGTACGGCCTGGGCGCCTTGCTGTCCGATCTGGACCACGACGCCGACCTCGACCTCTACGTCGCCAACGACACCAAGCCAAACCGCCTGTACAAGAACGTGGCCTGGCCGGGCGGCGCGGAGGCCGACCCGGCCGGACTGGGCTTCCGGTTCGAGGAGATGGCCGGTCGGGCCGGGGTCGCCGACCCCAACGCCGGCATGGGCATCGCCGAGGGCGACTACGACGGCGACGGCCGCGACGACCTGTTCGTGACCAACGCCCGGGGCCAGGTCCACAGCCTCTACCACGGTCAGCGCTCCGACAAGGCCACGCCCTCGTTCGCCGACGTGCGCGCCGACGTGGGGGCCGACTTCGGCACGGCCACTGGCTGGGGCGTGACCTGGGCCGATCTCGACAACGACACCGACCTCGACCTGGTCGTGGCCGACGGCGCCATCCCGGTCACCGACCTCGCCGCTGACGCCCAGCCGATGCAGGCCTTCGAGAACCGCACCGCCCAGGGCGATCCCGGCACGTTCGCCGACGACACCCGGCAGCGGGGCCTCGACGCCGTCGGACCCCTGCTGGGCCGGGGCAGCGCCGCCGCCGACTTCGACAACGATGGCGACGTCGACATCGCCGTGGCCACAGTGGGCGGGCCGCTGTGCCTGCTCCGGAACGACGGCGCCCAGGGGCACTGGCTGGAGGTGAGCCTGCCCGTGCCCACGCCCGGGACCCGCATCATCGCGGTGCTGCCCGACGGCCGCAAGCTCGGGCGCGAGCTGCACGCAGGGGCGAGCTACCTCTCGTCGGACGACCCGCGGGCCCACTTCGGGCTCGGCGCGGCTCGACGGGTCTCCCGGCTGGAGATCCGGCTGCCCGACGGCCGCAAGCGCGTGCTGAGGGACGTGTCCGCCGACCAGGTGCTGTCCCTCGACAGCCCCCGCCCGCGTCCCCCGGAGTCGGACCGATGAGCCCCATGCGCGTGACCATCGACAGGACGGCTGTCGCGCTGGTGGTCGTCCTGTCGGTGACCGCCTCGGCCCTGGTGGGGTGCGCCTCGTCCTCGACAACCGCGTCGGACTACCTGGTCGACGGGTGCTCACCGGCCAAGCACGATGGCCAGTCCGTGGCCCGGGTGTGGGACGAGGCCATGCTCGACGCCATCCGCCGCGACACGCCGGCGCCCACGGTCCACGCCCGCAACCTGTTCCACGTCTCGGCCGCGATGTGGGACGCCTGGGCCGCCTACGACCCTCACGCCGACGGCTGGCTCGTCCACGAGAAGCTCACGGCCAGCGGTGGCGCCCACGGCGTGAAGGCGGCCCGCGAGGTGGCCATCAGCTACGCGGCCTATCGGGTGCTGCTCTACCGCTACTCCTTCGCCGCGGGCATGCAGGAGACCTTCGACGAGCTCTCCGCCACCATGCGCTCGCTGTGCTACCGGATCGACTACACGGAGATCGAGGGCGACTCGCCGGCCGCGCTGGGCAACCGCATCGCCGCCAAGGTCATCGAGCACGGCAAGCACGACGGGTCGCTCGAAGCCACGCACTACGTCGGCACCGGCTACAGACCGGTGAACGCGCCGCTGGTCGTGGCCAAGCCGGGCACGACGATGCGCGACCCCAACCGCTGGCAACCTCTGGCCCTCGCCCAGATCGTGGCCCAGAACGGGCTGCCCATCCCGGGGAGCGTCCAGCGCTTCATCGGCCCGTTCTGGGGCCGCGTCGAGTCGTTCGGGCTGCCCGCGTCCGATGACGGCACGCCGGTCGATCCCCCTGCCCCGCCGAAGCTCGAGGCCGGCGACCCGGCGAGCGACGCCGCGTTCAAGCAGGCCGCGGTCGACGTCATCGCGGCCAGCGCCCAGCTCGACCCGACCGACGCCGAGATGATCGACATCTCACCGGCGGCCCGGGGCCACAGCCATCTCGGTACCAACGACGGCCACGGCTACGCCGAGAACCCGCGGACCGGCTCGCCGTACGCCCCGAACCGGGTGCGGCGCGCCGATTTCGCCCGGGCGCTCGCGGAGTTCTGGGCCGACGGGCCCGAATCCGAGACCCCGCCGGGCCACTGGAACACCATCGCCAACACCGTGTCCGACGCGCCCGGCTTCGAGCACCGCATCGGGGGCAAGGGCCACGCGGTCGACCGCCTCGAGTGGGACGTCAAGCTCTACTTCGCCCTCAACGGCGCCGTGCACGACGCGGCCGTGGCCGCCTGGGGCATCAAGGGCGTCGCCGACACGGCCCGACCGATCTCGATGATCCGCTACATGGGCGGCAAGGGCCAGTCGACCGACCCCGACGGGCCGTCGTACGACCCCGAGGGCCTGCCCCTGGTGCCCGGGCTCGTCGAGCTGGTCACATCGGCGTCGAGCGCACCGGGCCAGCGGCACGAGAAGCTGGCCCGCCACGTGGGCGAGATCGCCATCCGGGCCTGGCGCGGCAATCCGGGCGACCCCACGAAGCAGGCCGCCGGCGTGGGGTGGATCCGGGCGGTCGAGTGGGTGCCCTACCAGCGACCCACGTTCGTGACCCCGTCGTTCGCCGGCTACGTGTCCGGGCACAGCACGTTCAGCCGGGCCGCGGCCGAGGTCATGACCGCCATGACCGGCGACGCCTACTTCCCCGGCGGGATGTCGGAGTGGACCGTGAAGCAGGGCTCGCTCGGTACCGAGCACGGCCCGACCCAGGACGTCACCCTCCAGTGGGCCCGCTACTACGACGCCGCCGACCAGGCCGGCATCTCCCGGATCTACGGCGGCATCCACATCCCGGCCGACGACTTCGAAGGCCGCAAGATCGGCGCCCGGTGCGGCCACACCGCCTGGACCCTCGCCACCCACTACTGGAACGGCACCGCCGACTGACTGACGGGCCTCGACCGGGTTCGTCACCGTCGCTTCCGTAGCGGTTTGCTCCGACTGGGCCGCAGCCGGGTCGGCCGGAAGGTCAGCGGCGGAGGCAGCCTCAGCAGCCGACGCGGCATACACGATCAGTCCGTCGCTCGACACCAGCGAGCCCATGTCGGACACTCGCCACCGCCATCGCAACCCTCACCAACCAACCCCACCCACTAGCGACACCAGACACACAAGACACCCAAGGCGCTGCACACGTCCCACCCTCCTTAGCCACACCCGGCACCACCCCAAAGAACACGCCGACCGAGGTGCTGGAGCGGGCGTTCCCGCTTCGGGTCCTGCGCTACCGCCTCCGCCGGGGGAGCGCTGGTGCTGGCTACTCGCCAGGCGGCGAGGGCATCGAGCGTGATCTCCAGGTCCTGGAGGACTGCACCGTCTCTCTGATCACCGAGCGCCGGGTATCCCGCCCCTGGGGTCTCGAGGGTGGCGGCGACGGCGCCCCCGGCGAGAACTGGCTCCTCCCCGCCGGCGACGAGACCCAGGCCGAACGCCTCCCGACAAGTGCACCATCCGCCTCAAGTCGGGCGACGTCGTCCGCATGCTCACCCCCGGCGGCGGCTGGGGACCCGCGGACGATCACTGACCGACGGAGCTGGGCCAGATGTCTCGACCCGCTCCAGACCACCATTCCGGAGGCCTGGCTGCGGTCCGCGCAGAATACGGGATCGCCGTGCGATCGATGACGAAGCGGGGTAGGGGGTCGTCTGCGCTGCAAGCCGTCGAGGGCGGCCTGATCGGTCCCGGTGTCGTCGGCGCTCGACGAGCCGGTTGATGTCGTGGACTGAGGTCGGATGAGCTGCGCTTGCTCTCTGACGTCCACCAGCTCTCCGCCCGCAGTCATGACGTCGCAGATTTCGACGTCCTCCGAACGCTCAGTCCCGGCGGTGCCCGCGGGTCGCCGACCTCGTGGTGTCAGGTTCAGCTGCGCGTGGGCTTGAAGGCGGTCACGCCATTGGTCGTGCCGATGTAGAGGATCCCACCGCTGACCGCGATCCCGGTCGGTTGGCCGTTTTGCAGGCTCGAATACCAGATCGGCGGGCAGAAGGTCTGGCCACAGCCGTTGGCGTCGTACGCGATGACCTCGTCGCCGAAGGTCGTGTAGACGACACCACCGGCGACGGCCAGGTTGGCGAAGAGCAGTTGCTGGCTGATCCACAACCTGTGGCCATCGGTGGCCGACACCGCAACAACGGTGATGTCGGCGGGGTTGAGGATGGCACTCCTGGAATACACGACACCGTTGGCAACGGCCGGCGTCCCCAACGGGAGGAGACTGCTGCTGACGGTCCACTTGACCGAGCCGGTGTTGCCATCCAGCGCGGTGAGGCTGGAGTTGAGGTTGACGCCCACTGGCGGCCCAGTAGCCGTGACGTACAGCGTGCCGTCGGGGCCGATCGCCGGAGCTTCGACGCCGGTGAGGTTGTCAAAGATGTGGGACCAGGCCGCGGCGCATCTGTCGGCGCAGTCCTGGTCGGCATCGATGGCCCATATCCCCGGGGATCCGCTTGCTGTCTTGCCCGTGACGTAGAGGTACTTCGCGCCAAGCGTGGCGCTGCTCGCGAAGGTGAGGGGCAACTCGCCGTCGAGGGGTTTGCCGCTGATCTGTGCGAAGGGTTGTTCGTTCACGCCGTTCGCAGCAATCTCGTGCAGCCGCACCGAGTGATCGCCGCGCCGCGCGACCATGGCGCCGTTCGTCCCGAGGGGCACGTCCTCGGCGCCACTGAACAGATCGAGTCGCTGCTCAACCGACGGCCCGTAGAGCGGCCCAGCTGGTCCGTACGAGACGCGCACCGTTGTTCCATCGATGAACGGCCCGCCGTTGATCTGGTCGGACAACGTCTGTTGCCACAGCTGAGCGCCGCTCGTGCCGTTGAACGCCGTCACCGTGTTGCCCCCCATTGGAGCGACGACGAGCACGCCGTTCTTGACCACCGGTGAGCCGGCGGTGCCACTGCTCGTGTTGAACGCCGGCTGCAGCGTCGCGACGTTCGCCACGGTGAGCACGTTCTCGCCCGGGTTGTAGGACGCGTGGTCCGGGCCGCCAAGTGGTTGGACCCAGCCCGGATCGCACGCAGCCAACACCACGACCGCCAGGCAAGGAAAGAGGCCGAACCGCAAACGCCGGCTCATCATCGCTATCCCCCCAGTCGGCCGTCGTCCGCACGATCTGACCAGCTGACCGCTGACCGTAACACTCGGTCGGTCCTGGAACGCTCGTTCCCGCTGCGGGTCCTCCGCTACCGCATACTGCACCGGCTCCCTCATCACGGAGCGCCGGGTATCGCGTCCCTGGGGTCTCGAGGGTGGCGACGACGGTGCCCCGGGCGAGAACTGGCTCCTCCCCGCCGGCGACGAGACCCAGGCCGAACACCTCCCCGACAAGTGCACCATCCGGTTGGCCGCGGGCGACGTCATCCGCATGGTCACCCCCGGTGGCGGCGGCTGGGATCGTGCGGCACACACTGAATCCGGACCGCTGCCAGCGGGCGGTCTATCGCATCAGCGCGGCGACGAGCTCTCGGCGGCTGCCCACCCCGAACCGATCGAACACGGCGCGGAGGTGCTCCTGCAACGTGTTCGTCGAGATCTGCAGCGTGGCGACGATCTCGGCGGTCGAGCGCCCTTGAAGGACGAGCGCGGCGACGCGGTGTTGGGCGGGGGTCAGCCCGTGGGCGGCGAGCACCATGGAGCTGACCTCCTGGGGCGTGGCCGGCTGCAGCAGCACGACCACCTGCTCGTGGGCCTGCCCTCGAAGATGTGATGCCTGCACGTTGATCCAGCCGCCGCGCTTGGTGGGTAGGCGGGCCACGGCTGAATCGACCGGGCCGTCGGGGTCAGGGGCGAGGACGCGTGCGGCGGCCGCGATGACCGGCACCGGCACGTCGAAGTTGTTCGGCCACTCGCCGGCGATGTCATCGAGCCAGCGCTCGGCGGGCGCGTTGATCGAGACAACCGAGAGATCGGCGCCCAGCACGACGACTCCGGCACCGTCAGGTGGGGCGAGGTCGTCGCGGCTCACAGCCGCGATCGCGAGGCCCCGGCGAATGCCGTCGGCGAGGAGCGGCGCGATCCGCCGGACGAGTCCGATCTCGTCGTCGTCGAACCCGGCCGCCGCGGCGGCCCGGTGGAGGCAGAGCACACCCCAGCACCGGCGACGCGACATCAACGCGACGCGTAGCTCGTCGCCGAGCCCGAGCGGCGCCATCACGTCACGGAACCGCGCGCTGCCGGCACGGTCGCCGCGCGTCACGACATCCAGGGACGACACGGGATCGGCGGCGTTCGCCAGCGACGCGAACTTGTTGACGTCGTCACGCCCGAACTCGTTGTCGAGGAACAGCGATGCCGCCTCGACGAGCGGCTCCTCGGAGCTCGCGCTGGTGAACAGGAGCGTCTCCGGGTCGACGGTCGCGAAGAACGCCGCGTCGATCGTCATCAGCGATCGCAGCCACCGCAGGACCTCGGCCTGGAAGGCTGCGACGTCGAGGCCCGACGTCGCCAGCCGCTCCAGTTGCGCAACCTTCCACGCCCGCGACGCGGCCGGCATGGGTCGGAGGGTACGACCTTCAGGCAGGGACGACACCGAGCTGCCGCAACATCCCGAGCTCGTCGAGACGACCCCAGCGCTCGACGATCTTGCCGTCGCGAACCCGGAAGATGTTGATGCCCGCCAGCGTGCACACGGTGTCCGACGGTGGGATGCCGAAGAATTCACCCTTCTGCGTGCCCGACGCCGTGAACTGCTCGACGACGATGTCGTCCTCGGCGTAGAGGGCGTGCAGGTCGCTGTGCCAGTCAGGGAACGCGTCCCGGATCATGCTCGCCATCGCCCGCCAGCCCTCCACGGTCCCGGTCCCGCCGAACGGCGGCTCATGGTCGACGTAGTCGGGCGAGGCGAGCTCGTCGAGCACGGACACGTCGCCTTCGGTGAACAGCCGGTCGATGAACTCCTTGACGATGCCCTTGTTGTCAGTGGTCATGTCGCCAGCGTGCGCCCGCCCCCATGCCGTCGGTACCCCAACTTCCTTGGGTGTAGTGACCCGAACCCTGGCGGACGCCTCACTGACCTCGGATGACGTGATCCATCCATCTCAGACCGACATCGGCGGCTTCCCTGCCCAGCCGTGCCCTCAGGGCCTCCTCGAAGCGATCAATGGCTGCAGCGAGGTCAGTGAGGAGGCAGGGGACGCCCTGCCAATCGGCATCAGCGCTGCCGCCGCCCGAACCCTCTATGACCGATACGAGCACCGTGTTGTCGACGCGCCTGAACTCATAGGCGGGTTGGCCCTGTTCCCCCTCGTCGTAGACGTACACGGCCGACGTGCCCGCCTCCAGGAGCTCCCGGACGGTGTGTAGCTCGTGCACCCACTCGTTGAAGCAGACGTCGTCGACGCCGAAGTAGCCAAGGCTCGGCAGCCGCCGACCGTTCACCAGGACCTGTAGCTCTCCGTGGACGTGCTCGCCGAGACGATCGGGCAACTGGCTGAGCGGCAGCCTGTCGTTCGTGCCCGAGTAGGTCCACAACCCGGCGAACTCGATGACCACAGAAGTCTCGCGACGCACAGTTTCAGCATGACCGAGGCGCCTCCCGGAAGAGAGTCGTTGGTTGGCCAGCTCGTGGACCGCGGCCTTGCCATCCCCCGGGGTTGGGTGCCGGTCGGGGAGACTGGGGCATGGCATTCGGACAGCAGGCAGGGCCGCCCGCGTCGCGGCGTGAGATCGAGGAGCTGCTCACGCTGCTGCAGGAAGCCGGCCACGCCGACTTCCGTGACGCCCGCGGGCCGATGGGGTTCACTCAGCGCCAGGCGGCCGGCAAGTTCACGCGCGACGAGGCGGCGGCGTTCATCGCCCAGCTCCAGGAGGCCGAGTCGTCAGGCGAGCCTGTCGAGCCCCGGTCGCCGAGCCCTCGGGTGTCGGCCGCCGAGCAGGCGCTGCGCCGCATGCCGGCCGAGCAACTGGCAGCCGAGTTGCAGCGTCGCGGCTGGGTCGTCCTCGAGCCCTGATCGCCAACGAGGTCGTCCACACCACCGGGCCTCGATGGCCGGCCTCGGACACCCAGATCAGTCGCCGGCGGGCTGGGTCAGCCGCCACGGATGATGGCGTCCGGGAGGACGGATCGAAGACCACCGGGCCGGCCTTGACGCACCGTCGGCACCATCGGCCGCTAGGGTCACACGAGCTCGTGAGCCATCGGCACGCCTCCCCGAGGGAGGTCGACGAGGAGCCGATGCGGGCCCGCCCGTTCGGGCGACATGGACCCGGGGAGATGCCCCGGAGTGTCGGCCCGTGACCCTGTCCTCCGGGACCCTTCCCGCCCCCACCAGGGCGTTCGCTGCCGGGCGCCGTGGAGCTCCGACAGCATCCGCTCAGGGGCGTCGACAGGAACCGGCCGCCAGGCACCCAGCGACCGGAGAAGCGGGTCGCTGGGCCCCAAGTCGATCCACCCACTGCTAGGAGCCCCCATGGTCGCCAAGAAGGCTACGACCCGCCGATCGAGCCCGTACCTGACCTCTGCCAACGTCGACGACCTCAGCCCGACCAACCGCATGGCCCACGAGATCCTCGTCAGCCGCGGCGACCTGCTGCCATCGATCAACCGCATCATGCACGCCGGGCTCTCCGACAGCGATGCGACCGCGGCCCTCACCTTCTTCCGTGACGCTCTCGGCGTACCCGGTGACCCCAACCGTGACCCGGAGGTCGCCATCGCCACCGCCACCGGCCACAAACCGGCGAAGTGAGCCGGGCCAGCGCAGGCAAGCGCGAGCGCGAGCGAGCTCGGAAGGAGAAGGCCGAGGCGAAGGCAACCCGGCGACTCGAGCGCAGTGTCACTACTCCCGAGCCTGATCCCCTCCCGTCGGTCGACGAGGAGGAGTTGCTCGCAGAGCTGGCCGAGCTCCACACCCGCTTCGAGGACGGCAACCTCGACTACGAAGACTTCGCCGCCGCCAGGGACGGCCTGACCCGGCGCCTCCGGGTCCACTGACGGCGGTCCACGCTGGCCACTGCTGGCCGGCCGTAGATGTAAGACCACCAGCGGCGGTCCGGTGACGGGGCTCCCGGCGAGGACTGGCTGCTCCCCCAAGCCACCTCGAGGCCGGCGACGTCGTCGGCATGCTCACCCCGGCGGTGGTGGCTGGGGTCCGGCGTCCTGGGACTGACCTCTAGGTCCGGTGGGCCAGCGCAGTCGCCTCCCGCTGTTGTTCGAGGAAGCGGCGTTCTGTGAGGTTGGCGGTCAGCTCGATGGCGCGGTCGTAGGCGGCGAGGGCGGCGTCACGCCGGCCCGCACGGGCGAGGAGGTCGGCGCGGGCGGCGTGATAGGGCTGGTAGTCCTCGAGCAGGGTCCCGTCGAGCGAGTCGAGGGCGTCGAGACCGAGGTCGGCGCCATGCAGCTCGCCGATGGCGGCGGCCCGGTTGAGGGCGGTCACCGCGTCGGGGCGCATGGCGTAGAGCTGGTCGTAGAGGGCGACGATCTGGGACCAGTCGGTCGCCGCGGCGGTGGCAGCGTCGGCGTGGACGGCGGCGATCGCTGCCTGGATCTGGAACGGGCCGGGCTGGTTGCGGCGCAGGCACGCACGGACGAGGGTGTGTCCTTCGGCGATGAGCATGCGATCCCACAGGCCGCGGTCCTGGTCGGCGAGGCGGATCATCGATCCGTCCGGGGTCGTGCGGGCCGGCCGGCGGGCTTCGCTGAGCAGCGTGAGCGCGAGGAGGCCGACGGCTTCGGGCTCGTCGTGCATGAGCTCGGTGAGCACCCGTGCGAGGCGGATCGCCTCACGCGAGAGGTCGACGCGGGTGAGGCTGTCACCGGTGCTCGCGGTGTGCCCTTCGGTGTAGATCAGGTAGATCGTCGCCAGCACCGCGTGGAGCCGGCCGGGCAGCTCGGCGGCGGGAGGGACGCGGTAGGGGGCGTGGTTGTCGCGCAGCTTGCGCTTGGCGCGGACGATCCGCTGGGCGAGCGTGGGTTCGGGGACGAGGAAGGCGCGAGCGATCCCGGGGGTGTCGAGGCCGCCGAGGAGCCGCAGGGTGAGTGCGACCTGAGCGTCGATGGCAAGCGCGGGGTGGCAGCACAGGAACATCAGCCGCAGCTGGTCGTCCGGGACGACGTCGACGAAGCTGTCGAGAGCGTCGAGCTCGGGGTCGCGGTCGGGTGGCATGTCGTCGCCTTCCAGTCGGAGGGCTGCCAGGTGACGGTCGGTGCGGGTCGATTCGCGTCGCAGCCGGTCGATGGCACGGTTGCGGGCGGTGGTGGTGATCCAGCCGCCGGGGTTCGGCGGCACCCCCTTCGCAGGCCACTGCTCGGCGGCGATGGCGAAGGCCTCCGCCACCGCGTCCTCGGCGAGATCGATGTCGCCCAGGACGCGGATCAAGGTGGCGGTGCAGCGGCCGGCCTCACGACGGAAGATCTCGCCGAGGTCAGGGGCGAGGTCAGGCATGCGTGGGTCGGACCTCGATGGGCTGCCCGCAGACGACCGCCGCTTTGGCGGCCCAGTCGAGAGCGGCGTCGAGGTCGGCGGCCTCGATGATCCACAGGCCGCCCATCTGCTCCTTGGTCTCGGCGTAGGGGCCGTCGGTCATCGAGATCTCGCCGTCCGCGGCTCGCACCACGGTCGCCGACGTCGCCGGCGACAGACCGGCGACGAACACCCAGGCGCCGGCGCGTTGCATCTCGGCGTTGAGCTCGCTGATCGGAGCGATCTGGCGCTGGGTCTCGGGCGCGGAGAGGTCGATGTCGTCGTCGTAGGGCTCGTCGAACCAGACGGACAGCAAGTACTGGGGCATGGTCACAGTCTCCTTCGCGTTGCCCGATGCGCCGCTCACCACCTCCACGAACGCAATCGCCCGGATCGACACCGCACTGCGCGAAGAATCTTCCGCCTGTCGTGTCGAAACCTCCGGCCCCGTTCGTAGCCGGGTCAGGAACCCGGCAGAGGGCCGGACCCCGATCAACCTGTACTCGAGGAGAGCACCATGACCGCCATGTACACCTTCGACGTCGTCGCCACCCTGGATGGCTTCGGCTCCTACAACGAGCACGGCGACTGGGGTGGCTTCTGGGGCAAGCAAGGCCCCGAGTTCCTCGACCACCGCCTCGCCCAGTACGACGCGGAGCAGCGGCTGGTCCTCGGGGCCAATACGTTCCGGCAGTTCCAGCAACTGCTGGGCGGCATCGAGAAGTCCGAGCTCGACCCCATCAACACCCGGATGGTGAACATGCCGACGACGGTGGTGTCCAGCACCCTGGAAGGACCCCTCGATTGGCCGGACGCGACCCTTGTCAGCGGCGACGCCGTCGACGTCGTCGCCCGGCTCAAGGAGGAGTCCGACGTGCCGTTGCGCTCGCACGGCAGCCTGTCGATGAACCGGGCGCTGATGGCCGCTGGCCTGGTCGACCGCGTCCAACTCACGATCTTCCCCGTGATCACCGGCCGGACCGGAGACGACCCGATCTTTCAGGGTGCGGCCGACTTCGACCTCGAGCTGATCGAGAGCCGCACCTTCGACGGACACATCCAGGAGCTCACCTACCGCCCCACCCTGCACAACTGACCCCATCGGGGGGCGCGTTGTTTCGGAGTGAGATACGGATTAGAAACTCGACGGCGGATGCGGTATGGGCATCCGCCGTCGAGGACCAAGGCCGGAGGCGGGCATGTCATCTCGGATCTCGTTGGGTCGCCGTGTTGCCGTAGCGGTAGCGGCGTTCGTCGTGCTGTTTCCCACGACTGCGGCGCTTCTTCCAGGGGCCGCGGCCGCCGCGACGGTGCTGCGCGTCCCCCAGGACTATTCGACCATTCAGTCCGCAATCGACGCGGCCGCGGCCGGCGACACCGTGCTCGTCGCAGCCGGCACGTACAACGAGACGATCGACTTCCAATCGAAGGCGATTGCCGTCGTGGGCGAGTCCGGTGCTGCTTCGACGGTCATCAACGGCGATGGTGTCGGCGCGGTCGTGACGATGCACGCGAACGCGGGTGAGACGCCTGTCCTACGAGGTTTCACCGTGCGCAACGGCGGAGCGACCGGTTCCAGCGACGGGGCCATCGACACCTCCGACGGACCCGCGCTGATAGAGGACAACACGATCACCGGGAACCGCTTCTGCGGCGAGGGCGCAATCACCGCGAGGTTCTCCTCGTCGACGATCCGGAACAACCTGATCTCCGGAAACAGCCAGGACTCGTGCAGCGGCGGCGTCGGCGGGGCCGGTGTGTCGATCGTCGGAGCCGGGACCGTCCAGCTGTTGAACAACGTCATCACCGGCAACACCCACGGAACCGGGGCCGGAGGCGTCGAGCTGTTCGCGGCCGGCACCCCGACGATCAGCGGAAACGTGATCAAGGACAACGTCGGAGGGTCCGGCGGCGGCATGGCGCTGCTGAACCTCTCCGACGCCACGATCACGAACAACATCGTCACTGGCAACCAAGCGGCCCTAGGCGGCGGGATCTACATGACCGTGCCATCCGGTGCGCGCGGTCCGCTCGTCGTCAACAACACGCTCGCGGCCAATCAGGCCAACACCGGTTTGGCCGCGTACACCAACGGGTTCGATGCGCAGACTGCCTTCGTCAACAACATCCTCGTGGGCGACGGAACCGGCTCGGTGGTCGAGTGCGACGGCACCTTCGACCCGAGCCCGCCGATCATCCGGTTCAACGACGTGTACAACGCCGGCACCGGTGCCGAGTACGGAGGGGTCTGCACCGACCAGACCGGCGTGAACGGGAACATCTCGGCCGACCCGTCGTTCGTCGACGCTGCCGGCGGCGACTTCCACATCCTGCAAGGACCTGCCGTCGACGCCGGGACGAACAACGATGCTCCTGCGAACGACATCGACGGCGATGCGCGTCCGATCGACGGGAACGGAGACGGCGTTGCGATCGCCGACATCGGCGCCGACGAGGTGCCGCCCGGCGACGCCGTTCCCCCGACGATCACGTGCAGCGCGAGCCCGAGCACGCTCAGGGCACCGAACCACCAGCTGCGCACCGTCACCGTTGCGATCTCGGCAAGTGACAACTCTGGCTCCGTGACCGTCACGCTTCTGTCCGTCACCAGCAGCCAGGCAGACAGCGGCCTCGGCCCGAGGGACGAGCCGAACGACATCCAGGGATGGGCCACGGGCACGGACGACAGAGCCGGCCTGCTGCGGGCGGAACGATTCATGGAGCGGCGGATCTACACGCTCACCTATCAGGCCTCGGATCCGACGGGTAACACCGTGACGTGCCTGACGACGGTGACCGTGCGATGAAGCCGCACTAGCCCCGGCCGGCCGGAGTTGCTAGTCGGCCGGGGGTCGGGGCTGGTGGTCGGCCCATTGGCGGGCCCAGGCGTCGAGGGGTTCGATGGCGGCGCCGAGGGAGGCTCCAAGCGGGGTCAGGACGTAGTCGCCCTGGTCGTCCCGGTCGACGAGGCCGGCGGCGGTGAGCTCCCGCAGCCGTTCGTAGAGGACGCTCGAGGAGATCGGGCGGCACCGTGCGAGAAGGGCCCGCGCGCCCTGCGGGCCGCTGCGCAGCTCCCACAGCACCCGGAGGCTCCAGCGCCGGCCGAGCAGGTCGAGGGCGGCCATGAGCGGGCGTCCGCTCGTGGACCCGCGGACAGGTGTCCCGGGCGCCGGAGTGCGTCGTGCCATGCATCACCTCCGTGCCGTTGCGTGTTTCGGTATCAGAAACGTTAGGGTCTCGGCGGCGTTTCGGAATTCGCAACACCGACGACAGGAGCGGACATGGCGCGCATCGAGCCCTACGAGCCCCCGTACCCGACCGAGGTCGCCGAGCGCCTCGAAGCGATGATGCCCAAGGGCGTCCCGCCGATCGGCCTGTTCCGCACCTTCGTGCGCAACCTCCCGATGACCGAGGCGATGGGGACCTGGGGCGCCTACGAGCTGAGCCGCCGGCTGTCGCTGAGCCTGCGCGACCGGGAGATCCTCATCGACCGCACGACGGCGCGCTGTGGCTGCGAGTACGAGTGGGGCGTCCACATCGTGTTCTTCGCAGCGCGAGCCGAGCTCAGCGACGAGCAGGTCCGGTCGCTCACCCACGGCTCGGCCGACGACGCCTGCTGGACCGACGAGCGCGACCGCCTGCTCGTCCAGGCCGCCGACGCCCTGCACGAGACCGCGACGATCGACGACGCGCTGTGGCCCCGGCTGGCTGCGGTCTTCGACGACCAGCAGCTCCTCGACCTGCTCCTCCTCTGCGGCTGGTACCACGCGATCAGCTACGCGGCCAACGGCGCCGCCGTCGCGCTCGAACCCACCGCCCCCCGCTTCGCCGACGTTGCCTGACCGCAACGGCGATGCAGGCTCATCCCCTGGAGGTGGGAGTGATGTGGGCGAACATGCTGCGGGCGTTCCAGGTCGGGAAGGCGCGGGTCAGCCACCGGGGGCCGTCGAGTCGGATGCGGGAGTCGGCGAGTGCGTCGGCCCAGGTGAGCTGGCCGGCGTGCCACTTGACGAAGGCCTCGGCCTCGGCGGTGACGTAGAGGTCCTCGTCGAGGCCGGCATAGGTCTTGCAGATCTCGGTCTCCCCGTGCTCGAGCAGCAGCCAGTACCGCTCATGGCGCCGGAAGCCCGTGAAGTCGAACCGGACGACGACGCGCCGCTCGGGCAGCCGGTCTCGCCGCAGCGCGTTGCACATCGACCACAGCGCGACGAAGGGGTCGAGGTTCTCGGGGGCGATCTCGAGCCAGCGGGCGCCCCACTCGCCGAGCCGCTCGCAGACCGTGAACAGGTCGTGGCCTGACTCGGTGAGCTGGTAGTGGTGGCCGCGCCCATGCGGCTTCGGGGTCGACTCGACTATGCCGAGCCGTTCGAGCTGGTCGAGCCGCTGGGCGAGGAGCGTGCGGGAGAGCCCAGGCGCGCCCGCGAGGATCTCGCCGAAGGTCCCGCAGCCCAGGTGCAGGTTGCGGATGATCAGCGGGGTCCAGCGCTCGGCGAAGATCTCCGCACCCCGGGCGATGGGGCAGTACTGGCCGTAGGTCCTCACGGTGTCAGCGTCGCAATCCTCCCGCCCGCCGTGAAGTCCAGATTCCGTACTTCCAGGTCCAGATTACTGACTTCTCGGCGGAGTCGACCGGTGGCGCGATGACCCCATGACCGACATCGAGATCCCCGAGTTCCGCGGCGACCTGATCACCGCCGAACATGTTGACTACGACGACGCCCGAGCCGTGTGGAACGGCACGGTCGACCGCCGCCCCCGCTTGATCGCCCGATGTACGGGGGCTGCCGACGTGGCCGCGGCGGTGCGCTTCGCCCGGGACCGCGACCTCGAGATCGCGGTACGGGGCGGAGGCCACAACGTGGCCGGCACCGCGGTGTGCGACGACGGGATCGTCGTCGACCTCTCCGCCATGCGCGCCGTCGCCGTCGACCCCGCCGAACGCACGGCCGATGTGCAGGGTGGCGCCCTGTGGGGCGACGTCGACCACGAGACCCAGGCCCACGGGCTCGCCACCACCGGAGGCATCATCGGTCACACGGGCGTCGGTGGCCTGAGCCTCGGGGGTGGCATCGGCTGGCTCATGCGCAAGCACGGGCTCGCCGTCGACAACCTCCTCCAGGCCGAGGTCGTCACCGCCGAAGGCCACATCGTCCGGGCTTCGGCTCACCAGGACCCCGACCTGTTCTGGGCGCTGCGAGGCGGTGGCGGGAACTTCGGCATCGTCACCTCGTTCCGGTTCACACTGCACCCCGTCGGCCCGACCGTCGTCGCCGGTCCGGTCTTCTGGGCGGCAGACGACACCGCCGATGTCCTGCGCTTCTACCGGGAGTTCGTCGCCGACGCGCCCGACGAGCTCGGGACCGTCATCCGGCTGGGCACGATCCCTCCACTGCCGCCCATCGCCCCCGAGCTCCACTACCGACCGGCGATCGCGGTGGGCTGCTGCTACGCCGGACCGCTGGACGACGGTGAGCGCGCCCTGCGTGCGCTCCGCCGGTTCGGTACCCCCCTCGTGGACCTGGTCGGGCCCACCCGCTACGTCGACCACCAGAGCGGCCTCGACGACACAGTCCCGCACGGCTGGCACTACTACTGGAAGGCCACCGACCTCACGGCTCTGTCCGACGAGGTCATCGCCGTCGTCGCCGAGCACGTCTACCGCGCCAGGTCACCAAGGTCGTATGCGGCGATGTTCCACCTGGGTGGCGCAGTCGCCCGAGTCCCGCGGGACGCCACGGCGTTCGCCGGCCGCGACGTCGCCCACAACATCGTCATCGATGCCGCATGGCTCCCCGACGAGGACGACACGATGGCCGCATCCGAGAGTGCCTGGGCGAGGGCGTTCCTCCAGGCGCTCGAACCCCACCGCGCCGGTGTCTACGTCAACTTCCTCGACTCGGACGACGACCCGAGCCGGGTGCGCGAGGCCTACGGCGACGACGCGTACCGACGGCTCGCCGAGATCAAGGCGAAGTACGACCCCGACAACGTGTTCCACAACAACAAGAACATCCTGCCCAGTGAGGTGGGCTGAGGGTGGCAGCTCGGGTCCGTAGCCTGCTCGGATGCGAGCCATTCGGCAGGACGAGTTCGGCGGGCCCGAGGTGCTGCGCCTCGTCGAGGTCGAGCGGCCGGTGCCGGAACCGACCGAGGTCCTGGTGCGGGTCCTGGCGGCGGGGGTGAACCCGGTGGATTGGAAGGTCCGGGCCGCGCCCGGGTTCTTCGATCACCTGCCCGTCACGGTCGGTTGGGACGTGTCGGGCGTGGTGGAGGAGGTGGGCGTCGGGGTCACCCGCTTCGCTCCCGGCGACCCGGTGTTCGGGATGCCCCGCTTCCCCAAGGAGGCTGCGGCGTACGCCGAGCTCGTCACCGGGCCGTCCCGGCACTTCGCCCGCACGCCGGCCGGCCTCAGCGCCACCGAGGCCGGTGGCCTGCCGCTGGCCGGGCTGACGGCCTGGCAGATCCTGGTCGACACCGCCGACGTCCAGCCGGGCCAGCGGGTGCTCGTGACCGCGGCGGCGGGCGGGGTGGGGCACCTGGCCGTCCAGATCGCCAAGGCCCGGGGCGCCCACGTCATCGGCACCGCCCGGGCGGCCAAGCACGACTTCGTGCGCAGCCTGGGCGCCGACGAGGTCATCGACTACACGACCACCGACGTCGGCACGGCGACCGGCGACATCGACGTCCTCGTCGACCTACCGGGCGGCGCGAGCGCCCTGCAGGCGCTGCCGGCCCTGAAGCCCGGCGGCCTGCTGGTGCCGGTCACCGGCGGGCGGGACGACGAGATCACGGCGGCCGCGGCGGCGCACGGGGCGAGGTTGGCGCTCTTCCTGGTCGAGCCGGATCACGCAGGGCTCGAGGGCCTCGCCGCCCTGGTCGACGCCGGCCGGCTGCGGGTCGAGATCGACCGGGTCTTCCCCCTCGCCGACGCCGCCCAGGCCCACGCCTACGGCGAGACCGGCCGTACCCAGGGCAAGATCGTCCTCGCCGTGGCCGAGCCCTGACCCTGTCCCCGCACGGAGGCGGGGCCTGGCAGCATCAGAGGCGTGGTTGCGGAGTTGCGGGTCGGGTGTGCGATCTGGGCGCACAAGGGGTGGCAAGGGCGGTTCCTGCCGGAGGGCATGCGGCGGGCCGAGCAGCTGCCGGCGTACGCCACCTGGTGCACGGCCGTCGAGGGCAACACCACCGCCTACGGCCTGCCGTCGCCGAGCACGGTCGCGGCGTGGGCCGACGAGACCCCGCCGGAGTTCCGGTTCCTCTTCAAGCTCCCGCAGGTCATCACCCACCAGCGCCGGCTCCGCAACGTCGACGACGAGCTGCGGGAGGTCGTCGACCTGCTGGAACCGCTCGGCGACCGGGCCGGGACCCTGACCGTCCAGCTCCCGGCCGGATTCGGTCCCAGTGACCTCGGGGCGCTGTCCTCCTTCCTGGCGCGAGCACCGACCGCCCACCGCTACGCCGTCGAGGTCAGGCATCCGGCCTTCTTCGACGGCGGGCCCGCCGACCGCGCCCTCGCCCGGCTGCTGGCCGACCGCGGCGCCGAGTGGACCACGTTCGACACCACCACCTTCTTCGCCCGCCCACCCACCAGCGACGCCGAGCGGGAGGCCTGGACGGCGAAGCCACGACTGCCCCGCCGACCGGTGGCGATCGGGGACCACCCCGTCGTCCGCTACCTCGGGCGCGACGACATCGACACGACTGTGGCCGGCTGGCAGCCGTGGATCCCCGTGGTCGCCGGCTGGCTCGCCGAGGGTCGCCACCCCACGGTGTTCATCCACACCCCCGACAACGACGAGGCCCTCGGCCTGGCCCGACGTTTCCATGACGACGTCCGCGCCGTCGCCACCGTCGACGTCGCCCCCCTTCCGACCCCAACGGAGGCCCCTCCACCCGCCACCCTGTTCTGACCGGCCCGGCCGGGCGGTTTACAGCTCGTTTGCGGGGCGCTCGCAACGTGCGTGCTCCATCGAACCCCCCAGCGAATGGAGACGCTGATGAGCACGAGAACAGAGCGCAAGAGCAAGGCCGCAGCGCCGCTCGACCTCTCGGTCGACGAGTACCTCGCCCGGCTGAAGAAGGACCGCCGGCGCACGCTGGCGGCGTTGAGCACCCGGCGGTGGCGGCTCACGTCCGACCCCGTCCGGATGGACGCCGTCTGGACGATGGTCGACGAGGCCGTCCGCGACGACGGGACCGTCGACCTCGCGGCCTTCTCGGCCGACACGGCGAAGACGGGTGCGATCACGCCGACCTACTTCGGGCCGGCCATGGTCGACGCCGCCGTCAAGGTCGTCGCCCTATGTATGGCGGCCTTCACCGCCGGCTACGCGGTCGGCAAGGAGATCGGCGAAGCGCTCGACGACGACGAAACCGGCGACGAGGGTGAAGGCGGCGACGGCGGCGATGGCGGCGATGGCGGAGACGACGGTGATGGCGGAGACGACGGCGGCCACGCTCAGCAGGGGTCCCACATCGTCCTCGAGCCGCTCGACAAGGGTCGGCTCGCGGTCCGCGTGGGCGCGATCCCGACCACGACCCAGGCGGTCCCCGTCAACCAGATGACCGTGCAGCAGCTCCTGGCCCGGCTGAAGAACGACCGCAAGGCCGTGGTGCGCGAGCTGAGCCACACCCGCAACTGGCGCATCGTGAGTGCACCGGTCGAGTCCCCGACCGTGACGAACCTCGTCGACAGCGCCGTGCAGTCGGACGGGTCGGTCGACCTCGAGGCGTTCGACGGACGGCCGCCGACGGGCGTCCAGACGATGGGGCCGCTGGGCGCTGCGGTCGCCGCGGTGGCGGGTGCGGTGATCGCCAGCTTCGTCGTCGGCGCAGTCGTGGGGTTCGCCGTCGAGACGCTCGGCGACCACGAGGACACCGACGAGGGCGAGGGCGAGAGCCAGCCCGGCGGCAACAGCGGCGGCGACACCTCGGACACCGGTGGGGGCGGCGACACCGGCGGAGGCGGCGGCTCCGGTGCCTCCAGCAAGCGCACGGTGGTCGGCCTGGTGGTTCCTGGTGAGGACGACGACGTCGTCCTCACCGTTCACTCGGCGACCTGAGGCGGTTCGGGGCCGGTCCCGAGGGCCGGCCCCACCACCGCGTCACACGTAGCCGCGGGGGAGGGGGATCGGGATGTCGGTGTAGGTGACGATGCCGGGTGGGGCGGCGACGACCCGGGGGATGGCGTTGACCACGGGGACGGCGGTCAGGATGTGGCCCAGCACCATGAACTCCTCCATCGTGGTCGCCTCGAAGTCCGGGGGTGGGAGGATGTCGATCTTGGTCATCAGGGTCGGGCGGCCGTGGACCTCGATCTCCCAACCCATGCCGATGGGCCAGTCGGGCTCGATCGAGTCGCCCTTGCGCCACCTCACCCGGGCCTCGACGAGGCTCCGCCCGTCGACCTTGCCGTGCCAGTGGATCGTCACGCCGGCCACCGTGTCGGCCGGGATCTGCCAGGACCCGAGGTCGAGGTCCTTCGTGGTCCGGGCGTACTCGGCCTCGCAGACGATCTCGTCGAACTCGACCCCCAGGGCGTCCCCGACCAGGGCGACCGCCTCGCTGAACACGACGGTCGCCGCGGCACTCATGGCCGGCAGCTCGGGATCGTCGAGCGGCCGGCCGAACCCCACCGGGATCTCGGTGGCCGGGGAGTCGTAGGCGGTGGTGTCGGCCGACTCGCTGATCAGGATCCGGTCGATCCGGTCCGAGGCGCCCGCCAGCGCGATGGTGATGAGCTGCACGAAGCCCGGGCTGATCCCGCTCCCGAACAGCGAGCTGCCGCCCTGCTCGCACGCCTTGGCGAGCCGTTCCCGCTCGTCAGCCGGGTACGCGGTGCCGTTGACGAAGGCGGCGGTCACCACCATGTTCACGCCGGCCTCGAGGATGCGGACCATCTCGTCCACGTCGAACCACATCGGGTTGTAGACGACGCAGTCGGGCCGCAGGGCGAGGAGGGCGTCGACGTCGTCGGTCGCGGTCACGCCGATCGGGCCGATGCCACAGAGCTCGCCGACGTCCCGCCCCACCTTGTCGGCCGACCAGGCGTAGCAGCCGACCAGCTCGAGGTCCGGCCGGGCCACGACGGCCTGGACCGACTGCTTGCCCACGTTGCCCGTCGTCCACTGCACGACACGGATCGCCACGGGTCCCCCTCTCCTCGGGGCCGATCCCGACCGGCCCCAGCGCCGACACCGTACCCGAATGCTGAGCGACCGCACAGCATTGCTGCCCGCCCGGGGGACGGGGCCGGCATCGGCGCTCAGCCCATGGTTGACTCGGGTGACTCGGGCCGAACCGGAGGAGGCCGACCACGATGACTGTCGACACCACCGCCGACGCCGCGGCGCTGAAGGACCTCGCCCGCCAAGCCGTGCAGGACGCCGAGCCGGACCTGGTCCGCCTCAGCCGGGACATCCACGCCCGGCCGGAGCTGCGCTTCGAGGAGCACCAGGCTTCCGCCTGGGCGGCCCAGCTGCTGGAGGATCGAGGGTTCGCCGTGGAGCGCGGGGTCGGGGACGTCGCCACGGCGTTCGAGGCCACGGCCGGCGACGGCGACCTCGTTCTCGCCCTGTGCGCCGAGTACGACGCCCTGCCCGGCATCGGCCACGCCTGCGGCCACAACCTGATCTGCGCGTCGAGCCTGGGCGCCGGTCTCGGCCTGGCGGCGGTCGCCGACCGGCTGGGGATCACGGTCAAGGTCATCGGCACGCCAGCCGAGGAGGGTGGCGGCGGCAAGGTCCTGCTCCTCGACGCCGGCGTCTTCGACGGCGTGCACGCGGCCCTGATGGCCCACCCCACGCCCGGTGGGGTCGACCTCCTCGACATGGGACAGGTGATGCTCGCCGCGATCCACCTCGAGGTCGAGTACCAGGGGCGGGCGGCGCACGCCGCCGCCAACCCCCACGAGGGCGTCAACGCCCTCGACGCCGCCGTCGTCGCCCAGACCGCGCTCGGCCTTCTGCGCCAGCAGGTCCGGGACGGCGACCGGTTCCACGGCTTCGTGCGCCACGGCGGTGAGGCCGCCAACGTCATCCCCGAGCGGGCGGTGCTCGACTACATCGTCCGCTCGACCACCCTCGACGCCGCCCAGGCGCTGGAGGCGCGGGTCCGCCGCTGCTTCGAGGCCGGCGCGCTCGCCACCGGCGCCACCGTGGACATCCGCCAGATGGCCCCGCCGTACTCGCACATCGAGGCCGACCGGGACCTCACCAGGTTCTACGGCGCCAACGCCCGCGCCCTCGGGCGGGCGCCCTTCGAGGTACCGCCGGGCCTGAACCCGGGCGGGGCGTCGACCGACATGGGCAACGTATCGATGGCGCTGCCGTCCATCCACCCTTCCTTCGGGATCCCGGGGGCGACGGTCATGCCCCACCACCAGGACTTCGCCGCGGCGTGCGCCACGCCGGACGCCGACGCGTCCGCGATCTTCGCCGCGACCGCGCTGGCCTGGACCGCCGTCGACGCCGCCAGCGACGACCCCGTCCGGCAGCGGTTGTTGCGCGGCGAACGCAGCGTCTGAGCAGCCGTCCCGCTACGCGCCGGTGGCGCTGTGGCGGGCGCGGTAGCGGCGGACCTTGGCGATGTTGCCGCAGGCGCGGCCGTCGGAGCCGGTGGCGGTCATCAGGCACCAGCGCTTCGACCCGTTGCGGGTGTGGTCGTAGAAGGCCCAGCGGCAGTCGGGGCAGGCTTTCAACCGGGGCCACCGCCCGTCGGCGACGGCGTCGAGGATGACCGCGACCAGGGGGCCGGCCGGACTGCTGCCATGAGCGAAGCGGACCTGCCCGTCCGCCACCACCACGGCGACCTTGGCCTGCTCGATCCAGCGGTTCAGGATCGTGTCGATCGTCGTCTCGCCCTCCAGGGCGCTGCGGACGTCGTCCCGCAGGCGGCGGACCTCGGTGGCCCGGGGCCGGCTCAGGCCCCGACGCCGGGCGTACTCGTCGAACTCGTCGACCGGCACCCGCGTGTCGTTGGGGATGAGCCACGTGTTGACGAGCTCGCGCACCTCTTCGAGCGCACCCGGCGCGGCCTGGGGATCCCGTACGTTTGACACTGGCAAAGCAGTTTAGGGGTGTACAGCGCCGAAACCCTTGTGTAACCTTCAAAACGGATAGATGGTGTTGCAAGGAGCGAGACGATGACCCCTACGGACGCACCGGCGTGGACCGCCTTCGCCGCCGCTCATGCGGCGGACGGGCCGCACCCCGACCACCAGGCGAGCCTCGACACGTTCGGTCGGTTCGTCGGCAGCTGGGCCATGGACGTCCGCCTCTTCGACGAGATGGGCCGGGTCACGACCCATGTGCCCGCCACCTGGACCTTCACGTGGGTGCTCGGCGGCCGGGCGATCCAGGACGTCCTCGTCTTCGGGCCCCCGGACGACCCCGCGTCCACCAGCCGGGGGAGCACCATGCGCTACTTCGACCCGAGGACCAGCCTCTGGCACGTGCACTGGTTCGGGGTGTCGACCGGCACGCTCGTCCGCCTGCAGGGCAAACCCTCGACCGACGACATCCTGCTCGAAGGGACCGACGTCGACGGTGCCCTGCTGCAGTGGCGGTTCCAGGACGTCACCCCCGACAGCTTCCACTGGACAGGCCACACGTCCGACGATGGCGGGGCGTCGTGGCACCTCGAGCAGGCGATGGACGCCCAGCGACTGCCGGAGGCCGCATGAGCGCAACGACTGAGCGGCTCTGGTTCTGCGCCCCTCTCTACAGCTCGGAGTACTTCCGCGCCGACCTCGACGAGGCGGAGGGTCGGCGCCTCCGGGGCGACGTGGTCCTGCTCCTGGGCGACCGACCCGGCCGCGTCAGCTACCAGGTCGAGGTGGATGCCGGGTGGCGCACCCGGCGGGTCGAGGTCGACGTCGAGCAGGCGACGGGTCACACGAGGCTCCTCGTCGTCGCCGACGGTCAGGGTGCCTGGGAGGTCGACGGCGCCCCCGCGCCTGAGCTGGCCGGGTGCGTCGACATCGACCTCGGTTGCACACCGTCGACCAACACCCTGCCGATCCGGCGGCTTGGCCTGGCCGTCGGCGACCAGCAGGACATCAGCGCTGCGTGGCTGCAGTTCCCCGAGCTCAGGTTGGTGGCGGCCACCCAGACCTATAGGCGGCTCGACGACACCACTTGGCGCTACTCGTCGGGCCACTTCGCGGCCGACCTCCTGGTCGACGACGAGGGCTACGTCCGCCGCTACGGCGACGACCTCTGGAGGACGCCGAACTGACGCCGGAGTCGGGCGCCGGCGGCCGCGCCGAGCACGGGCCAGGGCAGCCAGTGGACGAAGCCCCAGGTGAATGTGGACGTCGCTGCGTCGACCGCGCCTTGGCCGGCGGTGAGGGGCGTGGACGGGGCGTCGCCGTCGAGGAGGAAGACGCCGGCCTCGCGGGCCCACAGCGCGCCCTCGGGGATGGCGGCGGCGAGCACGCCGATGAGTATCCCGATGAGCGCTGCGCCGGCATGTTCGAGGCCGGCGCGCATCGAGCAGCCGACCCACGCAGCGACGAGGCCCACGAGGAGGAGCGTGAGCTGGGGCGGCCCGTAGATGACTCCCCACAGGGTGCCGCTCCGACTGCCGTGCAACGAGGCGCGTGACAGGGCGACGGTCAGGGCGGCGAACGCCATCCCGCTCGTGGCGGCGACGATCCACGGCGACCGTCCCCAGCCGCGGCGCAGCGCAGTGACGGCGCAGCCGGCGGCGAACCGGAGCCGCTCCCGGGGGGAGGCGGTGATGCTCGCCAGCTCGGCCCGCATGGCGGCGCCCCACTCGTCCCGCCTTCCGCCGGCGGCGAGCGCCAGCAGCCGCTCAGGGGCGTCGGCCCCGACGGCGGTGCGCGCCCCGGCGACGACGGCGATCACTGCGGCCAGCGCATGCGGCCACCCGAAGAACAAGGTCCCGACGACCACCTCGCTCACCGGCGCCCCGAGCGTCCCATCGTTCCCCAACGCCACCGAGATCACCACCGCCCACACCCCGAGCACGCCGGCCCCTGCCCCCACCGCGACCCACGCCGTCCCCCGGTTGGCGCTCATGCCGGCGCTCCGGCGATGGAGGCGCCGCCTTGCGCGAGGCGGGGGCGGGGAGTGGGGCGCGGGCCCAGGGTGGCGGCGCGGGGGAGGGAGCGCAGGTGCTCGGCGCCGGCGGGCGACAAGCGGTAGAGGTGGCGGGGCGGGCGGCCCTGCGCCACCTCCTGCTCCCACGTGGTCTCGAGGAAGCCCCGCTCGGCGAGCCGGATGAGGATCGGGTAGACGGTCCCGGCCTTCAGGCCCAGCGCCCGGCACAGGTCGTAGCCGTGGCTCCAGTCCGAGGCCTTCGCCGCCAGTGCATCGAGCACTGCAATCGTCTGCGGCGAAGGGCGACGCGCTCTGGTCATGCCGCGATTCTCTATCTATATAGAGTTAGCGTCAAGCGCTGACGGGAACCTCCGGAAGGCCGAGTGGCTGCCGGGCGAACGCCTGCTCGGCGTTGACCTCGTAGCAGGTGTTCTCGCTCGAGTCGCCGAGCGTCGAGTCGACGTACCCCTGGACGGCCTCGACCGACGGGGCCTCCCAGAGGCAGGTGATCAGGGAGCCGTCGCGGCTCGGGTAGAACTGCAGGCCCCGGACGTCGCTCGGTGCGCCCTCGTTGGCGATGAGCTTCGCGCCCCGTGAGAACGCGGTCTGCAAGTCGTTGATCCGGTGTTGGACGACCACGTACATGCCAGTCTCCTTCGCTGTCGGAGGGGCTCGGTTGCCTCTCACGACGACCGTAAGACGGAGGCTGCCGGGGCCGCATCGCTCGGATCGGCCATCCCCGCGGTCGGCGTGTGATCAGTTCTGATCACACGAGACGGTGCTCGAAGGCGAACGCACTCGCCGCAGTCCGGGACGGCACACCGAGCTTCACGTAGATGTTGCGGAGGTGCCGGGCGACTGTGTGCTCGCTGATGACGAGCACCACTGCGATCTGACGGTTGCTCTTGCCCACAGCGGCCAACCGGAGCACCTCCAGCTCGCGTGCGGTGAGGCCGCAGGTGTCGGCGGCGTCAGCGGTGGAGTCCGCGAGGAGGGCGTCGACCCGGGCGACATCGGGCGCTGCCTCCAGCTCGACGAACACGGCGCGCGCCGCCCCCAGCTCGAGCGCGGCAGTGTCCTCGTCGCCCAGGCTGCGACACGCCGATCCCATCAGGACCCGCACGGCCGCTGCTTCATAGGGGGCGTCGAGCTGGTGCCACTGGCGCCACGCGAGGCGCAGCACGGCCAACGCAGCGTCAGGGTCGCCGGCGGCGAGGGCCACGGTGCCCGCCGCCTGGGCCGACATCGCGCGGAGGAGATCGCTGCCGTGCCGGTCAGCTATGTCGTCGAGCTCCCGGCACGCGGCCGTGGCCCGGTCCAGCTCTCCGACGGCGAGGACGATCTCCACGTAGGCAGGCAGCAAGGCCGCCCGCTCGAGCGGTTGCGTCCGTTCTGCGACGGCTCGACGGATGGCGGCGGCCGCGGCGTTGCTGTTGCCCTGGGACAGGCGCAGCAGGGCGAGGCCGGGCTGCGGGTCGTAGCCACATCGGCTCGCCTCCCGATAGGCCTGGTCCGCCTCGCCCACCTCGCCCCTCAGACGGTGGATCTCGCCCTGGCGGTAGTGAGCCTTGCCGCAGGCCAGCTGGTTCAACACGCCCGCGGTGAAGCGGCCGGCGGCCCGTCGCGCCTCGCCCAGCGCCTCCGACCATTCGCCCCGGAGCTGCATCACCTCGGCGCGGTGGACGAGGCACAGCCCGTTGTGCGCCACCATCTCCGGCTGGCTCTCGCACCAGCGCGTCAGCGCATGTGTCCACTCCCGCGCATGTTGCAGCTGGTAGGCGTCCTGGCAGAACGCGATCGTGTTGCAGTACACGATCCCGGTGACGATCGGCGACAGCTCACCAGCGCTGGCCACCACCAGGACCTCGTCGACGAGCCGGAGGCCGTCCGTGACCCGTCCCTGCTGCACCAGGGCGCGGCCCTGCTCGTCCCTCGCCAGCCAGGTCAGGTCCGGATCCCCGAAGCGCTCACCGATCTCGGCCGCCGCCGCCGTCAACGTGCACGCAGCCTGGTAGTCGCCATCGCCCATCTGCTGCAGCCAGACGGGGATCAGCAGGTAGCCGCGCTCGACGCACTCCCCGGCCCGCTCGTCGAGCAGGCGTTGCGCTCGACCGAACCACCCGCTGGCCCGGACCGGCTCGCCCCGGAACAGCCAGTGGTGCCCGATCCAGAACGCGCACCGGATCGCGTGCTCGGCGTCGCCCCCGTCCAGGTGCCCGCGGTGGGCGCGTTCGAGGCCGTCGGCGTAGTCGTCGTCCTGTCCCAGCATGTAGGCCGATCGCGCCAGGAGCTCCAGGTCACCGGGGCCGAGGACCATCGATCGATCGGCGCCGGCCAAGGATCGATAGGCCTCCGACCAGGCCCGCGCGGTGTAGGCCGCACGCCCCTGGTCGAGCTCCGCGAGGCCATCCACGGGCTGAGTATGTCCTGGTTCCGGGCCAGGTCAGCGCGTGAGGGGGGTCTCCGTGCCGAGGCGGGAGAGCTTCTCGGGGTTGCGGACGGCATAGATGCGGGCGATGCGCCCGTCCTGCACCGTGATGCTGACTGCGGTGTCCGCCGCGCCTTCGAGGTCGATGCGGAAAGCGGGTGCACCGTTGAGGAGCATGGGCTCCACCCGTGCGTCAGGGGCCACAGAGGTGAAGCCGGACAGGATCCGCGCCACCTTCTCGGCCCCTTCGATCGGACGGCGGACCGCTTGCACGATGCCCCCACCGTCGGCGACGAGAACGACGTCGGGTGCCAGGACCTCGAGCAGCTGCTGGACGTCACCGCTCTGCAGGGCGTCGAGGAACCGTTCGACGGCCTGCTCCTGCTCAGCCCGGCTCACCTCCATCCGCGGCCGGCGGGCGGCGACGTGGTCGCGTGCCCGGTGCGCGATCTGGCGCACGGCGGCCGGCGACTTGCCGACCGCCTCCGCGATCTCGTCGTAGGGCGTGTCGAACACCTCGCGCAGCACGAACACCGCCCGCTCGGTCGGGGCGAGCGTCTCCAGCACGGTGAGCATGGCGATCGACACGTTCTCGGCCAGCTCGATGTCGTCGGCGACGTCGGGGCTGGTGGCGAGCGGCTCGGGCAGCCACTCGCCGACGTAGTCCTCCCGCCGCCGCGACACCGTGCGGAGCCGGTTCAACGCCTGCCGGGTGACGATGCGGACCAGGTAGGCCCGCGGGTCGTGCACCAGCGACTGGTCGACGTTCGCCCACCGCAGCCAGGTCTCCTGGACGACGTCCTCGGCGTCGGACGCCGAGCCGAGCATCTCGTAGGCGACCGTGAAGAGCAGACCGCGGTGCTGGGCGAACGCGTCGGCGTTCATGCCGGCGAGGCTACGGGCGACGGTTCGGCGTGCGACGGCTGGGCGAGCGGCGGCAGCGCACACGCCTCGGAGAAGCCCTCGGACTCGATGCCCATCGCGACGTTCGACCGGGTGGCGAGGTTCGCGTAGCCGATCCAAGCGGTGAGCTCGATCAGTGCCTTCGGCCCGAGGGCGTCCAGCAGCCGGGCCGACAGCTCGTCGGTGACCGTCGGCGGCGTCTGGCTCATCGCCTCGGCGTACTCCATCACGTCACGTTCCAGCGGCGTGAACACGCCGGACTGGCGCCACCGTGGCACCTCGCGAGCCTTGGTCAGGTCGAGCTTCTCGTTGTAGGCGGCGAAGTAGCCGTAGTCCAAGCACCAGCTGCAGCCCACCTGGGAGGCCACGGCCATGTGGGCGAGGGACTTCAGGCTCGTGTCGCAGGCATCCCACTTCTGAGCCTTCTGGCCCATCCCGAACATGCCCATGAGCACCTTGCGGTGGTGCCAGTACACGCCGATCGATTCGGGCACCTTGCCGAGCTGCCGCCGGCTCATGCGCTTCAGCAGCGCCCCGAAGACGCCGGTGACCTCGGTCGGGGGGATTCGGGGAGTGCTCGTGTCGACCTCCTCAGGTCGGGTTCGGTCTCGGTTCGGCATGAAGACACCGCCCGCCCCTCGGTTGTGACACCCGGCTAGGTTCCGGGCGATGGAGTTCGCGTTCGGGTCGCTGCTGACCGACGCCGAGTCGGTGCCCTGGATCCCGCTCGGACCAGGGGAGTCGTTCAAGCCGCTGCGGTTCCTCGTCGGCAACCGGGGCCGGGTGCTGCTCCTGCGGCTCGAGCCCGGCTCCGTCGTCCCGCCGCACCGCCACACCGGCGACGTGCACGCCTTCAACCTCGAAGGGTCCCGCGAGCTGATCGACAGCGGGCAGGTCGTGAACGCCGGCGACTACGTCTACGAGCCGGCCGGGAACGCCGACACCTGGCGGGTCGTCGGCGACGGGCCGTGCACCGTCTTCATCGCCACCCGCGGCGTGATGGAGTACCTCGACGACGACGGCAACGTCATCCGCCAGGACACCACCGAGACGATGCGCGAGACCTACGCGCGGTTCTGCGAGGCCGAGGGCATCGAGACCGTCGATCTCGACGGCTGAAGCTCAGGCGGCGCTGCCTCGACCGCTTCTCGCACCCAGCGCTGGAACGACGCCAGCCCGCCCTCGTGCTTCGGGCTCAGCCAGCCGATGTCGTAGGCGCCGCTCGTCAGGTTGCGCTGCACGGCTTCGCAGATGGCGACGTCCTCCGCGGTCGTCTGCGCCGACGCCGCGATGACCGCCTGGTTGGCGTCGACGTCGTCGGGGTCGCGGAACGAGTAGGAGTACCGCAGCCGGGTCCGGGCCGGAGCCACCGGGTCGTAGCGCTCGATGTTCATGCCGTCGGGATAGAGGTTGAGGGCCAGGTTGGGCCAGCGCCACAGCCATCTGCCCTGGTTCACGGCTCCGTTCCGGGTGGGCGCCGAGTGGCGGACCCAGCGATGGCGCTCGTCGACGTCGACGACATAGCGCTTGGCGTCGATCTCCTTGTTCAGGCCGGGGTGGACGAGCGGGATGTGGTAGCCCTCGAGGTAGTTGTCGGCGTAAGCCTTCCAGTTGCACTGCAGCTCGTGCTCGGACTCGTGCACCAGGACGAGCTCCTCCATCGGGAATGGCGCGCACTCGTCGGCGAAGGTGCCGAGCGCCTCGACCAGCGGCGGCGCGTCACCGTCGAGATCGAGGTTGACGAACACGAGGCCCCTCCACCCAGCCACCTTCACCGGTGCCAGCGCGACGTCGTCGATGCCGGCCCCGAAGTCGCGGGCCGAGCGGAGGCGGCCGTCGAGGCCGTAGGCCCAGCCGTGGTAGCGGCACACCAGGCTGGGGACGTGCCCGCACCCCGGCTCGACCAGCGGACCGGCGCGGTGGCGGCAGACGTTGTGGTGCGCCCGCAGCCCGCCCTCGTCGTCGACGACGATCACCAGCGACCAGCCGGCGATGTCGCAGGCCAGGTAGTCGCCCGGCTCCGTCAACGTCGCGGCGTGACCGGCGAACAGCCACTCCCGGCCGAAGACCGCGCGGCGCTCGCGCTCCCATATCGAGGGATCGACGTACCACGCCGCCGGCAACGTCAGGTCGGCCATCGCTGCACCGTAGGCCAGCAGCGTGGGAGGTGCCTAGGGTGACTGGCATGCACAGTCCGGTGGCGCGGTCAGCCGCGGTCGAGGCGCGGAACCGATGGATGCTCCGGGCCCGGGATGCGATCGACCGGGAGTACGCGCAGCCGTTGGACATCCGGGCGCTGGCCCGGGTCGCGGCGGTGTCGGAAGCGCATTTCATCCGCACCTTCCGGGCCACGTTCGGGGAGACGCCGCACCGCTACCTGCAACGTCGGCGGGTGGAGCGGGCGATGGCGATGCTCCGCACCACCGACCGCAGCGTGACCGACATCTGCATGTCGGTCGGCTTCTCCAGCCTGGGCACGTTCAGCCGCACCTTCCGGGACATCGTGGGCCAGTCGCCGGCGGCGTTCCGGCTGGAGGCGGCGGCCCCGCCGCCCGTGCCGAACTGCTTCACCATGAGCTGGACGCGACCGAGCAGTTTCGGAGAAGGCGCAGTCGGGGCACCTGCTTAGGGTGCCCTCCATGTTCAACAGCATCAGCCACTCCGGCATCTGGGTCCTCGACCAGGACGAGGCCGTCGACTTCTACGTCGGCAAGCTCGGCCTCGAGATCAGCGCCGACTTCGACCTCGGCTTCATGCGGTGGCTCACGATCACCGTGCCCGGCAACCCCGACCACCACATCCTCCTGCAGAAGCCCGGGCCGCCGACGATGACCGACGAGGTCGCGGCCCAGGTCCGCGACCTGCTGACCAAGGGTGCGCTCGGCCTGTCGATCATCCTGACCACCGACGACTGCCGCCAGACCTACCAGGAGCTGAAGGCCAAGGGCGTCGAGTTCCTCGACGAGCCGACCGAGCAGCCCTACGGCATCGACTGCGGCTTCCGCGATCCGTTCGGCAACCAGGGTCGGATCACCCAGCCGGCCGAGCAGATGGGCGAGATCACCGACGAGGTGAAGCAGCGCTGGGCTGAGGGCGGGCCCGACCCCGCGTCGTAGGTCAGGCGTCGGTCAGGATCAGGATCCCGTTGTGGGTGTTCGAGGTGGGGACGTGGGTCGCCCGGTAGTGCTCGCGCACCGTCGCGTCGAGCGCGCCACGCATCACGAGCCACATCACCAGCTCGATGCTCTCCGAGCCCGCCTCCCGCAGGTACTCCAGGTGCGGGATGCGGGCGGCGGCCTCGGGGTCGGCGACGAGCAGGTCCATGAAGCCGTGGTCGAACGCCACGTTGATGAGCCCGGCCCGCTGCGCTTGCAGCTGGTGGGACATGCCGCCGGTGCCGCACACGACGACCCGCTCGTCGCCGGCGTAGGACTCGACGGCGCGTCGGATCGCCTGGCCCAGCCGGTAGCAGCGATGGCCCGTCGGCGGCGGGTACTGGATCACGTTGACGCACAGCGGGACCACCCGGCAGGGCCAGGTCGGCGGCTGGCCGAAGAGGACCGACAGCGGCACCGTGAGGCCGTGGTCGACGTCCATCTCGTTGACCAGGGTGAGGTCGAACTCGTCGAGGACGAGCGACTCGGCGAGGTGCCACGCCAGCTCCGGATGGCCCTCGACCGGTGGCACCGGTCGGGGGCCGTAACCCTCGTCGGCGGGTGCGAACTCGGCGGCGAGGCCGAGGGCGAAGGTCGGGATGACCTCCAGCGAGAAGGCCGAGGCGTGGTCGTTGTAGACGACGATGCAGACGTCCGGGTCGACCGCCGCCATCCACTCCCGGGCCGGCTCGACCTTGGCGAAGTACGGCGCCCAGTACGGCTCGCCGGTCAGCCCCTTGTCGACGGCCACCCCCACCGCCGGCACGTGCGAGCAGGCCACACCCCCGACGACCCGCGCCATCAGCCCCCACCTCCGTCTGCGCTCCCGCTGGTCTGCCATTCGGAGCGGGAGCGGTTGCCGTCGATGGGACGGCCGCCGGAGAGCATCATCTCGGCGTAGGCCTCGGGGGTCATGCCGGTCTGCTCGGCGGCCAGCTCCTGGAACGACATGCCGTCGCAGGCCGCGAGCTTGTACGTGTAGTAGAGGTTCCCGCCCACGTCCAGCAGCCGCAGCCACTGCCGCTGGAGCACGGCCTCCCGCTGCTCCGGCAGGAGCGGGAACCGGTCGAGGTACGCGGCCTCGTCGTCCCGGAACGCCTCCCGGTTCTCCGCCCGGTTGAGCGACATCAGGAACTGGTTGAGCGGGTAGCCCTGCCGGCTGCGGCGCCCGTCGAAGACGTATGTGCCGGGGATGTCGTCGTAGTCCCGCACGCGACCAGAATGTAGCCTGACTGTTCACAAGATTGTCAACAATGTTGGCGCAGGATTGGTACAGGATTGGCGCAGGATTGATCACCATCGACTGCCACGGGCACTACACGACGGCGCCACCGCAGCTGGGCGGCTACCGGAACGCGCAGATCGTCGCCGTGACAGCCGATCCCGACCACGCGAGCGACGTCGCCCTGCCTGACATCAGCGACGACGAGATCCGAGCCAGCCTCGAGGCGGCGCAGCTGCGCCTCCAGCGCGAGCGGGGGACCGACCTGACGCTGTTCTCACCTCGGGCGTCGTGGATGGGCCACCACATCGGCAACATCCACACCAGCCGGTTTTGGTCCCAGCGGTGCAACGACCTGATCCGGCGGGTCTGCGACCTGTACCCCGATCGCTTCGCCCCCGTCTGCCAGCTGCCCCAGTCGCCGGGGGCGCCGATCGAGCCGGCGGTCCAGGAGCTGCGGCGCTGCGTCGACGAGCTGGGCTTCGTCGGGTGCAACCTCAACCCCGATCCCTCCGGTGGCTACTGGACCGGCCCGCCCCTCGACGACCAGGCCTGGTATCCGCTCTACGAGGCGCTCTGCGAGCTCGACGTGCCCGCCATGATCCACGTCAGCGCGGCGTGCAACCCGAACTTCCACACCACCGGCTCCCACTACCTCGGCGCGGACACCACTGCGTTCATGCAGCTCGTGACCGCCGACCTGTTCACCGAGTTCCCCTCGCTACGGCTGGTCATCCCCCACGGCGGCGGCGCCGTCCCGTACCACTGGGGCCGGTTCCGGGGCCTGGCCCAAGACCTCGGCCGGCCGCCGCTCGACGAGCTCCTCCGCGACAACGTCTTCTTCGACACCTGCGTGTACCACCAGGCCGGCATCGACTGCCTGCTCGCCGTGGTCCCGGTCGACAACATCCTCTTCGCGTCCGAGATGATCGGCGCGGTGCGAGGCATCGACCCCGAGACCGGGCACCACTACGACGACACCCGCCGCTACCTCGACGCCACCGACCTCAGCGACGAGGACCGACACAAGATCTTCGAGGCCAACACCCGACGGGTCTTCCCCCGGCTGGAAGCGGTGATCACCGCATGACACCCCGCCACGTCGTCGTCCATCGCATCGACCGGGCGGAGCCGGAGGTCGTCGAGGCGCTCGGCGAGCTCGGCACCGCAACCGTCCACGAAGCGCTGGGACGCAGGGGGTTCGCCGGACCCCAGCTGCGGCCGATCCAGCAGGGCGTACGCCTGGCCGGCTCGGCCGTCACCGTGTCGTGCCACCCCGGCGACAACCTGATGGTGCACGCCGCGGTCGAGGTGTGCGAGGCCGGCGACGTCCTCGTCGTCACCAATACGGCGCCCTCGACCCACGGCATGTTCGGCGAACTGCTGGCCACCTCGCTGATGGCCCGCGGCGTACAGGCGCTGGTGATCGACGCCGGCATCCGTGACACCGCCGAATTGCGCGCGATGCAGTTCGCAGTCTGGTCACAACATGTCTCCTGCGAGGGGACCGTGAAGGCCAGCCCCGGCTCGGTGAACGTCCCGGTCGTGCTGGGCGCCCAGGCCGTCCAGCCGGGCGACGTCGTCTGCGCCGACGACGACGGCGTGGTCGTCGTGCCTCGTGCCGAGGCAGGTGCCACGCTGGAGGCGGCCCGTCAGCGGGTCGCGAAGGAGGAGGCAACCCGGGCCCGCCTGGCCGCAGGCGAGCTGGGCCTCGACATCTACGGCCTCCGCCGGAAGCTGGAGGAGCTGGGCGTGGAGCACATCGAGTGACAGGGATCGCCGTGCTGGGGCTCGGCGAGGCGGGCGCAACCCTTGCCGCCGGCCTCGTCGCGGCGGGCTACGCCGTCGCCGCCTTCGACCCGGCAGCGCCCGACACACCGGCGGGCGTCGAGCGGCGGGACGACCCGGCATCAGCCGTGGCAGGCGCCGACCTGGTGCTCGCAGTCACCCCAGCGTCGGCCGCGGCCACTGCCCTGGAAAGCGCACTCGCCGCGCTCCGGGACGGCGCCATCTACGCCGACCTGTCCACCTCGTCGCCGGCAGTCAAGCGCGGCCTCGCCGTCACAGCAGCTGCAGCCGCCGGGGTCGGGTTCGTCGACGTCGCGCTCATGGCACCGGTGCCCGCCCATGGGCTCTGCACCCCGGCGCTCGCAGCCGGCGGCGCAGCCCAAGCGTTCGCCGCCACGATGCGTCCGCTGGGCATGCCCGTCGAGGTCGTCGGGCCCGAGCCGGGGCAGGCCGCGACCCGCAAGCTGCTCCGCAGCGTGGTCATGAAGGGCCTGGCCCAGCTCCTGATCGAGGCCCTGACGGCGGCCGAGGCGGCCGGCGTCAGGGACGAGACCTGGGCCAACCTCGTCGCCCAGCTCACCTCGGTCGACGAAGAGCTCGTAGACCGGCTGGTGACGGCAACAGAGCGACACGCGCCCCGCCGGCTCGAGGAGATGGAGGCGACGATCGAGCTGCTGGGTGACCTCGGCGTCGACGCCACCATGTCGACCGCGACGGCGAAGCGGCTCAGCCGTCAGGCTGGTCGAGGTGCTCCCACCCCCGGAGCGCCTCGATGACCGACTCCAGGTGCTGCCGCATCGAGAGCTCGGCCAGGTCGGCCTCGCCTTCCGACACCGCGGCCACGATGGCGACGTGCTGGTTGAGGGACTCCTCGGCCCGGCCGGGCAGCCCCGACAGCTGGTACTGCTGGTGGACGGCGCGGGCCCGCAGGTTGGCGATCAACTCGTCGGCCACCGTGTGACGAGCGATCCGCGGCAGCGTGGCATGCAGCTGGCGGTTCAGGCGCGAGTAGGCCGCCTTGTCGTCGGCCTTGAGCGCAGCACGCATCTCCTTGACGAGGTCCCGTAGCTCTCCCCGGTCGGCCGACGTGGCGCGCTCGGCGGCTCGCCGGGCCACGAGGCACTCGAGGGCCATGCGGGCCTCGGTGATCTCCACGGCCTCGGCGACGCTGATGCGCCGCACCGTCGCGCCGCGGTTGGTCTCGCGCAGCACCAGTCCTTGGGTGTCCAGCTCGACGAGGGCGTACCGGATCGCGGCCCGCCCGACTTCGTAGCGCTTGCTGAGCTCGACCTCGATCAGGCGCTCACCCGGGGGGAAGATCCCTTTGACGATGTCGTCACGCAGCCGCTCCGCCACCGTTTGTCGTGCCGCCGCACGTCTCGCCGTCATGGACATGATCGTCAACACTACTGTTAACAATCGATGAGGTTGGTCATCGCCGGCATCGGTGCGACGGCTCGCAAGCACCTCGAGGCGATCCGCAGCATCGGGGGCCACGAGGTGGTCAGCGTCGTCGGGCGGGAGCCGGGCTCCACCGCCGATTTCGCCGCCGAGAACGGTATCCCGCACCACACCCTCGATCTGGCCGAAACGCTGGCCAATCCCGAGATCGACGCCGCGATCCTCACGACGCCGACCCAGCTCCATGCCCGCCAGACGATCGACGCGCTCGAGGCCGGCAAGCACGTGCTGGTCGAGATCCCGATGGCCGACAGCCTGGCGGACGCCGAGGCCGTCGTTGCGGCCCAGCAGCGCACCGGCCTCACGGCCATGGTCTGCCACACCCGCCGGTTCAACCCGAGCCACCAGTGGCTCCACCGACGCATCACCGCCGGCGAGCTGACCCTCCAGCACCTCGTCGTGCAGACGTTCTTCTTCCGCCGCGAGAACCGCAACGCGCTCGGCCAGCCCCGCAGCTGGACCGACCACCTGCTCTGGCACCACGCCTGCCACACCGTCGACCTGTTCCAGCACCAGACCGGCGAGGCACCGGCGAACGTCACCGCGCTGCAGGGGCCGACCCATCCCGAGCTGGGCATCGCCATGGACATGAGCATCGGCCTGCAGACGCCCTCGGGCGCCCTCTGCAGCCTGGCGCTGTCCTTCAACAACGACGGCCCGTTCGGCACGTGGTTCCGCTACATCGGCGACACCGGCACCTACGTCGCCCGCTACGACGAGCTGGTCGACGGCTACGACAAGCCGGTCGACCTGTCCGGAGACTTCCCATCGCAGGACGGCTACGAGCTCCAGAACCGGGAGTTCTTCGCCGCCATCGCCGAGGGCCGCGAGCCCAACGCCAGCGTCGCCCAGTGCCTGCCCGCGATGCAGACCCTCGACCGGATCGCGGGAGCCCTGTCGTAGGGCGACGGCATGGAGCTCCCGACCCGGGTCCCCGTCGTCATCATCGGCGGCGGGCCCGCGGGGTTGCTGCTGGCCCGGCTGCTCCAGCTCGCGGGCATCGAGGCGATCATCCTCGAACGCCAGAGCCGTGAGCACGTCCTCGGCCGGATCCGGGCCGGGGTCCTCGAGTGGGGGACGGTCGAGGTGCTGCGCGCTGCGCAGGTCGGCGAGCGCATGGAGCGCGAGGGCTTCGTCCACGAGGGCGTCGGGCTCAGCTTCGGCGGCCGCCACCTGCGCATCGACTTCCAGGCCCTGACCGGCAAGAGCATCATGGTCTACGGCCAGACCCAGGTGACCAAGGACCTGTACGCCGCGCTCGACGACGCCGGGGTCGTCATCGTCGAGGAGGCGGCGGACGTCCGGCCCTGCGAGGTCGACACCGACGCCCCCCACGTCACGTTCGTCCACGACGGGGAGCACCGGCGCATCGACTGCGCCTACGTCGCCGGCTGCGATGGCTACCACGGCGTGAGCCGCACCGTCCTGCCCGCCGACATCCTGCAGACCTACGAGCGGCTCTACCCCTTCGGCTGGCTCGGGATCCTGTCCGAGACCCCACCGGTCGACCGGGAGCTCGTCTACTGCCACAGCGACCGCGGGTTCGCGCTGTGCTCGATGCGCCACAGCCGCCTCAGCCGGTACTACGTCCAGTGCGACCTGGACGACGACGTCGCCGACTGGCCCGACGAGCGCTTCTGGGACGAGCTGCGCCCCCGCCTCCCCGACGAGGCCGCGGCACGGCTCACGACCGGCCCGTCGATCGAGAAGTCCATCACCCCCCTGCGCAGCTTCGTGGCCGAGCCGCTGCGCTTCGGCCGTATGTTCCTGGCCGGCGACGCCGGGCACGTGGTGCCCCCGACCGGGGCGAAGGGGCTCAACCTCGCCGTCTCCGACGTCCACTACCTGGGTGCGGCGCTCGTGGACGCGCTCACGGGCGGCACGACGACCGGGCTCGACGAGTACTCCGACCGCGCCCTGAGCCGGGCCTGGAAGGCAGTGCGGTTCTCGTGGTGGATGACCACCCTGCTGCACCGCTTCCCCGAGACCGGCGGGTTCGGCACCCGTGTCCAGGAGGCCGAGCTCGACTACCTGGCCGGCTCCGAGGCCGCGCAGCACGCCCTGGCGGAGAACTACGTCGGGCTCCCGTTCTGATCACTCCAGGAGAACCAGGAGGTGGCCGATGGCCGCACAAACCTCTCCACCGTTCCGGGCCGACCACGTCGGCAGCCTGCTCCGGCCGCCCGAGGTGCTGCAGGCCCGGGAGGACTTCGCCGCCGGTCGCATCGACGCCGCCGAGAAGCGGGCGGTCGAGGACCGGGCGATCGCGGACGTCGTCCGGATGCAGGAGGACGTCGGGCTCCAGACGGCCACCGACGGCGAGTTCCGCCGGACGGCCTGGCACATGGACTTCATCTACCAGCTGGGCGGCATCCACCCCGGCGACGAGAAGCTGCGGGTCGCGTTCCGCAACGAGCAGGGCGGCCTGTCCTTCGAGGCCCCGGCGTTGGTGGTCGACGAGCGGATCTCGCTGCCGGAGGTGATCTTCGGGGACGCCTTCACCTACCTCGCCGGGCTGACGACCACCGCCACGCCGAAGCTGACCATCCCGTCGCCCAGCATGGTGCACTACCGCGGCGGTCGCGCCGCCCTCGACCCCGAGGTGTACCCCGACGTCGACCAGTTCTGGGAGGACCTCAGCGCGGCGTACGCGGCGCAGGTCGCGGGGGTGGCCGAGCTGGGCTGCACCTACCTGCAGTTCGACGACACCAGCCTCGCCTACCTCAACGACCCGGAGCAGCGGGCGATGATCGCCGAGCGGGGCGACGACGCCGAGCACCAGCACCTGCGCTACATCCGGCAGGTCAACGCCGCGCTCGCCGGGCGGCCCGAGACCCTGACGGTCACCACCCACCTGTGCCGGGGCAACTTCCGCTCGTCGTGGGCGGCGGAGGGCGGCTATGACTTCGTCGCCGAGGCGCTGTTCGGCGAGCTGCAGGTCGACGGTTTCTTCCTCGAGTACGACGACGCCCGCTCCGGCGGGTTCGAGCCGCTACGGTTCGTGCCCCCGGGCAAGCAGGTCGTGCTCGGCCTGGTGACCACCAAGCGGCCCGACCTGGAGGACGCGGACGCCCTCAAGCGCCGCATCGAGGAGGCAGCGAAGTTCGTGCCGATCGACCAGCTGTGCCTGTCGCCCCAGTGCGGCTTCTCGTCGACCGTCGAGGGCAACCAGCTGACCTACGACGACCAGGTCGCCAAGCTGCGCCGCATCGTCGAGGTCGCCCAGGACGTCTGGGGCTGAGCCGCCATGCTCGACGAGGGCCTCGGCTCCTGGCCGGCCCGGCGGCGACGGCTGTCCCCGCATCGGGTCGCGCTCGTCGCCGGTGACGTCGAGCGCACCTACGCCGAGCTGGACGACCGCTGCCGCCGGATGGCTTCCGCGCTCGAGGGGCTGGGCGCGGCGCAGGGCGACCGGGTGGCATACCTCGGGCCCAACAGCCCCGCCCTGATCGAGACGCTCTTCGCCACGGCTGCGCTGGGCGGCGTGTTCGTCCCGTTCAACTGGCGGCTGACCGCGTCCGAGCTTGGCTACATCGCTGCGGACTGCCGGCCGAACGTGCTCGTCCACGCCGCTGAGCTCGGCGAGGTCGCTCGGGAATTGGCCGCCGACGCGGCCACGGGGATCGGCCAGACCGTCGAGGTCGGCGCCGGCTTCGAGCCCCTGATCGCAGCCGCTGATCCTGAGCACCGGGACGTGCCGGTCCGGCTCGACGACCCGGCGATGATCCTCTACACGTCCGGCACCACCGGTCGGCCCAAGGGCGCGACGCTCAGCCACGGCAACGTCACCTGGAACTGCGTCAACGTCCTCATCGACACCGACCTGCAGTCCGACGAGGTCGCGCTGGTGTGCGCGCCGCTGTTCCACGTCGCCGCGCTGAACATGATCTCGATGCCGACGTTCCTCAAGGGCGGCACGGTCGTGCTGATGGGCCAGTTCGACCCCGACGAGGTCCTCGACCTGGTCGCGCGACGGCGAGTCACGGTCCTGTTCGGGGTACCGGCGATGTTCAACGCCATGGCCCAGACCGCCGGCTGGTCGAGCGCGGACCTGTCCAGCCTGCGCCGCGTGCTCTGCGGCGGGGCCCCGGTGCCGCTGGCCACGATCCAGACCTACCAGGCCCGGGACGTCGTGTTCCTCCAGGGCTACGGCATGACCGAGACGTCGCCCGGCGCGCTGTTCCTCGGCGCCGAGCGGGCGGTCGAGAAGGCGGGCACGGCCGGTGTGGCGTCGTTCTTCACCGACGTTCGGGTCGTCCGCGCCGACGGCGAGGAGGTCGCGCCCGGCGAGAAGGGCGAGGTCGTCGTCGCCGGACCGAACCTCATGCTCGGCTACTGGGACCCGGCGATCGCCGCGCCCGAGCCCGTCGGCGGACGGGGTGCGTGGTTCCACTCCGGCGACGTGGCCGTCGTCGACGACGAGGGCTACGTCACCATCGTCGATCGGCTGAAGGACATGATCATCTCGGGCGGCGAGAACGTGTACCCCGCCGAGGTCGAGGACGCCATCTACGGCCACCCGGCCGTGGCCGAGTGCGCCGTCATCGGCGTGCCCGACGAGCGCTGGGGCGAGGTCGGCCGGGCCGTCGTGGTGGTCCGCCCGGAGGCGCGACTCGACGAGGCGGAGCTGCTCGACCACCTCGACGGCCGCCTGGCCCGCTACAAGCTGCCCCGATCGGTGGTCTTCGCCGACTCGCTCCCCCGCAGCGGCGCGGGGAAGGTGCTGAAGAACGAGCTCCGCCGCCGGTTCGGTGCCGCGGCTCAGAGCGGCGAGAAGTCGTAGAGGCGCTCCGGGTTCTCGACCAGGATGCGGTGACGGGTGGCGTCGTCGGGCGCGAACTCGGCCAGCAGCTGGACGAGGTCGCTGTCGTCGGGCAGGTGGCGGACGTTCGGGTGCGGCCAGTCGGTGCCCCAGAGCACCCGGTCGGGGGCGGCGGCGATCAGCGCCCGGGCGAAGGGCACGACGTCGTCGTAGGGCGGCGGGCCGTCGGCGGTCAGGCGCTCGGCGCCCGAGATCTTCACCCAGCAGCGCTCGTCGCGCAGCAGCTCCAGCAGCGCGACGAACGGCGGTTGGTCCAGGCCTCCGGTCGCGTCGACCCGGGCCATGTGGTCGATGACGTAGGGGCAGGGCAGTCCGTCGAGCAGCTCGGCGTAGGTCGGGAGGTCCTGGGCGTCGAAGTGCAGGACGATGTGCCAGCCGAGGCGGGCGACCCGCTCGACGATGCGGCCCATGGCGGCGAGGTCCGGCGCGCCGCCGAGGTGGGCGACGAAGTTGAACCGGGTGCCGCGGACCCCGGCCCGGTGCAGGTCGGCCAGGTCGTCGTCGCTGAAGGTCTCGTCGACCATGGCGACCCCGGCGTAGCGGCCTTTGCCGCGGTGGAGCGCGTCGACCATCGCCCGGTTGTCGGTGCCGTGGCAACTGGCCTGCACGAACACGGCCCGCGACAGGCCCAGGCGCTGTTGCAGCCGCTCGAAGTCGTCGATGCCGGCGTCGTCCGGCGTGTAGGCCCGGTCCGGCGAGAAGGGGAAGACCGCGGCGGGACCGAAGATGTGGCAGTGGGCGTCGCAGGCGCCGGGCGGTGGGGTGAAGGCGGTCATGAGGTTGCTCGGGGGAAGACGACGCCGTCCATCAGCTTGCGGGCGGTGCGGATGATGCCGGCCCGCTGCGCCTCGAGGTCGACGACCGCTTCGAAGGTCCCGGTGGGGTGCTCGACGATGACGGTGCTCCGGTCGTCGTCGAGCTGGGCGACGTCGGCTGCGGGTCCTTCGGGGAGCAGTGCGGCGGTCGCGACGCTCACCGCGCCCAGAACGCCGATGGCCTCGTGGCAGCGGTGGGGGATGAAGGTGCGGGTGGACACCGAGCCGCCGTCCCGGGGTGGTGCGACGAGCGTGAGCTTCGGGACCGTGGCGGCGGTGACGTCGCCGAGGTTCATCCGCGGGCCGGCGGCGAGCCGGACCCGCTCCAGGGTCTTCCGCAGCGGGGCGTTGGACTCGAGCTCGGCGCAGTCCTCGTAGCCGGACACCCCGAGATCGGCGGCCCGCAGCACGACGACCGGCATGCCGTTGTCGACCAGGGTGGCCGCGAAGCCTTCGACCTCGTCGACCGGGTTGCCGGTGGGGAGGAGGGCGCCGCACGACGATCCGGCGACGTCCTCGAAGTCCAGCCGGATCGCGGCCGCTCGCCCGGGCACGCCCGAGATGGCCGTCGACCCGTCGTAGCGGGGCCGCCCGGCGTGCAGCGGAACGGTGGCCGTGGCGGTGCCGCCGGTGTTGAGCATCCGGATCCGGACCTCGGTGTGGTCGGTCACCAGAGCCGGGACGAGCCCGCGCTCGATGGCGAACGGGCCGACCCCGGCGAGCAGGTTGCCGCAGTTCTGGCGGTCCGAGACCACCGCTGCGTCCACCACCACCTGGAGGAAGTGGTAGTCGACGTCGACACCGTCGGCCGGGGAGCGATCGACGACGGCGACCTTGCTGGTGAGCGGGTGTGCCCCGCCCAGCCCGTCGATCTGGCGGGCGTCGGGCGACCCCATGATCCGCAGCAGCAGGTCGTCGCGCGCCGCCGGGTCGGCGGGGAGGTCGCCGGCGAGGAAGTACAGGCCCTTGGATGTGCCCCCTCGCATCACCATGCAGCGGATCCCCTGCTCCTCAGGCACGACAAGAGTGTGCCCAGATTGTCAACAGAAGTCGCGCATGATTGTTCACAATATTGGTGACAAACTGTTGGCACGATCAGCAAGAGGGGGACGGCCATGACCACTGCAGGCTCGAAGGTCTTCGCAGTCGCGGCCACTCTGGTCCTCACCGTCGCGGCCGCCTGCGGCGACGATGACGACAGCGACAGCAACAGCACGTCGGGTGGCGGGGAGTCGATCAAGATCGGGGCGCTCACCTCGTTGAACGGGCCCTTCACCCCGTGGGGCCTGCAGGTCCGGGACGGGATGCAGCTCGCGGTCGACGAGATCAACGCCGACGGCGGGGTCGACGGCCGCAAGCTCCAGCTGGAGGTCGTCGACGACCAGTCCGACCCCGACGAGGCCACCACCGGGTTCGACCGCCTCCTCGACCAGGACGTGGTCGCGATCGGCGGCACCATCTCCAGCGATGTCGGCCTGGCCACCGCCCGGCTGGCCGAGCAGGAGGAGACCCCACTGTTCCTGGTCAAAGCCGGGTCGCAGGAGATCCTCACCCAGGACAGCCGCTACACGTTCCGCACGTGCCTGCCCGCCGCGCCGATGGTGGCCGGGCCGATCGCCCAGTACGTCGAGGAGAAGGACCTGAAGAAGGTGGGCGCCGTCGTCGCCGACTACGCCTGGGGCCAGGCGATCAAGAGCGCGCTGGAGGACGAGATCGGCGCCCTCGACGGGGTCGAGCTGAAGGTCGAGGTCGCCCCGGTGCCCGAGACCGACTTCACCACCTACCTGCGCGACCTCCAGTCGTTCCAGCCCGACCTGCTGGTCGCCACCGGGCACCCGCCCGGCTCCGGCGCCATCACCGTGCAGTCAGCCGAGCTGGGCCTGGATGTCCCGGTGACCGGCGCCTACTCGCCGCTCGCCGCGGTGGTCTCCGGGGCTTCGGACGCCGCCATCGACCGCTACTCGGACTTCGACTGCGCCGACTACGAGAGCGACGAGTACCAGGACCTCGCCAAGCGTTACCTGAAGTCCTCCGACAACAAGTTCATGGAGGACGACGCGGTCGCCGGCTACGGGATCGTGCAGATGGTCGCCCAAGCTGTCGAGGAGGTTGGCGACGATCCTGTCGACATCGCCGAGTTCCTCCACGGCGAGACGTTCGACCTCCCCGGCTACCCGTTCGAGATGGGCTGGACCGAGTGGGGCGAGCTGGCGAAGGCGCAGCCGCTGTTCACCGTCATCGGCAAGGGCCCGGCGCCCGACGGCGTCAACGAGGCCGGCGAGTGGTACCCGGAGAAGCTGATCCTGCCGGACCCGCTGGATCCGTACGAGCCCAAGTAGCCGGCGACCGTCAGCTGCTGCGTGTCGTGGCGATCCTCGAGCTCGTCGGCGTGGAGAAGCGCTTCGGCGGCCTGCCGGCGGTCGACGGGCTGTCGCTGACGGTCGACCCGGGTGAGATCCTCGCGCTCGTCGGGCCGAACGGAGCGGGCAAGACCACCCTGCTCCGGACGGTGATGGGGCTCGAAGCTCCGACCGCGGGCGCGATCCGGTTCCTCGACCGCGACATCGCGGGCGTGGCGCCCCACCGGGTCCGCCGAACCGGCGTCGCCCTCGTGCTGCAGACCCCGCGGGCGTTCGCGGGGATGACGGTCCGCCAGAACGTCGCCGTCGGGGCGATGTTCGGCTCGGGGGAGGGGGCGGTCGCCGAGCCGGAGGCGCTCCGGCGGGCCGACGAGGCGCTCGGGTTCGTCGGCCTGGCGGCCCGGGGCAGCGACGACGTCGGCACCCTGAACCTCCACCAGCAGCGGTTCCTCGATCTGGCGCGGGCCCTCGCCGGGCGGCCCCGGCTGCTGTTGCTCGACGAGGTGATGGCCGGCCTCAACGACACCGAGCTGGAGGCGTCGATCGCCATGGTCCGGGCGGCCCGCGACGAGTTGGGCGTGACTGTGATCTGGGTCGAGCACGTGATGAAGGCGGTGATGCGCCTGGCCGAGCGGGTCGTCGTGCTCCACTTCGGGCAGCTGCTCGCCGACGGGACGCCCGAGGTCGTGATGCGCGACCCGCAGGTGGTCGCGGCCTACCTCGGGACGGCGGCGGTGGGCAACGGTGCTTGACGTCGTCGGGTTGTCGGCCGGCTATCTGGGCCAGGACGTCGTCCACGACGTGTCCTTCACGGTCACCGAGTCCGATGCGGTCGCGGTCATCGGTTCGAACGGAGCCGGGAAGACGACGCTGTTCCGGGCCATCTGCGGGCTGCTGCGCGCCTCGGCTGGCACGGTCAGGTTCGACGGCGTGCCGATCGGCCGGCGGCGGGCGCACGCGGTCGCCCGGCTGGGGCTGGCCTACGTGCCCGCCGATCGTCACCTGTTCCCGAACATGTCGGTGGCCGAGAACCTCGACCTCGGCGCCTACCCGCGGCGGCCCCGCAAGGAGCGCCGCGACCTGGTCCTCGACCTGTTCCCCCGGCTGGCCGAGCGCCACCGCCAGGCGGCCGGGACGCTGAGCGGCGGCGAGCAGCAGATGCTGACCGTCGGGCGGGCGTTGATGTCGAACCCTCGCCTGCTGCTGCTCGACGAGCCCACCACCGGCCTCGCCCCGAAGCTCGCCGCCGAGGCGTACGCCGCACTGGCGGCCCTCCACGACCAGGGCCTCACGATCCTGGTGGCCGAGCAGCAGGTCCCGCTGGCGCTCGAGCTGGCCGACCGCGGCTACGTGCTGGACGACGGCCGCCTCCAGATCTCCGGAAGCTCGGCCGAGCTGGCCGAGTCACCGGTCGTCCAACGGGCCTACCTGGGGATCCTGTGAAGGCGGTCGTGTTCGACGGCGTAGTCCTCGGGCTGCAGTTCGGGCTGCTCGGGGTCGGCCTGACCGTCGTCTACGGCCTGGGCGGCGTGCTGAACCTCGCCCACGGCCAGCTCGCGGTGCTCGGGGCCATGGTGGCGGCGCTGCGGCTCGACGCGGGCGCCTCGGTCGGGGTCGCGGTGCTCACCGGCCTCGCCGCCGCGGGCGCCATCGGCCTGCTGCTCGATCGCACGTTGCTGCGGCCGGTCTACCGGCGGCGCGGCGAGCCGCGGGTGCTGCTCGGGCTGCTGCTCATGCTCGGTGTCGCGTTCGTCATCGACGGCGTGCTCGGGTGGCGCTACCCGATCGAGGCGCTCCGCGTCCGGATCGCCGGCGCCCCGATCGACGTGCTCGGCGTCGGCATGCGGCGGGGGTCGCTGCTCGCGTCAGCGATCGCGCTGGGCGTCGGTGCGGTGCTCGTCGCCTTCCTGCGGTTCACCACCGCCGGCAAGGCGGTGCGCTCGGTGATCGAGGACGAGGTCGGCGCGCAGCTGTGCGGGATCAACCCGGCGACCGTGCGAGCGCTGGTGCTCGGCCTGAGCGCGGTCCTGGCGGCGCTCGTGGCAGTGACCCGGTCGATGACGGCGCCAGTCACCGTCGACGCCGGGATCGACCTGACAATCCTGGCCCTGATCGTCGCCGTGGTCGGCGGGCTGGGCAGCGTCTCCGGGGCCTTCGCCGCCGGGGTGCTCCTCGGGATCGTCAACACCGTGAGCGCCCACTACATCGGCTCGTACGTGACCACGATCGTGCTGCTCGGGGCGGCGGCGCTGACGATCGTCGCGCGGCCCTCGGGCCTGCTGGGCAGGGGGCAGGAGTGAGGGGGCTGACCCGCTCGGCGGTCGTCCGGGCCTATGCGCCGATCGGCGCGGTCGGCGTCATCGCCGCGCTGCTGCCGCTGCGCTACGGCGACTCCCGGACGATGATGGGGGTGATCATCGGCGGGGCGCTGTTCGCCGCCTACGTGATCGGGTTCAACGTCATCTTCGGCAGCACCGGGCAGCTGTTCCTGTGCGTCGGCGCGCTGGCGGGCCTCGGGGGCTACACCTCCGCGCTGCTGGCCGATCGCCGCGGGCTACCCCTCCTGCTCGCGATGCTGGCCGGCTGCCTCGCGGCGGCCGTGGTCGGCGGCGTCCTCAGCCTGGTCGCGGTCAGCCGCTCGCTGGGGGTGATCTTCACCGGGATCGTGACGCTGGCCTTCTCGCTGGCGTTCCACAACCTGCTGCTGGGCCGGCGCGACCTCACTCGTGGCGAGACCGGGCTGGTGGTCCGGGCCGGCTCCGACACGTTGCTCGACGAGCGGGTCGCGCCGTACTACGTCTTCGTCGGGCTGGTCGTCGCCTACCTGTGCATCCACCGGGCGCTGCAGCGGTCTCGCATCGGGTGGGCGTTCCGGGCGTTGCGGGACGACGAGGTGGCGGCCGAGCTGGCCGGGATCGATGTGAAGCGCTGCCGGGTCGCCGCCGGCACGCTCGGCTCGGCGATGGTCGGGCTCGCCGGCGCCCTGTACGCCCACAGCGAGGGCTTCATCAGCCCGTCGACGTACGCCTTCGGCCGGGTCGACGTCCGGGTGCTGGTGATGCTGGCGCTCGGGGGCATCGGCAGCCTGCTCGGCCCGGTCATCGGCGCCGCGGCGCTCACAGTCCTCGACGAGTGGCTGGTCTCGTCCAACGAGTACCGGCTCGTCATCTACGGCGTGGTCATCCTGGCGCTGTTCCTCGGAATGCCCCGGGGAGTGGCGCCGACCCTGCAGTCGCTCAGGGAACGGAGGTTCAGATGGCGACAGACGCGACAGGCACCGAACGCACCGAATGGCGGCACTACATCGGCGGCGAGTGGGTCGCCAGCCCCGACACCTTCGACGACGTCGACCCGTACACCGGCGAGGTGATGGCTCAGGTCCCGGCCGGTGGCCGGGACGAGGCCCACCGCGCCGTCGAGGCCGCGGCGGAGGCGTTCCCGGCGTGGGCGGCGCTGCCGCCGGTGGCCAAGCAGGACCTGTTCCTCAAGGCCGCCGACGCGGTGCGCGCCCGGCAGCAGGAGCTGGTGCAGCTCGCCGGCACCGAGACCGGCGCCACCTTCGGGTTCGGGATGTTCCAGACCGAGTTCATCGTCGGGCTGCTCCGCCAGGCGGCCGGGCTGGTCTACGCCCCCATCGGGACCGTGATCCCCGCCGACATGCCGGGCGCCTTCGCGATGGGGCTGCGCCAGCCGGTGGGGGTCGTCGCCGGCCTGGCACCGTGGAACGCGCCGCTGATCCTGTCGCTGCGCAGCGTCGTGGCGCCGATGGCGTTCGGGAACACCGTGGTGCTCAAGCCGTCGGAGCTGTCGCCGCTGGTCGGTGGCCTGGCGCTGGCCCGGGTGTTCGAGGACGCGGGGTTCCCGCCCGGCGTGTTCAACGTGGTGACCCACCCGCCGGGCGGCGCCGGCGACATCGCGGACGTGCTGTTCGCGCACCCAGCGGTCCGGCGGATCAGCTTCACAGGGTCGACCGCGACCGGTCGCAAGCTGGCCGAGCAGGCCGGCCGCCACCTGAAGCGGATCGTGCTCGAGCTCGGCGGCCAGAACCCGCTGCTGGTGCTGGACGACGCCGACGTCGACTACGCGGTTGACGCCGCCTGCTTCGGCGCGTTCCTCCACCAGGGGCAGATCTGCATGTCCGTCCGGCGGATACTGGTCGACGACAAGATCGGCGACGACTTCGTGACCAAGTTGGCCACAAAGGTGTCGACATTGAAGGCGGGCAATCCGGCCGAACCAGACACGATCGTGGGCCCACTGATCAACCCGGAGGCCGTCCACCGGGTGTCCAGCCGGATCGCCGACGCGGTCGCGGCGGGGGCGAAGGTCGTCGCCGGCGGGCGCGTGGAGGGCAACGTCGTCCATGCAACCCTGCTGACAGACGTGCCGGACGACAGCGAGCTGGCCCGGGAGGAGACCTTCGGGCCGGTCGCCACGGTCACGACGGTCAGCGGGGTCGACGAGGCGATCCGCCGGGCCAACGACACCAACTACGGCCTGGCCGCCGGGATCATCACCACCGACCACGACCGCGGCCTCGCGGTCGCCCGCCGGCTGGAGGCGGGGATCGTGCACGTCAACGACCAGACCGTTCACGACGAGCCGCAGATGCCGTTCGGCGGGATCAAGGACAGCGGCTGGGGGCGCTTCGGTGGCCTTGCCGCCGCCGAGGAGTTCACCGACCTCCGCTGGATCACCGTGCAAGCCGGTACCCGGCCGTTCCCGTTCTGAGGTGCCCGATCGGGCAGAGGATCGTGTCCCGAGGGCGCGGCTGATCGCACTCGCCTCCTGACCACGGATCGTCCACGATCCGCATCGGAACGTGTGCAGGCGTTCCGGTGGGAGTGGGGCTCGTGGGCCGAACAGAGACGAGTCGGGTGCCGTCACCCGACGGGGCGGGCCGCCGACGGCCGCCGCGCGTGCCGCCGTCCGCGGCGTCGGTGCAGGCGCCCCCGGCGCTGAAGAACGTGGGTCGGGCAACGCCGACCCAGATGCTCGCCCTCCAGCGCACGGCCGGCAACCAGGCGGTGAGGCAACTGGTCACCGCACCCCCTGGCCCAGCCCCGACACCCACCTTGGAAGCGCCCACGGCGACGTCGGGCGCGGCGGGGCCGGTCCCTGTGCAGGCACTCGCGGAGCCGGGTGGTGGCGGCGGCGGGCTCCTGGAGCGGGTGATGTCCGGGGTGCGGTCGGGGTGGCAGCGGTTGCGGAGCTCGGCGGACGGTGCGATCACCTCGGTGCGGGAGCGGGCGAGTGGGGTGGTGCAGGCGGTCACCGCCAGCGGCGAGGGGTTGGTCTCCCGGTTGCAGGGCGGCTGGACGAGCCTGCGCGACACGGTCACCGGAGCCGCTCAAGGGTTCGGGACGAGCGCCCGGCAGGCGTTCGGCGGCGTCTTCGGTGGGGTGGCCCGCCTCGCCGCCGCGGTCGCCTCGGGTGAGCCCGACGCCATCGAGGCGGCCTGGGGCGCCATCACCGGCGCGGCCGGTGGTGCGTGGCAGCGGGTACAGGCCCTGGGCTCGCAGGTCACCCAGCGCCTGTCCGGCCTCTGGAACAGCCTGACCTCGGGCTTCGGGTCGGGGCTGAACCTGGCGGAAGGCGCGGCGCAGCGTGCAGCTGGCGGGCTCCGCGACCTGGCCGGCGCGGCGCTCGGTCGGCTCTCCGGTGCCTGGCAGGGCCTGGGGCGGCTCGTCCAGAGCGCGTCCGGGGCCGCGGGTGGCGTCGTCGGCTGGGTCGCAGGCGCGGTCGGGAGGTTGTTCCCGTCGCTGGCCAACCTGTGGTCGGGCCTCGGTCGGCAGTGGGCCGACGTCCGCCGCACGGTGGGCGACCTCGGCGGGAGGGTCGCGGCCGAGGCCGGTGCCGTCTGGACCAGGGCGAAGGCCCTCGCCCAGTCCACGCTCCAGGGCGTCAGCAGCGCCTGGGGCGTCGCTTCTGCTGGCGTCAGCGGGCTCGTGCGGCGCGTCGGCGGGGGCGCGAGGTCGCTCTGGCAGAAGATCAGCGGCTTCTCGATAGGTGGCCTGGTCGGGAAGCTGCGGCGCTACCTCGGGCCGGTGCGGGGGATCCGGGAGCTGGTCGCCAACCCCAGGGCGGCCATCGAGCCCTACGCCACCCCGATCGCTGCATCGCTGAGCGGCGGCATGCCCGGCGCGGCCGAGACCGCCGCCCGCCAGCACATGCCGCAACCGGGCGAGGCCGGCCACGCTGCGGGGACCCCGCCGCCGCCCGGCCCGGTCATCCAACGCCGCGCCGCGCCCGAGACGGAGACCCAGCCGGTCGAGCGCTCGACGTCGGGGGCCGGGGAGATCTGGGCCGGGCTACGGGCCGCGTGGTCGGAGAAGTGGGCGCACATCGACGTCAAGCAGATGGTGCTCGACACCTTGCTGAGCATCGTCTGGCCCTGGCCGAAGATCGGCGAGGAGCTCAAGGGGATCGGCAGCGACTTCAAGAAGGCCGCGTCGAGCCTGTTCACGCCGACCGGCGGCGGGATCCTCGCGATCCTGCACGACCTCTGGTCGAACATCATGCACCTCGCGGACTTCCCGCTGGTGCTGTGGCGACGCCTCAACAACATCGGGCTGCTCCTCATGGGCCCGATCACGATCGTGCTGACGATCATCGGCGCGATCGGTGGGTCGCTGGCCGGGACCGTGCTCGGAGCCGTCGCCGGCGCGCTCGGCGGGCTCGGCGTCGGGGCCGCACCCGGTGCCGGTGGCGGGCTGGCGGTCGGCGGCGCGGCCGGGGCGGGCGCCGGCTTCGGGCTGGCGATGGCGGTCGGCGAGGTCCTGGTCATCTCGTTCGCCGCGGGCGAGGCCACGGCGTTCATCAAGGCGCTGGTCGACCTCACGACGGTCCGCCAGACCCGGCAGGAGAAGCTCGACGACTACTCGACCGCCGCGGACAGCTCGTTGGCCCTCGGGATCACGGCCCTCCTCGTGGCGATCGGCTGGATCGGCGGGCGGATCGCCTCCTTCATCGCCGCGGCGCTGCGGCGGTTCACCCCCGCCTCGGTCCTGGCGGTCATCGACGAGTTCGCCCAGGGCGCCCGGCGGGTCCGCGGGAAGGGCGAACCGGTGGCCGACGACGACAGCAGCGTCGGCGCGATGGAGAGGGTCCCCGGGAAGCTCCGGCTCGAGCTGAAGCTGCGGAACGTCCGTGAGGGGGTGGAGACGTTGCGCGGCCGCCTCGACACCCTCGGCCCGGAGGCGCGGCCCGACCTCCGGGCGCGGCTCCAGGCGCTGGACCAGCGGATGGCCGAGCTCCAGCAGCGCGCCAAGCTCGTCGAGACGCCCGAGGACGTCGCTCGGATCCAGGCCGAGATGCGCGAAGCGCTGAAGCCCGAGTCCAACCTCACCACCGACGTGTCGCTGGCGTTGAACGAGAACGGCCCCTACTCCCACATCCCCGACCCGCCGGACGTGGGGCCCAGGCGGCCGTTCCGGAACCGCGGTCAGCGGGACGCGATCTTCGAGGCGAACCGCAGGCGAGGCGGTGACGGGCGCCTGCGGTCCGACGACCCGCTCGACCCGCACCAGGTGCTCAGCAACCCGGCCCGGGCCGTCGGCGGCACCGACCTGCCCCGGGACATGGCGACGATCGACCACATCGTCGCCGAGTCCAACGGCGGCTCGAACAGCTCCCGCAACGCCCGGGTGGTGTCGAGCGAGTGGAACGGGATCAAGCGCAACCGCTAGCGACTGCTACCCGGCCCGAGGCGCCTGGCTCACGACACGACGCCGGCGCGCATCGCCGCGGCGGATATCCCGTGGGTCGCGTTGACGATGCGGATGGTCGCGCGGGTCAGGGGGACGAGGCCGTTCTGGTCGACCTTGTCGAGGGTGTCCATCTCGTCGAAGAGGTAGAACGGCGCCGCCATGTGCTGGACGATCGGCACGCCTTCGGTGTGGTAGAACGCGCCGTCGGTCGGGGGCTGGGTGCCGATGGCGTCGGGCGCCAGCAGCATCGACCGCTTGACGCCCTCCGAGGTCAGGGCCGACTTCACGATGTCCTCGAGCTGCGGGTTGCGGCTCGTGAACCACCACCGCGGCACGCACTGGCCGGTCGAGACGGGGGTGCCATCGATGTCCGGCTCGAACTTCAGTGCAGCGTGCTCGAGGTGGGTCTCGAGCACCACGTTGGCGAGCTCGTCCCGGTGGGCGTCGATGTACTGGTGGAGCCCGGCGCCGCCCGACATGTGCCCGCCGTGCAGCAGGAACACCATGCGGTGCGGTCGCTTGTTCGCCGGCTGGGCGGCCCAGAACTTCGCCTGGGCCAGCACGAGGCTGGTGCCCGAGGCGTCCTCGACCGCCGAGGCCCACGGCCCGTCGTGGTGCGAGCCGATGATGACCCGCTCCTCGTCCATCCCCGGCAGCTCGCCGACGACGTTGTTCGACGTGACCTCCTCCACCGTGGTGTCGACCGTCACCTTCACCGTCACCCCGCCGAGGAGCAGCTGCTGGTGGAGCCAGGCGGCGTCGGACCCGCTGATCCACACGCCGGGGATCGGGCGGTCGATGGCGTCGTAGGGCACGAAGTACTGGCGCGAGTTGCCGGGGCAGTTGGTGAGGTTGCCGATGAACGCGGCTGCACCGGCGTTGACCGCGGGCTCCATGACCTTGTCGATGTCGAGCCCGAACGGCAGCAGGTGGGTCTCCGCGGCCATGCTGCCGTCGGGGTCGATGATGCGCCCGGTCAGGTCGAGTGGGACGCTGCCGAACGGCACGAAGAACGTCGCCGGCAGGCGCAGCAGCGTGACGTCGTAGAGGGCGGCCTTGCCGGCGACGAGGCTCGGCGTGGCGGCGAGGTAGCCGGCCAGGTCCAGTTCGAGGTCGGTCACCGGTGCGGAGAACGGGGTCGGGAACGCCTCGAGGGCGACGGGGTCACCGCCGCTCGGGGTGACCACGAGCTGGGCGCCGTTCGACAGCCAGCGGCGCACGGTGATCGGCTCGAAGTGCACGTTCTCGAGGCCGAACGCGGTGAACTGGTCGAGCACGAACTGCTCGGTCCAGGCGTCGGCGGGGTAGCCCGGCCGGCGAACGCCCTGGGCGAAGATCTGTTGGATCCAGCCGAAGATCTCGTCCTTGGTCGGCACGGCCGAGTCGGTCAGCCCGTCGGGCAGCGGACCGCACGCGGCCAGGAACGCAGTGGCCATCACGCCCGCCATGAACGTCCGGCGGTCGATGGTCGTAGGAAGTCGTCCGTCCACGGGCCGGCACGCTACGTCATCACTCCGCGTGACGACGGCTGAAACGCGTTACAGCTAGCGGCCTTTTGACGTCGAGGGCAAGACCCGCGGCCACCTCGGCCCGTGCTGCCGCATAAGCAGGTCGGGAGCGATACCTTCGATGGCGTGGGTACGGGTGGACGTTGGGACGAGGTGAGCGATGGCGCGCTCGTCGAAGCCGTGGGTTCCAGGGACGAAGGCGCCCTGCAGGAGATCTACCGGCGGTACGGCAGCGCGGTGTGGTCGGTGGTGAAGCGGGTCTGTGGGGCGGGCCCGCGGGCCGAGCGGGTGTGCGCCGGCGTCTTCACGGAGCTGTGGGCTCGGGGTGTCGACGCCACGCAGTCGGTCAAGGCGTCGTTGGTGGCCCGGGCATACGTCGGGGCGCTGGCGGAGAACGGCGTGCACCGTGACCTCGAGCGCGACGCCCTCCTCCTCGTCTCGGTCGGCGGGTGCGGCCGGAGCGAGGCCGCCCGCCTGCTGGGGGTCTCCGAGGACGAGGTGAAGGCCGGCTTGCGCCGGGCGATGTCGAGAGCGGGGGTGGCGCGATGAGCAGCCATCCGGTGGACGACCTCGCCGTCTACGCCCTCGACGCCCTGGACGACGTCGAGCGCCGGGCCGTCGACGAGCACCTCGCCGACTGCCCCGATTGCCGGCTCGAGCTCGACACCCACTATGAGACCCTCGTCGCGCTCGTACCGGACGAGCCGCCGCCGCCGGCGGTGTGGGAGGGCGTCGTCGCGGCGATCACCGCGCCCGACGATGCGTCCGAGATCGCACAGGAACCCGTGCCGGCCCCGGTGATCCGGCTCCGCCGCCCCTGGCTGGCCGCCGCGGGAGGTCTGGTGGCCGCGGCGATCGTCGGGGGCGTGCTCGGCTTCGCCCTGGGGCGGTCGCACGACGACGGCGCCGACATCGACCTCCTGGCCGAGCAAGCGGCGGAGGACCGGGACGGCGTGCTCGCCACGCTCGACGACACGGCCGGTCAGCCGGTCGCCCGGGTCGTGGCCGACGCCGACGGCGCCTACGTGGTGCTGGAAGGTCTCCGGGACCTGCCCGAGGGCCGAGCCTACCAGCTGTGGTCGCTGACCGGGCCCAAGCCCGTGTCGCTCGGCATGCTGGGCCGGGACGGCACCAACACGGTCGCGTTCCGCCTGCCGCCGACCATCACCAAGGTCGCGATCAGCGTCGCCCCGACCAGCGGCGACGTCGCCCCCAACGGCGCCTTCCAGGCCTCGGGCACCATCACCCACGCCGAGGCCTAGGGCCCCCGCCGGAGCTCGGTGGGTCTAGGAGGCGAGGAGCTTGGCCTTCTGGGCCTCGAACTCGGCCTCGGTGAGGACGCCTTCGTTCTTGAGCTCGGCGAGGTCCTTGAGCTGGGCGACCGGGTCCGGCGCTGCGGCCTGGGGCGCCGGCGCTGCGTACTGCTGCTGCTGCTGGTAGTACTGCGCCTCGTCCTGTTGGGCCCAGCGGTTCGCCTGCCGCCGGGACACCCGGTTGGAGACCGCGGTCGCCGTCCCGGCGATGGCGGCGGTGCGGGCGACACCTCGAAGCAGTCCTGGCATGTCGTCGACCTTTCCTGGTTCGGTCCTGGTTCAGCTGTCGTCGGTCGCGTCGAGCGACTCGGCGATGTCGGCGAGGGGGATGTAGCCGGCCGCCACCAGCTCCGCGCCGCCGCGGCGGAGGCCCTCGGTGAACGGGGTCGCCCAGCAGTTCTCGAACAGCAGGATGGCGGCCGAGCTGTCGGGCTGGAGCACGTCGGCGGCGTCGTCCAGGTCGGACTGGTCCAGCAGCCCGGAGGCGGCCCCCTCGAAGACCGTCAGGTCCAGGTAACCGTCGTGGTCGACGTCCCGCAGTTCGAGGGCGGCAACCGTGCCGTCGGCCCTGCGGGTGACGAAGGCCAGGTCGAGGATGCGGACCAGGCCCTCGTCGACCAGATCGACTAGGGCGGCGAAGCCCTCACCGGTCATCTTGTTGCCGGGGAACTCGGCGACGAGGTAGCTGACCGGGCCCATGGTCTCGGGTTCAACTGCCATGCCTCGACCTTCCCCCCACCCGGCGGTACCCGGCATCACCTACAGGGGGTGATCTCGGGATGCTGCCGGTGTGGCGAACTGGAGGCGGATGAGCTTGTCAGGACGCGTGCGGGGTCGGCTGCAGCGCCGGCCGAAGGACCGGATCGCCGAGACGGTGAGCGCCGCCTCGTACGGCACGGTCCTCGTGCTGGCGGCGTTGGCGCTGGTCGACACCGACGACGTGGCCGACGGCCTGGGCTGGGAGCTCCTCGCCGGCGTCGGGTTCGCCACCTGGTTGGCACACCTCTACGCCGAGGTCCTGGGTGACCACCTCCGCCACACCTCCACGCCCGGCCGCAAGGAGCTGGGCCGGGCGATGGCCGACGGCCTGCCGATCGTGCTCGCCGCGGTGGCGCCTGCCGTGATGCTCCTGCTCGGCCGGCTCGACGTCCTCTCCCCGACGGCGGCGCTGACCGCGTCGATCGCGGTCGCGCTCGTGCAGCTGGTCGGCGTCGGCACCTTCGCCGGCCGCGCGGTGTCGCAAGCGAGGCCCCGCACCTGGCTCTACAGCGTGGCCGCCGCCGCCTTCGGCCTCGCCATCGTCGCCCTGAAGGTGACCCTCGCCCACTGAGCCGGGGGGCTCTACTCGGCCGGCGGCAGGGGTGGCAGGTGGGTTGGCGGCGGGTGGTGCCCGGGCTGCATGTGGGAGTAGTCGCGGGCTTCGGCGACGAGGCCATCGGCGTCGAACCGGAGGACGGTGCAGCCGGAGATGGTCATGGGCTCGCCCTGGTAGACGCCCAGCGCCCAGTACTCGACGGCGGCCGTGCCGGACGGAGAGACGATGGGCTCGTAGAACCAGCACCGGGTGGGCGCGGTCTCCTCGGCGAACGACTGCTCCACGTAGGAGCGCAATCCCTCGCGCCCCCGGAACGGGCGGAACATCGAGGCCCAGTGGAGGCCGTCCTCCGCCTGCAGCGCCACGATCGCGTCGGCATCCCGGGTCGGCCAGGCCTTCGCCCACATCCGAGCCCACCGCAGCGCAGCGTCAGCGGGATCCATGGCGCTCCCCGTCGGTCGCGAGCTGGTCGGCGGTGGCGAGGATGGTGGTGGCCATGAGGTCGAAGGCGCCGGGGAGGTCGAGGGTGTCGACCTCGGACGCGACGAAGAGGCCGTCGGCGAGGGCGAGGGTGAGGGTCACCAGGGTGTCGATATCGGCGGCGGAGAGGGTCGGGAAGAAGCGCCCGTAGGCCACCCGGATGCGATCGGCCGTGAGCTGGCGGACCTCCAGGAACTTGGCGCGGGCGGTGGGCTCCTCGGGGCGGCGTTCCAGGAGGAGGAGCAGTCCGAGGCGCAGGAAGTCGGGGAAGTCGGCGACGGCGGCGCCGGTCCGCTGGAGCATGAGGTGGAACAGGCGCTCGGGGGTGGCGTCGTCCGGCACCGCCATCGGCGCATCGAGCGCCGCGATCCAGCGGGTGAAGCTGCGGTCGATGACGGCGGCGACCAGCTCGTCCTTGTCCTTGAAGTGCCAGTAGATCGAGCTCGCCGGCAGCCCTGACCGCTGCGACACCAGGTTGATCGACGTGCCCTCGTAGCCGCGCTCGCCCGCGATCTCGGTGGCGGCGTCGAGGATGCGTGCCCGGGACGCTTCCCCGTTCGCCCGCTTGCGCCGTGGCTCGGCCATCACTTGACGTTACCAGTTCAGATCCTTACCGTAGCGATCACTACAGTAAGGATCTGGGATGAACTTGCTCACCGCCATCGCCGAACGGGCCGACGACTTGGCTGCCGAGGCCCGCACGGCCGACGAGTTGCGGCGCCTCCCCGACGAGACCTGGAAGCTGCTGCTCGACAGCGGCGTCCTGCGGGCTCTGCAGCCCGCCCGCTTCGGTGGCGGCGAGGTGCCGCTGGTCGACTTCCTCGATGCCGTGCTCGAGCTGTCCCGGGTGTCGCCGTCGGCCGGCTGGGTCGCGGGCGTCATCGGCGTGCACCCCTGGCAGCTGGCGCTCTTCGCCGACGAGGCCCAGCAGGAGATGTGGGTCGCCGACCCGACCCGCATGCACTCGTCGTCGTACAACCCCACCGGCAAGGCGGTCCGGGTCGACGGCGGCTACGAGGTGTCGGGCCGCTGGTCGTTCTCGTCGGGCTGTGACCACTGCGTCGCCGTGAACGTCGGCGCGATCGTCAAGCCAGGCGATGGCGCCGACGACGCGGTCCCCGACTATCGGTCGTTCCTGCTGCACGGAGACCAGTACGGGATCGAGGACAACTGGCATGTCGCCGGCCTGCGGGGCACGGGCAGCAAGGACATCGTGGTGGCGGGCGCGTTCGTGCCCGACCATCGGAGCCAGAGCCATCTCGACTACGCCCTCGGCCGGTCCCTCCCGGGGCAGGACGTCAACCCCGGTGTGCTCTACCGGATGCCGTGGTCGGTGGTCTTCAACGCCGCGCTGGCCGCGTCGGTCGTCGGCTCGGCCCGGGGCTTCGTGGAGCTGTGGACCACCGAGGCGGCGACCCGGGTCGTCCCGCCCGGGGTCAAGCTGGCCGACGACCCGCTCACCCAGCGGCGGCTGGCCGACGCCACCTGGGCAGTCGACGCCGCCACCAGCGGTCTGCGCGCCACCGCCGCCGACCTGTGGGCGGCGGCCGAGTCCGGCCACATGCCGAGCATGGACGAGCGGGCGGTCCATCGGTGGCGGATGAACCGGGGCTGCGAACTGGTCGGGCAGGCAGTCGGCGACCTGATGCGGGCCGCATCGGGCCGCTCGGTCTTCCTCGACCACCCGCTCCAGTCCCGCTACCAGGACGTCCAGGGCGGGCTCGGCCACGCCTTCCTCGTGCCCGACCCGCTCGCCAAGGCCGTCGGCGGCTCGCTGCTCGGCGCCACCACCCCGGAGATGGTCCTGTGATCCAGTCGCTCGCCTACCTGGGCTTCACCTCACCGGCCGCCGCCGCGTGGACCACCTTCGGGCCGGAGGTCCTCGGCCTGGAGCTGGTCGCGCCCGGGCCCGATGGCGCCGTCCGCCTCCGCAACGACGACGCGGCCTGGCGGCTGGCCATCCACCCCGGCGAGGCGGACGACCTCGCCTACCTCGGCTGGGCGGTGGCCGACACCGCGGCGCTCACGGCGACGGCCGCAGCCGTGCGGGAGGCCGGCATCGAGGTGCACCACGGTGACCCGGCCCTCGTGGCCGATCGGTGCGTCGAGACCCTCGCCTGGTTCCGCGACCCGTTCGGCTTCCGGCACGAGCTCGTGGTCGGCCAGGCCGTCGTGCCGGGCAGCTTCACGCCGGGGCGGCCGGGCGTCTCGTTCGTGACCGGCGAGGGTGGCCTGGGCCACGTCGTGATCATCGTGCCGGACCTCGACGCCGCCACCCGACTGTTCCAGGACGTGCTCGGGTTCCGACACTCCGACGACGTCGAGATGGGTGTGCGGGTTCGGTTCTTCCACTGCAACCCCCGCCACCACAGCCTCGCCGTATCGGCGGTGCCCGGCATGGCCGGCGTCCACCACCTGATGCTGGAGGTCGCGGACATGGACGCCGTCGGTCGGGCGTATGACCTGGTGCAGGCGCGCGGCATCCCCCTGGCCATGACGCTCGGTCGCCACCCCAACGACCACATGACCTCGTTCTACGTGCGCACGCCATCGGGCTTCGAGGTCGAGTACGGCACCGGCGGCCGCCTCCTCGACACCTCCCGCCCCTGGGTGCCCGAGCACTACGACGCCATGAGCTCGTGGGGCCACCACCCACCGGCCGAGCCGCTGTTCCCCGGCATCCTCCGGCCTGCACCTGCGCCCGCGCCGTGAGCACTGTGGTGGGCCGGATCGACACCCATCACCACGTCGTACCGCCCGAGTACGCCGCCTGGCTGCGGTCGAAGGGCGCCCTGGCGGGCGGGCTGCCGATCCCCGCGTGGGACCCCGACGCCGCCTTGTTCCTGATGGACCGGCACGACGTCGCCGCGGCGGTCCTGTCGGTGTCGACGCCCGGTGTCCACCTCGGCGACGGCGCCGACGCCCGCAACCTGGCCCGGCATGTCAACGAGTACGCCGCGCAGGTGGTGCGCGACCACCCGGCCCGGTTCGGGTTCTTCGCCACGCTCACCCTGCCGGACGTCGACGGTGCCCTGGCCGAGATCGACCACGCCTTCGACACGCTCGGCGCCGACGGCGTGGTGCTGCTGGCGAACTGCGGCGGCACCTACCTGGGCGACCAGGCGTTCGATCCGGTCTTCGACGAGCTGCAGCGCCGCCGGGCCGTGGTGTTCGTCCACCCGTCGGTGCCGCCCGGGCTCGAGCCGATCGAAGGGATCCCGCCGTTCATGGCGGACTTCCTCCTCGACACCACCCGCGCCGCGGTCAACCTCGCCCGCAGCGGCACCCTCGACCGCTGCCCGGACTTGCGCATCGTGCTGGCCCACGCCGGCGGGTTCCTGCCGTACGCCGCCTACCGGCTGTCGGCCGCGGCCAGCGCCGAGGGCAACGTGGTGACCGGGCTCGCCCGGCTGCAGCGCTACTACTTCGACATCGCGCTGTCGGGGAGCCCCACCGCGCTGCCGAGCCTCCTGGCCTTCACCGACCCGGCGCACGTCACCTTCGGCAGCGACTGGCCCTACGCTCCCGACTTCGCCGTGGCCGGCATGACCTCGTTGTACGAGGGTTACGCCCTCGACGACGCCGCCCGGGCGCAGATCGACCGTCACACCGCCGAGTCACTCTTCCCCCGGTTCAGGAGCAGGAGCAGCTGAATGGGCACGTACGCCAGGGTCTTCGGGCCCCACGACCCGGACGCCACCTACGTCGACCACGCCTACCCCGAGCAGCTCTTCGACACCGGGGAGGTGCAGCTCAACTACGCCGTGGTCGGGTCGGACGACCAGCCGGCGCTGCTGCTGATCCCCGGGCAGTCGGAGTCATGGTGGGGCTACGAGCAGGCGTTGCCCCTGCTCGCCGAGCACTTCCAGGCGTACGCCGTCGACCTGCGAGGCCAGGGGCGCTCCAGCCGCACGCCGGGTCGGTACACGGTCGACAACATGGGCAACGACCTCGTCCGCTTCATCGACGGCGTCATCGGGCGCCCGACGGTCGTCAGCGGCCTGTCGTCCGGCGGCGTCCTGGCGGCCTGGCTGTCGGCCTACGCCCGGCCGGGCCAAGTCATCGCCTGCCACTACGAGGACCCGCCGCTGTTCCACTCGGAGGTCGACACGACGTGCGGCCACTCGGTGCGCCAGGGTGTCGGGCCGATGTTCGCCATGTGGTCGAAGTACCTCGGCGACCAGTGGAGCGTCGGTGACTGGGACGGCATGCTCGCCGCTGCGCCGGACGAGCTGCCCGGCTGGCTCGCCCGGCTGTTCGGGGCCATGGGCGGCGCGGCCGAACCGCCCCAGAACCTGAAGGAGTACGACCCCGAGTGGGGCCGCGCCTTCTGGACCGGCACCGTCGCCGCCAGTTGCGACCACGCCCGCATGCTCGCCGCCGTCAAGGTCCCCGTGCTGCTGACCCACCACTTCCGGGCCATCGACGAAGCCACCGGTGCGCTCATGGGCGCGCTGTCCGACGAGCAGGCCGCCCGCGTCCGCCAGCTGGTCGAGGGCGGCGGCCAACCCGTCGACTACCGCTCCTTCCCGAGCATGGGCCACTCGATGCACGGCCAGGACCCCCAGCTCTTCACCGAAACCCTCACCGACTGGGCCATGCAGCTCAGCCGTTGAGGACGGCAGCGGCCAGCGCGGCGACAGCGGTGGCCAGGGAGAGGATGACGACGGCGTTGACCACGGTCGTCGCGCGGCGGTGACGGCGGGGGAGCGGGCCGTCGGCGGGCAGGTCGATCGCCGCCTGGGCGAGGACGTCACGGGCGGCGACGGCGATGCCCGGGTGGAGGAGGCCGGCGAAGGCCGCGACCGTGGTCCAGCGGGTGTAGCGACCGACCTCGGCGGCGGTCAGCTCCCGCGTGGGGAGGCACGCCGCCCAGAAGAGCAGGACGGCGAGGCCACCGCCGAGGTACAGCAGGAGCAGGGCTTCGAAGGGTCCGTTCACAGGTCGTTCCTGTTCATTGGCGAGGGGTTTCGGGGACGCCGCGGGCGCGGAGCGCCGCTGCGAAGGCGTCGGGGACGGTGACGCGCCAGCCGTGGTCGGCGAGCTGGCGGCGGGTGAGGGTGACCTCGGCGGCGGCGTCGCTGTAGGTGAACCGGAGCGTCCACCGCGGCCCGACGTCGAGCACCTCGGCGAAGTCGTGGGTGGTCTCGCGGTCGACGGCGCCGACGGCGACCCAGCCGTCGCGCTGGTCGTCGGCCGCCGTGACCTCGACGTGCGCCAGCCACCCGTACGGGTTGCGGACGGTGATCGAGTCGACATGGGCCGGCGCTTCCAGCGCCGGTACCACCAGCGCCGTCAGCGCGATCCAGAAGGCGAACGCGACGACGATGCCGAGCACGTCGTGCCGCGGTCGGGGCGGCCACAGCCGGGCCCGGTCGACCGAGGCCCTCACGGCCCGGCTCCGGTCAGGATGGCCGCCAGCATGCGGGCCTGGTCGGGGGTCAGGGTGACCGCGGCGTCGGGCTCGTCGCTCCCCGGGGCCATGACGTAGACGTCACAGCGGCGGGAGTGGTGGACGACCGCGACGACGTGGCTGCCGTCGGCGGTCTCGAGGTCGTAGCGGCGCCCGAGGCCGGGCAGCTCCCGGCGGGTGACCTCGGGCGGGGCAGGTTGGGGGTGAGCGGGGTCGTGCACGACGCGGCTCCTCGGCTCGTGGGTCGGGGCATGGCACGCCCCTCCCGTCACACGAGCGCGCGGGAGCGCGACCGGAGGACCGAGGGGCTAGGCGAGGCCGACGCGCGCCGGGGGCGCCCGGCAGGGCGCGATGGTGGCGCGGCGCAACGATCGGCTGATGCGCCCGCTACGGGCCGGGCGTCGCCACCAGGCCAGTGCCGCCGCGATCCCCGCGGTGGCCCCGGTGAAGAGGCCGTAGCCGAGATATCGCGGCTCCGACCAGCGGACGAGCGACAGCAGCCCGTCCGACCAGCCCCGCGACCGCACGGCCGGGGCGGGCGTGCCGACGGTGTCGCCGGCGACGAGCACGGACGCTCCGCCGTGGGCGGTGGCATCGGCGTGCGCTTCGGAGCGGAGCCCGACGGCCGACAGCAGGACGACGACGGCGAAAGCGGCGACCGCCGCCCACGCCGTCCTTCGTCCGATCCGACCCATCCGACGACGCTACCGCGCCGTGGTCAGCGGCTCCTTGGAGGCTGGAGGAGCAGCGCCAGGTCGATGTTGTCGGCAACCACCTGGCTGCCGGTGGGGTTGAGGTGGACGCTGCCTTCCGCTGCGGCCCACACGGTGCGGATCTTGGTGGGGGTCGCCGGGTCCCGGAGGATCGCGTCGAGGTCGACGACCGCGTCGAACTCCTTGGTGGCCCGCAGGAAGGCGTTGACGTCCTGGCGGATCGGCTCGTTGGCCGACGTCATGTGCACGCCGAGCGGCGTGATCGTGGTGGCAATCACCCGTATGCCGGCCGCGCGCGCCTGGGCAGCGATCGTCCGGTAGTGCGTGATGATGTCGGCGGCCGGGAGCGGGCTCCCGTCGATGAGGTCGTTCACGCCGAGGACAACGATCACCGTCTTCGCCCCGCTCTGGGACAGCACGTCGCGGTTCAGCCGAGCTGCCGCCGCCTCGATCGTGGCCCCCGCCTGGCCGGCGTTCGGCACGCCGAGCCGCGGCGTCCCTGCCGCCGCCAGCCGGTCGAACAGCTTGTCGGGCCAGCGATTGTCGGTCGACGTGCCCACGCCGTCGGTGATCGAGTCGCCCAACGCCACGATCGCGCCCAGCGACTGGTCGTTGCGGACGTCCACCGCTGACGCGAAGTACCAGGCCTGCGGCGACGGGGTGATGAACCCGGTGCCCGATGCGTCGGCTGCCCGGTCGCCGGCGTAGACGTAGGTGTCCCGCAGTGCCGTGCGGTGCCAGGTCGGGGTCCCGGTCGCGCCGCTGAAGTAGAGGCTGACCACCAAGTCCTGGTCGGCGGGCACCGCGAGGCTCACCGGATCGCTGTACAGCTCGAAGCCGGCCGGGATGCTCACCGCCTGCTGGCCGCCGAACGTGAGCGTCCGCACCGATGCGGCGTCGAGGTTCGGCACGCCCGTCGTCGCGGGCAGGCCGACGGTGGCCTTGGTGAGCGCCAGCGCCGACGTCCCGAAGGCGTTCGACACGCGGACCCGCAGGCTGCTCCCGCCAACAGTTGTGTGGACGATGTTGCGCACAGTCTGGTTCTGGAAGCCGCTCTGATATGTGGTTCCGGCGCCGCCGGTGTCGAGCGAGACCGAGGTCGACCACGAGCTGACCCAGCCGGGTCGGATCTCGAAGCCGCTGAACACCGTGCGATTGACGGTCGAGGCCGACGGCCCGGCGGACACCAGCGCGACGTCCTGGGTGGCGGCCGCGGTCGGGACGGTGGCGGTGCCCACCGACGTCCACGTCCCGTCGATCCCGTTGGTCGAGCTCGTCGAGTACAGGCCTTCGTAGGTGGTGGCCCCGGTGCGCACCAGTCGCAGCCACACCGGCATCGCCACGCTGTTGGGGCTGGCCGGCAGCAGGCTGTCGAGGTCCTGGTCGCCGTCCGAGTCCCAGCGCAGCGACACGCCCCCGCCCGGCGCGGCCACGAGGGCGACATAGCCGCGGCCCGAGGTCGTGAAGAGGCTGTTGTGGGCGAGGCTCACGCTGTTGCGCATGACCAAGCCGCCCAGCGACGCCTGGTTGGCGCTCGACTGGGTCTCGACCTTCACCACCGCGGCGGTGCTCGCCGTGGCGGCGCCGGGGGCGTAGATGCTGCCCTGCCGGTCCCAGGCGTACGTGTCGACGCTGCTCGGCTGGGTGCCGGTGGTGTCGATCGACATGGGCCCGGCTGCGCTGATGCGCCGGGTGCCGAGCGAGTCGCCGTAGTACGCCTCGCCGGTGGTCCTGCGCTGGTAGGTCGCGGGTGCAGTGCCGAACGTGACCTTCATCAGGCCGAACTCGCCGTGCAGGTTTCCGAGGTAGCGGGCGTAGGTGACGTACTGGACCTTGCCGTTCTGCTCGGCGAACTCGGGGTGGGCGTAGCCGGCGTAGTTGACCGCGCCCGAGACCGGCGGCGGTGCGCCCTCGGCGATGACGCCTGGGGCGGACCACGGGCCCTCCAGGTTGTTCGCCACGGCGTAGAGGACGTGACCGGCGGCGGGCGCCGTGTAGATGGCCATGAAGGTGCCCGTGTAGTCGTTCCAGAAGACGGACATGCCGGCCGCGCCGCCGAGCATGGCGACCGGGTTGCCGTTGAGGTCACGCTCGGCCGACGCCAGCGGCTGGGCGCAGTTGATGTCCGACGACCAGGTGCCCGCGGCGCAGCCCGTGCCACCGGTGCCGGTGTAGAAGGTCCAGGCGGCTCGGTCGGCCACTGCGGACGGGGTGCTGGTCGACACCCGGGCCAGGCTGCACCGAAAGCTGGTGTAGCAGCCGTAGGTGTAGAGGTAGCCGTTGCGCAGGATCATCCCGGTGTTGAAGATGCGGGTCGACTCGGGCCAGAGCACGTAGGGGCGGCTCGCGTCGGTGGGGTTGGCGATCGCCGTCGCCGTCCACTTGCCGGTCGACTCGTTCCAGGTGGCCAGCCCGTAGCCCCGGCTGGTGCTGGTGCCCTGGACGATGTGGTAGATCCCGAGCATCCGGTGGTTGGCGGGGTCGGCGACCACGCTGCCGCCCCACACCCGATAGTCCGTGGGGGAGTAGCCGGGCGGCAGCGGGAAGGCCTCCTGGGGGTAGCCGGCCGTGTCGAGGTTGTCGTAGGCCCAGGTGCCCACGTTGTCACCCAGGTTGGTGTCGGTGGTCTGGGCGCCGGTGTTGCCGATGAAGCGCTTCGTGGCCCCGGTCACGTTGTCGACGACCAACGTGTCGCCGAACGACCAGTACGAGAACCGGGTGCCGGCGCCGTTGTCGTAGAGGGTGCTCTGGCCCTTGTCGTGGCCGCCGACGAACGCCGGCTCGGTCAGCTTGCCCGGGGCGACGGTCCCCGAGCTCTCGACGACCGGCAGGGGCGGTGGCCCGACGGGCACGGAGGGCACCTGGATGGGTGCGCCCACCGGGGCCGGCGTGGCTGGTGTGGCTGACGCGATGTCGGCCGGTCGGATGACCCCGGCGGCGCTCGCGAGCAGCCCGCACAGGATGACAAGGACGGTCCGCCTCATGACTCCCCTTCGATGTCCCCAGCAGAGACCGCCCAGCGCCGCCTCCACGCGACGGCGACCTTACCAACGGGAGGTCATGCCTGGTGGGGGACCCTCGAAAAGTTACCTGACGTAGCGTCAGAGAAATCTGATGGGGTGTCAGAAGGGCATGTAACGTGCGCATAAGGCGATGAGGAACCGCACAGTTGGGGGGCACGCACGATGGAGGCATCGGCGAAGGGTGGCGCACCGTCGTCGCGCAGGTTGGCCGCGATCTTCCTCGTCAGCTTGGCGGGGCTGCTGCTCGAGGTGGGTTACACCCGGATCATCTCCTACAAGCTCTGGTACTACTACACGTACCTGGTCATCGGGCTGAGCCTGCTGGGGATCGGCTCGGGCGGCATCGTGCTGGCGGTGTCGGCGCGGCTGAAGGCGGCGACCACGGAGCGCATCCTCGGCCTGGCCGCCCTGGGGGGCGCAGTGAGCGTGGCGGTCGGCTACGCCGTCGTGGCGTGGCTCCCGATCAACACCTACGACATCTGGAACTACGGAACTGCGGCGTCGTTCGGGAACTTCGGGCTGCTCGCGGTGCTGAGCTTTGCCCTGTTCGCCACGTTCGTGGCCCTCGGCGTGATCCTCGCGACCCTGCTCGGACGGGCGGCCGACGGTGACCTCGGCCGCCTCTACTTCGCCGACCTCCTCGGCGCCGGCGCGGGCTGCGTCGTCGCCATCCCGCTGATCGCCCGGCTCGGCCCGCCTCGGGTCGTGGTGCTGGCGGCCGTGGTGTTCGCCGCCGTTGCCCTGCTGTTCCTCCCCCGGGGCGCGCAGGCAACGGCGGCGAGCAAGGCGGTCTCGCTACGGGCCTGGGCCCGGTCGCCGTGGCGCCTCGGCGCTGCCGGGGTGGCGGTGCTGCTGGCCGTCGGCGTCGTGGCCGAAGACACCCTGCCCGAGGTGCGACCCGAGACGACGAAGAACGAGGTCGACCGGCCGGCGCACTCCGAGTGGGGCCCGGTGTTCCGGGTCGACCTCACCGGCCCGCTGCCGCCCGAGGGCAAGCGGATGCTGGTCCACGACGGCAGCTACGGCTCCGGGATCTGGGAGTGGGACGGCAAGGTCGCCAGCCTGACCCGCTACGAGGACGATGCCCGGCGCATCCCGTTCGGGCTGCTCGGCGGCGCGCCCGGCCGCGAGCTGATCATCGGCTCGGCGGGAGGCAACGAGATCCTGGCGTCGCTGTACTACGAGGCGAAGCACATCGAAGCGGTCGAGCTGAACCCGGTGACGGTCAAGCTGCTGCGCCACGACTTCGCCGGCCTCACCGGGCACCTCGCCGAGCGGCCCGAGGTCGACCTGCACGTCGGCGACGGCCGTTCCTACCTGGCCCGCAGCGACGGCCGCTTCGACCTCGTCTGGTACGTCGCCCCCGACAGCTACGCGGCCACCAACGCGGCATCGTCGGGCGCCTTCGTGCTGTCCGAGAGCTACCTCTACACGCATCAGATGGTGGAGGAGACGCTGCGCCACCTCAGCGACGACGGGATCATGGTCGTCCAGTTCGGTGAGCTCGACATCGACCAGCCGAGCCGCACCGCTCGCTACATCGTGACGGCCCGCAAGGCGCTGCACGACCTCGGCATCGACGACCCGGCCCGGCACCTCGCGGTGTCGGCCCAGACGACCCCGGGCCTCGGCAGCCTCTCCACCATCGTCGTCAAGCGGACCCCGCTGACCCAGACCGAGGTCGACGGGTTCGCAGACACGCTCGCCGACATGTCGTCGGAGCACCGCGCGATCTACGCACCCGGTGGGCCGAACGACGGCAGCGTGCTCGCAAAGTTGTCACAGGATTCGGACAATTCTGTAAGCAGCATTGTTGACAACTTCCCCCGAGACATCAGCGCCGTGTCGGACGACGCGCCGTTCTTCTGGCACTTCACGCGGTTCGGGGACGTGCTGGCCCACGTCGCCGAGCCGATCGACGTGTTCGTCGCCGACCCGGAACAGGCCATCGGCGAGCGGGTCCTGCTGCTGCTGCTCGGCCTCGCCGCCGCCTATGCCGCAGCGTTCCTGCTGCTGCCGTTCCTGGTGGTGCGGCGGGGGTGGTCGTGGTCGGAGCTGCCGGCCAAGCGGACGTCCGCGCTGTACTTCGCCTGCCTCGGCCTGGGTTTCATGTTCTACGAGGTCACCATGATCCAGCGGCTGGTGCGGTTCCTCGGCTACCCCACCTACTCGCTGACCGTGACGCTGGCGTCGATCCTGATCTCGACCGGGTGCGGGGCGCTGCTGTCGCGCCGCCTGGCCGCGCGGTCGCGCTCGATCGTGCCCTTGTTGCTGGCCGCGCTGGCGGTGCTGACGCTCTTCTACCAGTTGGGACTCGACCCGCTGGAGGACGCGCTGCAGGGGCAGGGCCTGGCGGTGCGGGTCGGGCTGGCGGTGGTGGTGCTGGTGCCGCTCGGTCTGTGCCTCGGCATGTTCATGCCGTTCGGGCTGGAGGCGGTCGGCCGGCTCAGCCCGCGGGCCGAGGAGTACGTCGCCTGGTCGTGGGCGGTCAACGGGTTCTTCTCGGTGATCGGCTCGGTGCTGACCACGATCCTGTCGATGGCGCTGGGCTTCACCGTGGTCCAGTACCTGGCGCTGGTCGTGTACGGCGTGGCCGTGGTGGCGTTCACCCGGCTGGCCCGCCGGTCGGCCACCGTCGTCGACGGCAACGCGGTCGCCGCCGCGACCGCCGAGCCGGAGCTGACGGCCGCGCCTGCCTGAGCAACGCGTCGGTAGCGTCGGGTCGATGGCGCAGTTCCACTTCGACCCGACCACGTACATGGAGCTGATGCGGGCGGAGGTCCCGCACTACGACCAGCTGCAGGACGCCATCGCCGCGGCGACAGCCGGGGGAGGCCGGGTCGTCCGGCGGGTGCTCGACCTCGGCACCGGGACGGGCAACACGGCCCGGCGGGTGCTGGACCTCCATCCCGAGGCGACGCTGGTCGGCGTCGACGAGAGCGCCGACATGCTGGCCGTTGCCCGGGAGGCGCTCCCGGCGACGGCCGAGCTGCGGGTGGCGCGGCTGGAGGACCCGCTGCCGGACGGTCCCTTCGACCTGGTGGTGTCGGCGCTGGCGGTCCACCACCTCGACGGCCCGGGCAAGGCCGACCTCTTCGGTCGGATCGCCGCCGTGCTGGGCCCCGGCGGTCGGTTCGTGCTGGGCGACGTCGTGGTGCCGGAGGACCCCGCCGACGCCGTGATCCCCCTCGAAGAGGGCTACGACCAACCCAGCACTGTCGCCGACCACCTCACCTGGCTCACCGCCGCCCACCTCGCCCCCACCATCTCCTGGTCCCACCAAGACCTCGCCGTCCTCACCGCCGAACGGCCCTGACCGGCGCTGAGCTACGCCGACTTCTTGCGGGGGGACTTCTTGGTGCGCTTGCCGCTCTTGGCGTTGGACTTGAGGCTGGCTTCCAGGGCTTCCATCAGATCGACGACCTTGCGGTCCTGCTCGGCTGCCGGTTCCTTGGTGATGTCCTCGCCGGCTTCCTTGGCCTTGATGCGGTCCCGCAGCTCCTCGGTGTAGGTGTCGTGGTAGCGCTTCGGGTCCCACTCGCCGGTCAGGGAGTCGACCAACTCCGTCGCCATCCGCAGCATCTTCGCCTCGGGCTTGGACCGCCGGTCCGGCACGTCCTCGACGTCCGACCGCGGCACGACCTCGTCGGCGAACCGCATCGTCGACATCGCCAGGGCGTTGTCGAGCGGCCGGATGGCGGTCAGGTACTGCTTGTTCCGCATCACGACGGTCCCGATCGCCGCCAGTTCACGGTCCTCCATCGCCGCTCGGAGCAGCTGGTAAGGACGCTTGGCGGCGTCGCCGTCCGGGGCCAGCCAGTACGTCCGCTCGTAGTAGATCGGGTCGATCTCCTCGAGGGCGACGAAGTCGGTGATGTCGACGACCCGCGTCGACTCGGGCCGCAGTTCGTCGAGCTCGGCCTTGTCGAACGTGACGTAGTTGCCCTCGCTGATCTCGAACCCCATGTCGATCTCGTCGGCGGTGACCTCGTCGCCGGTCTTGTCGGACACCTTGCGGTTGCGGACCCGTGACCCGGTCCCCTTGTCGATCTGGTGGAAGTGCACGTCGTGGTCACGCACCGCCGAGAACGCCTTCACCGGCACTGTGACCAGGCCGAAGCTGATCGCACCCTTCCAAACCGAACGTGCCATACCCCTGAGATACCCGGCCGTCTTGGAGACAACCCGGTGCGGGTCAGGCGTCGAGGACCTCGATGCGGATCCGCTTGTTGGCCTTGCCCTTGGACTCGGTCTTGACGACGCGGATGCGGCCGACCTGGTCGGTGCTCACCACGTGCGTGCCGCCGTCGGCCTGCTTGTCGAGGCCCACGATGTCGACGACCCGGATCTCGGTCACCGACTCGGGGACCATGTTGACCTTGGTGCGGATGAGGTCCTCGTCCTCGAGCGCGGTCTCCCGAGGCAGGAACTCGACCTGGATGGGACGGGCCGCGGCCAGCTCCTCGTTGACCCGGCGCTCGATCGTGGCTCCGAAGCCCTCGGGCAGCGGGTCGAACTCGAAGTCCATCCGGGCCGTCAGCGGCTCCATGTTCCCGCCTGTGACCGACACCTTGTACTCGTTCCAGATGACCCCGCACAGGACGTGGAGCGCCGAGTGGGTGCGCATCAGCGCGAAGCGCCGCTCCCAGTCGAGCTCGCCGTGCACCGTGGTGCCGACGGGCGGGACCGGTCCGTCGAGCACGTGCACCACCTCGCCGTCGGCCTTGCGCACGTCGACGACCCGGGCCTCGCCGCCGTCCCAGGCCAGCGTCCCGGTGTCGTGGGGCTGGCCGCCGCCGGTCACGTAGAAGGCGGTGCGGTCGAGCACCACCCGGTCGTCGGCGACCGACGACACGACGGCGTCGAAGGCCCGGAGCGAGGCATCGCGCAGGTACAGGAGCTCGGTTGGCATCTCCCGATGCTACGGTAACTAACACTTGCGTCAGTTTTCGTGCGCGGGATCGGGGGAGCAGCCATGCAGGAGATCGTCGGGGCCGTCGTCGGGCGGTGGTACGTGACGGGGTTCGGGATCGCGTTCGCAGTCAACGCGCTGCGCCACCTCGGCTGGCGGCGGACGCTGCAGTACGCGGTGGTGGCGCTGGTGGTAGGCGTGGCCGCCGAGAACGGCTCGGTCCACTTCGGGATCCCGTACACCCGTTACGCCTTCGACGAAGCCCTGCGGGGCGACGAGGTGTTCGTCGGCGACGTGCCGCTCATGGTGTCGCTCAGCTACACGTTCATGGGCTACTTCGCCTTCGCCGCCGCCCGGCTGGTGATGTCCGGGCCGCGGCGGACCCGTGGCCCGATGCCGGTCCTCGAGTACCTGACCGCCGTGGTGCTGGCGGTGTGGGCACTGTGGATCGTCGACCCGATCAGCAGGCTCGGGGCGCACTTCTTCCTCGGCGAGCTGTTCCACTACGACGGCCCCGGCTTCTGGTTCGGGCTCCCGCTGGGCAGCCAGGTCGGGTTCACGCTGACGGCCGCGATCCTGGTCGGCACGCTGACCTGGCTCACCCGCGACGATCCGGCGGAGCCGGTCGCCCGCCTGGCGGACCATCCTCACCTCCCGGCGCTCGGCTCCTACCTCGGGCAGGTCCTGTTCATGACCGGTACCGCGTTCTACGTGGCCCGCACCAACAGCGACCCCGCAGTCGTCCGCATGGCCGACGGCCTCGCCGGCGCCACGTTCATCATCGGGATCCCGATGGTGCTGCTCGTCGCCGTCCACTGGCGCTCGCTGGCCCTGGCTGCTGACGACGACGTCGAGCCCGCCGCCGAGCTCGACGAGCCCGAGCCGATGCCGGCGCTGTCAGGGCAGCAGGGCGACTGACTGGAGCTCGACGAACTCGTCGAGGCCCTCGGGCCCGTACTCTCGGCCCAGGCCGCTGGCCTTGAACCCGCCGAAGGGAGCGCCGAAGTCCGGGCCGTAGTGGTTGATCCCCACGGTGCCGGTACGCAGCTGGGCCGCGACGTCGACGCCGTGCTCGCCGTCGGCGGTCCACACCGACCCGGCCAGCCCGAAGTCGCTGTCGTTGGCGAGCGCGATGGCCTCGGCCTCGTCGCGGTAGGGGATGACGCACACGACCGGGCCGAAGATCTCCTCCCGGGCGATGCGGGCGCGGTTGTCGACGTCGGCGAACACGGTCGGGCGCACGTACCAGCCCCGGTCGGCGCCGACCGGTCGGCCGGGACCGCCGGCGACCATCCGGGCCTCGCCGGCCCCGAGAGCGATGTAGTCCGCGACCCGCTGCTGTTGGCGAGGCGACACGAGCGGACCGATCCCCGTGGCGTCGTCGAGCGGGTCGCCGACGACCAGGCTGTCGGCCATGGCCGCGAAGGCGTCGACCAGCTCGTCGTAGCGGTCGGCGGGGGCCAGCACCCGGGTCTGGGCGGCGCAGGCCTGGCCGGTGTTCATGAACGACGCGAAGCGCAGACCGTCGACCGTGCGGGCGATGTCGGCGTCCTCCAGGACGAGCGCCGCCGACTTGCCGCCCAGCTCGAGGCTGACCCGCTTGAGCGCCCGGCCGCAGACCTCGCCGATGTGCCGCCCGGTGGCGGTGCTCCCGGTGAAGGCCACCTTGTCGACCCCGGGGTGGCGCACCAGGTGGTCGCCGATGTCGGCGCCGCCGGGCACAACGCTGACGACGCCCTCGGGTACGCCGGCCTGCTCGACGAGCTCGGCCAGCAACATGCTGTCCAGCGGCGTCTCCGGCGGCGGCTTCACTACCACCGAGCAGCCGGCCAGCAGCGCAGGGACCAGCTTGGAGATCGCCACGACCTGGGGCACGTTCCACGGGACGATGGCGGCGACCACCCCGACCGGCGTCCGCCGGATGATCGACGTGCCGCCGAGCATGGTCGGCCGCCGCTCTGTCCACGGGTGGCGCTCGGCCAGGTCGGCGAACGTCGTGATCAGCAAGCTCGGGGCAAGGGCTTGGGCCAGCTGGGAGAAGGCGATCGGCGACCCCATCTCGGCGGTGATCAGCCGGGCGAGCGTCGACCCGCTTGTGGTAGAGGCCGGCGAAGCGCCGGACGACTGCGATCCGCTCGGCGACGTCGAGCCGGGGCCACGGGCCCTGGTCGAAGGCCCGCCGGGCCGCCTCGACCGCTCGGTCGACGTCGGTGACGGTGGCGGCCGGCACCGATCCGACCGGCTCTTCGGTGTGGGGGTTGACGACCTCGATGCGCGCCGACCCGGTCGGCTCGACCCAGCGTCCCCCGATGAACAACCGCTGATGGTCCACCCGCCCTTCATAGCCGGAAGT
>Ga0209382_10000287_pt1 | contig 81140 bp, 82 predicted proteins | sample SoiMetdeltSBSDD5_FD_187599 | JGI IMG/M metagenome (GOLD analysis project Ga0209382, IMG submission 187599) | Bulk soil microbial communities from a Populus tree surrounding site in Tennessee, USA - Soil MetaG P. deltoides SBSDD5 (SPAdes) (version 2) | ecosystem: Environmental > Terrestrial >... | reverse complement strand
CCATGATGGCGCGCCCGCGGCCACCGCGTCCGGCCCCGCCATCGCCGCAGTCCACGCGACTCACGAGCCCTTCTGCAGCGTGACGCGTGAGCAACGAGCCGAGAGTGTGCACGGGCTGTGCTGCCGCCGCCACTACGGCGGCAGCACAGTCGGGGGTCGTCACGCCTTCAGCGAGTCGTACACGCTCCGCTCGAGCTGGCCGTAGAGCTTCACCGCGCGGGTGTCCGCGAACGGCAGGATCTGGGTCATGATGAGGCCGGTTACCTTCTTGGCGGGGTCGAGCCAGTAGTAGGTGTTGAAGATGCCGCCCCAGCTCACGGTGCCGGCGCTGCGGCCGTTCGGGCCGGCCTGCATGTTCAGCATATAGCCGAGGCCCCATCGCAGATCGGCGCCCGGGAAGAAGTCGACGTCGTTCGAGAGGCCGCGGTTCTCCGTCTTCATGATGCCGGCCGCGATGCTGCCCGTGTGGTTCTGGTTCATCAGCGCGACGGTCTCCGGCTTCAGCAGCCGGGTGCCGTTCACGCTGCCGCCGTGCAGCAGCGCCTGCAGGAAGGTCAGGTAGTCGCGCCCGGTCGAGTAGAGCGGCCCGCCGCCCGACCAGAACTCGCCCGCGACCGGCACCGGCTCGAGCGGCTGCAGGGCCAGGCTGCCGTCGGCCTGACGCAGGTGCAGGCGGGCCTGGCGCGCGCGCTGCTCCTGCGTGGTGACGTAGCCGCTGTCCTTCATGCCGAGCGGCGCGAAGATCTTCTCGCGGAAGTACACGTCGAGCGGCTGCCCGCTCGCCGACTCGACCAGGCGGCCGACCCAGTCGGTGTTGACGCCGTACTCCCAGCGGTCGCCGGGATCGAAGATCAGCGGGGTCCGGATCGACGCCACCTTGGCGGTGGCCCGCGGGGGCATGCCGGTGGCCTTGATGTAGCGTCCGGTGTCCGCGTTCCAGATGTCGTAGCTGAACCCGGCCGTGTGGGTCAGCAGGTGGCGGAGCGTGATGGGGCGTCGCGGAGCCCGCAGCTTCGGCTTGCCGTCGGCCTCGAAGCCCTCGAGGACCTGCGCCGAACCGAGGGCCGGGTCGACGTTCGGCACCGGCGCCTCGAGCGTGAGCTTGCCCTGCTCGACGAGCTGCATCGCGGCCACGGAGGTGATCGCCTTCGTCATCGAGGCGATGCGGAACACCGTGTCGGGCGTCATCGCCGCGCTCTCGCCGAGGGCGCGCGGGCCGAACGCGCCCTCATAGAGGACGCCCTTGTCGGTCGCCACCATCGCGACGACGCCGGGGACCTCACGGGCGTCGACCGCCTGCTTGAGCACGCCGTCGATCTTCGCGCGGGCCGGCAGCGCGGTCTGGGCCGCGGCGCGGCGGACCGGCCCGGCGAGGCCGGTCGAGGCGGCGGCGGCGAGGGTCAGGGCTCCCTTCAAGATGTCGCGGCGGCTGGGTGTCATGGGCCTCGTCCTCCTCGGTGGGTGCGGGTGGCGTCGGCCGAAGCGGTGAATCGGTGGCCGGGAGGATCGCGCCGGGGTCCGGGCAAGTCAAGGCGCGGCGCGCCCGATCGTCGGTCGCGTGTCTCGACGTCGGTCGTACACTGGAGCGCGAGCCTGGCGCCACGCCTGCCCAAGGAGGGAGCAGTGAGCGACCCGATCCGCATCCAGTTCACGCGGTTTTCCGCCTTCTACTCGCCGCTCATCGCCACCATGGCGGGCGGCTTCCTGAAGGACGAGGGCTTCGCGCCCGAGCACTCGATCGCGCCCGCCGGCAAGTCCGCGATCGAGGGGCTGGTGCAGGGGACGGTCGACGTCTGCCAGTCGGCGCCCTCGCAGGGCTTCGGTCCGCTGGAGAAGGGGCAGGCGCCGGCGGCGCTGCACTTCGCCCAGATCAACGAGAAGGACGGCTTCTTCCTGACCGCGCGCGCGGCCGACCCGGCCTTCGCGTGGGACAAGCTCCGCGGCAAGAGCGTGCTGGTGGACCACGGCGGCCAGCCCTTGGCCATGTTCAAGTACGCCTGCTTCCGAAAGGGGCTGGACTACACGGCGATCAAGTCCGTGAACGTCCCGAGCGATCAGATGGACGGCGCCTTCCGTCAGGGGCAGGGGGATTACATCCATCAGCAGGGGCCGGCGCCGCAGCAGCTCGAGCACGACAAGGTCGGCCACGTGGTCGCGTCGGTCGGGGAGGCGATCGGGCCGGTGGCCTTCTCGAGCCTCGCCGCGACGGGAGCCTGGCTGAAGACCGACCCCGCCCGGCGCTTCATGCGCGCGTATCGCAAGGCGCGCGCGTGGCTCCTCGCGACGCCCGCGGCCCAGGTGGCCGAGGCGGAGGCGTCGTTCTTCCCGGAGATCGCGCGTCCCGTGCTGACCTCGACGATCGCGTATTATCAGAAACTCGGATGCTGGACCCCACACGTCGAGATCACGCGTCCGGCTTTCGAGGTGGCGCTCGACGTGTTCCAGCACGCGGGCTTGATCACCAGGCGTCACCGGTACGAGGACGTCGTGGCCCCCCCGCCGGGGGCCTGAGCAGGGCTGACGCTACCGCATTGACAGTGAGCGGTCCGACCGTCATGCTTTCGCGGGCATAGATAGCCACAACGGAGGGCGAGACCAGTACCCATGCGCTACGAGGCACCTGACACGCCGGAGGGGGCAGTGGCCCTGCTCGCGGGGGCGACGGGCGAGACCCGCATCCTGGCCGGAGGCACCGACCTCCTGGTCCAGATGCGCGCCGACGTCGTCGACCCCGCCCTGATCGTCGACATCAAGAGGATTTCTGAGACGCGGAAGGTCGCCGAGGAGAAGGGCGGCTTTCGCATCGGCGCCGCCGTGACCGGGGCCGAGCTCAAGGAGCACGCCCGGCTCAAGCAGGTGTGGCCGGGGGTGGTGGAGGCGGCCAACCTGATCGGCTCCACCCAGGTCCAGGGGCGGGCCACGCTGGGCGGAAACCTCTGCAACGGCTCGCCGGCCGCCGACAGCGTGCCGGCGCTCATCGCGGCGGGCGCCGTCGCGACCATCGCGGGACCCCAGGGCCGGCGCGACCTGCCGGTCGAGGACGTGATGCTGGGTCCCCGCAAGCTCGCGCTCCAGAAGGGCGAGTTCATCGTCTCGTTCCTGCTGCCGCCACGGCCGCCGCGCTCGAGCGACGCCTATCTGCGGTTCATCCCGCGAACCGAGATGGACATCGCGGTGGTCGGCGCGGGCGTGAGTCTCACGGTGGACCAGGCGGGCACGATCACCGCCGCGCGGGTGTCGCTGGGCGCGGTGGCGCCGCGGGTGCTGCTGGTGCCCGAGGCCGCCGCGGCCATCGTGGGCAGCCGGCTCGACCGCCCGGCGCAGGACCGGCTGGAGGCGGCCGCGCGGGCGGCGTGCCAGCCCATCGACGACAAGCGGGGAACGACCGACTTCCGCATCCAGGTGGCGGGCGTGCTGACGCGCCGGTCGGCCTTGATCGCGCTGGACCGAGCGAGGACCGCCTGATGGCCAAGCACCACATCGAGACGACCGTGAACGGCGACGCGGTGGAGTTCCTCTGCGAGACGGAGGAGACGCTGCTCGACGTGCTCCGCGACACCCTGCAGCTCACCGGCAGCAAGGAAGGCTGCGCGTCCGGTGACTGCGGCGCTTGTAGCGTCCTGCTGGACGGGCGCCTAATCTGCTCGTGCCTCGTGCTGGGCTGCGAGGTGAGCGGCCGCCGCGTGGACACGATCGAGGGCGTGGCGAAGGGGCAGACGCTCCATCCCATCCAGCAGAAGTTCCTCGAGCACGCCGCGCTGCAGTGCGGGATCTGCACTCCCGGCTTCATCGTGGCCAGCAAGGCCCTGCTCGAGCGGAACCCGAACCCGACGGACACCGAGATCCGCTACTGGCTGGCCGGCAACCTCTGTCGCTGCACGGGGTACGACAAGATCGTCACCGCAGTGAAGGATGCTGCAGTCGCGATGAGAAAGGGTTAGGTCATGGCCGAGAACGGGACGAACGGCACGAACGGGCAGGGCTACGTCGGTACCCGCACGATCCGCCCGGATGGCGTCGACAAGGTGACGGGCCGGGCGCGCTTCGGCGCCGACTTCAACCTGCCGGGGCAGCTCATCGGGCGGGTGCTCCGCAGCCCGCACCCCCACGCGCGCATCGTCAAGATCGACACGTCCAAGGCCGAGGCGCTCGCCGGCGTGAAGGCCGTCATCACCCGTGACGACTTCGCCGACCAGTCGTCGGAGTTCATCCCGGCCGGCGAGATGATGATGAACTACCGGGACGTTGTGCGGAACGTCATGGCGCGCGAGAAGGCGCTGTACGAGGGCCACGCCGTGGCCGCCGTCGCCGCCACCAGCGCCGCCGTCGCCCGCAAGGCGCTCAAGCTCATCGACGTGACGTACGAGGTCCTGCCGCACGTGATCGACGTGGTCGAGGCCATGAAGCCCGGCGCGCCGGTCCTGCACGACGACCTCTTCACGGTCGGCGTCGAGCCCAAGCCCGACAAGCCGTCCAACGTCGCCAAGCGCATCGAGATCACCCTCGGCGATGTCGAGGCCGGCTTCAAAAAGGCCGACGTCATCATCGAGCGCGAGTTCAAGACGGCCCCCGTCCACCAGGGCTACATCGAGCCGCACGCGGCGCTGGCCAGCGCCTCCGAGGACGGCTCGGCCGAGCTGTGGTGCTGCACGCAGGGCCACTTCATCGTGCGGGCGCACTGCGCGCGGCTGCTCGGCATGGACATCGGCAAGATCCGCGTGACCGCCTCCGAGATCGGCGGCGGCTTCGGCGGCAAGACGGTCGTCTACCTCGAGCCGCTGGCCATCGCACTCTCCCGCAAGGCCAAGCGGCCCGTGAAGATGGTCATGTCGCGCGAGGAGGTCTTCAAGGCCTCCGGCCCGACCTCCGGCGCCGTCGTGAAGGTGAAGATGGGCGCCACGAACGACGGCAAGTTCGTGGCCGGCTGGGCCGAGCTGAAGTACCAGGCCGGCGCCTTCCAGGGCTCGCCGGTGCAGCCCGGCGTCTTCTGCGCCTACGCGCCGTACGACATCGAGAACGTCAAGGTCATCGGCTACGACGTCGTCTCCAACCGCCCGAAGGTTGCCGCGTACCGGGCCCCCGGCGCGCCGATCTCCGAGTTCGCGGTCGAGAGCGTGGTGGACGAGATCGCCAAGAAGCTCGGCCTCGACCCGATCGAGCTGCGCATGATGAACGCGGCGCGCGAGGGCACCAAGGCCGCCTACGGGCCGAAGTTCGGCCCCATCGGCCTGGAGGAGACGCTCAACTCGATCAAGAAGACCGAGCACTGGAACACCCCGCTGCGGAAGTGGCAGGGCCGCGGCGTGGCCTCCGGCTTCTGGTTCAACATCGGCGGCGAGACGTGCGCCTCGCTGACGGTCAACGAGGACGGCACCGTGTCGCTGATGGCCGGCACCCCGGACATCGGCGGTCTGCGCGCCGCGCTCACCAACGTGGCCGCCGACGAGCTCGGCATCCCCTACGACAAGGTGCGCCCGATCATCGGTGACACCGGCTCGCTCGGCTTCACGTTCCTCACCGGTGGCAGCCGCTCGGCGTTCTCGGGCTCGATGGCCATCGTCGAGGCGGCCAAGCAGATCAAGGCCGAGCTCTGCACCCGGGCCTGCAAGCTGTGGGACGCGAAGCCGGACCAGGTCGAGTTCAAGGATGGTGCGGTGCGGCCGCTCGGCGCGCTGGCCGAGAAGGTCAAGCCGATGTCGATCGCGGACTTCGCCAAGATGGCCGGCAAGACCGGCGGGCCGATCGGCGGTTACGGCCGCATCAACGCGCAGGGCGCAGGCCCGAGCCTGGGCACGCACCTGGTCGACCTCGAGGTCGATCCGGAGACCGGCCGCGTGACGATCCTGCGCTACACGGCGGCACAGGACGCGGGCAAGGCACTGCATCCCGCGTACGTCGAGGGGCAGTTCCAGGGCGGCGCGGTGCAGGGGATCGGCTGGGCGCTCAACGAGGAGTACATCTACGGCAGCGACGGCAAGCTGCAGAACGCGGGCTTCCTCGACTACCGCATGCCGGTGGCCTCGGACCTGCCGATGATCGACGCGATCCTGGTCGAGGTCGCGAATCCCAAGCATCCCTACGGCGTGCGCGGCGTCGGCGAGACGCCGATCATCCCGCCGCTGGCCGCGATCGCCAACGCGATGGAGCAGGCCACCGGCATCCGCTTCACCGAGCTGCCGATGTCCCCGCCCAGGGTGCTGAAGGCGCTCAAGGAGCGCGAAGCGGCCGCGAAGGTCTGACGTGACATGGCGCGAGTCGTTCTCGTTGGGAACCTCGCGCAGCTGACGGGGGGCGTCGCCGAGTTTCAGCTATCGGCGACGTCCGTCAAGCAGCTCTTCCAGCAGCTCGCCGAGCTCCACCCCGGCATCGAGCCCCATCTCGAGGAGGGCGTGGCCGTGGCCATCGACGGCCAGATCTACCAGGACGCGCTCTTCCAGCCGATCGGCCCCGACAGCGAGGTCTTCCTGCTCCCGCAGATCGCCGGCGGCTAGGCGACCCGTCCGCGCGCGGCCCAGGCGCGGGCGATCAGCGAAATGGTGCCGTCCCTCCCGATCGGGAGGTGGCTGCGAATGCGATCTCTGAGGGCGTCCCGCCGCGCCTCGCTGAGCGACATCGCATAGGCGGGGGCGGGCGCCTGCCCTCCGAGGAAGGGCGACCAGTAGTCGTCGAAGTCGCGGAAGACCGTCGGCACGTCGATGGCCCGCACCTCCACCCCGCGGAGGCCCGCCGCGGCGAAGAGCTCGCTCAGGGGCCCAGGCTGACAGATCGGGAACCGGGGCCCCTCGTCCAGCTCGCGCGCCGCCGGATCGAGGGCGACCGCGGCGTCCCAGAAGTACCGCATCAGCTCCATCTTTCCGGTGTAGTCCCAGACGTACGCGGCGACCACGCCGCCCGGGCGGACGACGCGCGCCATCTCGGCCGCCGCGCGCGCCGGCTCGGGCACGAAGTTGAGGACGAGGCCGCTCACGGCGGCGTCGCGGCTGGCGGCCTCGATCGGCAGCGCCCGGGCGTCTCCCACCTCGAAGCTCGCGCGTCCGCCGCCGACGTGCGCCCGCGCGTAGTCGACGAAGCCGGGCGAGGGATCGACGCCCATCACCGACCGTGGGTTCGCGCGGTCGAGAACGGTCTGACTCACGGCGCCGGTCCCGCACCCGACGTCGACCCAGTCCTTGCCGTCGGGAACCGCCAGCCAGTCGACGAAGGCGCGAGCGACGAGACGGCTCCATCGGCCCACGTAGGGCTCGTACACCTCGCCCGCGGCCCAGAGGGCGGTGCGCTCCACTAGAGCGGCCTGATCTCCACCTTGCGGAACTTGATGGTCCCGCGGCCCCACTGCAGGGCGAACGGGCCGCTCGCGAACTTCGAGTCCTGCACGTCGACGGTCCGCGCGCCGTTCAGGACGAGGACCAGGTGCGAGCCGCGCATCGTGATCTCGTAGGTGTTCCACTTGCCGCCGGCCTTCGGCATGGGCTGGGCCACCTTGGCCACCTTCACGATCGCGCCGGTGCCGTAGGTCGGATCGGGACGCTGGTCGAAGATGTTGGCCTCGTAGCAGCTCTCGTCGGTGATCTTGTTCGGGTCCTGGCAGCGCACGAAGATGCCGCTGTTGGCGTCGTCGCTGGCCCAGAACTCCACGCGCATCGTAAAGTCCCGGTACGGGGTCTTCGACACCAGGTAGGCCGGGTCCTTGCCGCCCTGGGTGGCCTGGATCGCGCCGTCGGTGGCGGTCCAGTTGGCCTCACCCACCCGGTTGAAATTCTCGAGCCCCTTGGTGCCGTCGACGAGCGTGGTCCACCCCGTCCCGCCGCCACCCGTGGCGCAGCTGCTCAGGACGGCGAGCAGTGCGAGCCCGCCCAGACCTCGCCATGCGGTCGCCTTCATGGTGTCTCCTCCGAGGTCTCTATGCGGCCATCCATCCGCCTCGTCAAGGGCGTTTCCGAGCACGGCACTGGACCCCGGCGCGACCATGGAGACACGGAGACGATCCGGCCCGAGGACCCCAAGGAGGATTCCATGGAACCCACGATGGGACTCGACAACCCGGGCGTGGTGACGCGGGCGTTCTACAAGCTCGGCGAGCGGATGTTCGGCGCGGTGCCGACGCCCGAGCGCCTCATGGCGCGGCGGCTGCCGATGATGCTCGCGCTCGGTGGCCTCTACGGCGCCATCGAGTGGTCCGGCACCATCGACGCCCGGCTCCGGGCGCTGCTGAACGTGCAGGTGGCGGCGCTCTACGGTGTGCCCTACTGAATGGACATCCGGCACGCCGTCGGCGTGAAGGCCGGAGTCCCCGCCGAGACGCTCGACGAGGTTCTCGACTTCCGCGGCAATCCTCTCTTCACCGAGCGCGAGCAGGCCGCGCTCGAGTTCTGTGAGCGCACCACCCGCGACGACCTCGAGATGACCGACGCGTGCCTGGCCCGGGTGCGCGAGCACTTCACGGAGGGTGAGGTCATCGAGCTGGCGTTCATCGGCGGCTTCCAGATCTTCGCCAGCAAGTTCGCCAAGGCCTTCCGGGTGCCGGCCCAGGGCTTCCGCACGGAGGCCCCGCCGACGGACTGATCAGGCGCGGATGGCCTGCACCATGCGCTGGGCGGCGCCGGTGAGGAGGCCGGCGTCGCTGCCGAGCACGACGAAGCGGTAGCCGCGGTCGATCATCGCGCGCGCCTCGTCGGCCGAGAACGCGATGCCGCCGAGGGCGACACCGCCGCGGGCCAGGATCCTGGCCTCGGCGCGCGCCACGACCTCGCGCAGGCGCGGGTGGTCGAGCTGACCGGCGACGCCGAGGTTCTCCGACAGGTCGCCGCGCGCGACGGCGACCACGTCCAGCCCCTCGACGCCGAGGATGTCGTCGAGCGCCTCCACGGCGGCGAGGGACTCGATCAGGACGACGTCGACGATCGCGTCGTTCGCGGCCTTCAAGTAGTCGAGGTTCGATATCCCCCAGCGGAGCGCCGCGTACGTCGGCCCGTAGCCCCGGCGCCCGGCGGGCGCGTAGCGGACGGCCTGGACCGTGGCCTCCGCCTCGGCCCGGGTGGCGATCTGCGGGAACACGACGCCGAGGGCGCCGCAGTCGAGGACCGGCTTGACGAGCTCGGGGCGCACGCCGGGCACGCGCACGAGGGGCGTCGCCGGCGTGCCGGCGGTGGCCGCGACCATCGCCGCGATCGACTCGATGGACGTCGGCGCGTGCTCCATGTCGAGCATCAGCCAGTCGACGCCCGTCCGCGCCAGGGCCTGCACGAGCTGCACGCTCGGCATCGTGACCAGGTAGCCGAGGGTGGCCCGGCCCTCGGCGAGGGTGCGTCGCAGCGCGCGCGGGTCGGGCGTGCTCACGGCTCGACGGGGTGGATCGGGATCGTGAACGTGAAGGTGGAGCCGACGCCCGGCTGGCTCGTGACCCAGATGCGTCCGCCGTGCAGCTCGACGAACTTGCGGGCGAGGGCGAGGCCGAGCCCGGTGCCCTCGACCCGCCTCGCCGCGTCGCCGACCTGCCGGAACTCCTCGAACACCGCGGTCTGGTCGTCGGGGGCGATGCCCACGCCGGTGTCCGCCACCGAGATCTCGGCCACGCCGTCGCGCACGGCGGCGCGGACGTCGATGCGTCCGCCGGCGCCGGTGAACTTCACCGCGTTGGAGAGGAGGTTGAGCAGGACCTGCTTCACCTTGCGCTCGTCGCCGCTGACGCGGCCGAGGCGAGGGTCCATCTCGCGCCCGACCACGATGTCCTTGCGCGCGGCTCGCTCCCGCATCAGGAGGAGGCCGGTGTCGATCGCGTCGGGCAGGTCGAACTCCGCCCGCTCCAGCTCCATGCGGCCGGCCTCGATCTTCGACAGGTCGAGGATGTCGTTGATGAGCGACAGCAGGTGCCGGCCCGACTCGAGGATGTCCTTGAGGTACTCCTCCTGCTTGTCGTTGAGGTCGCCGAACATCCGCTCGGAGAGGACCTCCGAGAAGCCGATGACGGCGTTGAGCGGGGTGCGCAGCTCGTGCGACATGTTGGCGAGGAACTCGCTCTTGTGCCGGCTGGCCGCCTCGAGCGCCCGGCTCTGGTCGGCGATCTCGCGGAACAACCGCGCGTTCTGGATGGCGAGGACCGACTGGTTGGCCAGGGTCTGGAGCAGGTCGACGACGTCCGGGGCGAAGGGCACCGGCTCGCGCCCCCACACCGCCAGCACCCCCACGATCTGCTGCTCGAACAGCAGCGGGACGCCGAGGAGCGAGCGATACCCGTGGCGCTCGAAGACCTCGCGCACGCGCGCGACGTCGTACGTGGCCTCGCGGACGTCGGCGACTTGCACGGGCGTCCGCTGGGCGGCGGCCCGCCCGGCCACGCCCTCACCGAGGCGGATCGGCGCGGCCCGGATGACCTGGCCGAGGTCCTCGTCGAGGCCGTGGGCGCCGCGGACGCGACTGAACAGCTGGCTCGCCTCGTCGAACTCGTAAACGACGCCACCATGGGCGCCGGCCAGTCGCACCCCCCGCGCGACGATCGTGGTGAGGACGGTCTCGAGATCGAGGGTCGAGCTGACGGCCTGGGCGACCTCGCCGAGAGCCTGCAGCTCCTCGACCGAGCGGGCCAGCTCGCCCGTCCGCGCCTGCAACTGCTCGTTGGCCACGGCGAGCTCGCGCGTGCGCTCCTCGACCTTGTGCTCCAGGGTGGCGCGGGAGGCTTCGAGCTCCGCGGCCGAGCGGTTGAGCTCGTCGCCGAGTGCCTCGAGCTCGTCGCCCGTGCGGATCGACACGCGGTGGGCGAGGTCGCCGGCGCCGATCCGGGCGGCGCCCTCTTGTAGGATCCGGATGGGCGCCACCATGCGGCGGGCGAGGCCCACGCTGGCCAGGACGGACAGCGCGAGACCCAGGACGAAGATGACGATGCTCCGGATGATGGGCTGCCGTAGCGGGGCGTAGGCGTCGGCGGCCGGCCGCTCCACGAAGACGAGCCAGTCCATCGGCGCGATCGCCGCGTGCGCGGCGAGGACGCGGCCGCCGCCCAGGCCGTCGGCGACGACGGTGCCCCGGGTGTCCTCCGTCGTGCCGGCGAGGGCGGCGCGGGCCGCCTGGACCTGGGCCAGGCCGCCGAGGTCGCGCCGCTCGCGCAGGATCCGGCTGTCAGGGTGGGCGACGAGCTGGTTGCCGGCGTCGACGACGTACGCGTAGCCGCCCGGTCCGATCTCGAGCTGGGCGATCGTCTTCAGCACGCTGCGGAGGCTGATCTCGGCCGTGGTCACCTCGACCGCGTACTGGCCCACCGGCAGCCCCAGGGTGACGTAGGGCTCGGACTCGGTCAGGAGATACACGGGACCCCAGTACACCTTGCCCGTCCGCGCCGTCGTGAACGCGGGCGACGTCGCCGCGTCCTCCTGGCTGCCGACGACGTCGGGCTGCAGGCGCGAGATGCGCAGCTGCTCCTTGCCCGACACGTCGACGTGCCGGAGCTCGCTGATGGCGGGGACGTTGCGGAGGACGCGCAGGAAGTCGAGCTCGCGCTGCTCGACGATGGCGGCGGCCAGTCCCTCGCGGAACCCGAGCGTGCCGCGCCCGGCGCGGCCCGCGGCGGGATCGTCGGACGCCGTGCGGGTCGTGGCCCGGACCTGCTCCTCGACCTCCCGCAGGAACTGCTCGATGCGGGAGGCCGCCGCGATCGCGTTGGCCCGCTCCACCCGCACGATGGCGCGCTGGGTCTCGAAGTACGAGAAGTACAGCTCGACGAGGCTCGACACCATCAGCACGCCGCCGACGAGCAGGAGCAGGACGATGACGTACTTACGGAAAAGGCGACCCCGGAAGGCCGCGAGCCTCATCGGCGGAACGTGTCGGCGCGCAGCAGGATCGTGCGGGGCACCGTGAGGCCGAGCAGGTCGGCCGTCTTGAGATTCACGGCGAGGTCGATCCGGTCGGCGCCCTCGACGGGGAGCTCTGCGGGGCGCGCCCCGCGCAGGATCTTGGCCACGAGCGAGGCCGCCTGCGCGCCCTGCCCGTACGAGTCGGGGCCATAGGACACGAGGCCCCCGTGACCGACCCACAGCGCCGTGGCGAACACGGCCGGCACCCGCATGGCGAGCGACTGCTCGAGCACCGCCAGCGGGATGTCGAGGCTCGAGCCCTCGGGGGCGACGATGGCGTCGCCGCGGCGGACCTCGCGGAGCACGCGCTTGAGCTCGGTGACGTCGAGGACACCGCGCGGGAGCAGCTCGAGCTTCATGCGCGGCGCGGCGTCGAGGGCCTTGCCGATCATCGGCGTCGTGCTCAGGTCGGCGCCGAAGTAGACGAGCCAGACGCGGCGCACGCCGGGGGCCATCGTCTTCAGCACCTGGAGTCGCTTGGCCACCAGGTCGGTCTGCAGGCTGGACACCCCGGTCACGTTGCCGGTCGGCTGGGCGAGGTTGGCGACGACGCCGGCGGCGACCGGGTCGCCGACGGAGGTGAAGACGACCGGGATCGTCTTCGTGGCCTCCTTGGCGGCGAGCGTGGCGGCCTCCTGGCTCGTGAAGATCAAGTCGACGCCGGTCTTGACGAGGGCCTCGGCGGCCGCCGGCATCGCCTCCGGCTTGCCCTCGGTGAAGCGGATGTCGAACGCGACCTCGCGCCCCTCGCGGAATCCGAGCTCGCGGAGCCCGACCTTGAGCCCCTCGACGGTGGGATGGCTCGCCGCGAACGCCTCGTTGAGGACACCGATCCGGAGGGGGCGTCGGGCCTCCTGCGCCGGGATTGCCGGCGCGGACGACCACAGCGCCAGGGCCAGGAGGATCCCGAGTCGGCGCCGCATCACCCCTTCGCGAGCTGGTAGTACACGCCCTGGGCGACCTGATCCCAGGGGGCGAGCGTGGCCTGGAACTTCGTGAACGAGGCGTACACCTTCTTCGCCATGGGACTCTTCTCGGAGTGGGTCCGAATGACGTCGGTCGCGATCTTCTTGAGGTCACGCAGGACCGGAGCGGGGAACTGGACGAGCTCGACCTTGCCCTTGAGCTCCGTCTTGACCCGCTCGAGCGCGACGGCGTTCTTCGTGTGGAAGTCCATGAACCCGACGACCTGGACGGCGGCCACGGCCAGGTCGAGGATCCGTCGCAGATCGGCCGGCAGCGCCTCGTACGCCTTGCGGTTGAAGCCGAACTCGCTCACGGTGCCGGGCTCGTGCCAGCCCGGGTAGTAGTAGTAGCGCGCGGTGTTCTGCAGCCCGAGGTTGAGATCCTCGTGGGGGCCGACCCACTCGCCGGCGTCGATCACGCCTCGCTCCAGCGCCGCGTAGATCTCGGCGGCGGGCGTGAGGATCGCGGTGGCCCCGGCGCGGGCCATCACCTGGCCTCCGAGTCCCGCGATGCGCATCTTGAGGCCTTTGTAGTCGGCGAGCGTGTTGATCTTCTTGCGGAACCAGCCGCCCATCTGAGGGCCGAAGGCGGGCCCGAGCCGTGGCACGATGCCGAACGGCGCGTAGGTCTCTTCCCAGAGCTCGCGTCCATGATCCTGGTAGTACCAGGCCGACATGCCCTGCGGGTCCATCCCGAACGGAACAGACATGAACCACTCGCACGCCGGTTCCTTCGTCGGCCTCGTCCAGTATGCGGCCGCACCCATGAAGGCCTGGATGGTCCCCTTCGAGGTGGCGTCGAAGCACTCGAAGGGCTCCATGATCTGGCCGCCCGGAAAGACCTCGATCCTGAATCGCCCACCGCTCATCTCCTCGACGACCGTGCCCAACCGGTTGGCGGAGCCCTGCATGATGTCGAGGGCCTTCGTCCAGGCGGTGGACATTCGCCACTGGATCTTGGGCTGGGCAAGGACAAAGGGGGCGTCGACGACGGCGCTCGCCGCGACGGCCGCCGCGAGCCCGCCGGTGGTTGCGATGAACCTGCGTCGTTGCGACGTCACGTCGCCTCCGATCGGCTGCGAACAGGGTGGGTCAGGAGCGGAGTATAAGACCTCCGGGGCGCCGGCGTGAGGGCACCTTGGGCCAGGTCAGGCCCGCAGCAGCTGGTGATAGGCCCCTTCCGCGACGTTCTCCCAGGTGCCGAGCAGCGCCTGGAACCGCGTGAAGGACGCGTGCACCTTCTTGGCCATCGGGCTCTTCTCGGACTGCTCCCGGATCACCTCGCCGGCCAGCTTCTTGAGGTCGCGCAGCACCGGGGCCGGGAACTGGACGAGCTCGACCTTGCCCTTGAGCTCCGTCCGGATCCGCTCGATGGCGACGGCGTTCTTGCCGTGGAAGTCCAGGAGCCCGTGGATCTGGGTGGCCGCCGCGGCGAGGTCGAGGATCCGCCGCAGGTCGGAGGGCAGCGCCTCGTACGCCTTGCGGTTGAAGCCGAACTCGCTGACGGTGCCGGGCTCGTGCCAGCCCGGGTAGTAGTAGTACCGCGCCGTGTTCTGCAGGCCCAACTTCAGGTCGTCGTGGGGCCCGACCCACTCGCAGGCGTCGATCACGCCCCGCTCGAAGGCGCCATAGATCTCGGCGGCGGGCGTGAGGACCGTCGTGGCGCCCGCCCTGGCGATGACCCTGCTGCCGAGACCCGCGATGCGCATCTTAAGGCCCTTGTAGTCCGCCGTCGTGGCGATCTTCCTCCGGAACCATCCCCCCATCTGAGGAGCGAAAGCGGGGCCCAGGCGGGGCAGGACGTTGAAGGGCGCGTACGTCTCCTCCCAGAGCTTGAGCCCGTCGCCCTGGTAGCACCAGACGGCCATACCCTGTGGGTCCATCCCGAAGGGAATGGAGATGAACCATTCGGTCGCCGGCTCCCGAGGACCGTTCCCGGCCCAGTAGCTCGCCGCGGCCATGTACGCCTCGATGGTGCCCTTCGACGTCGCGTCGAAGCAGTCGAACGGCGCCATGATCTGGCCACCCGGAAAGACCTCGATCCGGAAGCGTCCGCCGCTCATCTCGTCGACGAGCTGCCCCAGGCGCTGGGCCGAGCCTTGTAGATTGTCCAGCTGGGGCGGCCAGGCGGTGGAGAGTCGCCACTGGACCTTGGGCTGGGCGATGACGGCGGGGCTGTCGGCCATGACGCCGACGGCCGCCGCCGCGCCCGCCCGGGCCAGGAACTTGCGGCGCTGCATCATCACGCGCCTCCCATGCCGGTCATCCTTTGAGGAACTGGTGATAGGCACCCTGGGCGATGTGGTCCCAGGGACCGAGCAGAGCCTGGAACTTCGCGTACGAGGCGTGGACCTTTCTCGCCATGGGGCTCTTCTCCGATTGTTCGCGGATGACCTCGGTCGCCATCTTCTTGAGGTCGCGCAGCACCGGCGTGGGGAACTGGACGAACTCGACCTTGCCCTTGAACTCCGTCCGGAGGCGATCGGTGGCGATGACGTTCTTGGCCTGGTAGTCCATGAAGCCGTGGACCTGGGTCGCCGAGGTGGCCAGGTCGAGGATCCGCCGCAGGTCCGACGGAAGCCCCTCGTACGCCTTCTTGTTGAAGACGAACTCGCCCACGGTGCCGGGCTCGTGCCAGCCCGGGTAATAGTAATAGCGCGCGGCGTTCTGCAGACCCAGCTTGAGGTCGTCGTGGGGCCCGACCCACTCCGCCGCGTCGATCACGCCTCGCTCGAAGGCCGAGTAGATCTCGGCCGCCGGCGTGAGGATCGCGGTGCCCCCCGCCCGGGCGATGATCCTGCCCCCGAGACCCGTGCCCATGCGCATCTTCAGGCCCTTGTAGTCCGCGATCGTGGTGATCTTCTTCCGGAACCATCCACCCATCTGAGGGGCGAACCCGGGCCCGAGTCGCGGCACGAGGTTGAACGGGGCGTAGGTCTCTTCCCAGAGCTTGGCCCCGTCGCCGTGGTAGTACCAGACGGCCATCCCGTCAGGGTCGATGCCGAACGGGATGGTCGTGAACCACTCGACCGCGGGCTCCTTGGCCGTCCAGTAGTAGGCGGCCGCCATGAAGGCCTCGATGGTGCCCTTCGACGTCGCGTCGAAGCACTCGAAGGGCGGCATGATCTGGCCACCGGGAAAGACCTCGATGCGAAACCGTCCGCCACTCATCTCGTCGACGACCTGGGCCAGACGCGAGGCGGAGCCCTGCAGCATGTCGAGCTGCGGGGGCCAGGCCGTGGACATCCGCCACTGGACCTTGGGCTGGGCGAGGACCTGCGGCGCATCGACGAGGAGCGTTGCCGCGCCGACGGCGCCGGCCTTGGCCAGGAATCGACGTCGCTTCATGGCGTGCCCACCGCGTGCGTGTGATAGGCACCGTCGGCGACGTGGTTCCAGGGGCCGGCGAGAGCCTGGAACTTCGTGAAGGAGGCGTGCACCTTCCTGGCCATCGGCGTCTTCTCGGAGGTGTCCCTGACCACGTCGGCCGCCAGCTTCTTGAGATCACGCAGCACCGGGGCGGGGAAGGGAAGCACCTCGACCTTGCCTTTGAACTCCCCCTTGAGCCGATCGAGCGCGATGGCGTTCTTCGTGTGGTAGTCGGTGCGCCCTTGCAGCCCGGTCGTCGCGACGGCGAGATCGAGCGTCCGTCTCAGATCGGCCGGAAGCGCGTCGTACGCCTTCTTGTTGAAGCTGAACTCCTGCACGGTCCCCGGCTCGTGCCAGCCCGGGTAGTAGTAGTAGCGCGCTGTCCGGTGGAGTCCGAGCCGCATGTCGTCGTGCGGCCCGATCCACTCCGCGGCGTCGAGCACGCCCCGTTCCAGGGCCGCGTAGATCTCGGCACCCGGAATGAGGGCCGTGGTGCCGCCGGCCCGGGCCACGACCTGGAGACCGAGGCCCGACATGCGCATCTTGAGCCCCTTGTAGTCGGCGACGCTGGTGATCTTCTTCCGGAACCAGCCCCCCATTTGCGGAGCATTCGAGAAGCTCGGACGCGGCACGAGGTTGTGGGCGGCGTAGGCCTCCTCCCAGAGCTTGAGCCCATCGCCTTGCTGGAACCACGCCATCATGCCGTCGGGATTCAGGCCGAACGGAATGGTCTGAAACCACTCCAGCGCCGGCTCCCGCCCGGCCCAGTAGGACGAGACGGCCATGAACGCCTCGATCCTCCCCTGGGAGGCCGCATCGAAGCATTCGAAGGGCTGTAGGATCTGGCCGCCCGGGAACACCTCGATCCGGAAGCGTCCACCGGTCCCCTCCTCGACGATCCTCGCCAGCCGCTGGGCCGCCTCGTGCAGGATGTCGGTCGCTGCGGGGTAGGCCGTGGACAGCCGCCACTGGATCTTCGGCTGCGCGATCACGCTGGGGGCGTCGACGATCGCGCTCGCCGCGACAGCGGCCACGACCCCGCCCGCCCCTGCGATGAAACGACGTCGCTCGGACATCGTGCCTCCTCCAAGGTTGCCGACGCCGCGCGCCTGGTCAGGCGCGGTCGGTCGGCGGATTGTGCCACGAACGATCGGGATCGGCCCGGCCGAACGTCGGGGCTCACCGACCTCCGGTGACCGCGAGGGTGTGGCCGGTGACGTAGCTGGCCTCGTCGGAGCAGAGGAAGAGCACGGCGTGGGCGACCTCGAACGGCTGGCCGAGGCGGCGCAGCGGCGTCATGTGGTTGGGGCTGTACTCGACGGTCTCGTTGAGCCGGCGCAGGCCCGGCCCGAAGCGCTCGGTGTCGATGGGCCCCGGCGCGACCGCGTTCACGGTGATCGCGTGCTCGGCCAGCTCGAGGGCGACGTCGCGCACGAAGCCGTGCACGCCGGCCTTCGCCGCGGAGTAGGCGGAGCCGCCCGCGTAGTAAGCCGTCCACGGCGTGCCCTCGCGCGCGCCCGAGGACATGCACACGATGCGGCCGTACTTCTGGCGCATCATCGCCGGCACCGCGGCCCGCGTGCACAGGAACGTGGAGCGCAGGTTGAGGCGGAGGACGAAGTCCCAGTCCTCCGCCTTCATCTCCCAGATCTTGGCGTTGCGGCTGCCGCCCACGACGTTGACGAGGATCTCGAGGCGGCCGAACCGCTCCAGGCACGCGTCGATGAGCCGCCGGGCGGGCGCCTCCTCGGTGAGGTCGCCGGCGACGGCCAGCGCGGTGCCGCCGGCGTCGACGATCGAGGCGGCCGTGCGCTCGAGACCCACGGCCTCGAGGTCGCCGACCACGACGCTCGCGCCCTCGCGCGCGAGGAGCTGGGCGATCTCGCGACCGAGTCCGGCGGCCGCCCCGGTCACCACCGCGACCCGATCGCGGACGCCCGGCATCAGGCGGGGTCCAGCCCGATAATCTCGTTGAGCCGGCCGAACCCGATGTAGAGGGTGGTGTGGGCGGTCAGCTCGATGACCTCGGCCTCCGAGAAGTGGCGGCGTACCTCCGCCCACAGCGCATCGTCGATCTTGTGGTGGTCGACGGCGAGCTTCTCGGCGAACCGGATGCCCGCGCGCTCGCGGGCGGTCAGCAGGTCGGACGTCTCGTCGTCGATCGCGGCGATCTTGGCCTCCGTCGCGCCAGCATGCCGGGCCCCGGCATAGCGGACGGTGAGTCAGTAGCGGCAGTTGTTCAGCGCGGCGATCTTCAGCCGGACGAGCTCGCGCAGGACCGGGTCGAGCATGCTCTCGCGGGCGAGCGCCCCCCGGAACGCGGTGAGCGCCTTGAGCACCGCCGGATTCTTGGCGTACGTACGCGTGCTGGCCGAGGTGCCGGCCTGACGCTCGGCCTCCTCGCACAGGTGCCGGATCTCGTCGTCGACCTCATGGATGCCCAGCGGCTCGATTCTCGCCATCGTCGTCCTCCTTTGCGGCGAGTCCGTCACGGTTGAGTGGTTGTCTCCGGGATAGTCGTATACCACGAGTTCAGCCGGGGGCCTCCACTGGTTCGAGGACACGCCGACCAGGCTGGCGCCGGACAGATCAGTACCTTAAAGTGATCCGGCGCTCGATATGGACGCCGGTCATCCGGCTCCGCCCCGGGGGGGTCAACGTGCGATGAAGATCCTCGTCTTGCTAGGGACCATGTTGCTCCTGTTCTCGGCCACCGCGCTCGCCCAGGACGCCTACCTCGTCGGTCCCGGTGACGTCCTCGACGTCCAGGTTTGGGACAACAAGGATCTGAGCCAGGTGGTCTTCGTCGCCCCGGACGGCAAGATCTCACTGCCACTGACCGGCCAGATCCGCGCTGCTGGGCTCACCATCGATGAGCTCCAGGATCAACTGGGCAGCCGTTACAGCAAGACGGTCAAGGCTCCCTCGGTCTCCGTCATCCTGAAGGAGATCCGGAGCCGCCCTCTGCATCTGGTCAGCGGGTTCGCCAAGACCGGCATCCTCCAGCTGACCCAGCCGACACGAATACTGGAGATCATTCCTCTCAGCGGAGGCATCCTGCCGACCGCCGATGGGGAGTGAGCGTTCGTCGTCCGTGGCAACAGGAAGATCCCTGTTGACTTGGAGAGGCTGCTGGCGGGCGATCTGGAGCAGAACATCCAGCTGCAACCGTTCGACTCGCTCGTCGTTCCGAACGCGGAGATGATCTACGTTCAGGGCGAGGTTCGGGCCCCCAGCGCGATGAAGTACACGAGTGTTCTCACCGTCGCCAGGGCTATTGCGCAGGCCGGCGGCACGACACAGATGGGGGCGCCTGGGCGGATCGACCTCAACCGCCTCGATGGCGCGAAGCGGGTGCACATGAAGGTCGATCTAGAAAAGATCCTGAAGGGCGAGACGCCGGACCTCGCGCTTCGGCCCGGCGATGTGATCTACGTGCCGACACGTCTCTTCTAATCGGAGGCCCTCGCTAGTCTCCTGGGGCCGCCATCTCGGGGCTCACGAAAACACCGGGAGCGTGTCGGCCTTCACGTTTGTCGGGCGGTACTCGCCCTCCTGGCGCTGGTTCTTACCCTCGTCCAGGATCGTGACGCAGCGGCGGCCGAAGCGGCTGGCGAGCGAGGGATGCAGTCGCACCTCGCCGGCGGCGGTGAGAGCCTCGCCGTGCGGGCCCACCACCTTCAGGCCGACGGCCCGCACGCCCTCGGGGACGAGCCCGAGCCTCGTGCTGAGCGCCTTCCAGGTGTCGTTGAACGACTCGTGCTGGGCGGGCACGGGCTGCAGGTCGACGGTGGGGGTCGGCTGGGCGGGGTCGATGACCAGCCCGTGACGCGCGGCCTGCCGCATCATGAAGTCCCAGGTGATGTTGCCGATGCCCTTGTCCCCGTAGCCGCCGCCGACGTCCGAGTGCACGCCCGGGAACCAGACTTGAAGGACGCTCTGGCCGGCCAGCAGCGCGGCGTCGACCGCCTGGGTCCACAAGGTCGGCACGTACGGGCCCCGACGCTCGTCGACCGCGAGTGCCTGGACGGCGTGCTCCACCGTATCGCCGAGTGTGGTGTCGTGGAAGCCGACGATCGGCTCGTTGACGACCGTCGCCTTGGTGAGGGGAACACCGAGCGCGCCCACGGTGTCGTACACGCCGATGAGCCGGACCTTCACGCCCGCATGGCGCGGCATCGTCGCCACGTCGTCGCCGCCGAGCCGGCCGACGGCGTCCCCGGCGCGCTCGACGAGCCAGCCGCGCACGCGATCGACGCTCCAGCCCTGCGGGCGCGCCACGATCCGCGGGGCGGTCGCGTAGAGGTCCATGTAGGCGCGCCACACCGTCTTCACGCTCGGCTTGACGATCAGGCCGGCGGCCTTGAGGAAGCCGCAGAGCGAGCGGGCGGTGTAGGCCCCGCGCGAGAAGCCGAAGATGTAGATCTCGCTGCCCGGCTCGAAGTTGTGGCCCAGGAAGTAGTAGGCGTCACGCACGTTGTCGGAGAGCCCGACCCCCGCGGCCCCGCCGACGAGGCGGGAGAACCAGTCGGTCCCGATGCCCCGGTCGTAGAAGAGCAGGACCTCGGTGCCGTCGGCGGCGCGGCCGGCGCACGTCGCCACGCCGTCCTTCTGGCTGACCTCGGTCGGCGAGCCCAGGCGCTCGCGGAGAAACCGGTAGGTGCGGAAGACGTTGGTCTCGTTCCGCGGCGTGTTCCAGGTTCCGTCGCAGCACACCACGAGCTTTCTGGCCATCGGGCACCTCCGCTCTGCCGAGCCCTCCGGTATCCTACCCGCGATCCACCACGAGACGAAGGAGCCCGTCATGAGCCCGCCCGTCACGCTGCCCGCCCTGCTGGGCGACTATCCCGTCACCCGGGCCCTGCGGCGCGGCGAGGTCGCCTCCCCGCTCGTCCGCCTCCAGTTCGCCGACGTGCCGTCCGTCGCGGGCGCCTTCAAGCGCGTGGTGCGGGAGCTGGCCTTCGACGTCGCCGAGCTGGCGATCGTCACCTTCCTGCTGGCCCGGGCGCACGGCGCGCCGCTCGTCCTGCTGCCGGCCGTCGTGCTGGGTCGCTTCCAGCATCCCTTCCTCGTCTACGACCACTCGCGCGGCCCGATGGCGCCGGGCGACCTCACGGGACGTCGCGTGGCCATCCGCTCCTACTCGGTGACGACGGTGACGTGGCTGCGCGGCGTCCTCGCCGACGACTGGGGCGTCGATCTCAATCGGGTGACGTGGGTCACCTTCGAGGAGCCGCACGTGGCCGAGTTCCGCGATCCGCCCTCCGTGCAACGCGCGCCGGCGGGCAAGGAGCCACTGGCGATGCTGCTGGCCGGCGAGGTCGACGCCGCCGTCGTCGACGGCCGCGCGGCCGCCGATCCGCGCGTGGCGCCGCTCATCCCCGATCCCGCTGCCGCCGCGCGCGCCTGGCACGACAAGCACGGGGCGATCCAGGTCAATCACCTGGTGACGGTGAAGGCCGAGCTGTCCCGCTCGCAGCCGCGGGTGGTGGAGGAGGTGTACCGCCTGCTGGCCGAGAGCCGGCGGGCGGCCGGCCCGCCGGCCCCGGGTGAGCTCGACGCGACGCCGTTCGGCGTCGAGGCGAACCGGCGCAATCTCGAGGTCGCCATCGACACCGTCCACCGCCAGCGGCTCATCCCGCGCCGGTTCACGGTGGACGAGCTCTTCGACGACGTGACGCGCGGGCTCGGCGCTACTTGAACGCGCCTTCTTGATCGAGCTTCATCAGCGCCTGGACGCCCGTGCTGAAGGTCGGCCCGCCGCCGGGCACCGCCGCCGACTGGATGGCCTCGAGCAGCTCACGCTTGGTCGCGCCGTGCTCGATGGCGCGGCGCATGTGGGCGACGCACCCCTCCTGACGACCGCGGAAGGCCAGGATCCCGATGATGACCATCTCGCGGTACTTGACCGAGAGCTCCTTGCCTTCGCCGATCGACAGCGCGCTCAGGGGCGCGCGCGCACGGACGTACTCCGGGTCCTCGCGCGCGACCCAGTCCCAGAACGGGTACCCGTAGGGGCTGTTGGCCTTTCCGCTCGGCTTCTTGCCCTTGGCGGTGGTGGGGCGTGTGCTCATCGTCGTCGCCTCCCTTGGCGCACGGTCTTGACCGGGTGGTTGTCGGCGGTGTATCGAGGGCCCATGGTAATCCAATGTCGGACTTCCTGAACCTCAGAGATCGCGTCGTCGTCGTCACGGGCGCGGCCTCCGGCATGGGGCGGGCCATCGCCCGGGCGGCCGACCGGGAGGGGGCGCGCCTGGTGCTGTCGGACCTCGACGCCGACCGGCTGAAGGCCACGGCGGGCGAGCTGAGCGGGGAGGCCCGCCACCTCCGCGCCGACGTGACCCGGCTCCCGGACATCGAGGCTGTCTTCGCGCTGGCCGAGCGCGAGTTCGGCGGCGTCGACGGCCTCGTCACCTGCGCCGGCATCATCACCACCTCGCCCTCGCTGGAGGTCACCGTCGAGGAGTGGGACCGGGTCTTCGCGGTGAACGCCCGGGGCACGTTCTTCACGATCCAGGCGGCGCTACGACGGATGATCCCGCGCGGGCAGGGGCGGATCGTGACGATCGGCTCCGACAGCTACAAGCTCGGCGGCGGCCGCATCGCCAACATCCCCTACGCCGCCACCAAGGGCGCGGTCGTCACGCTGACGAAGGGCTTCGCGCGCGCCCTCGTCGGCACCGGCGTCCGGATCAACTGCGTCAACCCCGGCCCCTGCGACACGCCCATGCACGCGCCGCTGACCCCGGAGCAGCGCACGATGCTGGCCGGGCGCATCCCGCTCGGCCGCATGGCGCAGCCCGAGGAGATCGCCAACGCCGTCCTGTTCCTGCTCTCCGACGCCGCCAGCTTCGTCTACGGCGAGAGCTTCAACGTCGACGGCGGCGTGCTGATGGAGTGACCGTCCTCACAGGAGGATCCCGGCATGAAGCTCGGACTCAGCATCGGCTATTCGGGCGCGGAGCTCGCGCTGCCCGTGGAGAAGGTCCTGCTCGCCGAGAAGCTCGGCTTCGACTCGGTGTGGACGGCGGAGGCGTACGGCTCGGACGCGATCACCCCGCTCGCCTACCTGGCGGCGCTGACGAAGCGGATTCGGCTCGGCACCGGCATCATGCAGCTTGCCGCCCGGCCGCCGGCCACCGCCGCGATGGCGGCGGGCACGGTCGACGCGATGGCCGGCGGCGGCCGGGTCATCGCCGGCCTCGGCGTGTCGGGGCCGCAGATCGTCGAGGGCTGGTACGGGCAGCCGTGGGGCAAGCCGTACTGGCGCATCCGCGACTACGTGACGATCATGCGCAAGGTCTTCGAGCGCAAGGAGCCCGTCGCCCACCAGGGGCGCGAGATCTCGCTGCCGTACACCGGGCCGGGCGCGCTCGGCGTCGGCAAGCCGCTCACGTCGATCCTGCACATGAACCCGCGGCTGCCCATCTGGCTCGGCACCGGCACCGAGGCCAACGTGAAGCTCACGGCGGAGATCGCCGACGGCTGGCTGCCGCTCGGCTTCGTGCCGCGGCTCATGCCGATGCTGCGCCCGTGGCTCGAGGAGGGGTTCCGTCGCGCCGGCGGTGGCAAGGGGTTCCGCGAGTTCGAGATCCAGGCCCGCGCCGACGTCGTCATCACCGACGACGTCAAGGGTGCCTTGGCCCGCATGAAGCCGCGCGTGGCGCTCTACGCCGGCGGCATGGGCCACCGCGACAAGAACTTCCACAAGGACATGATGATCCGCCGTGGCTTCGGCGACGCCGCCCAGCGCATCCAGGAGCTGTTCCTGGCCAAGCGCAAGGACGAGGCGGTCGAGGCCGTGCCCGACGAGTTCTGCGACGAGATGGCGCTGATGGGCCCGGTCGGGCGCATCCGCGAGCGCTACCGCGCGTGGGCCGACTCGGGCATCACGGGCCTGACGATCGTCACCAGCCAGCCCGAGGCGATGGAGCTGATGGCCAGCCTGGCCCGCTGAGGCCGGCGGCCGTCACGTGACCGGTCTCCGTGTGACCGGTCTCGTGTCACCCTGTCGCCAGACTTGACGAGTCCGCGCCTCGCGCGGGCGCGTGCGACGCAGAAGTTCCCGTTTTCCCAGGAAGGACGCTTGTGGCGCGCCTTTTGAGTCACGGGCTCCCCGCGCCCCAAGCGTTTTTTCCCATCTGAGGAGGACGGAATCGATGCGTGTGATCACGACCGTGTTGGCCGGTCTGCTGGTGAGCGTCGCCCTGGCCGGCGAGGCGGCCGCCAAGGGCGCCGATGCGAGCGCCGCGCTCGTCCGGTGCAGCGACGTCGCGGTGCCCGCGGCCCTCTCGGGCTGCGCCACCCCCGTCGACCCGCTCGCCCAGGGACGGGTGTTCCTGACCCGAGCCGGCGGGGTCCGAGTGGTGCTGGAGGCCGCGGGTCAGGGTCAGGAGTACGACGTCGTGCTGCGATCCCTGAATGCGTCCGTCGAGCTGGCCCTGGGCGTGATCACGACGGACAGCGACGGCGACGGCGAGATGAGCCGCACGTCCGTCTTCGACGTCGATCAGGCCGGCCTGGTGTCGATCGCGCTGAAGCGCGCGGGGGCCATCCACTACGTCTCGGGCTTCACCGCCCTCGACGGTGGTGAGCTGACTAGTCATCTCGTGGCGTGCGCACAGATCACCCTGCCGACTGCGATCGCCGGGTGCGGCGACGACCTGCTGCGAAGCGGCTACGTGCGCATCGAGGAGCGGGATGTCCTGGTCACGCTCTCCACCGGCAACGGTCGCAAGCACCCTCACCACGTCGCCACGTACGACGTCGTGCTACGCGGGCTCGACAGCACCACGGAGACGTTCATCGGCACGATGACCACGAACGAGTACGGGAACGCGCCGGCGCTGCGCCTGGTCGACTTCCTCGCCGATGCGGTCGGCGCGGGCCACGTGATCCTCCGGCGTCAGGGCGACGCCGCCATCCAGTTCATCACGGCCTTCCAGTCCACGCGGCGTCTGGCCCCCGAGGTGGCGAAGTTCCACGTGGGGATGGTGCGCTGCGCGGACGCCAATCTTCCCAGCCTCAGCGGCTGCGGCGCCGACATCTTCTCGAAGGGGTTCGCCATCATCGACGAGAAGGGGGACGTGAAGGCGCACCTCTTCGGCGCCGTCCCCAAAGTCGAGTACGAGGTGGTGTTCGTGCCCTTCGACGGCGGCACGGAGGTCACGGTGGGCACGATCCGGACCAACCCGGCCGGGAACGGCCAGCTGCACGCTCGCGACGTGTTCGATCCGGGCACGCGCGGGGTGGGCCAGGTCATCATCAAGCGTGAGGGTCTGGACCAGTTCGTGACCGGCTTCGCCGTCGTTCGCTGATCCAGTCGTGTCGGCGGGGCCGGCCGCGCGGCCGGCTCCGCCGAGCGCTCGTCAGTCGACGTATCCTATCTCCGTGACCGTGGCCTGCCGTCGTCGTAGGACACTGCTCGGGTGGATCCGCCCGGCGCTTCTGATCGTCGTGGCGCTCGCCTCGCCCGGGCTGGCGCAATCCCCCGAGACCATCAGCTATCCCGCCGACTACACGACCACGCTGACGAAGTACGCGGTGGTGGATCGGGCCGACGGGTTCTCCCGCGACCTCTTTGCGTCGCGGGACGTCCTCGAGGCGCTGCGGCGGGATCCGCGCCTGGCCGAGCTCCCGGTCGGCGCGCTGCTCGCGCTCGACGTCCACAGTGCCCGGCAGGTCGGTCGGGACCCCAAGACGCGGTCGCCGATCTACGAGACCGATCGCCAGGGGCACCTGGTGCGAAGCCGGGACGAGCACACGCTGCACCTGATGCAGAAGACCCAGCCGGGCTTCGGCAGCCAGACCTGGACGTTTGCCGGCTACGATCCGCGCACCGCCGCGCCACTGAACCTCCAGCTCCCCGGCGACTGCCTGCTGTGCCACCAGGCGGCCCTCGTCAGCGACATGGCGTTCTCGCTCAGCCTGCTGCGGCGCTTCACGGAAACCGGCGAGGTGCAGTACAGCTTCTGCGCTCAACCGGGCCGGCAGTCGTGCCGGTTCTGACCGCTCGCGGTCTCAGCGTAGCCGCGGGTCGAGGGCGTCGCGCAGGCCGTCGCCGAGGAGGTTGAAGCCGAGCACGGCGAGGAAGATCGCGAGCCCGGGCAGCGCGGCCACGTGCGGCGCCACGTTGATGTACTGCCGGCTGCTCGCCAGCATGCTGCCCCAGTCCGACACGGGCGGCTGCACGCCGAGACCGAGGAACGACAGCCCCGCCAGCGCCGTGATCATGCCCCCGACGTTGAGCGTGACCGCCACGATGATCGGCGCCAGGCAGTTGCGCAGCACGTGGCGGAGCGCCAGCCCCAGCTCGGTGATGCCCAGCGCCCGCGCGGCCTGCACGTACTCGGTCTCGCGCACGGCCAGCACCGTGCCGCGCACGATGCGCCCGTAGAAGGGGATGTTGACGATCGCGACGGCGATCATGCCGTTGATCAGTCCTGGGCCCAGCGCGGCGATGATCGCGATGGCGAGCAGGAAGTAGGGGAACGCCATGAGCGTGTCGATCGAGCGCATGATCGCGTGATCGATCCAGCCGCCGCCGAGCCCCGCCGCCAGCCCGCACAGCGAGCCGGCCAGCGCCGCCAGCGCGGTCGCGGCCAGGCCGACGGCCAGCGAGATGCGCGCGCCGTGCAGCAGCCGGGCGGTCATGTCGCGGCCGAACTCGTCGGTGCCGAGCGGATGCCCCGGCGTGAGCGGCCGCGCCAGCCGTCGTGTGGTGTCGACCTCGTTGGGGTCGTGGCCGGTCAGCAGCGGGGCCAGCAGCGCGCCCAGCGCCAGCATCGCCACGAGGCCGAGGCCGAGCACGGCCGCCGAGCTACGACGGAACATCCGGACGACGTCACTCATAACGGATGCGCGGGTCGAAGACGGCGTAGAGCAGGTCGACGAGCAGGTTGACGCAGACGAACGTCGTCGCGATCAGGAGCACGCCGCCCTGCACGAGGGGATAGTCGCGGGCCTGGATCGCGCGCACCATCATCGACCCCAGGCCCGGCCACGAGAAGACCGTCTCGGTGAGGATCGCGCCCCCCAGCAGCGTGCCGACCTGGATGCCCAGCACGGTGACGACCGGGTTGACCGCGTTCTTGAGGACGTGGCGCCCCACCACCGCCCGCTCGGCGAGGCCCTTGGCGCGCGCCGAGCGCACGAAGTCCTGGCGCACGATCTCGAGCACGCTGGAGCGGGTCATGCGGGCCAGCGCGGCCGCCGACGCCGTGCCGAGCGTCACCGCCGGCAGCACGAGGTGCCAGACGAGGTCGGCGAAGTCCCCGCCGCCGTAGGGCGCGTACATGCCGGCCGACGGCAGCCAGCGGAGGGTGAGGGCGAAGACGATGATGAGCATGATGCCGGTCCAGAACACCGGCAGGCTCACGCCGGTCACGGCGATGGCCATGCTGAGTCGGTCGAGCCACGAGTACTGGCGTGTCGCCGAGACGATGCCGGCTGGCACGCCGATCGCCACGGCGACCAGGAGCGCCCCGCCCGTGAGGATCAACGTGGCCTTGAAACGGGTCAGCACCTCGGGGAGGACCTCGCGGCCGAGCGGGATCGAGCGGCCGAGGTCGCCCTGGAGCACGCGGCCGAGCCACCGCGCGTACTGCACCGGCAGCGGGCGGTCGAGCCCCAGCTCGCGGTGCAGCCGCGCGACGTCCTCCCGCGTGGCCTGAGCGCCGAGCATGATGGCCGCCGGATCGCCCGGCGCCAGGTGCATCACGGCGAACACGAGCAGCGAGACCCCGAACAGGACGGGGACGGCGAGGAGCAGCCGTCGGACGATGTAACCCTGGAGGCCGCCGCCCCCTACTGCAGCCACACCTGCGTGAGCACGAGGTCGAAGTTGGGGTGCAGCTTGAAGCCCTGCACGCGCTTGCGGTGGACGATCACCTGCTTACCGTGGTCCACGAAGATCCACGGCGCGTCCTCGACGATGGCCTTCTGGGCCTCGCGGTAGAGCGGGACCCGCGCCTTCTCGTCCGTCGTCGTGCGGCCCTTGCGGAGCAGGTCGTCGACCTTGTCGTTCTGGTAGAAGCCGGCGTTGAACGCGGGCGGGAAGCGGTCGGACGACAGCAGCATGTACATCATGTGGTCGGGGTCACCGATCGAGGGGTTCCACGACATCTCCGCCATGTCGGGGCCCTCGAGGTACTTCTTGAGATAGGCGCCCCACTCGAGCGTCTGGATCTTGGCGCGCACGCCCACCGCGGCCAGGTTGGCCTGGATCACGGTCGCCATCTCGACCGGCGACTGCATGCCGGAGCCCGACTCCGGCACCAGGAACGTCAACTCGAAGCCGCCGGCGTGGCCGGCCTCCTTCAGCAGGGCCCGGGCCTTCTCGAGGTCGTAGGGATACTTCTGCACGTTCTCCTCGTGATAGGGCCCGTAGACCGGCGACAGCGGTCCGTGCGAGACGATGGCCGTTCCCTTGAGAATGTCGCGGATGATCGCGTCCTTGTTCACGGCGTAGTTGAGCGCCTGGCGGACGCGGCGGTCCTTCAGGACCGGGTGCCGCGTGTTCAGCGCGATGTACCACGCGGCCGACGAGTTGCTCTCGGCGACGACGACGTTCGGGTCCTTGCGCAGGCCGTCCAGGCTGTCGGGCGGGACGTCCATCGTGAGGTCGATCTCACCCGTCTTGATGGCGGCCAGCCGGGCCTGCGCCTCGATGATCGGCACGTAGATCGCCTGCCGGATCTTGGGCGCCCCACCCCAGTACTGGTCGTTGCGGGCGAGCACCACCTTCACGCCGGGCTCCCACGTCTCGAGCTTGAAGGGCCCCGTGCCGACCGGGTGCTTGACGACGTCCTTGCCCCACTTCTTCAGCGCCTCCGGGCTGTAGACGAACAGCGACTGATGGGCCAGGTACTGCAAGAAGGGCGCGAGCTGGGCCTTCAGCTTGATCTGCAGCGTGTACGGGTCGATGACCTCCACGCCGGCGACGTTGCCGAGGAAGCTCTTCACGTACGGGTAGGTGCCCGTCGCGTAGAAGGGGCTCTTGTCGTTCAGCTGCCGCTCGAAGCAGAACCGCACCGCCTCGGCGTTGAACGCCGTGCCGTCGTGGAACTTCACGCCCTGCCGGAGCTTGAACGTGTAGGTGAGGCCGTCCTTGGAGATGTCCCACGAGCTGGCGAGGCCGGGCACGAGCTTGTAGCTGCCCACCTCCTGGGCGACGAGCCCCTCGAAGATCCGCTTGGTGATGCGCGCAGAGTTGAGGTCGGTGATCTGCGGTGGGTCCATCGTCACGGGCTCGGCGAGGAGCCCGATGACCATCGCGTCCTTGGGGGGCGCGGCGTCGGCGCCGGCGACGAGCGTGAGCGCGACGGCAAGGAGTGCGAGACCGGCGAGACGGCGGATGCGCATGGCGTGACCCTCCAGGGTGGCGCGATTCTCACACCAAACGCGCCGGCCACGCAAGGCGCGCGGTCGCCGGATCGGAGAGGGCTCGATCAGGAGCTGGGTTCAGTCGCCCGCGAGGGTCTCGACAAGTCCTCGATCGCCATGTGACCGAAGACGGGTGTGCAGCCGTCGGAGGAAGTATGCGAGCAGCTCTGCGCGACTGCGAACTCGGAACCGCCGGTAGAGCGACGTGACGTACTGGTGGGCGGTCGCGTGGCTCACATTGAGACGTGCGGCGACCTGTTTCTCGCTATCCCCTTGGAGGAGGCAGGCGAGGGTCTCCCGCTCGCGCCTCGGCAGACGAAGGGGGTCAGGGTCGTACGCGCTCACCAGGACACTGCCGATCAGCCGGCCCAGCTCTTCGTGAAACAGTCGAAGGACGTTCTGATCACGATCCGAGAAGTCGCGCTCGCCTTGACCCCGGTACAAGGCGACTACGGACACCGCGTGATCGTCGGTGACCTCACAGACGGATAACAGGTTGTGGTTCAAGTGCCACGCTTTGAGATAGTCGTTGAACAGTAAAGATCGATACCATTCGCCGTCGCCCACCAACTGGCTGCGTGTTCGCACGACGAGCGGGCCCGATAACGCCGAAAGCCTCTTCATCAAGGTGTCGTTGGTGAGATCGCTTTTCCGCAGGGACGCGGTGTAGCGCTCGTAGCGCTCACGAGCTGCACTGTCCAAGCCAAGGCTGAACGCGGACGCAGGCGAGACCGAACGTCCAGGCCGAGGCCAGCGTCCTTCACCGCCGGTCGCCGCTGAGGCGCCGATCAGGCGGACGAGACCCTCGAGCATGCGCCCATGCCACAGCACGGGATCGGCGCCCAGGTCGCGACAATCGCCGATGAGCCGATAGACCGCGCGGATGTCGCTCATTCGGAGCTGGCCAGATCTCGACATGGGCTCCTCCCGATGAGACGGACCGTGCGAGCCGACGGCGCGGATTTTAGCACCAAGGCGCGGGAAGGGAAGCTGCCTTGGTACTTATAGATGGCCTCCAGCCGGACCGGCCTGCGACCCCACCTCCCCTGATTAGGGGAATTGATTGCAACGAGGCCACGGAGCGAGGCTGCGCGCGGGCCTCATGCCTACCTGTTGCTGCCCGGCCTCGGCGGGAAGGAGGTCGTCACGGAGACCGTCGCCGTGCCGGCGCTGCTGGTGGCAGCGGTGGCATCCAATCCGGGGCTTCTCAGCGGCCTGCCGGGACGGGCGCGCATAGGAGGTGCATTGATGAATCTTTATCAGTCGATGCGGAGCTTGTGGATCCGATTGGGTGACATAGCCACCATCAGAGGAAGGGGCGCGCCAGCAGGTACCCTGGCCTGCGCGTGTCTCTTGTTCTTCGTTGCTGTCGCCGCCGACGCCTCGGAGGAGATGGGGTTCGTCTATGTCGTGAAGACCGACCCCTCCGCCCCTACCACCATCTTTGCAGGCGCCCAGCACGGCCTGTTCAAGAGCACGGACGCTGGCGCGACCTGGACCGCGACCGGCCTGACCCAGGGCACCGTTGCCCTGACGATCGCCCCCGCAACTCCGACCATCGTGTACGCGGGAACCGGCTCGGGCCTCTTCAAGAGCATGGACGGCGGAACGAGCTGGAGCACGGCAGGGGTGTCCGCCCTGGTCTGTTCTGTCGAGGTCGACCCGGCCACTCCGACGACTCTCTACGCGTCGACCTGCTCACAGCTCATCAAGAGCGCAGATGGCGGAGCGAGCTGGAGCAGCGTGGGCCCGACGGACGCGCCGATCTCCATCGTCGCGATAGCGGCCGGGTCCCCGACGGTTCTCTACGCGGGCTCGGTGGAGCTTGACGGCGTCCGCGTCTTCACCAGCACGGACGGCGGCATGACGTGGAATGTCGCCAGTGTGTCGAACCCGGACCCGTCATACGTGCCGTTGTGGGGACTCAGCTTTGGCTTGTCGGTCGACCCGACGATGTCTACGACCGCCTATGTGAGCTCGTGGGGCTGGAAGTGCGACAACGACGGCTGCTACACGCTCGGGATGATCAGCAAGAGCGCGGACGGCGGGGCAAGCTGGTTCAAAGTCGACGAAGTCGCCTACTGCTGCTCCTGGGTCTCGCCCCAGGTCACCGTTAGCCCAGTCGCCGTCGATCCCGTGGTGTCCTCCACGCTCTATGCCGCGTGGAACGTGTCGTGCGATCAATTCGACCCGTACTGTGTCGAAGACCACTGGATCAGCAAGAGCACCACCGGTGGAGCGGGGTGGTTGCGGATCAGCGACCTGCGGGCGTGGGCCTTGTGGATCGATCCGCTGACACCAGCGGTCCTTTATGCGTCCACCGACTCCGGCGTGCTGAAGAGCACTGATGGAGGCTTCACCTGGGGTGAGGTGGGGGCGCCGGCATCCCCGCCGCCGGCCGATACGTCGCCGCCCGAGACGTCGATCAGCTCGGCGGCCGACGGCGCCGGAACCTCGTTGGTCAACGAGGCTGTCACGCTGTCCACCGCGTTGACGGTGAGCTTCACTGGGACGGACGACGTGGGGCTGGCGCGTTTCGAGTGTCAGCTCGACGGTGCAGGCTTCAGCGCGTGCGCGAGCCCGGTCACATACCAGGGACTGCCCCTCGGTCGCCACACGGTCGAGGTCCGAGCCGTCGACACGTCGAGCAATGTGGACACAACTCCCGCTCGCCACACCTGGACGGTGGACGCCAGGCCGGAGACGATGATCAACAGTGCCGTCGACGGACGCGGCAGATCCGTGCAGAGCGGGGGAAGCACGTCGTCCGACAGGATCACCTTCCGGTTCTCGGGGACCGACAACGGCACGGTCGCCCGATTCGAGTGTCGACTCGATGCGGGGAGCTTCACGTCGTGCATGAGTCCGGTCACGTATTCAGGGGTGACCAGAGGGGCACACACCTTCCGGGTTAGGGCGGTCGACAGCAACGGATTTTCCGATCTCAGTCCAGCCGCCTTCACGTGGACGAAATGAGTTGACCACGGATCCGGGGGTACACGGGTTGGAACCGCGCACGAGATGGAGGGACGAATGATCCCTGGATTGAGGCCACGAGGGTCCACGCGTTATGTTTTGGGTCTCTTCGTTGTGTCGGGAGTCCTGCTGCTTTCAGTGGCCTCGTCGAGCGCGGCAGAGAGCGGAGCGCGCGACTTCAGGATCACGACGCTGTCGAGTCATCCAGAGGCGGTGACCGGCGGTGACGCGCTGGTGCGCATCGACGTGCCTGCCGATGTCCCGAGGACGTCGGTCGTCGTGACACTCGACGACGTCGACGTGACGGCGAAGTTCCACTGGGACGCCGGCGCCAGCAGGCTCACGGGGCTCGTGGACGACCTGGCCTCCGGCAAGAACAAGCTGAGAGTCGCGTCGACCGCCAGCGGGCAGTCCAGCCGGGCTGCGCAGCTCACGATCGTCAACTTCCCCCGGGAGGGGCCCGTGTTCTCCGGCGCACGTCAGATGCCGTTCGCCTGCGAGGCGTTCATCCTTCCGGTGTTCGGCACCACGCTTCCGAAGGGCACCGAGCCGGACTGCACCGTCGACCGGCAGGTGTTCTACTTCTACAAGCCCACGACCGGCACTCCGGTGCCCGGCACCGCGCTCTTCATCCCTTGCCCGCAGTGCCCAACGAGTTATCCGGCCGACGTCGCGACGACGACCACGCTCGAAGGCGTCACGATGAAGTACATCGTGCGCATGGAGGTCGGCTCCGCCAACCGGGGCGTCTACACGATCTACATGCTGCACGACCCGATCGCCGAGCCGGAGCCTTCGTTTCACACGCTTCCGCGGGGGTGGAACGGAAAGCTCTTCTACGGCATGGGTACCGGTTGCGCGGGCGGATGGTACCGTCAGGGCTTCTCCGGCCCGATGGCGGGAGAGACGCCGTCCACCGCGCGCTTCGTGGTTTCTGGCCTGGACGTCCGCCTGTCGCGGGGTTACGCGGTCATGAGCTCGACGCTGAACAACAACAGCAACAACTGCAACGATGTGATCGCCGCCGAGGCGATGATGGCCGCCAAGGAGCGGTTCATCGAGGCCTACGGCCCCCCGCGATACACGATGGGCTTCGGCTTTTCCGGCGGGGCCATTCAGCAGCACGTCATTGCCGACAACTACCCCGGGCTGCTCGACGGGCTCGTCCCGGGCGCGAGCTTTCCGGACGCGCTCTTCTCCGGTCGAACCGTGAGCACGGACGCGCTGCTGCTCGACAACTACTTCACGACACGGGCCGCCGAGACGTGGACGACCGCCCAGAAGCAGGCGACCGCGGGGTTCACCCAGTACGCGATCGCGACATTCCTGGCGCCGTCAGGGCGCATCGTCGACCCACGCGGCTTCTGCCCGGACACGCTGCCCGTCGCCGAGCGGTACGATCCCGTGGCGAATCCCCTCGGCGTTCGTTGCGATATCTTCAGCGCGTACGTCAACGTCTTCGGGCTGAGCGAGGAGACCGGGTTCGCTCGACGCGCCGTGGACAACGTCGGCGTGCAGTACGGGCTCCGCGCTCTGAATGGCGGGGCGATCTCGGTCGCGCAGTTCCTCGATCTCAACGAGAAAGTCGGAGGCTTCGATGCCGACGGAAATCTCGTGGCGTCGCGGACGGAGGCCGACGCCGCCGCGGTGCATATCGCATACACCACCGGTCGAATGACGTATGGCGGCGGCGGGCTGGCCTCGATTCCGATCATCGACTATCGTTCGTACTCCGACGACCGGATCGGCGGCGACAATCATCCGCGACACTTCTCCTTCGCCCTCCGCGAGCGGCTCACACAGGCCAATGGGCATGCGCTGAACCACGTGATGCTCGTCGAAGAGCGAGGCCCCCGCACGGCGCCAATGCTGTACAACCTCGCCAGCCCGATGCTCGAGTCCGCATTCAACCTCCTCGATCGGTGGCTCGACAACCTGTCGCAGGACACGACCGATGATCCCCGGATCGAGAAGCTCGTCCGTGCGAGGCCACCAGAGCTCCAGGAGGGCTGCATGACCCGGGACGTGAACCCGGCGACACGGACGTTCGTCGCAGAGACGCAGAGCATCGATCCCACAACGACGTGCGGCGGACTCTATCCGGTTGGCTCGTTTCCGCGAGGGGTGGCGGGGGAGGGGCTGGCCGGGGACGTGATCAAGTGCCGGCTGAAGCCTATCGATCCGTCGGACTACCACGTCCCGTTGGCGGTGGAGGACTTCGCGCGCCTCGCGGCGATCTTCCCGACGGGGGTCTGCGACTATTCGAAGCGCGGTATCGGGCAACGTCCTCCCAAGGGCACCTGGCTCTCATTCGGCCCTGCTGGCCGCATCGAGGAGGGAGGGGAAGAGTAACTGGACGCAAGGCGCCCCGGCTCACGCCGGGGCGCCCGCGCGACGTCGTGCGGCGTGCTACCGCGCGTCGGCCAGGTAGCGGTCGGGGAACTGCTTGGCGATCGCCTCCGCGAGCGGGTCGGCCACGGTCTGCATGTGCGCGGCCGCCGTGCGCAGCGCGGTGAAGGCCCGGGCCGGGTCCTTCGAGGCCTGGGCGTCGACGACCTCCTTGAGCGTGACCACGTGGTGCTTCACGAGATCGGCGACGACCGCCTTGGGCAGGTTCGGGTTGGCGGATTCCAGATAAGCCCCGAGATCCTGCGTGTAGGCGACCAGGTCGCTCACGGCCCTGTCCTGCTTGGCGCGGTCCTTCGTCGCGACGCCCGTGGTGTAGTCCACGAAGAAGCCGATGTGCCGGCGCCAGAGCGGCAGGAACGCCTGCTCGGCGTCGCGGCCGTAGACCGAGCCGATCGCCTTGGAGACGTCCACCGAGTTGCCGTCGAGCGCGCCGGCCGCGGCCTTGAACTCGGCCTCCCGGCCGCCGAGGGCGGCACCGGTGGCGACGCCCGCGAGATAGACGTGCTCGCGCAGGGCGAGGTTGAAGGCGGTACGCAGGCCGGCCGCGGACGCCTGCGGGTTGCCGACGAACTTGTCGGGGAACTGCTTGACGATCGCGCCCGCCAGCGGGTCGGCGATCATCGCCATGTGCGCCGTCGCCGTGCGCTGCGCCGCGTAGGCCCGCACGTAGTCCTTCGACGCCTGGGCGTCGATGACGTCCTTCAGGGTGACGACGTGATGCTTCACGAGGTCGGCGACGACCGCCTTGGGCAGGTTCGGGTTGGCCGATTGGAGAAACGCCCCGAAGTCCTGGGTGTAGGCGACGAGGTCGTCGACCGCCTTCTGCTGCTTCGTCGTGTCCTTGGTGGCGACACCCACCGTGTAGTCCACCGCGAAGCCGATGTGACGGCGCCAGAGGGGCAGGAACGCCTGCTCGGCGTCGCGTCCGTAGACCGAGCCGATGGCCTTCGCGATGTCCACCGAGTTGGCGTCCAGCGTCCCCGCCACGGCCTTGAAGTCCGCGTCGCGCCCGTCGAGGGCGGCGCCGGTGGCCGCGGAGGCCAGGATCACGTGCTCGCTCAGCAGGGCGTTCAGGGACGCGCGCAGGTCGGAGGCCGGCGTCGCGGTCTTCTTCGAGGCCGAGGCGGACATCGCCCCGTGCCCCGCGTGGCCCGTGCCGCTCGACATCGGCGTCGACGTGCAGCCCGCGACAAGCACCGCGGACGCGGCCAGGGCCCAGACAGATTTCACCATCGTTGACGTAGCCATGATCGTTCTCCTCCTTGGTTGGGGGTCAGTTCACGCGGATCTCGCCGCGCATCGAGGGGTGTCGGCTGCAGAAGTACGGGTAGACTCCGGGGGCCGTGAATTCGACGGTCGCGGCGGTGCCCTGGCCCTCGAGCCGCCGATCGAAGCGGCCGTCTCGCTGCTCGGGGGTGCCCGACGTCACGGTGTGCGTGATGTCGTCCTGGTTGGTCCACGTCACCCGGCTCCCCGCGCCGACCTCGAGCTGGCCCGGCTGGAAGCGGAAGACGCGGACGCCCACCTGCGACTCGGTCGGCGCCGCGACGGAGAGGCCTGCGAGGGCCAGCACGGCCGCACAGGCGACGCTCTGGATGGCTCTGATTCCCACCGTTCTTCTCCCTTCGCCGACTTCTACGGCGAGGGAGCGGTGGTCAGATTCAGTTCAGCGAAGACCCTGGCGTGAGATCCGGAGGGGGAGTCCCACTCGTAGCGGGACTAGGGACGCCAGAGGGCCTCAGCGCTCGGCCAGCGCCAGCCTGGCGCCGAGGGCGGCGAAGGCCCCGGCGAAGGCCCGGCGCATCCAGGTCAGGATGCGCGGGCGCGAGATCACGTGGTGACGGACGGAGGCGGCGAACAGCCCGTAGCCGACGAAAACGACGAACGTCAGGACCATGAAGACCGTGCTGAGCGCCAGCATGCGGGCGAGTGGGTCTCGCTCGCCGGCCGTCACGAACTGCGGGAGAAACGCGAAGAAGAAGATCGACAGCTTCGGATTGAGGATGTTGACCAGGATCGCCGAGACGATCACCCGGCGTGCCGACCGTCGCTCGACCTCCGTCTCCACGTGCAGGGCGCCGTGCTCCCGCAGCGTGCTCCACGCCATGTAGAGCAGGTAAGCCACGCCCAGGTACTTCACGGTCTGGAACGCGAGGGCGCTCGTGTGCAGCAGCGCGGCGAGTCCCATGACCGCGGCGACCATGTGCGGGACGATGCCGAGCGTGCAGCCGAACGCCGCGACGACGCTCGCGCGGGACCCGCCCGACAGCCCGGCCGCCAGCGTATAGAGCACGCCGGTGCCGGGCGAGGCGATGACGATGAGCGAGGTGACGAGGAAGTCGAAGCTCACGACGTCGCCGCGAACCGCTCCAGGTGGTGCTCGGCGTCGCCGAAGGTCTGGGCGAGCATCGTCAGGCGGCGGAAGGTGTGGCTGATCTTCAGCTCCTCGGTCATGCCCATGCCGCCGTGGAGCTGCACGGCCTCCTGGCTGACGTGGCGGCAGGCGTCGGCGATCTTGATCTTGGCGGCGGAGACGACCCGGCGCCGCTCGGCGGCGTCCGCGGTGTCGACCTTCACGCACGCCAGGTACGACATCGACCGCGCCTGCTCGTAGCTGATCATCATCTCGACCATGCGGTGCTGTAGCGCCTGGAAACTGCCGATCGGTACGCCGAACTGGCGCCGGGTCTTGAGATAGTCCAGCGTGGCGTCGTTGGCGTAGCGGATGGCGCCCACCGCCTCGGCGCACAGCAGGGCCGTCGCGTAGTCGACGACCTCCTCGATCACGACGTAGCCCTCGCCCTCGCGGCCGAGCACGGCGTCGGCGTCGACGGTGACGCCGGCGAAGTGGATGTCCGCCGTCCGCAGATTGTCGATCGTCCGTGCCTCCTTGACCGACACGCCGGCCGCGGTGCGCGGGACGAGGAACAGCGTGATGCCGGCCGCGTCGGTGTCGCCGCCGGCCGTCCGCGCGGAGACGACGAGCGTGTCGGCGCTGCCGCCGTGCAGGACCATGCGCTTGTCGCCGTCGAGCACCCAGCCCGCGCCCGACCGGCGCGCCGTGAGCCCGACCTGGCGCAGGTCGTAGCGGGCGCCGGGCTCGGTGTGGGCAAAGGCCATCGTGTGCTTGCCCTGGACGAGGGCCGGCAGGATGCGGTCCTGCTGGGCCGGGGTGCCGGCCCGGGCGACGAAGCGCCCCCCGAGCCCGACGGTGGCTAGGTAGGGCTCGACCAGCAACCCCTCGCCGAGGGCCTCCATGACCAGCATGACGTCGACGGTGGTGCCCCCGAAGCCGCCGTGGGCCTCGGCGAACGGCAGCCCGAGCAGCCCCATCTCGGCGATGGCCGCCCACACATCCTCGCTGTGGCCGGCCGGCGAGGCGAGGATCTTGGCCCGGGCGTCGAAATTGTAGTGGGTCGCGACGAAGCGCTTGATCGTCTCGGCCAGCAGCGTCTGCTCCTCGCTGAGCTCGAAGTTCATCGTGTGGTCCCCCCGCTCACAGGCCGAGCGTCATCTTGCTGATGATGTTGCGCTGGATCTCGTTGGACCCCGCGTAGATCGTCGCTTTGCGGACGTTGCAGTAGCGGGGCGCGAGCGCCGCCGTGAAGCGGTCGAAGGCGGGATCGGCGTCGAGGGGGCGGAAGGCCTGGGCGAAGGGCCCCGCCGCCTGCATCATCAGCTCGGTGAGCGCCTGCTGGATCTCGGTGCCCTTGATCTTGAGGAGCGACACCTCGGCCCCGGGCGGCTTGCCGCCGCGGCGGAGCTGGTCGAGGAACCGGAGGTTGGTGATCTCCAGCGCCATCAGCTCGACCTCGACCCGCGAGAGCCGGTCGCGGAATCGGGGGTCGTCGAGGAGCGGCTTGCCGTCCTTCCGGGCGGCCGCCGCGACGTCCTTCACCCGGAGCAGCTCGCGCTTGGAGACGCCGATGCGGCCGGTGCCCATGCGCTCGTAGCCGAGCAGGTGCTTGGCGACCGTCCAGCCCTTGCCCTCCTCGTGCACGAGGTTCTCGACGGGGACCCGCACGTCGTCGAAGAAGACCTCGTTGACCTCGTGGCCGCCGTCCATCAGGTAGATGGGCCGCACGGTGATGCCGGGCGTCTTCATGTCGATGAGGAGGAACGAGATGCCCTCCTGCCGCTTCTCCGTCTTGGCGTCGGTGCGCACGAGGCAGAAGATCCAGTCGGCGTAGTGCGCGAGCGTCGTCCAGATCTTCTGGCCGCTGACGACGTAGTGACCGTTCTCGCGCACGGCGCGGGTCTTCAGCGACGCGAGGTCCGAGCCCGAGCCTGGCTCGGAGTAGCCCTGGCACCAGAACTCCTCGCCGCTGTAGATCTTGGGCAGGAAGCGCTGCTTCTGCGCGTCGGTGCCGAAGCGGAAGAGGACGGGCGCGCACATGCGCAGACCGAAGGCGACCAGCGGCGGGGTGCCGGCGTAGCCGCACTCCTCCTCGAAGATGTAGCGCTGGACGACGTTCCAGCCGGTGCCGCCCCACTCCACGGGCCAGTCGGGCGCGACCCAGCCCTTCGCGGCCAGGATCTTGTGCCAGCGCTCGAGGTCGTCCTTCGAGAGCTCCTTGTAGTCGCGTACCTTGTCGCGCAGGTCGGCCGGCAGGTTCTGGTCGAGCCAGCTCTTGACCTCGTCGCGGAAGGCCGTTTCCTCGGGCGAGTAGTTCAGGTCCATCGATCGCTCCCTCCTGGCAGCGGCGATGGTATCACCCCGGCCGGGCCGGGTGAACGCGGCGAGGCTATAGTGGCTGGATGCGCGCCGCCGCCGTTTCCGCGTTCGCCGCCCTCCTCGCCCTGACCACCTCGACGCAAGCGCAAGTGGCCCCGTCGGCGGCCGAGCGGACGGCCTACACCGGCCTGCTGGCGGCGGCGGGGCGGGGCGACGTGCCCGGGATCCGAGCGCTGCTGAGCGGCGGAGCGCGCCCCGACGTCCGCGACGGACATGGACGCACGGCCCTGCACGTGGCCGCCTACGGTCGCTATCACGAGGCCATGCGCGCGCTCGTCGCCGGCGGCGCCGATCCCAATGCCCTGGAGGCCGACCGCTACGACGTCGTGACTATCGCGGCGGTCGCCGACGACGTGGCGACCGTGCGGGTGGCGCTCGGGCTGGGCGCCAGCGCCCGGAACGTCACCAGCCGTTACGACGGCACCGCGCTCATCGCCGCCGCGCACCTGGGGCACGTGGAGGTCGTGCGGGTGCTCATCGCCGCCGGGGCGCCGCTGGACCACGTCAACAACCTGGGCTGGACCGCGCTGATCGAATCGATCGTGCTCGGCGACGGCGGCCGCCGCCATACCGAGACCCTGCGGGCGCTGGTCGAGGCGGGAGCGAACGTGAACCTCGCGGATCGTGAGGGCCGGACACCACGGACGCTGGCGCAGGGCCGCGGCTACGAGGGCATGGTCCGGCTCCTCGAGCGGGCCGGCGCCCGCTGACGTTACGTGAACGTCAGGGGCTCCAGGTTCATCTCGCCCCGCGCGAAGCGGTCGAGGGCCAGGGGGGCAATATCGACGGTGCTGGCGCGGCCGTCGACGATCAGCTCCGCCATGAGCTGGCCCGCGATGGGACCGTGCATGAAGCCGTGGCCGCTGAAGCCGGCGATGACGTGCAGGCCGGCGACCCCGGGCACGGTGCTCACGATACCGGTCTGGTCCGGCGTCATCTCGTACAGGCCCGTCCACGTGCCCATGAGCTGGGCGTCGGCCAGCACGGGCGCGCGGTGGACGGCGCGCTCCACCAGCGGCTCGGCCAGGCTCCAGTCGAGCGTCGTGCTGAACGAGCCCGCCTCCTCGCGGCGGCCGATGCCCATCAGGATGCCCGCGCCCTCGCGGCGCAGCGAGATGGCCTGGTGGGTATCGATGACGAACGGCGTCGCCTCCGGGATCTTCTCGAACGGGAACGGCGCGGTGATGAACTTCGAGCGTCTGAGCGGCGCGACCGGGACGTCGACCCCCGCCAGCCGACCCACCAGGCCGGACCAGGCGCCGGCGGCGACGACGACCACCGGCGCCGACACCGGCCCGCCGGCCGTCATCACGCCCTCGACGCCGTCGGGCCGGCGCACGAAGCCGGTGACCTCGCACCCCGTGCGGATCGTCACGCCGAGCTCGCGCGCCCGCGCCGCCATGGCCGTGGTGACGAGGTACGGATCGGCGTAGCCGTCGCGCGGCGAGTAGGTGGCGCCGCGCAGATCGTCGGTGGCGAGGTAGGGAAACCGGTGCTTCGTCTCCGCCGCCGACAGCAGTCGGACGTCGACGCCGAGGCCCCGCTGCAGGGCCACGTTGCGCTCGGCCTGGGCGTGCTCGGCCTCGGTGGTCACGAGGATGAGGTAGCCGTGCTGGCGGAAGCGCGGGTTCACGCCGAACTCGTCCTCGAACCGCTCGTAGGTCTCGATGCTGTGGCGGGTCAGCTCGACGCCGATGCGGTTCGCGTACTGGTGGCGGATGCCGCCGCTGGCCAGCGCGGTCGAGCCCGCGCACACGTCGTCGCGCTCGAGGAGCACGACGCGGCCGGCCCGGCGGCGGGCCAGGTGGTAGGCCGTGCTCACGCCCATGATGCCGGCGCCGATGACGACGACGTCGGCGGTGTCCGCCCGGCTCATGCCCGTCGCGTGGGATTCGCCTGCTCGAACGAGCGGTCCTCCGGGGTGGGCATGACGTGCCCGCACGCCTTGCAGGTCCGGTGCTCGACCGAGCCGTAGTACTCGCGGTAGGCGGCGCTGACCGGGTTCTCGGCGTAGTCGCGCACCTCGAACACGGCCTCGTAGACCTGGGCCCGGCAGCGCTCGCAGAACCACAGGAAGCGGTCGAGCTCGCCCGGCCGCCGCCGGCGCTCGGTGATGAGCGCGAACGCGCCGGGCGGGAAGCGCGGCGAGTGGGGCAGGCCGGGCGGGCAGTACATGTACTCGCCCTCCGTCACCACGCGCACCTTCTCCTCGCCGTCGGGGGTGAGGTAGTGCAGGTGCATCTCCCCGCGCAGCTGCAGCATGGTCTCGGCCGACGGGTTGATGTGGAACTCGCTCCGGTAGGCCCGGCCGTTGGCGACGAAGGCGAGCGACTCGTCCTCCTGCCACAGCACCGTGACCTGCCGACCCTCGGCCATGATCGCGTTCAGATCGGCGAACCGACAGTCGTGCATCGCGCGCCCTCCCTCTGTCGTCAGGCGACGGCCCCGGACCGCCGCAGCGCCGCGATCTGCTCGGTCGAGTATCCGACCGCCGCCAGCACCTCGTCCGTGTGCTCGCCCACCCGGGCCGGCGGCCGCTCGATCGAGGGGCCGTCGTGGGCGAACGTGAAGGCCGCCAGCGGTACCGTCACCGGCTTGTCGACCCCGGGCACGCTTTCGTGCCGGTGCAGCACGCCGCGCGACTGCAGATGCGGATCGGCCAGCGCCTCGCCGAGCTCTCGCACGCGCGCGGCCGGGACGTGGCGCGACTGGAGGTAGGCCTCCCACTCGTCGGCGGTCTTCTCCTGCATCTTGTCGGCCACCGCCGCGAGCTTCTCGGCGTGGCGCTCGTGACGCTCCGCCAGGCTCGCCCGCTTGGCCTCGTCGGGATCGTCGATCGCCTCGTAGAAGCGTCGGTGCTGGCGGGCGTTGCTGGCGGCGAGCTGGATCAGCCCCTCCTTCGTGGGGAAGGCGGACGTCGACGCGAAGCGCATGACGTTGCCCGCTCGCTTCGGGTGGTGGCCGGAGTGCAGGTAGTCGGTGATGTGCGAGCCCTGCAGGATCATCGCGACGTCGAGCATGGCCAGGTCGATGTACTGGCCGCGGCCCGTGCGCAGCCGCTGGAAGAGCGCGGCCGAGATGGCGAAGGCGCCCATCGTGCCCGTCGCGTAGTCGACCATCGGCGCGCCGGCCTTGATCGGCCCGCTCGCCTCGGTGCCGGTGGAGGCGGTGATGCCGGAGGTCGCCTGGATCGCGTGGTCGTAGGCGGTCTGGCCGCCGCGCGGGCCGTGCTGGCCGAAGGCGGTCATCGAGGCGTAGATCAGCGTCGGCTTCAGCGGCGCCAGATCTTCGTAACCGAGGCCGAGGGCCTTGAACGCGCCAGGGCGGTAGTTCTCCACGAGCACGTCGGCCCAGTCGACGACCAGGCGCTTCAGCGCCTCGCGCCCACCCTCTGTCTTGAGGTTGAGGGCGATCGCGCGCTTGTTCGAGCCCTGCGTGAGGAAGCCGGTGCCCATCATGGCCCGGTTCAGCGCGTGGTCGGCGCCGGTCTCCCGGCTCTGATCGGGCTCGTTGGGATCGTCCACCTTGATGACGTCGGCGCCGAGGACGCCCAGCTGGTAGGCCGCGAACGGTCCCGCCAGCACGTGGGTGCAGTCGAGGATCCTGATGCCTTCGAACGGGCGCATGCGGCCTCCTTCGGGATCGCGGTGCCCCGAGGGTACCATCCTCCGCACCGTCGGTCCCGATCCGCTATGATCAGCCGGTGCCTCGATCGCTCGTCCCGTCCCGGTCTCGGCCGTCACACTCGCCCGGAGGAGTCATGACCCGCTTCGCTCGCGCGCTCCTGGTCGTCCTCGCCATCGCCGTCGCCGGCGCGCCGTCGTCCACCGTCGCGGCCCCCGAGGGCCAGCTCACGTGGGGCGTGCACATCACGCTGGCGCCGACCTACTTCGATCCGGCGGAGACGCCGGGGCTCGTCACGCCGTTCATGATCCTCTACGCGCTGCACGACGCGCTCGTGAAGCCGATGCCCGGCCGGCCGGCGGCGCCGTCGCTCGCCGAGTCGTGGACCGTCTCGAAGGACGGGCTCACCTACGACTTCGTCCTGCGCAAGGGCGTGAAGTTCCACAACGGCGAGCCGGTGACCGCCGAGGACGTGAAGTTCTCCTACGAGCGCTACCGCGGCGCCGCGGCCACGCTGCTGCGCTCGCGCGTGGCGCGCGTCGAGATCCCCGAGCCGGGCCGCTGGCGCATGGTGCTGAAGCAGCCGTGGGCCGACTTCATGACGTTCTACGCCAGCCCGGCCACGGGCGCGGCCTGGATCGTGCCGAAGGCCTACGTCGAGAAGGTCGGCGAGGAGGGCTTCAAGCGCGCGCCGATCGGCGCCGGCCCGTACCGGTTCGTCTCGTTCAAGCCCGGCATCGAGCTGACCCTCGAGGCCCACGAGGCGTACTGGCGCAAGGTGCCGAACGTCAAGACGCTGGTGTTCCGGGTCATCACCGACGAGTCCACGCGGCTGGCCGCGCTCAAGCGCGGCGAGGTCGACATCGCCTACAGCTTCACCGGGCCGCTAGCCGAGGAGCTGAAGCGCTCGCCGGGCGTCACGCTGGCCAACGTCCATCCGCCGTTCACGGCGTGGCTGTACCCCACCGAGCAGTTCGACCCCAAGTCGCCGTGGGCCGACGTGCGGGTGCGGCGCGCGGCGAGCCTGGCGATCGACCGGCCGGCGATCAACCAGTCGCAGTACCTCGGGCTGGCGCGGTTCGCGTCGAGCATCGTCCCCGAGAACCAGGAGTACTACTGGGCCGCGCCGATGCCGACCTACGACCCGGCGCAGGCGAAGAAGCTGCTGGCCGAGGCCGGGTATCCCAACGGCTTCGACGCCGGCGAGGTCATCGGGGACACGATCTACGGCACGGCCATGGGCGAGCCGGCCGTCAACTTCCTGCAGGCGGTCGGCATCCGCACCCGGCTGCGGCCGCTGGAGCGGGCGGCGTTCACCGCGGGCTTCGGCGACCGCAAGCTGCGCGGCGTGATCCTGGCCACCAGCGGGGCCGCCGGCAACGCCGCGACCCGGCTCGAGACCTTTGCCGTGGGCAACTCACGCTTCGCCTACGGCGCCTACCCGGACATCGACGGGCTGTTCGCCGAGCAGGTCAACGAGCAGAACCCGCGCGTGCGCAAGCAGCTCCTGGACCGCATCCAGCAGATCGTGAGCGAGCGGGTGGTCTTCATCCCGGTGATGGGCTCGGTCTTCATCAACGGGGTGGGCACGCGCGCCGAGGTGCACGGGCTGGGCCTGCTGACCGCGTATCCGTACTCGGCCCCGTACGAGGACCTGAAGGTCAGGAAGAAGTAGCCGTGCTCGACGTCGCGGCGCTGCGCGCCGACACGCCCGGCGTCGACCACGTGTTGCACTTCAACAACGCCGGCGCGGCGCTGCCGCCGCGCTCGGTCGTGGAGGCGGTGACGGAGCACCTCCGGCGCGAGGCGGCCATCGGCGGCTACGAGGCCGCCGCCGAGGCGGCGGAGCGGATCGCCGACGTCTACGACGGCGTCGCCGCCCTGCTCGGCGCCCGCCGCGACGAGATCGCGTTCGTGGAGAACGCCACGCGCGCCTGGGACATGGCCTTCTACGCGATCCCGTTCCGCCCGGGCGACCGCATCGTCACCGCCCGGGCGGAGTACGCCTCGAACTACCTCGCGTTCCTCCAGATGAAGCAGCGCGTGGGCCTCGAGATCGACGTGGTCGACGACGACGCCTCGGGCCAGATCGACGTGGCGGCGCTCGAGCGCACGATCCGTCCGCGCACCCGGCTCATCGCGATCACCCACGTCCCGACCCAGGGCGGCCTCGTCAATCCCGCCGCGGAGGTCGGGCGGGTCGCGGCCCGGCACGGCATCCTGTACCTGCTCGACGCCTGTCAGTCGGTCGGCCAGCTCGTCGTCGACGTGGACCGGATCGGCTGTCACATGCTCTCGGCCACCGGCCGCAAGTACCTGCGCGGCCCGCGCGGCACCGGGTTCCTCTACGTGCGGCGCGACACGCTCGGCGCCCTGGAGCCGCCCTTCATCGACCTCGAGGCCGCCTCGTGGATCGACGCCGAGCGCTACGAGCTGCGCGACGACGCCCGGCGCTTCGAGAACTGGGAGCGGTTCGTGGCGGGCCAGATCGGGCTGGGCGTCGCGGTGCGCTACGCGCTGCGGCTGGGACTCGAGGCCATCGAGGCGCGGGTGAAGGCCCTGGCGGCGACGCTCCGCGCGGAGTTGGCGCGCCTGCCGGGCGTGACGGTCCACGACCTCGGTGTGGAGCGGTGCGGGATCGTCACCTTCCGCAAGGCGGGCGAGGAGCCGCTCGCGACCCGCCAGCGCCTGCGCGCGCTGGACATCAACGTCACCCACACCCAGGCGCGCTCGTCGCGCCTCGACCTGCCCGCCCGTGGGTTCGATGCCCTCGTCCGCGCCAGCGTCCACTACTACAACGACGAGTCCGAGATCGACCGCTTCCTGCGCGCCGTCGCCGGCTAGGGTCGGGCGTCGTCGGGCGAGCCAGCGAAGCGGCCGGGATCCCGCGATGCTCCGGCCCGTCCCCGCACCGCCGAGCGCCGTCAGCGGGCGTCGTGGAAGATGATGCCGGCCGTGAAGCGCTGACCTGCCCGGAGGCGGCTCACCCCGTGGCGCATGGTGACACGGTAGGCGCCGCGCGCGCCGCGAACCGGGCGGTGACGGACGGGAAAGATGACGGCGTCGCCCTGCGTCAGCGGCACGACCTCGACGCGGGACTGCATGCGCGGGCGCTGCTCGGTGAGCACGAACTCGCCGCCGATGAAGTCCGCGCCGGGGACCGACAGCAGCACGGTCAGCTGCAGCGGGAAGACGTGCTCCCCGTAGACATCCTGGTGCAGGCAGTTGTAGTCGCCCTCGCCGTACTTCAGGAGCAGCGGCGTGGGCTGGCGCTGGCCGGCCCGGTGGCAGCGGGTCAGGAACGCCTCCAGGCTGTCCGGGTAGCGGACGGCGATGCCCATCGCGTCGTTCCAGCGGTTGGCGATCCGCGCGAGCGGCGGATACAGGGCGACGCGGAGGTCGCCGATGACCTCCGGCAACGGATGGGCGAAGTACCGGTACTCGCCGCGGCCGAAGCCGTGGCGGGCCATCACCACGCGGCTGCGGAACCGCGCGTCGTCGGCGTAGAGCGCGGCCAGGCCGGCGCACGCCTCGGCGGACAGGAGCCCGGACACGACCGCACACCCATGGGCGTCGAGGTCATGCGCGACGCGTGGCCAGTCGAGAGCGACGCCGGTGACGCGTGGCGCGTCGACTGCCGCGCGGCTCACGACGCACCCCGCGCGGCGGCCTCGCGCGCGAGCAGCGCCCGCTTGCGTCGCACGCCCCAGCGATAGCCGCCCAGCGTGCCGTTCTTGCGGACGACCCGATGGCAGGGGATCACGACCGCGAGCGGGTTCGACGCGCACGCCTGCGCGACCTCGACGCTGGCGTGGGGTGTTCCGAGGCGCGCGGCGACGTCGGAGTACGCCGCGGTGGCGCCGGCCGGGATCTCGCGCAGCGCCTGCCAGACGCGCTGCTCGAACTCCGTGCCGCGGGCGTCGAGCGGCAGGCGCAGGCTACGGTCCGGCGTCTCGACGACGCGGACGACCTCGGCGACGGTGGGCTCGAGGCTCGGATCGGCGGCGAGGGCGGTGTCGGGGAACCGGCGTTGCAAGTCCTGCTCGAGGGCGCGCGGATCGTCGCCGAGGAGGATGGCAGAGATCCCGGTGTCGGTGGCGGCGACCAGCACCCAGCCCAGCCAGCAGCGGCCCGTCAGGTAACGCATGATCCGTCCACTCCTTGCGAGAGGTTCTGCAAGGGTGTACGGCCCAGACCGCGAACAGGGTGGAGCTAGGCCGCCCCTTCTTTGCGTTCCGCCGACGGCTTGGCCCGACGGCGCTCACCGCGGAGCGCGGTGATGACCGTCGAGAGGATGCGATCGATGGCGGCGAACAGCAGCTCCACCCCGTAGCCGCCGAGGAAGGCCAGCACGGCGGGCGTGACGCCGCCGGGGATCGCCTGGCCGTCGCGGACCATGAGCCACTGCAGGCTGACGCCGCTGAGCATGCCGAGGAAGATGCGCACCATGAACTCGCCGGTACGCCGGCCGTCGAAGCTGCGCTCGACCATCTCGGCGTACACGGTGCGCAGGACGAAGGCGCAGGTGCCGAGCGCCCCGTAGAGCACGGGCAACACCAGGACCGCCACGATCGTGGCCACCGGCGTGATGACGTTGCGCAGCTCGTTCCAGTTCACGAACGGCAGGATGCGCTGCAGCGTCTCGTAGCCGGCCTGGATACGCCGCAGCAGACCGCCCTGACGGTCGTCCAGGACCTGCACCCGGGCGTCCGCCTCCTCGCGCTGCCTGACGAGACCGACCCGCAGGCTCTCGACACCGCCCGGCCGGTCGCGGTCGAGCACGCCGATCTGCTCGGCGAGGCGCTTCTGCGTGGCCTGGGCGGCGCGCAGCTCGTCCGTGACGCGGCCGAGCTCGGCCTGATCGGTGACGACCGCGTTGATGAAGGTGCGCGTCCACTCGGCGCCGCCGATGATGAGGATCAGGATGAGCGCGAGCAGGCCGAAGCGGTAGGCGACCCGCTGCGCCTCGGAGATCGGCTCCTGGGAGAACCCACGCCAGATCCACGGACGCCGGACCGTCCGGCTGGTGGCGCGCAGCGTGGCCGCCGTGGTGGGATTCACCATGGCGGCGAGCTTGGAGTAGGCCTCCAGGAACGCGGTCTCCTCCTCGTCCGACACCGGCTTGCCGATGCTGACGGCCCGGTGGGTGTGGACGATCGGATCGCGGATGGCGGCACCGACGTCGCGTCCGGTGGAGACGGCATAGTAGAGGAGGGAGTCGGCGTCCTCCGCCCCGCGGGCCAGGCGCGAGCCGTTGTGGTCTGCCGGGGCGTCGTCCAGGGGGATCACTTCCGGACCTCGATGCGGAACCAGCATCTTCCATCGCTCCGGGTGCACAGGCGCTCGGTGTCGAAGCGCACCTCGGTCTCCCAGCGCCCCTGCCGGAGCTGGGTGGGCGGGCGGTTCACGAAGGCCGCGAGCCGGTTGCGCGGCAGCGAGACCGCCTGCGGCGGAGCCTCGAAGATCGGCCCGCTGCCCGGGTCGAAGAGCCAGCGCACTTCCAGGGGCAGGGCGCCGTCGGTGGCCAGCTGACTCCAGCACTCCTCGCCGCAGTCGACCCGGAACCAGAACCGGAGCGCGTCCGCGCCGAGCCGGAACAGGCTCAGCCGCGTGCTGGGCGGCTCGGGCGCCTCCTGGCTGGCGAACGCGAAGTCGGCCAGGCTGACGAGCGGTCGCGTGTCGATCCCGACCTGGCGCGTCGTCACGCCGCCGCAGCGGCAGGAGGCGCTGACCTTGCCGTCGCAGCAGCGCGCCCGGCCGCCCTCGCAGCCGCAGACGCCGTTGTTGTAGTGACAGCAGCCGGCGGTGGGGGCGGCGGAGGCGGCCGGCACCGCGCACCCTCCGTCGAGTCCGGGGATTGACCCGGTGCCCGCGATGACGCCGAGCACGAGCGCGATGAGCGCCACGGCCGTCAATCGTCCACGCATGTGCCGCCCTCCTAGCACATCAGCCAGTCGCCGTAGGTGCCGCGGATCGGCTTGCCCTCGGCGAAGCGCGAGAGGCGAAACGTCGGCAGGTCCGGATGTCCCGATGGACCCTGCGTGAGGAGGGCGGCGACCATGTGCCCGACCGCCGGGGAGAGCTTGAAGCCGTGACCCGAGAATCCCGCGGCGACGTGGAAGCCCTCGGGACCCACGCGGTCGAGGATGGGGTGCCAGTCGGGCGTGACGTCGAAGCAGCCGGCGTAGCCCCGGGCGATCCGTCCCTCGGCCAGCGCGGGGAACCGATGGCTCACCCGGGCGAGCGCCTCGGTCGACTCGTCGAGGCTCACGCCCTCCTTGAACGCGTCCGGATCGACCCGCGCGTGCGACTCCTCGGCGTCGAGGCCGCCCACCAGGATGTGCTCCCCCAGCTCGGGGCGCGTATAGATGTTGGTGACGAAGTCGTAGACCATCGGGTGGGGCCGCCGGTCGGCCTCGGGCCACGTGACGATGTTGATCCGGTGGCGGCACACGTGGATGGGCAGGTCGACGCCGACCATCCGCGCCACCCGGTCGCTCCACAGGCCGGCGGCGTCGAGGACCACTGGAGCCTGGATGTCGCCGGCCGCGGTGCGGACGCCGCGGACGCGGTCGCCCTCGACGAGCACGCCCACGACCGCGGTGTCCTCCAGGATGCGCGCGCCGGCCGCCCGGGCCGCGCGGGCGAAGCCCTGGGCGGTCTCGACGGGGTTGCAATAGCCCGACGCGGGCTCGTAGCAGCCGCCCACGAGATCCTCGGTGCGCAGGCGCGGCTCGAGCTCGCGCAGCTCCACGGGCGAGACGAGCCGCGTGTCGATGCCGACCGAGCGCTGCAGCGCGACCGAGGCCTCCATGGGCACGCGCATGCGCTCGTCCACGCCGAGCAGGTAGCCCGTGTGCCGGAAGCCGCACGACTCGCCACCGGTGTGCTCCGTGAAGTGCTGGAAGAACCCCAACGAGAACAGGATCATCCGGCAGGTCTCGGCGGTGGAGTAGTGCTGGCGGACGCAGGCCGAGCTCCGTCCCGTGCCGCCCGAGGCGATCGCGCCCTTGTCGACGACGATCACGTCGCGGACCCCGCGCCGGGTCAGGTGGAAGGCGGTGCTGGCGCCCGTCACCCCGCCGCCGATGATCACCACGTCCGCGGTCCGCCCCGTCGGCATCCCGTTGATGCTAGCGGAGCGCGGTGCCCGGGCGCAACGATCGCGGCGCCGTCCCGCCCCCCCTTCCGGAACGCGGGGCGCCGAGGGTACCATCCCCTCAGCGAGGGGACCCCTGCCATGGCCGTGTCCATCCGTCAGATCCATCCCGTGTTCGTGGGCGAGGTATCCGGCGTCGACATCGCCAGGCCGCTGACGGCCGATGAGGTGGCGGCCATCGACGAGGGGATGAACCGCTACGCCGTCCTCGTCTTCCACGACCAGAAGATCAGCGACGAGCAGCAGATGGCCTTCACCGTCAACTTCGGGACCATGGAGGACGCGCGGGGCGGCAACATCACCAAGCCGGAGGACCGGCGGCTGCAGGTCGGCATGAACGACGTCTCCAACCTCGGGCGGGACGGCGCGCCCATGCCGCGCGACTCCCGTCAGCGGCTGTTCAACCTCGGCAACATGCTCTGGCACTCGGACAGCTCGTTCCGGCCGATCCCGGCGAAGTTCTCGCTGCTCTCCGCCCGGGTCGTGAACCCGACCGGCGGGAACACCGAGTTCGCGGACATGCGCGCGGCGTGGGACGAGCTCGACGCGGCGACGAAGGCGCTCGTCGAGGGCCTGATCTGCGAGCACTCGCTGATGTACTCGCGCGGCTCGCTCGGGATGCTCGACTACTCCGAGGAGGAGCAGGCGATGTTCCGGCCGGTGCGCCAGCGACTCGTGCGCACGCACCCGGCGTCGGGCCGCAAGTCCCTCTACCTGTCGTCCCACGCCGGCGGCATCGTCGACTGGCCGATGCCCGAGGCGCGCGTGCTCCTCCGCGACCTCAACGAGCACGCCACCCAGCCCAAGTTCGTCTACGTCCACCGCTGGCGCCCCTGGGACTTCGTCATGTGGGACAACCGCGCGGTCATGCACCGCGTCCGGCGTTACGACGACGCCCAGCCCCGCGACATGCGCCGCACCACCCTCGCCGGGGACGCGCCGACCGTCTGAACCATGAGGCTGCCCCCCGCGGTGACGACGTGACCACGGTCGGCTGGCAGAGCCGCGCGGTGCCGGCGGCACAGGCGGTGCGGGTCGTCCGTCCCGGCCACCGCGTGTTCGTCGGCAGCGCGTGCGCGACGCCACGGCGGCTCCTGGAGGCGCTCGAGGCCCTGGCGCCCGTCGGGGTGCAACTCGTCCACTTCCTGACCGACGGCGCCGCGACCGGGCCCGAGGGCCGCCCGGAGAGCTGCTTTCGGCACCGGGCGTTCTACATCGGTCGCGACATGCGCGCGCTGGCGACCCAGGCGCCGGTGGACTACGTCCCGATCTCGCTGGCCCAGGTGCCCCACCTGATCGACAGCGGGCGGCTGGCCTTCGACGTCGCCCTGGTGCAGGCGAGCCCGCCCGACGAGCGAGGCATGTGCAGCCTCGGCGTGTCGGTCGACATCGGGGCGGCGGCGGTCCGCGCGGCGCGCACCGTCGTGGCCGAGATCAACCCGCGAATGCCGAGGACGGGGCCGGAGAGCGAGGTGCCGCTGACGCGCTTCGATCAGATCGTCGCCGTGGACGAGCCGATCATCGAGTACCTCCACGACGACATCGGCGACACCGCGGAGCGCATCGCGCGCTACGTCGCACGGATCATCGACGACGGCGCCACACTCCAGATCGGCCTGGGGCGGGTCCCCAACGAGATGCTCCGCTTTCTCGTTGATCGGCGGGATCTGGGCATCCACTCCGACGTCATCACCGAGCCCCTGGTGGAGCTGGTCGCCCGCGGCGTCGTCACCGGCTCCCGCAAGAGCGTCCACCGGGGGCAGATCGTGGCCAGCCTGGCCATGGGGACGCGGCGCCTCTACGACCTCATCGACGGGGACCCGCGCTTCGCCTTCTTCCCGATCGAGTACGTCTGCGAGGCGGGGATCATCGCGGCCAACCAGTCGATGGTGTCCGTGACGCAGGCCTTCGCCATCGATCTGACGGGGCAGGTCTGCGGTGATGCGTGCGACGGCGCCCTCTATGGGGGCGTCGCGACCCAGCCCGACTTTCACCGCGGCGCCAGTCGATCGCCGGGCGGCAAGGCCATCATCTGCCTGGCGTCGACCACCGGGGACGGCGAATCCGCGATCCGGCCGACGCTTCGTCCCCAGGAGGCGGTGGCCATCCCCAGGGCCGAGGTCCACTACGTCGTGACGGAGTACGGCACCGCCTACCTGTTCGAGCGTTCGCTCGCCGAGCGCACGGTGGCGCTGATCGAGATCGCGCACCCGCGGCACCGGGAGGCGCTGCTGGCCGCCGCGATCGCGAGCGGGCTCCTGCCGCGCGGCCAGACGCTCCGGAGCCGCGGCGCCTACCCGGTGGATGAGGTGCGCGAGGAGTTGCTGCGCGACGGCCGCCGCGTGACCATCCGTCCGACCCGCGCCGGAGACGCGCCCGGCTACCAGGCGCTGTTCTTCCACCTCCGTCCCGAGGACGTCCGCACCCGGTTCTTCCGTTACCTCAACTCGCTGACCGACGAGACCGCCCAGCACCTGTGCAACGTGAGCTACGAGGAGGAGATGGCGTTCGCCGCCGTGATCGGGGGCCCGGAGTCGGAGCGCATCGTGGGCACGAGCTGCTACTTCGTCGATCCCAAGACCCGGCTCGCCGACGTGGCCTACATGGTGGACCCGGAGTGGCAGGGCTCGGGCCTGGGCACGTTGCTGCAGGCGCGGACGATCGAGTACGCGCGGCGCCACGGGCTGCGCGGTTTCACCGCGGACGTGCTGGCCGACAACGCCGCCATGCTCGGGGTCTTCCGGCGTGCGGGCTGCCGCGTGGACAGCCGCCTGGTCGACAACGCCTACGAGGTCCGGATCCTGTTCGACGAGCCGGTCGCACGCCGGCGAGCTCCCAGCGTGCGCTCCTCACCGACCGCCGCGACCCCGCGGGACGGCCGCGGCGCCGCGCGTCCGCGCCGACAGTCGGGCTGAGCGCCCGCGTCTCACGCCGGGAGCTGAGGGAGCTCCAGCTGACCGGGCCCGGACCGCGTCCGATCGACGCGACGATCACCGGGCGGCTGGCGGGGCACCGAGCGGCGCGCGGTCCGCGGGGGTGGAAAGCTCACCCGCAGCCCCTGCGCCTGGACCTGGAACAGGATCTCGGCGTCCGGAAGACCCGGGAGGCGGACTCGCCCGAGGCGGCGGAACCGGAGGCCCGGCGCCGACTCTCCGGCCGCGGCTCTGGTCGCGGCGGACACGACGATCTGCCCCCCGTGAGCGGCCGCGCAGACGCGAGCCGTGGTGTGGACGGCCAGGCCGATGTAACCGGCATCCGTCAGCGTGGGACGACCGCTGTGAATCCCGGCGCGCACCCGCACATCCGCATCGTCGGGCCACGCGTGGGCGCTGAGCGCCCGCTGGATGGCCACCGCCGCCTCGAGGGCGGCGGCGGGGCGCTCGAACACCGCGAAGAACTCGTCGGCGCGCGCGTCGATCTCACGGCCGTTCGCCCGCAACACCGCGGTGCGCACCATCCCCCTGACGTCGTTCAGCAGGGCACCATAACCGTCCCCCAGCGTGCGGAGCAGGGCGGTGGAGGCCTCGATGTCCGTCATGAGGAGGGTGACGAACCCGGTCGGCAACGCCGCGGCCTCGGTGGACGTGGCCTGGATCTGGCCGTGCAGGCGCTCCTTCTCGACGACGAAGCGCACGGCGGCGAGCACGGTGTCGGTGAGATCGGCGTCGACGAGCCTCGGATCGTGTACGAGCGCCGTCATGGGCCGACCCTGGCGCTCGAGATAGGTCACCCCGCGCTGGTCACCCTCGGCGGGGAGCGTCACGGGCCGGCCGGTCCCGTCCAGGTACGCCCCGGAGGCGTCGGACCAGTAGAGGACGGTCAGGGTCGGATCACGGAGCACGGTTCGCAGCCGCCGTTCGAGCTCGCCGGGAGCGGGGTTGCGACCGAGCTCGATCACGAGACGACCGGCCGCCGCGTGTCGACGCTCCGACTGCAGCTGGCCGGTGATGAACCCGACGGGCACGATGCGATACTTCTTCGCTGCGTTCAGCAGGCGCCGACGCGCGCGCTCCCGGGCCGCGTCGTTCTCGAAGGTGACCCGGCTGAAGCGCGCCAGCGCGTTCCGCACGTGCGCCTTGTCGTGGATCGGCAACCGTCGCCGGCCCTGAGAGTCCACGTACGCGAACGCCCTGTCCGGAAGGCGAGCTCGCTTCTTGGCCCTCAGGCGCGCCATGCGCCCACGATAGCTCGCTTCCCGGCCCGGTGCGAGCGGCGCGGCCCGCGGGGATGGTAGCCTGCGGCCGTGACGGGCCTTCGAGCAGCGGCGCTGGAGTGAGACGCGCCTTCGTCGTGGTCAACCCCGCCGCTGGCGGGGGCCGGACGGCGCGACGGTGGCCCTCGCTCCGCGAGCGGCTGCGGCGGGTCGGTCTCGAGTTCGAGGTCGCGGAGACGTCCGGCCCGGGGTCGGCGACCGAGCTGGCGCGCACGGCCGTGGCCGACGGGTGGCCGCTCGTAGTCGCCGTCGGCGGCGATGGCACCGTCAACGAGGTCGCCAACGGGCTCATCGATCCCACGGGACGGCCCACGGGAGTGCTGGGTGCCATCATGACCGGGCGCGGCCGTGATGCCTGCCGAAACCTAAAAATCGCCGCCGATCATGCGGTCGCCGTGCGCAGGCTGGTCCACGGCGAGGACGTCCTGGTCGACGTCGGTGCGGCCGAGTGGTCGGGAGCGCCCCCTCGGGTCTTCGTCAGCAGCGCGGGTGCTGGATTCGACGCGGTGGCGGCCATCCGCGCGCAATCGATCCGGAGTCCGGGGACGGTGCCGTACCTCCTCGGCGTCCTGCACGCACTTCGCGGGCACCGACCGGTGCACGCGGCGATCACGATCGACGGCCGGCCGACCTGGACGGGATCGCTGACCATGGCGGTCGTGGCCAACGGACCGCACTACGGCGGCGGGATGCGAATCGCCCCCGCGGCGAGGCCGGATGACGGCGCCCTCGACCTGCTGATCGTCGCGGGTCTGCGGCGGGCGGAGCTCCTCGCCTGGCTCCCGACGGTCTACTGGGGCGCACACCTGCGCAGCGCCAAGGTGACGACGGCGCGCGGCCGGAGCATCGAGATCGTGACGGAGCCCGCGGTCCCGGTGCACCTCGACGGGGAGCCCATCGCGGCGACGCCGATCCGGATCGCCGTTCGCCCCGAGGCTCTACGCGTCAGACGCTGACGCGCTTACTCGACGCCGGCGAGCTGTAGCTCCTGGGCGCGGTGGCAGGCGACGAAGCGGCCTGGGGTGATCTCCTGCCAGGCGGGGGTTTCGGTGCGGCAGCGGTCGATGGCGTGGGGGCAGCGGGGGTGGAAGTAGCAGCCGGGCGGAGGTGCGGCGGGGTTGGCGACCTCGCCCTGCAGGATGATGCGACGGCCGCGCAGGCGGGGGTCGGGCTCGGGCACGGCGGACAGGAGTGCCGCGGTGTAGGGGTGCTTGGGCGCGCTGAACAGGGCGGTGGTGTCGGCCAGCTCGACGATGCGGCCGACGTACATCACGGCCACGCGGTTGGAGATGTGGCGCACGACGCTGAGGTCGTGCGCGACGAACAGATAGGTCAGCTTCAGGTCGGCCTGCAGGTCGAGCAGCAGGTTCAGGATCTGCGCCTGCACCGAGACGTCCAGGGCCGAGACCGGCTCGTCGGCCACGACCAGACGCGGATGCAGGGCGAGCGCGCGTGCGATGCCGATGCGCTGGCGCTCGCCGCCGCTGAAGGCGTGGGGGAAGCGTCGCATGTACTCGGGGCGCAGCCCCACCCGGCGCAGGAGGTCCGCCACCCGCTCCTCGCGCTGGCGCCGGCTCCTCATGCCGTGGACCAGCAGGGGCTCGCCCACGAGGTCGAGCAGGGTCATGCGCGGGTTCAGCGAGGTGAACGGGTCCTGGAAGATCATCTGCATCTCGCGCCGCAGCGCCCGCAGCTCGCCCCGGCGCAGGCGGCCCATCTCGACCACCGAGCCCGCGGCGACCCGCATGAAGATCTCGCCCGCGGTCGGCTCCACGGCGCGCAGGATGCAGCGGGCGGTGGTGGTCTTGCCGCACCCGCTCTCGCCGACGAGGCCGAGCGTCTCGCCCTCGTCGATGTGGAAGTTCACGCCGTCCACCGCGCGGACGTGGCCCACCGTGCGCTTCAGGAAGCCCTTCCGGATGGGGAAGAGCTTCTGCAGGCCGGCGACGCGGAGCAGCGGGGCGGGCGAGGCGCTCACTCGTAGAGGAAGCAGCTCACCGCGTGGCCGGAGGCCACCGGACGCAGGGTGGGCGCCTGCCGGTCGCACCGGCCCGCCATGAACTCCGCGCAGCGGGGATGGAAGGGGCACCCGGCCGGCCGGTCGTAGGGGTGGGGCACGGAGCCGGCGATCGGCGTCAGGCGCTCGCGCGCCCGCGCGCGGATGCGCGGGATGGAGCGCAGCAGCGCCCGGGTGTAGGGATGCCGCGGGGCGTGGAAGATCGCGTCGACCGGCGCCTGCTCGACCACCCGGCCCAGGTACATCACCGCCACGTCGGTCGCCATCTCCGCGACGACGCCCAGGTCGTGCGTGATGAGCATGATCGCCATGCCGTCCTCGCGCTGGAGCTGGCGCATGAGCTCGAGGATCTGCGTCTGCGTCGTCACGTCGAGCGCGGTCGTTGGCTCGTCGGCGATCAGCAAGGTCGGCTGGCAGGACAGGGCCATCGCGATCATGGCCCGCTGACGCAGGCCGCCGCTGAGCTGGTGCGCGAGCTGGTCGACGCGCTGCTCCGGCGTCGACACGCCGACCCGGCGGAGCATCTCGATCGCCTGCGCGCGCGCCTGCGGCGCGTCGACCGGCTGGTGGAGCCGGATCGCCTCGACGATCTGGTTGCCGATGCTGTGGACGGGGCTGAAGGAGGACATCGGCTCCTGGAAGATCAGCGCGATCTCCGCGCCGCGGATCGCCCGCATCTCGGCCCCGTTCGCCGGCAGGGTCGTCAGGTCGATCGCGGGGCCCGCGCCGCCGTCCCGCTTGAACCAGATCTCGCCCTCGACGATGCGCCCCGGCCGGTCGACGATCCGGAGGATCGACCGCGCCGTGATGCTCTTTCCGCACCCGCTCTCCCCGACGACCCCCAGCGTCGTCCCCGGGTGCAGGTCGAAGCTCACCCCATCCACCGCCCGCACCAACCCCTCATCCTGCGCAAAGTGCGTCTTGAGATTCCGCACGGAGAGCAAAGGCTCCGGGGTGGTTGTCACCGCGTCACCGAGAGTAGGGGTCCGCCGCGTCGCGGAGTCCATCGCCCAGGAAGTTGAAGGCCATGACCGCCAGGATCACCGGGACGGCGGGCAGCATGAGCCACGGCGAGATGGCCACGGTCTGGACGTTCTGCGCCTGTTGCAGCAGCACGCCCCAGCTGATCGCCGGCGGGCGCAGCCCCAGCCCCAGGAAGCTCAGCGCGGTCTCGCTGATGATCATCGCGGGCAGGGCCAGGGTCGTGGCGGCGATGATGTGGCTCATGAACGAGGGCACCATGTGCACGAAGATCGTCCGCATCTGGCTGCAGCCGACCAGCCGCGCGGAGACGACGAAGTCCTCCTCGCGCATCGCCAGGAACCGTCCCCGCACCACGCGCGCCAGCTCCGTCCACCCCAGCAGCGAGATGATGACGGTGATCGCGAAGTAGACCTGGAGGACCGACCACTCCCGTGGCAGCGCCGCCGCCAGCCCCATCCAGAGCGGGATCGTGGGGATCGAGCGGAGGATCTCGATCACCCGCTGGATCACCGTGTCGGCCATCCCGCCGTAGAAGCCGGAGATCCCGCCCAGGATCACGCCGAGGACGAGGCTGACGGCCACGCCCAGCAGCCCGATCGTGAGCGAGATGCGCGTGGCGAACATCAGTCGCGACCAGAGATCGCGCCCCTGCACGTCGGTGCCGAGCAGGAAGATCGTCTTCGCCGCGTCGAGGCCCGGGTCGACGCCGATCAGGTGGCGGTTCGTCGGGATCAGCCCCAGGAAGTAATACTCGAAGCCCTCGGCGAAGAAGCGCAGCCGGACCTTCTGGGTCGGGTCCGCGACGTAGACGCGCTTGAAGGTCTGGGGGTCGCGGGCGCCCTTGAAGCCGTGGACGTGGGGGCTGAACCGCCAGCCGTCGAACCAGTAGACGCGCTGGGGCGGCATCAGCGAGCGCTGCGCCTCGGAGGCGTTGGGATCGGCGTAGGCGAGGAAATCGGCGCCGAGGACGACCAGGTAGAAGCCGGCGACGACGATCGCGCTGGCCACGGCCACCCGGTGCCGGCGGAAGCGCCACCACATGAGCTGCCACTGCGAGGCCACGAAGATGCGCTGCTCGCGCGCGGTGACGGAGGGCTCCGGCTCCCGGGCCGGGGCGCGGGCGGGATCGAGGACGACGTCGGGCGTGGCCATCACGTCTCCTCGAGCCGGATCCGCGGGTCGATCCAGACCAGGAGGATGTCGGAGACCAGCGTGCCGACGACCGTCATGACCCCCAGCAGGAGCACGATGGTGCCGGCCAGGAACATGTCCTGCGCGATCAGCGCCTTGAGCAGGAGCGGTCCCACCGTGGGCAGGCCCAGGACCAGCGACACGATGATGCTGCCCGAGACGATGTAGGGCAGCGTGTAGCCGATCGTGCTCGCGAACGGGTTGAGCGCGACCCGCACCGGGTACTTGACGATCACGCGCGCCTCGGACAGACCCTTGGAGCGCGCCGTCACCACGTAGGGCTTGCGCAGCTCGTCGAGCAGGTTCGCGCGCATGATGCGGATCTGCTGCGCGGTGCCGGCGAGCCCGAGGATCAGCGCCGGGATGGGCAGGTGCGTGAGCAGGTCCCACACCTTGGCGGCGCTCCACGGCGCGTCCTGCATCTCCGGCGAGAAGAGACCCCCGATGTGGGCGTTGAAGAGGACGAAGCCGAGGTAGAGGATCACGAGCGCCAGCAGGAAGTTCGGGACGGCCAGCCCGATGAAGCCCACGAAGGTCGCCAGGTAGTCGCCCACCGAGTACTGCCGGACGGCCGAGTAGATGCCGATGGGCAGGGCGAGGGTCCACGTGAGGATCAGGGCTGCGACCGACAGCGCCACCGTCAGCCACAGCCGCTCGCCGATCACCTCGGTGACGGGGCGCTGCCACTCCATCGACATGCCGAAGTTGCCCTGCACGATCTGGCGCATCCACTTCAGGTACTGCACGTACATGGGTTGTCCCAGGCCGTACTGGATGCGGAGGTTCTGCGCCTCCTCGTCGGTGACGACGCTGCCCATCGACGCCATCTGGGCGATGTAGGACGTCACGTAGTCGCCGGGCGGCAGCTGGATGATAACGAAGGCGAGGACAGAGATCGCCCAGACGGTGAAGAGCGCCAGGACCGCGCGACGGCCGATGTACGTCAGCATGGGGGCGAGGCCCGGGTCACCGCCCAGTCAGGCGGCGACCCGGGCGCGGTGGCCGTCTACTGCTTGTAGAAGAACGTCGCCGGCCGTGAGATGCCGGGCGTCTTGCCGTCGGGGCTGTTGTACTGCCGCGACGGGATGTTACCCATGTTGGTCTTGACGACCCGCACGCCCATCGCCGCCGGACCCTGGCCGACCACTCCGATGATGTAGACCTCCTCGGCGGCGATCTTCCAGACCTCCTTGCCGAGCTGAATGCGTTCCTTCTCGGGCACGCCGAACGCCTTCCTCCACTTGTCCATCAGCTCCTTCATCCGCGGCTCGGGCTCCTTGCCCTGCGTGCCGCCCGAGCGGAACCACCTCGCGTAGAGCGGCCCGGAGGTCGTGACGTCGTCGACCACGAAGGGGAACACGTGGGTCGGGAAGGTGAAGAGGTGCTCGCTGCCGTCGTTGTTCCAGGCGCCGAGCTGCTGCTCGTTGGCGGCCGCGCGCTTGATCGCGAGGCTGCGCTCGACCTCCTGCACCTGGAGATCGATGCCGATCTTCTTCCACTGCTCGCGGATCATCTCGGAGATCTGCGTGTACTGCACGAACTGCCCGCCGAGCGTCATGATCTCGATGCGCAGCCGGCCCTTGCCGTCGCTGCGGAGCCGGTAGCCGTCGGCATCCTTCTTGGCCAGCCCGATCTTGTCGAGCATCTCGTTGGCCTTCTTGATGTCGAGCGTCGACCACAGCTTCCGGTACTGCGGCCCCGGGTTGTACTTGTTCGTGTCCACCGGGACCACGGAGCCCGGCGTGGCCGTGCCGAGCCAGAACGTCTCGTTGATCTGGTCGCGGTTGATGCCGAGCGAGAGCGCGCGGCGGAAGTCGGCGGTGTTGAACCACTTCGCGATCTCGGCATCCGCGTCGTAGTTCAGGTTGAACTTGATGATCAGGTCGCAGTAGTCGCCGGGGTCCAGGTGCACCTTGTAGTTGCCCTTCTGCTGGTTCTCGAGGAATACGGGGAGCTTCCCGAGGTCGACGTGCCGCGAGGCGTAGTCGTACTCGCCGGCGATCGCGCGCAGGTTCAGCACTTCCAGGTTTTCCGCGAGCGTCAACACCACGCGGTCGATGTAGGGCAGCTGATTCCCCGCGGTATCCACGAAGACGCTGTACGGGTTGCGCTCGAGCGTCCACGTCGGCGTGTTGATCGGCGTCGCCGTCTTCCACGGCGAGAGCACCGGAAGATCAGGGTTGAGGGCCCAGTCGTTCTTCGCGTGGAACATGCGGACCCAGCTGTCGAACTTCGCGTCCTTGACCTTCTTGTCGAGCTCCTCGGCGTTCGTGTACTTGGGGTGAAACTGCTTGAGATAGTGCGCGGGCGCGAAGCCCCCCATGCCGCGGTAGGCGCCCCACTGGCCGGCAAGATCGGTGGAGCCGGCGAGCACGTCGGGGAACATGAAGTAGGGCTCGGGGAACTTGAATCGCACGGTGTGGGTGTCGACCTTCTCGATCACGCCCTGCTTGCCGTTGATGGCCATGGTGGCCGTCGGCGTGGGGACGAGGTCCTTGTTCCGATAGATGTCCTCGAACCAGAACACGAAGTCGTCGGCGGTGAACGGCTTGCCGTCGCTCCACTTCATCCCGCGGCGCAGGTGGACGAGCCAGACGCGCCCGTTGTCCTGCATCTCGAGACCCTTGGCGAGATTGGGCACGGCCTTGTCGCCCGTGTAGTCCCAGAACATCAGATGGTCCGGCCCCGAGCAGCAGCGGAAGCCGTTCCAGAAGTCGGCGGGGCCGGTGAAGCCGGCGCGCCAGGTGCCGCCGTACTTGCCGATCTCGTGCAGCGGCTTGATGACCAGGGGGTCCTGCCCGACGCGCTCGGCCACCGCCGGCAGCTTGCCGGCCTTGACCAGGGCCGCCAGCTGAGGCGCCTCCTTCAGGGCCTTGGGGAACTTCGCGGGATCGGTCACGACCTCGGGACCCTCGAGCTTCCCGATCAGGCTCTTCCCGGCGCTCTGAGCGAGCGCCCCCACGGCGAGGGCGCCGGTGAGCGCGCCCACCACCAGCAGCGCGACGATCGTTCGGGACCGGAGCGTGCCTCGTTGCCGCGTCCGCCAGAACTCCCTCATGGATGCGTCCCCCCTGTCCACGCGTACTGGACTCCCCGGGCTCTGCTCCGCCGACCGGGGCCCGATTATCGTGACATTCCCACGTCAAGTCCAGCGGCCCGGCGGCACCGGTCCGGCGGGCCGCCTAGCCGAAATGCGGCGCGGTGACTATAGTGTGGCCCGGAGGTAGGGATGCAGACGCGTGTGGACGAGATCGCCGAGCGGGTCTATCGCCTGTCGACCTTCCTGCCCGCGGTGGGGCCGAGCGGCCTCACCTTCAACCAGTTCCTCGTCGACGCCGACGAGCCGCTGCTCTTCCACTGCGGCCAGCGGGCGCTGTTCCCGGCCGTCTCGCAGGCGGCCGCGCGCGTCATGGACCTGCGCCGGCTGCGCTGGATCGCCTTCAGCCACATCGAGGCCGACGAGTGCGGCGCGCTGGGCGAGTGGCTCACCGCCGCGCCCGACGCGACGGTGACCCACGGCGCGATCGGCTGCGCGATCTGGCTGAACGACCAGGCGCCGCGGCCCCCGCGCGCCTTGGCGAACGGCGAGGTGCTCGACCTGGGCGGCCGGAAGGTGCGTCGCCTCGACACACCCCACGTGCCCCACTGCTGGGACGCGGGCCTGCTCTACGAGGAGGTCACCGGCACGCTGTTCACCAGCGACCTCTTCACCCACGCGGGTGACCCGGCCGCGCTGACCGCGGGGGACCTCGTGGGCCCCGCGGCGGACGCGGAGAGCCGGTTCGGTTACACGGCTCTCACGCCCGACACCGGGGCTACCATCCGGCGTCTCGCGGCACTCCGGCCGCGGACGCTGGCGGTGATGCACGGCTCCTCGTTCGCGGGCGACGCCGCGCCGATGCTCGACGCCCTCGCGACGTTCTACGACGACCGGCTGCAGAAGGGCGCCGCGCCGAGCCGCGCCTAGCGCCAGGAGGACCCCCCCCACGTCATGAGCGACGCGCTGACCGGCCAGACCGTGGAGTTGCTGCAGCAGCTGATCCGCAACCAGTGCGTGAACGACGGCACCGTCGGCTCGGGCCAGGAGGTCCGGACGAGCGACGTGCTGAAGACGTATCTCCAGGGCAGTGGCCTCGACCTCGAGGTCTACGCGCCCGAGCACGCGCCCGGCCGCACCAGCCTCGTCGCCCGCATCGAGGGCTCCGACCCGGCCGCGCCGACCCTGTGCCTGATGGGCCACACCGACGTCGTGCCGGTGAACCCGGCGACGTGGACGCGCGACCCGTTCGGCGGCGAGCTGGTGAACGGCGAGGTGTGGGGACGCGGCGCGATCGACATGCTGAACATCACCGCCTCCCAGGCGGTGGTGCTCAAGGCGCTGGCCCGGCGCGGCTGGCGCCCCCGCGGGACGCTCGTCTACCTGGCCTGCGCGGACGAGGAGGCCGGCGGCGCGCTCGGCGCGGGCCACGTGTGCAAGAAGCACTGGGACTCGCTGCGGGCCGACTACCTCCTCACCGAGAACGGCGGCACCGTCAACGAGCACGGTGGCGAGCTGAGCGTCACGGTGCACGTCGGCGAGAAGGGTGTGGCCTGGCGGCGGCTGAAGGTCACCGGCACGCCCGGCCACGGCTCGATGCCGTACGGCGCCGACAACGCGCTCGTCAAGGCCGCGCAGGTGGTCAGCCGCCTGGCGGACTACCGGCCGTCGCCGTACGTGAGCGACCTGTGGACCGGCTTCGTGCGGACGCTCGACGTCGACCCGGCCGTGAAGGAGGCCCTCTCCGACCCCGCGCGCGTCGACGACACGATCGCCCACCTGGCCCCGGGCCTGGCGCGGTACGCGTGGTCGGCGACGCACACGACCTTCTCCCCCAACATGTGCCGCGGCGGCGTGAAGACCAACGTCATCCCCGACACCGTCGAGATCGAGGTCGACATCCGCACCATCCCCGGCGACAACGAGGACGAGGTGCGCCGTCACCTCGACAAGGCCCTCGGCGACCTGTCCGAGGAGGTCATCGTCGAGAAGCTCTTCTCCAAGCAGGCCTCGGTCTCGCCGACCGGCACGCCGCTGTGGGACGTGCTGGGGCGGGTCGTCGACGCCCACTATCCCGGCGCCAAGCTCCTCCCGCGCCTCATCGTGGGGTTCACCGACGCCCCCTACTTCCGCGAGCACGGCGCCGTCGCCTACGGCTTCGGCCTCTTCTCGCGGACGCTCACCGCCGAGGCGATGTCCGGCCGCTTCCACGGCAACGACGAGCGCGTCGACGTCGAGTCGCTGGCGCTCACGACGCAAGCCTGGCTGGAGGTGTGCGAGCAGTTCCTGGGGTGACGCCCGCCGGCCGATGGCCGACGCCTGGTTGATCACGGGCATTCCCGGGGCCGGGAAGACCACGGTGTCCCGGCTGCTCGGGGAGCGCCTCGAGCGCGCGGCCGTCATCGAGGGCGACCTGCTCCAGGGCTGGATCGTGTCGGGCAACGTGTGGCCCGGCGACGAGCGGGCCGCCGAATCGGCCCGCCAGATCCAGCTCAACATGCGCAATCAGTGTCTGCTCGCCCGGTCCTACGCCGAGGCGGGCTTCACGCCGATCATCGACTACGTCATCGTCAGCCAGGCCGACCTCGACGCGTATCGCGGCCGCCTGCAGGGCCTCGACGTCCACCTCGTCGTGCTGCACCCGGGCCGCGACGTCGTGATCGCGCGGGAGCGGGGGCGGGAGAAGAGCCAGCGGCACGAGCGCAAGCACGGCCTCACCATCGGGGAGCACTTCGCCCATCTGGAACGCCCCCTGGTGGAGGAGCTGAGCGGCGTCGGGCTGTGGATCGACAACGCCGCGCTGGCGCCCGTCGCGACGGCCGAGCTCATCCTGGCCAACCGCGACCGGGCGCGCCTGCGGTGACGTCGCCGGCCGTCAGCGCTCCCGGAGAACCGGGTTGCGAAGGATGCCGATGCCGGGAATCTCGATCTCGACGAGGTCGCCGTCTTTGATGTTCTCGGTGGCGCCGTCGGTCCCCATCCACAGCACGTCGCCGGGGTGCAGCGTGAGGTACTGGCTCATGCGGCTGATGAACTGGCGGACGCCGAAGATCGCGTCCTTGACGGCGTAGGTGAACATCTCGGTGCCGTTGAGGCGGATCGTCACGCGGAGGGCGTCGGGGTCGAGGTCGGTGACGATCGACGGGCCCATCGGCTTGAAGGTGTCGGTGTTCTTCCCCCGCCAGAAGGTGCGATCGCCGCGCTGCCAGGTGCGCTCGCTGACGTCGTTGCCGATCGTGTAGCCGAACACGTAGTCGAGCGCCTCGGCCTCGGAGACGCGCTTGCAGCGCTTGCCGATCACCACCACCAGCTCGCCCTCGTACTGGACCTGCTCGGTGGCGTCGCGGGGAATGATGATCGGCTCGTCGGTCGCGATGAGCGCGTTGTTGGCACGGTAGCCGACGTCGGCCTGCGGCGGGAACTCCGGCTTCACGCCCCGCCGCTGCGCCATCTCCGTGACGTGCTCGCGGTAGTTCACGCCGGCCGCGTAGAACGTCGGCGGGATCACCGGCACCAGCAGCTTCACGCGGCTGAGACCCACCGTGGTCGCGGTGCGCGTGTAGTCCCCGAACGGGTTCCCGGCGACCTCCGTGACGGTCGTGTCCTCGATGATGCCCCAGGCGACCGTGCGGCCCGACTGGTACCGGCACCACCTCATGGCCGGTGCTCCTTGAGGAAGGCCCCCACCTCGCGGTTGAAGACCTCGGGCCGCTCGAAGTACGTCGAGTGGCCCGCGCCGTCCACGCGCACGAAGCGCGAGCCGGGGACGGCCTCGTGGACCGTCCGCGAGAGCTCCGGCCAGATCAGACCGTCCTCGGTGCTCGTGAGGAAGAGCGTCGGCACCCGCGTGGCGGCGTAGCGCTCGACCGGCGTGGTCAGCCGGCTCATCTGGTCGCTGAAGTCGGCCGGGCGGGCCGGGTTGAGGCCCGCGACCTGCGCGTAGAGGAACGTGCGAACCGGCTCTGCGTGGCGGAACGTGGGGCCCAGCGCGCCGTGCCACAGCACGGCCGGCCGGGGCGGACTCGAGGCGACGAGCTGCTGGCGCGTGGCGGCGATCTCCGTGTTGGTGAGGTTGCCGACGGTGTTGGCCAGCGCGATCGCCCAGAACCGCTCGGGCGCCCGCACGGCGGCCCCGACCGCCGCCCAGCCGCCCATCGACTGCGCGACGATCGCGGCCCGCGCGATCCCCAGGTGGTCGAGGAGGGCGAGCGCATCCGTGGCGAGCGCCGCGGGGCCGGGGCCGCCGTCGACGTCGGGCGACTGCCCGAAGCCGCGCTGGTCGGCCGTGATGCAGCGGTACTCCTCGGCGAACACCGGCACCTGCTGCCACCAGCTCAGGTGGTTGCCGCCGGCACCGTGCAGGAACAGCACCGCGGGCAGGGGGCCACCGGTGTCCTCGTAGTAGAGACGGAAGCCGGCCTTCACCATGAACGCCATGGGGTCACCTCCTCGGGGGCGGCCCAAGGGTAGCATCGGTCCGGCGCGGCCTGACGAGATCGACGAGGGTGTTCGCGAGGAGCGCCGTGAGGATCAGCGCGCCGCCCACCAGCGACGCGGCGCCGGGCCGCTCGGCGAGCACGAGCCACACCCACAGCGGGCCCAGCACCGTCTCCAGCATGCCGATCAGCGAGGTCTCGGCGGCGGGGATCAGGCGCGCGCCGGCCATGAAGAGCAGGAAGCCCACGCCGAACTGGCCCACGCCGAAGAACGCCAGGAGGAGCAGGTCGCGCGGCGCGGTCTGGGCCGGCGCGGCCATCGGCAGCGCCACCAGGGCGGTGAGCGTCGTCGCCAGCACCGCCGCCGAGGCCATCCGGACGTCGGGGTGGCGGCGCACGAGGACGGTCGCGACGGCGAAGCTCGCGGCCATGAGGATGGCCAGCAGGTCGCCCAGCCGCGCGCCCCGGCTCTCGGAGCTCGACACCATGACGACCGTGCCCACGAGCGCGACGCCCATCGTCAGCCACGTGCGGGGCGCCACGCGCTCGCCGAGGAGGAGCCAGCCGAGCAGCCCCGCCACGAAGGGGCCGGTGCTCATGAGGATCAGCGTGTTGGCCGCGGCGGTGAGCGAGAGCGAGAAGATGAAGCACGTCGAGGCCAGCGCCATGCACACGGCCACCGCCACGACGGGGCCCCGCCACTGCGCGACGAGGCCGCGTCCCCACGCGAGGCGCAGGACCAGCGCGAGGAAGAGCGCCGCGAAGAGGCTGCGCCACAGGTTCGTCGTCCACGGGTCGGTGGTGACGAGGCGCGCGATGAGGGCCCCGCTGCTCCAGCACAGCGCCGCGGACGCCACGAGCAGGGCGCCGCGGCGGGCGCTGAGGTGCGGAAGATCCCGCGTCGTTGCGGTCGAGTCGACGGTCGGTGACATGCGCGAGGCGACGACCGCGACCATGCTACCAGCCCCCCCAAGCCGCTGCGACGTCAGGGCACTTCTTTACCCAGGCCCTGGCACGGCGCGTGCCTCTGCACATCGCGGGAGGATCACATGAACAGACGGCTCGTGGCGTGGACCGTGGCGGCGACGCTGGTCGCCGGTCTGGGGCTGGTCGGGTGCGAGAAGGGACCGCTGCAGAAGGCGGGGGAGAAGATCGACGAGGCGACCGGTCAGGACAAGGTCATCGGCCGGGGGCCCGCCGAGAAGACCGGGCGGAAGATCGACAACACGGTCGACGACATCAAGAAGTGAGGCGGACGTTACCTACCGTAACGCGGCCTCCGGCGTACCGTCCTTCCACGGGAGCGGGACGTCGTAGGCGCGCAGCAGGCAGTCGTCGGGCAGGCACTCGATCGGGGTGAAGTCGCGGTGGGCGATGTACTCCGGCCGCTTGAAGCGGCGGATGTGGTTCGACACCGCGCAGAGACTGAGATAGACGCTCACCCGGTTCCACGGCGACAGGTTGGAGGTCGACGCGTGGACCAGGCACGAGTGGAACATGATCATCGAGCCGGCCGGGCCCTTGGGCGCCACCAGGCCGCCCCGGGCCACGAGCCGGCTGATGGTCGCGTGGTCGATCGTCCACAGCGGGTAGCTCGTCGTCGTGGTGTCGTGGCCGGCGTCGAGCACGCCGAGCGTGTGGCTGCCCGGAATGAACATCAGCGGGCCGTTGAACTCGTTCACCTCGTCCAGGAAGATCGCCACGTTCATCGCCCGCGCATCCGGCATCTGGTCGTCGTTGAACCAGGTGCCGAAGTCCTGGTGCCACTGCCAGACGTCGCCGTCGAAGGCCATCTTGCCGTTGATCTTGAACTGGTGCATGTAGACCGGCTCGCCGAAGACCTGCACGACCGGATCGACCATGCGCGGGTGACGCGCCAGCCGCGCGAAGGGCGCGCTGTACATGTGGGCCGCGAAGTTCGTCCGCACGGCGTCACTGCCCTTCTCCCGGACGTTCTCGGGCCGCCGCTGCGCGTAGAGGTTCGGAACCTCGTCGGTCAGGACCTTCATCTCCTCGGCGGAGAACTGGCTCGGGAAGAACAGGTAGCCGTCCCGGTCGAACTGTGCGAGCTGGGCCGCCGTGAGTTTCATGCCGTCACCCTCCGCGCCTGGAATTATACCGACCTCTCCCGTATGGTTCGTGGCGTGATCGTCCACCTGGTCGACGGGACCTACGAGCTCTTCCGCTACTTCCTGTCGCCGGCGGCCGCCTTCGACCGCAGCGCGCCCGAGGCGCTGCGGGCGGTGCGCGGCGTCGTCGGCAGCGTGCTGGGGATGCTCGAGGGCGGCGCCACCCACCTCGGGGTGGCGACCGACCACGTCATCGAGTCGTTCCGCAACGCGCTGTGGCCGGGGTACAAGACCGGCGAGGGGCTGGATCCGGTGCTGCGGGCCCAGTTCGAGCCGCTGGAGGACGCCCTCGCCGCGCTCGGCGTCGTGGTCTGGCCGATGATCGAGTTCGAGGCCGACGACGCGCTGGCCGCCGCGGCGGCCATGGCCGCGGCCGACGCGCGCGTCGAGCGGGTCGTCGTCTGCACGCCGGACAAGGACCTGGCCCAGAGCGTCCGGGGCGAGCGCGTCGTCCAGCTCGATCGGCGCACCCGCGAGCAGCGCGACGAGGCCGGGGTGCGCCGGAAGTTCGGCGTGGGGCCGGCGTCGATCCCCGACTGGCTCGCGCTCGTGGGCGACAGCGCCGACGGCTACCCCGGGCTGCCGGGGTGGGGCGCGCGCTCCGCCGCCGCGGTGCTCGCCACCTACGAGCACCTCGAGCGCATCCCCAAGCTGGCCGCGGAGTGGACCGTGCCCGTGCGCGGCGCCCTGCGCCTGGCCACCACGCTGGCCGAGCAGCGCGACCTCGCCCTCCTCTTCCGCCGGCTCGCCACCCTCCGCACGGATGCCCCCGTCGGCGCCGACGTCGAGGCCCTGCGCTGGACCGGCCCCCGCGACGACTTCGAGGCCTGGGCCGCACGGCTCGGCACCCCCGCCCTGTCCGAGCGCGCCGGCGCGCTCGCCGCCAGCCGCCGGGGCGGTCGCTGAGAAGGCCCAGAGGCGCGCCAACATAGCGAATGGTCTTTTTTCAGATGCGGGTTCGGCCTTGACAGGCCGGCCGGTGCGGGCTACACGTGGGGGCCGTGGAGACAGCCGGCTTCCAGAACACGGAACGCGCCGGCGGGCGCCGGGGTCACGTCAGGCGCTGGCTCGCCGTCGTCCTTCTCGCCGCGACGATCGCAGGATGCGTGTCGATGCCGATCGTCGGTCCCGCCCTCCTGCTCTCCCGCGCCGACCGTCAGGCCCGTGAGGGGGCGTGGGAGGAGGCGGTGGCCTCGTACGACGAGTACCTGACCCTCTTCGCGGACGACAGCGACGCGCCCCGCGTGCTGGAGAGTCGCGACACGCTGGCCGCGATGCTGACCGCCCGCGCCGAGCTCACGCGGCGGCGCGAGGAGGTGGCGCGCCTGCGCGACGAGCTCACCAGCCTCAAGGAGGAGGGCACCCGGCTGCGCGAGGAGGGCACGCGCCTGCGCGCCGACGCGACCGTGCTGCGCGAGGAGGTCAACCGGCTGCGCGACGAGCGCGTCCAGCTCCGCGCGGAGTGGACGCAGCTGCGCGCCGAGGGCGCGCAGCTCCGCGACGAGCTCACCCGCCGCGCGGGCGACCTGGCCCGCACGCGTCAGGAGCTGGCCGCTCGCGAGGCCGAGGCCGATCGGCTGCGCGCGGACATCGAGCGCCTCAAGCAGATCGACCTGAAGCTGGAGCGCAAGCGCTGAGCGACGACGCCAGGGCGGTCCTGACCCTCGCGGTCACGATCCTCCTGGCGCTGGTGGGGTGGGTCGCCGCCCATCTCCTGACGTCGCGGCGCGAGATGGAGCAAAAGAAGCGCGAGTACCGCGTCACCCACCTCCGCGGCGCCTACCTGAAGCTGGCCAACGTGGCGGATCGCGGCAGCCTCCAGGACAACATCGCCGACGTCCAGGACGCCTTCAACGACATCCAGCTCTTCGGCGAGCGGGCGCAGATCGACATGGTGGGGCAGTTCGTCGAGCGGGCCAAGCGGGGCGAGTCGCCCGCGATCGACGAGCTCCTCAGGGCGCTGCGGAACGAGATCCGGCAGCACATCGGGCTGGCGCCGATCGAGAGCTATCGGTGGTGGATCCGGGTCTCGAAGCGCCAGGACGGCGACCCGGCCGGCGCGGGGACCTGAGCGAGGCCGCCGCTACCGGTCGAGCAGGTGCTTGTCGGGGACGACGGCGAGGAACTCGCCCTCCAGCATCGGCACCTCGCCGCGGCGCACGACGACCTTGACCCAGCGCTTGCGGCCGTCGGTGCGCTCCACGGTCGCCTCCGCCTCCACGCGGTCGCCCACGACGATCGGCCCGAGGAACTTCGTCTGGGCGCTCGCCAGTACCACCGTCGGCTCGTTCACGGCCAGCATCGCGGCGTAGTCCGCCAGGCCGAACGTGAAGCCGCCGTGGACGAGGCCGCGGGCATCGGCGGCCATCTCCGGTGCGGCCGTCAGCGCGACGCGCGCGCGTCCGGGCCCGAGGTCGACGGGTTCACCGCAGAGGTGGCGGGCGATGCGCTCGTGGGTTCGCGGTTCCATGGCGGGGAGGATAACGCACTCGGCCGCGGCGCCGCGCTATGATGCGCGCATGAACCTGCGATTCGACCCCAGCGCGCCCTACGACGTGGACGAGACCGACGTGACCTACGCGCGGCCGGCCGGGGTCGAGCTGCTGGCCCGGGTGTACCGGCCCAAGGGCGAGCCGGGCGGCGCGCTCCCCGCGCTCGTCGACGTGCACGGCGGGGCCTGGAGCCGGGGCGACCACACGACCGGCGCGCTGCACTGCCGGGCGCTGTCGGCGAGCGGGCTCGTCGTGGTCTCGCTGGGGTTCCGGCAGGGGCCCGCCCACAAGCACCCGGCGGCCAGCGCCGACGTGGCGGCCGGCGTGCGCTACGTGCGCGCGCACGCGGCCGGGCTCGGCGTCGACCCGCGGAAGGTGGGCCTCGTGGGCAGCTCCAGCGGGGGCCAGCTGGCCCTGCTCCACGCGGTGAAGCCGGGCGCCCCCGAGCACGCCGGCACGCCGATCGTGCTGCCGGACGGCTCGCTCGGCAGCGGCCCCGCCGACGACGCGGTGGGCTTCGTCCTCGCCCTCTATCCCGTCGCCGACCCGCTGGCGCGCTATCGCTACGTCCTCTCGCGGCAGGACGAGCCCGCGCAGCCGTCGGGCTTCCAGGCCAAGCGGCTCATCGACGCCCACCACGGCTACTTCGCCGACGAGGCGGCGATGGCGGAGGCCAGCGTGACCCGCGTCCTGACGGCCGGTCAGGCGCGCGCGCTGCCGCCGGCCTGGGTCGCGCAGCCGGAGCTCGACGACAACGTGCCCGCCGCGATCACCGACGCGCTGGTCGCCGCGTACCGTCAGGCGGGAGGCACGGTCGAGCGGACGCACTTCCCGGGCGCCCGCCACACCTTCATCCAGAATCCCGGGCCGGACGTCGACAAGGCGCTCACGCTGATGCGTGGCTTCATCGCGGCTCAGCTGGGGCGCTGATCAGGTCTGGAGGCCACCGACCGTGCCCGCCAGCGCCTCGAGCTCGGCGGACCACGAGGCCGGTGCGACGACCGGGCGGACGACGAACTTCGAGAAGCCGACGGCGATGAAGCGCTCGATGCGCTCGCGCAGCGCCGGCAATCCCACCGGCGTGAGCTCGAGCGAGCGCGGACGCCGGGCGGCCATCGTGCGGGCCGTCGCGGGGTCGATCGGCTCGCGCGCGTAGCCGAGACTCATGCCGAAGTGCTCGGGGCTGATCGAGCGCCCCGCCCGGGCCGCCGCCTCCTCGATCACCACGCGTCCCGCCGCCGCCTCCTCGGGCGTGCACAGCGACGGCAGCCACCCGTCGGAGAGCCGGCCGCAGCGCTCGAGGGCCGCGGGCACGGTGCCGCCCAGCCAGACCTCGAGCGGCTGCTGCACCGGCAGCGGCGAGAGCTTGACGTCGTGGAAGCTGCCGGCGGCGCCCTCGTGGCTGACCGTCTCCCCGGCCCACAACCGCCGCAGCAGCGGCAGCGCCTCGTCGATGACGGCACCGCGGCGCTTGGGGTCGACCCCGATCGCCTCGCGCTCCGGCGGATAGGTGAGCCCGGGCACGAGCGTGACCAGCAGCCGGCCCTGACACAGCACGTCGAGGCTGGCGAGCTGCTTGGCCAGCCGCACGACGTTGCGCCCCGGCAGCAGCATCGTGGTGCCGAGCTTCACCCGCGGATTGCTGGCGCCCGCCCACGCCAGGCCGACCACGGGGTCGAGCACGGGACCGGTGAGGACCTCCGACAGCCACAGCGAGTCGAACCCGAGCTGGTCGATGCCCGTCACGAGCTCGGTCAGCGCGCTGGGCGTCGCGGAGGCGGCGCCGACCCCGATGCGGATCTTCATGAGGCTGCATTGTATTGCACATCGGCCCCACGCGCGCGGGCGACGACCCGGCGGTATGCTGTGGCGCAATGACCCTCGCGACCCGTGCGATGGCAAGCTGAGGAGGGCCGCTATGCGCGTGCTGCTCGTCCATCCGAGTCCGCTGATGTACTCCGAGATCTATCTCCGCCTCGAGCCCCTCGGGCTCGAGCGGGTGGGCGCGTCGCTGCGCGCGGCCGGTCACGACGTCCGGCTCCTCGACCTGCAGATCTTCCAGCACGCGGACTACCGGCGTGAGCTGGCGGACTTCGCGCCCGACGCGGTGGGATTCTCGCTGAACTACCTCGCCAACGTCCCCGAGGTGCTCGACCTCGCCCGCGAGACGCGCCGGCTTCGGCCGGGGTGCTTCCTCTTCGCCGGCGGCCACAGCGGATCGTTCATCGCCCACGAGCTGCTCGAGCACGCGGGCGGCGCGCTCGACTGCGTGGTGCGCGGCGAGGGCGAGCTGGTCGCGCCGCTCGTGCTCGAGGCCGTCGGCGACCCGAAGCTGGCCACCGTGCCGGGCGTCGTAACGCCGTACGGGGAGGGCCCGGCGCCGCTCATGCTCGACGACATCGACCGCTTCCCGCCCGCCCGGGACCTCACACGCAACCGCCGCAAGTACTTCATCGGCATCCTCGACCCCTGCGCCTCGGCGGAGTTCACGCGCGGGTGCCCGTGGGACTGCTCGTTCTGCAGCGCGTGGACGTTCTACGGCCGGCGCTACCGGCAGGGGTCGCCGGAGGCGGCCGCCGAGGACGTGGCGCGCATCGCCGAGCCCAACGTGTTCATCGTGGACGACGTCGCGTTCGTGCATCCGGAGCACGGCTTCGCCATCGGGCGGGAGCTGGAGCGCCGCGGCGTCCGCAAGGAGTACTACCTGGAGACGCGCTGCGACGTGCTGCTGCGCAACCCCGAGGTCTTCGAGTACTGGAGCCGGCTGGGCCTGAACTACATGTTCCTGGGGGTGGAGGCGCTCGACGCCGAGGGGCTCCGGCTGCACCGCAAGCGGGTCACGCCGAGCGAGAACCTCAAGGCCCTCGAGGTCGCGCGCCGTCTCGGCGTCACGGTGGCCGTCAACATCATCGCCGACCCCGACTGGGACGAGCGCCGGTTCGCCATCGTGCGCGAGTGGGCGCTGAGCGTCCCCGAGATCGTGCACCTCACGGTCAGCACGCCGTACCCCGGCACCGAGATCTGGCACACCGAGTCGCGCCGGCTCACGACCTTGGACTACCGTCTCTTCGACGTGCAGCACGCGGTGCTGCCGACCCGGCTACCCCTGGCGCGCTTCTACGAGGAGCTGGTGCGCACCCAGGCCGTGCTGCACCGCAAGCATCTCGGCGTGACGGCGCTGCGCGAGACCATCGCCATCGCCGCGCGCCTCGCCCTGCGCGGCCAGACCAACTTCCTCCGCATGCTCTGGCGCTTCAACCGCGTCTACAACGCCGAGCGGCAGTTCGCCGATCACGGCCGGCCGGTGACCTACGCGATGCGGCCACCGCCGGCACCGGGCGCGCCCAAGCCCCGCGCGCGCGATCTCTTCATCCACCCCGCGGCGGCGGGGACCGGCAGGATTGTAAATTGATGGGGGGCCTGGGCGGAGCCGTGGCGCCCCTCGAGACTGCAAGGAGCCGGTGATGAGTCATCCGACACTGGAGCTGTCGCACACGCTGCTCGGCGAGCCCGAGGCGCTGCACCTCCTCGAGGGCCACCGCATCCGCCTGGGCAGCCGCACCATGGATCCCAAGGCCCAGATCGTGGGCGAGTTTGTGAAGTCCATCCGCGTGCCGGGGTACTTTCCGCCGCTGCCCGAGCTGCGCCAGCAGCTCAGGACCATGGTGACGCTGATGGACGAGCCGGCGCCGGCCCTGCCGCGCATCGAGGACGTCCGGATCCCCGGGCCGGCCGGCGAGATCCCGGCGCGGGTCTACGCGCCGCGTGCCGGCGGCGCGCCGCTGCCGGCCGTCGTGTACTTCCACGGCGGGGGCTGGGTGCAGGGCGACCTCGAGACGCACCACGGGCTCTGCGCACGGCTGGCGAAGCACGCGGACGTGCTGGTCGTGGCGATCGACTACCGCCTGGCCCCCGAGCACAAATTCCCGGCCGCGGTGGACGACTGCCTGGCCGCCTATCGCTGGGTGCGCGACCGCGGGCGCGACGTCGGCGCCGACCCCGCGCGCGTGGCCGTGGCCGGCGACTCGGCGGGCGGCAACCTCTCCGCGGTCGTGTCGCAGCTGGCCGCGGCGGGCGGGACACCCGTGCCGACGTGCCAGGTGCTGATCTACCCCGCCGTCGACTTCGCGCTCGACAGCGCCTCGCACCGCGAGATGGCGGACGCCCACGTGATCCCGCGCGATCGCGTCCTCTGGTACGGGGAGCAGTATCTACGGACCGAGGCGGACAAGGCCGACGTCCGCGCCTCACCGCTGCGCGCCCGGAGCCTGGCGGGCCAGCCGCCCGCCCTGGTCGTCACCGCCGGCTTCGATCCGCTGCGCGACGAGGGCCACGCCTACGCCGAACGGCTCGCCGACGCCGGCGTGGACGTGGTGTACCGCGAGTACCCCGGCCAGATCCACGCCTTCGTGTCGCTGACCAAGGCGATCCCCCAGGGCCTGGCCTGCACGCTGGAGATCGCGGAGTACCTCCGCCGCCGAATGGCCTGACGCGCGGCCGTTACTCCACGCGGAGCGTCCCCTTCATCGTCGGGTGCAGCGTGCACACGTAGTCGAACGCGCCCTTTGCCCGCGGCGTGTAGCGCCACGACCCGCCGGCCGCAACGACCTTCGAGTCGAACGCGGTCGAGGTCGCCGTGTGCGGGAACGGGTCCTCGTTCCGCCACACCACCGTGTCGCCGACGCGCACCGCGAAGTCGGCGGGCTGGAAGCTCGTCGCCTCCATGCGCACCGTATGCGTGGACGGTGCCGGCGCCGCCGCGCCGGGCCCCAGGACGCCGAGCAGCGGGCCGAGCGCGACGGCGAGGAGAATGAGCCGGCGGCGGCTCATCAGCGGCCGAGCGAGGCTTGCACCATCTTGGCGTGCTCGAGGTGGGCGACGAAGGCCGGCCGCACCTTGACGAGCAGGGCCTTCAGCTCGGCGTTCGTGGCGCCCGGGATCAGCGTCTTGTCGACGGCGTCGAGCACGGCCTGGTGGTACGCGACCTCGTTGTCGATGTAGGCCTTGTCGAAGGCCGCCCCCGACAGGCCCTTGAGCGCGGCGACGTTCTTGTCGCCGCCGGCCTTCAGGCTCTGACTGGTCGGGTTGTCGGCCGGTGTGACGTTGAGCTTCGCGGCGAGCTCGCTCGCCTGCTTGTTGACGCCGGTGTGATCCGTGACCATCTGCTGCCCGAACTTCTTGACCTCGGCGTTGCTCCCCTTGGACGCGGCCAGCGTGCCGGCGTCGATGTCGACCTGGTTGGCGGTGACGACGATGTGGGCGATCTGGGCGTCGGTGATGGCCTGCGCCGACGCCACGGCGACCGAGACGGCGAGCAGACCCGCGACGACGATGGCGACGAGCTTCATGCCGGATCCTCCGTGGTGTCCGTGGTCGAGCCCGCGGCCGGACTCGCCGACCACTTGGATGCGGCGGAGGGCGGCTATGTTCCCAGGCGGGCCAGCACGCCCGCGACGATGCGGTCGCAGCGCGCGCCCGCGAAGTCGAACACGGCGATCGTCGCGGCGTCGAGGTCGCGGGCCAGCGCCTCGCGGAGGAGCGCCCGCGCGCGGAAGAGGCGCGTGCGCACCGTGGCCGCCGGGATCGCGAGGCAGTCCGCGGTCTCCTGCACGCTCATGTCCTCGACGTCGCGCATGACGAAGACCGTGCGGAACGCGAGGGGCAGGTCGTCGATGCGGCGCTCGAGCAGGCGACGCAGCTCGTCCCGGAGCAGGGCCCCCGGCGGGGACTCGGGGCGCGTGGCGGGCGGCTCGACCTCCCCCGACGCGGGCTCGGCCGCGCGCTCGTCGAAGGGCATCACGACCCGGTCGCGCTTCCGCCGGCGCAGGCGCATGAGGGCGTGATTGATGACGACGCGGGTCAGCCAGGTCGTGAGCTGCGCGGCGCCCCGGAAGCCGCCGATGTGGCGATAGACGTCCAGGTAGGCGTCCTGCAGGGCGTCCTCCGCCTCGGTCTCATCCCTCAGGATCGCGCGGGCCACCCGGAAGAGCCGGCCGTTGTGCCGGCGCATCAGGGCCTCGAACGCCGCATGGTCCTCCCGGGCGATCCGCGCGGCGAGGGCGGCATCGTCGAGGCTGGACAGGGCCGGGGTCGGCGTCGGCTGGGGGGACATGGTCGTCTCGAACATCAGATGCCGGCCCACCGGCCGGCGTTCCCGACCCCCAGTGTCTCACTCCCGGGCCCGTCGCGAGGCCGCGAGCCGCGCCAGCATGTTGTCGACGTCGTCGAGTTGGGCCTCGACGTACTCGCAGTGCAGGCGGTCGCCCCGGCGATACGGCGTGCCGCGCACGCTCGCGAGGCCCTCGCCATTGCCCCGGCACTGCGCGAGGATCGTCGCGTATTTGGCACGGAAGTAGCGGAGGTTGGTCTCGAGGTCGACGAACCGCTCGTCCGAGAGCAGCTCGACCGCGTGCCGGGTCTTGGCCATCCGGAGCGGGGACTGCAGGGTGAACAGGCGGAAGGCCGTGTCGTAGAGGTCGTTCGGCTCGTGCACGGCCAGCGTCTTCAGCAGGGCCCCGTGGCGCGTGGGCAGCCACCGGTACTCGTGCAGCGCGTCGCGCTGGGCGTCGTCTCGCTGGATGTGCTGGTAGTCCGCGATGTCGCTCTCCGTCCCCAGCTCGGCGAGGTTCACGAACTCGTTGGCGGGCACCGCGAGGTTGAAGAGGTGCCGGAGCTTGACGGTCTGCACGGACAGTGGGGACCAGATGTTGGCGGCGGCCAGGGCGTTGCGCACCGTGTGGACGCAGTTGTCGGCCAGCAGGCTCCAGTTGTAGTCCGCCTTTCCCGTAGCGTACTCGCGGTTCTTGTCGTTCAGGAAGGTCATGATCTCGTCGAGCATGGGCTCCGTGAGGGGCAGGCGCGCACAGAAGACGGACCGCGCGAACTGGAGCGCGAAGTCGGTGCCGAGGGAGTTGTGCCGGACGAAGTCGTCGAGGGTCCGGGGGTTCGTCGTCGGGTACTCGTGCAGCTCGACGCCGTGGTAGACGCCCCGGTCGATGGCCGCCTGCAGGGCGGCGTCGAAGCGCTCCTGCGTGAGGCGCTCGCCGGGCGGCAGGTTGCCGCGATAGAAGAGGTCGTACCCCGGGATCGCGATCCAGTTGACGTTGCGAAACCACCGCCCCACGCTCACACCGGCCCCGTGCTCCGGATCGTGGAGGTCGGTCGCGACGACCCGGCACCGGCGCAGCTGCGGGTAGGGCGCCCCCTCGTCCTTGCAGGCCCCCTTGACGTACATGACGGCGTGCCCGGTGACGCCCCCGCGACCCTTCTCGCTGGACCGGAACTGGCTCGTCGCGCACAGCTCGACGTAGTAGGGGAAGAGCTGGTCGTACACCGGATCGGGGCGCCGCTCGACGATGATTCGCTCCGGCTTGAGCATGAACCGCGACAGCATGCCGTGCTGCCCGCACCCCGCGAGCAGGGCCGTCGACAGGGTGAGCAGCGTCCACACGGATCCGCGAGCTACGCGCGCTGCGATCGCCATCGTCGGTCCCTCGTTGCGGGATGCGTCCCGGTCCGAGGATCGCCCGCCGGGCCGTCGCGGGCTAGGGACCATTGGCCTGTATCGCGTCCGGCGACCGGCCGGGCGATCGTAGTATCGTGCGGGGCCATGGGCCGTCCCCCGGAGCCCCGGCGATGAAGTGGGAGCGCACGATCACGGTGATCGGCTGTCACGTCGGCGGCGAGGACAACCATGTGATCGTGGGAGGCGTGCTACCGCCGCCGGGCGCGACGATGTTCGAGAGGAAGCGCTACCTCGAGACGCACGGCGACGAGCTGCGGCGCTGGCTCCTGTTCGAGCCGCGCGGGAAGCCCTCGCTGTGCGTGAACCTCGTGACGCCGCCCACGCGGCCCGACTGCGACGCGGGCCTCATCATCATGGAGTCGACCGACTACCCGCCCATGTCGGGCTCGAACACGATCTGCACCGTGACCGTCCTGCTCGAGACCGGGATGCTCCCGATGCGCGAGCCGGTGACCCGCCTCACGCTGGACACGCCCGCCGGGCCCGTGCCCGTCGAGGCGCGCTGCCGGGACGGCAAGGTGGAGCGCGTGCGGTTCACCAACGTGCCGTGCTTCGCCACCCACCTCGACGCCGCGCTCGACGTGGAGGGGCTGGGCCGCCTCACCGTCGACGTGGCCTACGGCGGGGCCTTCTTCGTCATCGTCGACGCGCCGGCGCTGGGCCTCGGGGTGGAGCCGAAGGAGGCGCGCGAGCTGGTCGCGCTCGGCAACCGGATCACGGCCGCCGCCGCCCGGCAGCTGCCCGTGCGCCATCCCGAGAACCCGGACATCCACACGGTGACCTTCACGGAGTTCGCGATGCCGTTCACGGGCCCGGACACGGTGAGCCGCAACGCGGTCATCGTCGCGCCCGGCCGCATCGACCGCAGCCCGTGCGGCACCGGCACCTGCGCGCGCCTGGCGGTGCTCCACGCGCGCGGTCGGCTCGCCGCGGGGCAGGGCTTCACCCACGAGTCGATCATCGGCTCGCGGTTCGAGGCGGCGATCGTCGCCGAGACGACGGTGGGCGGGCGCCCTGCGATCGTGCCGACCATCGCGGGGCAGGCGTGGATCACGGGGGTCTTCCAGCACGGCGTCGACCCGTCCGATCCGTTCCGCGGCGGCTACACGCTCCCCGACCTCTGGTTCGCCTGACGACGCGCCGGCGTCAGGCGGGGCGCTCGTCGACGGCCGCGGCGAGCGCCGGCGCCGCCTCCACCGGGAAGCCGCGCTCCTGCCAGCCGATGAACCCACCCTCGAGGGGCCGCACGCGCGTGACGCCGAGCCGTCTGAGCGTCAGCGCCACCCGGGCGCTCGTGGCCTCGTTCGGTCAGGAGCAGTAGACGATCACGTCCCGGTCGCGCGGGATCTCCCCGTGTCGCCGCTCGAGCTCCTCGGCCGCGATGTGGAGGGCACCGGGGATCACGTAGGGGGCGGCCGCCACGTCGAGCGCGGCGCGGAGGTCGATCACGAGCGGCCGCGGGGCGCCGTCGAGCGCGGCCCGCAGCGCCTCCGGCCCGATCCGCGCGATGCGCAGGCTGCGCAGGAAGCGGCGGCGCTGCACCCACTTGAACACGACGTAACCGACCACGGCCACTCCCACGAGGACAGTCAGCACCGTCCCCAGCCGCCCGCTCTGGGTCACGACGCGCTCGAGCGCGTCGCCGGCGAGGTAGCCGAGGCCGCCCCACGCGCCCGCCCACAGGAACGCGGCGAGGCTGCTGTAGGCCGCGAAGCGCGGGACGGACACGCCCACGATCCCCGCCAGCGGCGGCGCGACCGTGCTGAGGCCCGGGACGAACTTGGCGAAGATCAGCGCGCGGACGCCGTAACGGACGAAGACGTTCTCAGTCCGGCGGACGCAGGAGTCCGGCTCGAGCGAGACCTTGCAGACGAGACGGAGCACGCCGCCGCCGCGCGTACGCCCGAGTGCGTACCAGAGCAGATCGGCGCTGAGCGACGCCACGACGCTCAGCAGGAGCGCGAGCGTGAAGTTGATCTTACCCACCGCGGCGAGCGCCCCCATCGCCATCAGCGCGGGGACGGCGGGGACGGGCACGCCGAGCTGGTCGGCGAGGACATAGAGGAACACGAACGCCTCGCCGTGCCGAACGATGAAGTCGACGACGCCGCCCATGCTCTAGCTATTCACGGTTGTCACGGCGCGTGGCCTCGCGCTGACGGCGGGGCGCGTGGGGGGCGGCGGCGCCCACATGGCTCGCCTGTCGCGGCAAGCTCGCTCCGGACGGGGCGAGCGCGAGCCCCCCATCCCCCGAGGCGGGGGCTGGGTCGGCGGGAAGTCGAATCGCCGATCGCGCGCTCGCCCCGTCCTGCGCTCGCGCACGCGACGACGGCTCGCCGTGATGGCGCCGCCACCCCCCACGCGCCCCGCCGTCAGCGCGACCCACGGTCGGTGACCACTCATCATCATCAGTCTGCGCTACGCCATCGGCCCGCGTGGTGCGCGGTCACGGCGGCGGCCCCGCGTCCGAGCCCGGCGCCTCCGCCGTGACCGCGCGCCACGTGACTCATCACCCGCGTGACTCGTCCGCGGGCATCGGGCGGCGGCGGCGCCATTCGACGAGTTGTTCCACAGCTACATAAAAGGCGGGGACGAGGAGGACGCCGAGGATGGTGATGGCGAGCATGCCGCCGACGACTGTGGTGCCGAT